>VFSW01013582.1_pt1 | contig 11316 bp, 8 predicted proteins | sample 5358111 | NCBI WGS metagenome assembly VFSW01 (sample SAMN11554181, study PRJNA540505) | mine drainage metagenome | isolation source: sediment from site ElyBrook_90M | place: USA: Ely Copper Mine, Vershire, VT | collected 2017 | reverse complement strand
TCCGGCACCCGGACGGAAGAAAATCGCACGACGCCGCGGGCCATGGCGGTGATGGGATTGGGTGCGCCAAAATCGGACCAGCTGTGGCCGCCGGGTCCCGCGATAGTCACCTCGAAGCGGCGCGACGCCACGCCCTGCACGGTGATGTGTTCGATCGACGGGCCATCCACGGCGATCACGGCCGCCAGGCGCGAGCCGTAGCTTTCCACCAGCGCGCGCATCCCGCGCAGATTCCCTTCCCCTTCCTCGCCCACATCGCCTGCCAGCACGATGGTCTTCCTGGTCTCCAGGCCCGATTCGGCCAGCGCGCGTGCCAGCCCGGCCAGCGCCGCGAGCCACGCGCCATTGTCGGATATGCCCGGTGCAACCAGGCGGGAGCCGTCGCGCTTCACGCGGACGTCGGTGCCCGCGGAAAACACCGTGTCGAGATGAGCGGCCAGCAAAATCACGCTGGTGGCGTCGGAGCCGGTGCGCTCGCCCGTCACGTTGCCGGTCTTATCGATGCGGACTTTGAGCCCTGCCGCGGCGAAAAGTTCCTTCAAGGCTTCGGCGCGGCGCGCCTCGTCGAATTCGGGCGCGGGAATTTCGGTGAGACGCACCTGCTGCTCGGTCACCCAGCGCGCGTTGCGGCTGATCCACTCGATGCCGCGGGCCGCGCGCGGGTCGGCGGCAAGTTTGGCAAGGGAGTCTTCGGTGGCGCGAGCGGATAGAGCGGTCATCCAAAGCAAGATACAGCAGATGAGTGAGAGTTTCACGAGATTCGTGCGCGGATTTTATCGCCAGTCGTCCAGGATGTACACTCCGGCGCGATTGTAACCCGCGCCCGGGCCGCCGCTCTCCATGGCCACGCCCTGAGCCTGCGTGCGAAATCCGCGCGCGAACATCTCCCGGAAGGCCTCGCGGCGGGCGAGGTTTACTCCCGCCTTGAGGGTTGGCGCGCCGGCGGCGCGCGCGAAGGACTCGACGGCATCCAGCAGGCGCGTGAAATTTACCCCCGCGCGCGAGCTCGCCTCCGAGCTGGGACGCACGGCGGCGAATTTCACGTAGCAGACGCCCGTGCCCGCCTCGGTCCCCGGGCCAAGGTGGCAAACCGCAAAGGCCGCGAGTTGCGCGCCATCCCACAGGAGAATCGTATCGCCCAGTTTCTGTTCGCACACGGCGCGGATTTCGCGCTCCAGATCCAAGCCGTCGAAAATCGCATCGGTCACTTCGCGGCAGGCCGCGAGGAGCGCCGGCTGCTCCCCGGCAGGGGCGGCGGAAAAAAGCCGCGCGTCCGGGAGCGACGGGGCCGATGCGTTCGCGACTTCGCGGGCCATGACGGCCACGAGATCGCGGGGCCAGAAGCCGAATTTCTGGTAGAGCGCGGTGTGCTTGGCGCTTTGCGCGAAGGTGTAGAGACCGAGATGACGGGTGCCCCAGCGGCGAAAAATATCCATCGTCGGAACCAGAAGCTGCTGGGCCACGCCGCGATTCCAATATTCCGGGTCGATGGTGAGAGGTCCGAAGAAGCCGAAACTGCCCCAGTTGGTGGCAAAGTTCGAGCCGATGAATCTGCCATTCTCTTCGGCGGCGAGAGCCGCCGATGGATCGGCCTTCCAGCGCGCGCGCGCGTAATCCGCATCGCCCATGTACTGCGACGGATCGCGCAGGCCGACAAACGTGCCGAACGCCAGACGGATGATACGGTCGGCGGCGGCCAGGTCGCTGGCGACCAGCGGCCGAACAATTATTGGGGAAGGCGCTGCGTCAGGCACGGGAGCATTAAAACCTCAAAAGGGGGCCACTGGCAAGAGCCGCATCTCACAAATGCTCTGGCAGATTTCACAGCCATCCCTCAGGGGCTAAAGAGCCTGTGTGGTAACTGGAACTTACGTCCCTCAGCGGCTGAAGCCGCATTCATTTTGCTGTGGTTACGGCACGGCTGAAGCCGTGCCCTGACGCGAAATGGAGGCTCCGGCGAACGATCAGTGGGCGGGCGAGCGGCCGGCAGAAGCGGCGAGAGCCCGGATTTCGTCTTCCGTGAGGATGCGCTCGGATTGCTTGGCGGCCGCCAGGATGCGCTCGACGGCCTCGTCGGTGGCGGCGAGGCCGTGCTTGCCAAGCCAATACAGGACGTTGGAGCGGCCGCTCATGGCGCCGATTTCGATCACCTGCTCGGAGCCGAACATGTGCGCGGGCACGCCGCTGTAGACGGCGTCGGCCAGTTCGCGATCGCCTTTTTTGTAGGCCTTGGCGATGGCGGCGGCATGCACGCCGGTGGCGGTGCGAAAGGCGTCGCGTCCGACGACGGGATAATTCGGGGGGATCACGGTCCCGGTGGCGCGGGCCACGGTCTCGGAGTATTTCTTGAGCTGTGTCAGATCGCGGTCAATCAATCCGAGCAGGCGGAGATTGACGAGCATCAGTTCCATGGGCGTGTTGCCCACGCGTTCGCCCAGCGCGAGGGCGGTGGCGTGAATCTGGTCTGCGCCCGCGGTAAGGGCCGCCATGGAATTGGCCACGGCGAGGCCGCGGTCGTTGTGCCCGTGCCAGTCCACGCGAATTTTTTCGCCCGAGGGTTTCACCACTTCGTCGACGACGAATTTCACCAGGTTGTAGGCGCCCCGGGGAGTGGCATGGCCCACGGTGTCGGCCAGGACGATGGCGCGAGCGCCGGCGCGAATAGCCGTGGAGTACAGCGCCACGACGGTCGAGGGATCGGTGCGCGTGGTGTCTTCGGTGACGTACATCACGGGCAGCCCGGCCGACACCGCGAATTTCACGGATTCTTCGGTGGTGCGCTTCAGATGGTCGACGCTCCAATCCTCGACCAGGCGGCGGATGGGACTGGATCCGAGAAACATGGCGGCTTCGATGGGCTGTCCCACGCGCTCGCAGATTTGTATCATCGCGCGGATGTCGTCTTTGTGCGTGCGCCCGCCCATGTTGGCGCGAATCTTCATGCGCGCGCCGGTGATTTCCCGGGCCAGGGCTTTGGTGTCCTCGAAGGCGCGTGGGCCGGCGCCCGGCAGGCCGATATTGACCACGTCAATACCCAGGGCGTCCATCAGGTGAACGATTTCGATTTTTTCCGCGATGGAAGGGTCGCGCACCGACGGATTTTGCAGGCCGTCGCGGAGCGTCTCGTCGTTCAGCGTCACGCGGCGGCCCCCGGGAATCTCCGGGCCGGAATAGGTGTTCCAGTCGTGGATGAGTTCGTTGCTCATGTGGGCCGGGCCAGCGACACGGGCCGATTGCGCATCTCCCGAGTCACGTCGATTTTACACGAAATCGCGCGCTAGGAATGTTCCGAACGGCGGCGGGGCGCAAACGACGCCAGGGAATTGGTGGGATCGGGATATTCCAGCGAGACGAGGTAAAGCCCTTCGGGGGGCACGGTCGGGCCGGAGCGCGAGCGGTCGCGCAGTTCGAACAGATTCGGGATGTCGGCTGGCGCGAGCCTTCCCTTCCCGACCTCCAGCAGGGTCCCCACAATCTTGCGCACCATGTACCGCAGGAACGACTTGCCGCGCACCACGTAAGCGATCTCTTCGGCCTCGGGCAGGCGAACCAGTTCCGAGGAGTACAGCACGCGGCGGATGTCGCGGTCGCGATCATCCTCTTCCGAGCCCGAAGAGGCGGCGAAGGAGGTGAAATCGTGCTCGCCTTCGAACTGCCGGGCCGCAGCGGCCATGGCCTCTTCATCCAGCGGCCAGGGATAATGCAGCGCGCGGCGATAATCGAACGGGGAAAGGACTCGGCCACGAAAGATGCGGTAGCGGTACGTCTTCCCTTGCGCCAGCCACCGGGCGTGAAATTCAGGCCCCATCTCCTCGGCCGCGACGATGCGAATGGCGGGAGGCAGCAGGGCGTTGAGAGCGCGCTGGAACTGCGCGGCGGAAAGCGACGATTGCACCTTGAAATGGGCGACCTGGCCCATGGCGTGAACGCCGGTATCGGTCCGGCTGGCGCCGTGGACGGTGATCCGTTCCTGGGTGATCTTGCGCAGCGCGTCGTGCAGTGATCCCTGGATGGTGGGCACGCCGGGCTGGACTTGCCAGCCATGGAAGTCCGCACCGTCATAGGAAATGGTGAGTTTGATATTGCGCATGCGCCTGGAAAGATTATCGCACGGCGGGAAAGTCGCGGCGATTCATCCTTGGACGGCTACGCTAAAGTCGTGTTGCTGAAGTCTACGCCTTTAACTTAATGTCCATTCGTTTCAGAATCTCGCGTGCAAGGTCCTGGAATTCAGAGGCGGCCTCCTCAACCTGCGGATAATATCCTGGATTAACATGGCCTTTAAGCTTTCCCATGGCAAGGCCCTTGGTCTGGGCCTGTGGTGCGAGACTGTGGAAGTCTTTGATAGCGGCAATCTTATTTGTGGTCTGCGGCACCAAGCTAGGATGGACCTTACGAAGGTCTTCAACTATGCAGTCCCGAACACGTGGAGCGATTTTCTTTTCCCAGTATTCATGAGGACGTGTAGCGATGCGTCCCGACGAAACTTTGTAAGCTGACGTGATATATCCCAAATAAACCGGTTGACCATGCAACAACTTCTTCTGGTCGACAGCCGACGCCAGTTGTCTCTCCGTTTCCCAGTCGCGAATCCATCTACCGAGGGCTCGCCCAACGGTGGCGAGGGCTCGCAGCGAGAAAAGGTCTGCGGCCACCGGAGTCGCAAAATAATCAGAGTCGAGCAAGATAGTTCGATTCAAGGCACCGACATTGGGACCGACATCATAGATGACGATTTCGGCGCCCCATTTCTGCCCTAGATTACGAACCGCACGCGCCAAAGCACACATTACATCATAGTCGCGCTCTTTTCTTGCAAATGAACCGGTCCAGGCGGAAGGAAGTTCTTCTTCGTAATCGGCAAGCAGTACGTCACCAGCACATAGCAACAACTTGTCGCGGAGTTTAAAGGGCCGGGTTTCTTTGATCGGACCTTTGCCGTCTACGACCGGCTTTATCGCCGACCAAATGGTTCCTCCACCAGCACCATCTGATCCGCCGAGGAGTGCATCAAGCTGCTCTTCTGGTAAGAAGAAGGAAGTGAGGTTGCATTGAGGGTCGGCATCGACGAGCAATACCTTAAACCCTAGATCTACGAGGGCATCAGCAAGATTCACCGCTATTGTAGTCTTACCGACACCGCCTTTGTGATTGAACAGGGCAATAGTTTTCATGAGCGGGAGTCTAACATCCCCTCCCGATAACAAGTTATATTTTAGCCAACCTCTGAACCGCCGTTAACAGGGCAGCATGCAGTTAACCTGTAGCCTTCTGCGGAGCGGGGTTACAGGGCGGGGAAGGTGCAAGGGCGTGGGAAGAAAAGAAGAGGGGGCTCTTGCTTGGGAACAAGAGCCCCCAGAAGTCGCGTTCCGGTGGCTCGGCCTAGGCGAAACCGAACCATGGGGTCATCCATCCAGCTTCCCTCTCAGAGGCAGGTGGGAACGACCCATGCCACCCAGTGATTGGGCCCCTTCCTTCCCTTTCACCGGACGATACGGATCGTAGGAACGCGACCATGCGCGTTTATAAGCAAGTCGATGGCCCAACCACCGCGGGCGCGGTCATCGGTGCGCGCGTTGAAATATCATGCACTTGCTGAATCCCGGAGCGGGCGCGCGCTGCTTTGCGAGTTCGAATCGGGAACACCCATCCCGCAATGGTACGCCCACGCACATATCTCCAAGCGGGCCTCACCGGGGCCTCCTCCGATTTTCTCGGCTCATCGCCAGCCGGCTGTCGGTTTGCTATCGCCCCCGTGAACACCGGATTGTGCCAGGCAGTCGTGTGCCGCATAATGGAGGAGATGACAGGAGCGGCATGAAACGAGCATTCCTTGTTGGGATAGCTGCCGTGGCAGCGGCCACGGCACTGGCAATCGGATTAGCGGCGGCACGCGCGCGTCATTTTCCGCCCAGCGGCAGGGCGATTGCCGGGCGCGGCGCGGCGGCTCCAGGTAAAAAGAGTCAGACGAGTCCGGCGAACCCGCCCGCCAATGTGAAAGTCATCCGCTTTGCGAGTAACGCGACACCGGTGCGGCCGTTTCTGGTGAACGATCTCAACGGCAATGTAATCTCCACGGCGGACTTTGGCGGCAAGGTGGTGGTGCTGAATTTCTGGGCCACCTGGTGCCCCCCGTGCCGGGACGAAATTCCCGAAATGATTGAGCTGGCCAGCCGCTACAAGGACCGGCTGGAGATTATCGGTGTGTCCATGGACACGGATCCGCCCGACAAAGTGCGAGAATTCGCCAAGGAGATGGGGATCAACTACCCGGTAATCATGGGCGACAACACCTTGTCGGTCGAATACGGCGGGATACCGGTGTTGCCGACCTCCTTCGTGGTGAACACGGAGGGCCGCATCGTGCAAAAACACGCGGGGCTTTACCCGATCAGCATGTACGACGACGAAATCCGCGCCCTGCTGGGACTCCCGGTCGACGCCAAGATCGAGACGTTCGAAGATACCGGGCAGATCTTCCTCAAGAACGCCTCGCTGGCCACCGAGCTTCCCGGGGTATCGTTCGCAGGACTCAGTGGCGATCAGAAACGGGCGGCGTTGAAGCGCATGAACACGGAAACTTGCAATTGCGGCTGCGGGCTCACGATCGCGCAGTGCCGCATCAATGATTCCAGTTGCACGACCAGCCAGAAGCTGGCCGCGAACATCGTGCGCGAGATTCGCTCCGGCCCAGCCAAGTCCCCCACCACACACGCGGCCCGCCAGTAGACCGGATTCCTCGCCGGGGTCACTCAAATCGTATCCTGTCATGAGTCGTGCGGGCGATCCGGAGGGCGCCGCATTTACGCGGCGGATTTTTGGGTCTCGCGGCCGTGGCCGACGACGCGGACAATTTCATCGGCGACGTTGGACAGCGGAACGACACGGCCGAGAACATCATGACGTGCACCGACGGGATGCATCTGGTCGATTTCCTCGTGGCTCTGGATCTTTGCCACGACAGGGCCTGCTCGGCGGACTTTTGGGGGACGGGCGAGGGCGGCGGCGGTGGGCAGGCTGGACGGCGGGGCGTTATGGAGCAGGTCCCGCATGGTCGCGCGCAGCCGGATCAGCGCGGCGGTGTGAATCTGCGACACGTGCGACTCGCCGATACCCAGCGTCGCACCGACCTCCTTCATGGTCAATTCCGCAAAGTGATACAGCGCCAGGACCTCACGCCCCCGGGCGGGCAATTCGCCGATGGCGCGTTCCAGCAGGGCAATCATCTCGGAACGCAGGGTCTGGTGGTAGGGATCTTGCTCCTCGGAGCCCGCGCGCGCCTCGATCGCATCCGCGCCGCCCTGATTTCTGCCCTCGGACGCCAGGCTGCCGATGTCCAGGCCGCGCAAGTCGCCGAGCAGGCGTTGCAGGCTTACCAAACTCATCTGAAGCTCGACGGCTATCTCGGGCTCCGAGGGGTCGCGCCCGAGCCGCGCTTTGCAATCCAGGATCGCTTTTTCCAGACGGCGGGCTTGCCGCCGGAGCGTGCGAGGGCCCCAGTCCACCTGGCGCAGACTATCGAGGATGGCGCCGCGAATCCGGAACTCGGCGTAGTATTTCAACCGCACATTCTTGCTGGGATCGTATTTCCGCACGGCGTCCATCAACCCGAGAATCCCGGCGTGGACCAGATCCTCGAGCAGGACCTGGGGCGGCAGGCGGCCGTGGATGCGGCGCGCGATGTAGTGAACCTGGGGCAGGTGTTCGAGCAGCAACTTTTCGCGCTGCGCGTCGTCCAGATCCAGGATGGCTGGCAATGTCTTCTGTTCGGCGACGTTCAACGCGATCCTCCCGAGTCAGTTGCCGGCACAACTTTTCTCCGCCCGCTTACTGCACCGTCCTCATGGACTGCACCGAGACGACCGTGGCAATCTGGGCCGGCGAAACGACGGCAATGCGCGGGACAAAAGGCTCCAGCAAGCGCCACGAATGAAAGCGCGCCAGACTGTGGCACATCAGAATCGGCGCACCGACCCCGTCCTGGACCTAGCAACACTCAAGCAATTGGAAGACCGAAGTGGGCTGCACGGGCGACGATGCGCGCGCGCCGCCGTTCCCATGGCTAATGTTTGGATTACAAGGACATTTCTCTCCGGCGAGCCTCGATCGGTGTGCGCGGAGCGGGCGGGGCGCAGCGGGCGCGCATTAGAATGTGAAAGTTCTCATGAGGGCAATCCCACCGCGGGAAGCGCGCTGCGGCGGTGACGATTGCCGGGGACAAACTCTCACAGCGCCGCGCGCGTGTCCGGACAGTTGGCTCGCCAGCTGGGAGCAGGAAAAGGCCGCGCAGTTGACCGCCATAAACGGTCGGGTACGGAGGTCGCCCGCCTGGTGAATCAGCCGCGCCAGTAGCCCTTCCCAGTGCCACTTGCAGCTGCTACCAGGACGTCCATGTCCCTACGAGCGACCTGCCATGCCCGGTCCTGCAAACTCCGCGAACTCGCCGACTGCCCCACCAAAATGCGGCACATACGCCAGCGCCATGGGGAAAATCACGGGCAGATCCGGCGACCCGCCTGCGCGTTTGTTGAGAATCCTAAAAAATCAGGCCGCTTCCAAAGGCATGCTCAGGTCTTCGGCCCGAATCTGGTCGTTGCCGTCGGCCAGCACGAAGGCCCGCTCCACCGAATGCTGAAGCTCCCGCACGTTTCCGGGCCAGGAATGCTTGCGCAAGAGCTTAGTGGCCAAAGGGCTGAAGAATTTTTGCCGGGCGCCGGCCTGGCGGCAGAACCGCTCGAGGAAGTGCTGGGCCAGAGGAAGAACGTCCTCCGGGCGGCTGCGCAAGGGCGGCAACATCAGCGGAAAGACCGCCAGCCGGTAATAGAGGTCCTCGCGAAACAGCTTTTCCCTGACGCGCTGCAGGAGGTCGGCGTTCGTGGCGGCGATCACGCGCACGTCCACGCGGAACAGCTCGCCGCTGCCCAGCCGCTGCACTTCCCCGTCCTGCGCGAACCGCAGAAGCTTCGCCTGCACGCTGAGCGGAAGTTCGCTCACTTCGTCGAGCAGCAGCGTTCCGCCGTGCGCGGCGTGGATGCGTCCCATGCGGGATTGAAAGGCGCCCGTGAAAGCGCCGCGCGCAAAGCCAAATAGCTCGGCTTCGAACAGGCTTTCCGGAATCGCCGCGCAATTCACGACCACAAACGGTCCCCGGCTTCGCCGGCTGAGTTCGTGAATGCCTCGCGCGACCAGTTCCTTTCCGGTTCCGCTGGCGCCGGCCACGAGCACGGCCGTATCGCGCGGCGCCACCAGACGCGCCAGTTGATACACCTGCTGCATCTTCCGGCTCGAACCAATCATTCCCGGGAAGGACTCGATTCGCGTCGCGAGCGCATCCGAGACTTCCGGGGCGTTTCCCGAGCGATGGCCCCAGGCAGCCGGCGCCGCCTCCACCAGGGGCGACCTCTCGTCTGCACCGTAGCCGCACGGAGCAGTCGCATCGGATCGACTGCCGGACCACGGAAGAGACAGTTGCTCGTCCTCGGCATCCAGGTCGGGCACCACGACGTGCAATCGCGGATAGCGAGTGCGGATGGTCGCAACCAGTTCTTCGACGTCAAGATCCTGGATCTGGCTGTCGAGCACCAGCGTGCGAAACTCGCCCTGCTCGAGTTTGTTCAGCGCATCGGCGCCTCCGGCCGCCTCGGTCGCCGGCGAAACCTCCGGCGCGAGCCCCTTCATCACTTTGGCGCGAAACTCGGTGCGTGAACTCGCCACCAGGACTTTTCCCTGCCGGCCTATCGCAAATGCCGGACTTGCCGCTGACATTCCAGTCCCTCCCCTTGCCGAAGCTGCATGGATCGAACCGCCCCATCCGCTAGGGCGCCGCGCGGGCGGCGCCTCACGCCGGGGTGCTGCTGGACGCCGCCTCGCCCCGCACGAGATAGCCGACGCCGCGAGCCGTCTGGATCAGCTTGCGCTGGGAGGAGGCGTCAACCTTCTTGCGCAGATAGTTCACGTAGACGTCCACCACGTTGGTGAGGCTTTCGCGCGAGGCATGCCAAACGTTTTCAATGATCGCGGCGCGCGTCACGCGCTGCCCCGCATGGCGCATCAGGTATTCGAGCAGCGCGAACTCCTTGGGCGTCAGCTCGATCTTCTTTCCGGCGCGCTGCACGGAATGCTCGATGCGGCTCAGCACGAGGTCTTCGACACGCAGGACGGTGTCGGGAATCCGGCCGCGGCGCAACAGCGCGCGCACGCGGGCGGAGAGTTCCGAGAAGGCGAAGGGCTTTAGCAGCAGATCGTCGGCGCCGAGATCAAACACCCGCGCGCGGTCTTCGGGCCGGGTGCGATTGGTCAGGATCAGAATGGGGAGTCCCTGCCGCGCGGCGCGGACCGAGCGCAGCAGGTCGAGGCTACCCTCGCGCGGAAGGTTTAGATCGAGAATCGCAGTGTCGTAGTTCCGCTCCTGCGCGAGAGACTTGGCCTCTTCGCCGTCCGCGGCGAGATCCACGGCGTAATGCTCGGCATCGAAGCCACGCCGAAGAAACGTGCCGAGGGCCGGATCACTTTCGGCGACAAGAAGACGCATGACAACTCCTGGGGAAGGGGGGAACCGCGAGAGGACTGCACCGAAGTTTTGACTTTAGAGAAGCACGGGTAGCATGTCAAAGGAAATCTTCATGGGAGAATCACATCGATGCAAAGAATTAAGACGCGCGCGCCATTTCGGGAAACAACGGCGGCGCGCACGCGAGTGAACCACAATGGAACCGTTCGTGTAGCAACTCAGCACACCTTTCACGGGTGCGTCATGTTCTCCGGGCGCACCAGCTCATCGAACTCTTTCTCCGTCAGGTAGCCAAGCTGGAGGGCGGCTTCGCGAAGCGTCAGGCGTTCGTGATGGGCCTTGTGAGCGATCTCGGCGGCTTTGTCGTAGCCGATCTTGGGGCTGAGCGCGGTGACCAGCATAAGAGAATTCTTCACATTTTGCTCGATGCGCAGGAAATCGACTTCCATTCCGGCGGCGCAATGTTCCGTAAACGAACGGCAGGCATCGGCCAGCAGCCGCACGGAGTGCAGGAAATTGTGAATCATCACGGGCTTGAACACATTCAACTCGAAATTTCCCTGCGAGCCGGCGAACCCGATGGCCGCATCGTTGCCAAAAACCTGCACGGCGACCATGGTCATGGCTTCGGACTGCGTGGGATTCACCTTGCCCGGCATGATGGAAGAGCCGGGCTCGTTTTCCGGAATCCGCAACTCACCCAGGCCGGCGCGGGGGCCGGAAGCCAGCCAGCGCACGTCGTTGGCAATTTTCATCAGGGAAGCCGCCAGCGTCTTGAGCGCGCCGCTGGCGAACACGATTTCGTG
>VFSW01013581.1_pt1 | contig 11316 bp, 13 predicted proteins | sample 5358111 | NCBI WGS metagenome assembly VFSW01 (sample SAMN11554181, study PRJNA540505) | mine drainage metagenome | isolation source: sediment from site ElyBrook_90M | place: USA: Ely Copper Mine, Vershire, VT | collected 2017 | reverse complement strand
TGGCGCCCTACGAGAGCGCGACGACCAGGGCGCCGTCGGAGGTGGTGTGCACCGGATTGCTGGGCCGCGCCATGCCGAGCTGCGCGACGTGCGCCAGGCGGTTGGCGTCCACTTTGGTCAACGCAGCGTTGGTCGCGACGACCACCAAGGTCGTGTTCTGATTCACCAGAGCCCCGCCCGTGCCTTGTTTCATGATCTCCGCGCTGTTCCGCGGGCCGCGGACGCCGGCGATTACCCTGCCATTCGAGGGGTCGATGACGTCGCCCATGGCGTTCACCGCGGCCAGGGCCGACACCAGCACACCTCCGCCGAGCTCTATGGTGAAGGAGCCGAGGCCGGATTTCATGGCGCTCTTCATTCCGAGAATTTTTCCGACGGTCGCGCCGGTGCCCGCGCCGGCGTTCCCCTCGGCCACGGCCTTGTCCGTCGCCGCCGCGGCCGCCGCCTCGCCCATTTCCCGCGTGGGATGGGCGCTGGCCTTGCCGATGGAGAGATCGTACAAAATGCCGCTGACAACCAGAGGAATGCGCGCCGAAGTGGTCTCCACGCCGATGCCCTTGTGAGCCAGATAGCGCCGGACGCCGGCCGCCGCTTCCAGCCCGAACGCGCTGCCGCCGGCGAACACCACCGCGTGGATCCGTTCCGTGACGTGATAGGGGCTTAGCAGATCCCATTCGGCGGTGCCGGTGGCGAAACCGCGGATTTCTCCGCCCGCCACGGCGCCGCGCTCGCACAGGATCGCCGTGCAGCCCGTCAATCCGTCATAATCGGATGAATGGCCAACAAGAATGCCGGGGATGTCGGTTAGACCTTTCATGGATTTGACCTCATGTTAGCATCGACCTTATCGGGGGATATGGATTGCTCGACTATTTCATACCGTGGATAGAGACGTTCCAGGAATTTCTCTTTCTGGCGGCGCGGGCATTCCGGAATATTTTTCGCGGCCCGCATTACGTGGACGATATTCTCATCCAGATGGACGTCATCGGGGTGGGCTCCCTGCCGATCGTGGTCCTGATCGGCTTCTTCAGCGGCATCATCATGGGCCTGCAGATGGGCCGCGCGCTTACCACTTACGGGGCGCAGGGGCAGATCGGGCAGATCGTCTCCATCTCCCTGGTGCGCGAGTTCGGGCCGGTGCTGACGGCGCTTCTCGTGGCGGGGCGCAACGCCTCCGGCATCGCCAGTGAAATCGGATCCATGAAAGTCACCGAGCAGATCGACGCCATGCGCGCGTTGGGCACGGATCCGATCCAGAAACTGGTGACGCCGCGCCTGATCGCGATGATGTTCGTGCTGCCGCTGTTGACGATCATTTCGGATTTCATCGGCATGTTCGGCGGCGCGCTGATCGCCTTCGGCCTCCTGAACATCACCTGGTCTGAGTTCTGGACTTCGGGTTGGCGGGCGCTGATTTACCAGGATCTGTTTCAGGGCCTGATCAAACCGTTTCTGTTCGCGATCATCATTTCCCTGGTGGGCTGCCTTTACGGCATGCGGACGTCGGGCGGCACGCAGGGCGTCGGACGCGCGACCACGCAGGCAGTGGTGGTCTCCTCCATCTGGATTTTCGTGATCACTTCGTTTATCGATCCGCTGTTTTTCACCTAGTCCCATGGCCGACGCTGCAATATCCGAGGTGCTTCGCTTCGATGACGTCAGTCTTCATTTTGACGGCACGCCGGCGCTGGAACACGTCTCCTTCGCGGTGAACGCAGGGGAAACGCGGGTGGTCTTCGGCGCGGCGGGGGCCGGAAAAACAGTCTTGCTGAAAACGGCGCTGGGCCTGATGCAGCCGGATTCCGGGCATATCGCCCTGTTCGGCGAGGAAATCACCCGTTTGAAGGAATCGGCCATGTACAGTCTTCGCAGCAAGGTGGGCATCCTGTTTCAGGAAGGCGGGCTGTTCGATTCGCTGAACATCGCGGAAAACGTGGCGTACCCGCTGCTGAACCAGCAGTCGCGGCGCAACGGCGCGGGTGCGGAGTGGCAGGCGGAGGTGGACGCAAAAGTTCAGGAGTCGCTGAACTTCGTCGAGCTGGGAGACACGTTGGAGAAGTATCCCAGTGAACTCTCGGGAGGCATGCGCCGGCGGGTGGGCATCGCCCGCGCCATCGTGACGGAGCCGCCCCTGGTGCTCTACGATTCGCCCACCGCCGGGCTGGATCCGATCACCGCCAATCTGATCGTCCATCTGCTGATCAAGGAGCGGGATTTGCGGGGGATTGCGGCGATTCTGGTGACGCACCGCTATCAGGACGGGCATCTGATGGCGAATTTTCGCTACAATCCTGACAGTGGCCGCATTGAACCGGCGCGCGAAGCTGAGAACCCAAGCGGCGTGAGGACCAAATTTTTCGTAATGAATGAAGGACGCCTGGTATTCCAAGGGTCCGAGGCGGAATTGAGAGCTTCACAGGATCCGTATGTCCGCAAGTTCGTGAAATAGCCTATGCCGGTATCGAGCAAAGCAAAAATCTCCGAGTTGCGCGTGGGAATCATGGCCGCCTTTGCGCTGGCCGTGCTGGGCGTGTTGGTCTTTCTCCTGGCCGGGACAAACCCCCTTTTCAAAAGCACGTCGGTGATTTACACCTATTTCGACGATTCGGCGGCGATCGCCGAGGCTGCGCCTGTCACATTGAACGGCATCAACGTAGGAAAGGTGACCAGCGCCTCTTTATCCGGCTTGAACGAGCCCGGCAAGATCATCCGGGTGGAGATGCAGATCCAGGACGAATTTCTCAAGTCGATTCCAGTGGATTCGCAATCCGTGATCACCGCGGGAAATTTGCTGGGCACGAAATACATCAACATCAAGAAGGGCCGCAGTTCGCAAATGGTGGTCAAGGGCGGGACGCTGCCCAGCCAGAACCTCACCACCATCGACGACTTCGTGCAGCAGGGCAACACCGCGCTCACGGCGCTGCAGCAAATCGTCACCAAGGTGGACGCCATTATCAGCGACGTCGAGTCCGGCAAGGGCACCATCGGCATGCTGCTGGTGGACGACACGATCGCCAAGAAAATGACCAGCATCGTCACCGAGGCGGAGAAACTGGTGATCACGCTGAACAATGCCGCCAAGTCGGATAAGAATTCGGTGGGCAAGCTGCTGAACGACAACGGCGCCATGTACGACGACGTGCACGGCTCCATCACACGGATCAATACGCTGATGGATGGCATGGAAAAAGGCGAGGGTACCGCGGGTAAACTGCTGAAAGACCCCGCGCTCTACGACGATGCCCGCAAGACCATCGCCGATCTGCGCAAGATTCTGGCCGATATCGATAGTGGCCAGGGCGATGTAGGCAAGCTGCTCAAGAGCGATGAACTGCACCGCGAAATTCAGGGCACGGTGGACCGCGTGGACGCGCTGCTCGACAAGATCAACCGGGGCGACGGCACGCTGGGGCACCTGCGGGTGAATCCGGCGCTTTATGAGTCGCGGGATGGAACCACGCGCGAGATGCGCAGCCTGCTGAAGGACTTCCGGGCCAATCCGAAGAAGTTCCTGACGATTCAACTGAAGCTGTTCTAGTGCGGAAACTGGTAGTCAACGCCGACGATTTCGGCTTCACGCGCGATGTGAACCGGGGCATCGTCGAGGCGCATCGGAACGGTATTCTCACGGCGGCCACCTTGATGGCCTGCGGCGAGGCGTTCGACGACGCCGTGCGGCTGGCGCGGGAGCACCCCACGCTCGATATCGGCGCGCATCTGGTGCTGGTTGGCCAGGCTCCGTATCCGATGCCCGTGGCGCAGGTGCCGGGCGCGGTTATCCTGGGAAAGATTGCGATTTACGACGAATTAACTGCCCAGGTCCGCAAGATTTTGGACGCGGGCCTGAAGCCGACGCATCTGGACACGCACAAGCATACGCATCTGCTGCCGCCCGTGTTGGACGCGGTCGCCCGGATTTCGGAGGAATTTCAAATTCCCTGGGTTCGGCGGACGTTCGCTTTTCCGTTAACTCCGCGCGCGATTTCGTGGAAAAAACCGGCAGTCAGCCGGACGTTGGGCGCCGCGCGAAGCCAATTTGAACACGTCCTGAACGCCCGCGGCTGCCGGTACACGGATCACTTTGCCGGATTTCAGATCACGGGAAACTTCGACGCTTCCGGCGTCGCCGCGCTGATCCGCGCGTTGCCGGAGGGTTCGACCGAGTTCATGTGCCACCCGGGCTTCTGCACGGAGGAGTTGCGCGCTGCGCGGACGCGGCTGAAGGAATCGCGCGAAGCGGAGTTGCGCGCGCTGACGTCGCCCGATGCGCGGAGGGCGCTGGAGGAAGCGGGCGTGCAACTGGTGTCTTACAGGGAACTTTAGCAAGGCCGCTTTCTGAGTGACCGCGGACCGTCAGGAGCGGATAACAACGGCGGGTTTCGTCCACCGGGAACGATCCTGGTCCTGGCCTTCCTGCGCGCCGCTGGTACCGGGCGCGTGCTCGAATCCGGTAAGATTTAACGACGAATGCGAATCCTCTCTTTCCTCGCGCTTGCGGCCTGCGCCATCGCGCAACAGAATCGGCTTGCCCCCGGCATTGCGTCGTTCGTGAGCGTGCGCGAGCCCGTGGTCGCGCTGGTGCACGTTCGCGTGATCGATGGAACCGGCGCGCCCGCCGCCGAGGACCAGACGATTGTCATCGATCACGGGAAAATTGCCGCGGCGGGCGCGGCATCGTCCACTCCCGTTCCGGCCGGCGCAAGGCGCATGGATTTGCCCGGGCATACCGTCATTCCCGGACTGGTGGGCATGCATGAGCACCTGTTTTATCCGTCCGGCGAAGGTATCGCGATGTACAACGAGCAGGCATTCAGTTTTCCCCGCCTCTATCTGGCGAGCGGAGTGACCACGGCGCGAACCGGCGGGAGCATGGAGCCCTATACCGATCTGAACGTCAAGACGATGGTCGATACCGGACGCGCGCCGGGTCCGAATTTCTACATCACCGGGCCTTACCTGGAAGGCGCTGGCGCGCCAATCGAGCAACTTCATCGCCTGACGGACGCGGACGACGCGCGCCGCACCGTGCGGTATTGGGCGTCGGAGGGCGTTACCTCCTTCAAAGCCTATATGCACATCACGCGGGCGGAACTGACAGCCGCCGTTGAAGAAGCTCACAAACTCGGGTTAAAGGTCACCGGTCACCTCTGTTCCATCGGATTTCGCGAGGCGGCGGCGATCGGCATCGACAATCTGGAGCACGGCATGGAAGTCGACACCGAGTTCGATCCCGGCAAGCAGCCGGATGTTTGTCCGTCGCAGACGGTGACGCGCGATACGCTGGTGAAGCTCGACATTCCATCCGCGCCGGTCCAACAAATGATTCAGAATCTGGTGCGGCACAACGTGGCGGTCACCTCGACGCTCGCCGTGTTCGATGCGGGAGCGCCGCATCGCCCTCCGCTCGATCCGCGGATGCTCGATGTGCTCACTGCGCAAGGCGCGATCACATACCTGGCTTCGCGGGCGGCCGCGTCCGATTCGCCCAGCGATGCCGCACTCGCCGCGTTGAAAAAGGAAGAGGAGTTTGAACACGAGTTCGTCAAGGCCGGCGGATGGCTGATGTCCGGCGTCGATCCGACCGGCAATGGCGGCGCCATGGCCGGATTTGGCGATTTGCGCAATCTGGAACTGCTGGTGGAAGCCAATTTCACCCCGGTGGAGGCGGTGAAGATCGCGACGTTGAACGGCGCGAAATGGCTGAAGGCAGACGACAGGATCGGCTCGATCGCCATCGGCAAGCAGGCGGACTTAGTGGTGATCGAGGGGAATCCGGCGGCCAGGATCTCCGACGTGCGCCATGTCCGGATCGTATTTAAGGAAGGGATGGGTTACGATCCCGAAAAGCTCCTGAATTCGGTGCAGCACACGGTTGGCTTGCACTAGGGCGACAGGATCAGGCAGTAAGGCCAATGCCTCGATGCAATGCGGGGAACCCAGCCAGGAAATGATGAGCAACAATCCGACCAGGTTAGCGAGCACACCGGCGCGGAAAATCTCGAGCGAACAGGCGGCGGCGTTGGTCCGGTCCGGCATGTGGCTTGACTACGGCGTGTCGCTCAGCCAGCCCGATGTGTTTGACAAGGCGCTTGCAGCGCGGATCGATACACTGCAGAACGTTAAAATACGGTCCTGCCTTTCGATGAAGCCGCGCGCGGTATTGGAGGCCGATCCAGAGGGCAGGCATGTTTTCTGGTTCAGTTGGCATTTTTCGGCGTACGACCGCGCCCAACACGATGCGGGCCGCTGCAATTACATGCCGCTGAACCTGGGCGAGGTTCCCGGATACTACCGCCGCTTCCTGGATCCCGTCGACATCGCGGTTTTGAAGACTTGTCCGATGGACGAGAACGGCTATTTCAACTTCAGCGCCACCAATATGTGGCATCGCGCCGTGATCGAACGCGCCAGGACCGTGGTGGTTGAGGTGACCAGCAGCCTTCCATACGCGAATGGCGAACAAAACGGCGTCCATATCAGCGAGGTGGATTACATCCTCGACGGCGACGGCCAGCCGGCCCCGCAACTGCCGAATCCCGCGCCTTGCGAAATCGACCGCGCGGTGGCGCGCCGCATCGCCGCCGAGGTCGAAGACGGCTGCTGCATCCAGGTGGGCATCGGCGGGATGCCGAACGCGGTCTGCGCGCTGCTCATGGAAAGCGGCGTCCGCGATCTTGGGGTGCACACGGAGATGCTGATCGATGGTATCGGCGAGCTGTATCAAGCGGGCCGCATTACGGGCGCCAGGAAAACGCTCGATCCCGGCAAGCTCACGTATACGTTCGCGCTTGGGTCGAACAGCCTGTATTCCATGATCGACCACAACCCGGACTTTCTCTGCTGCCCGGTGGACTATACCAACTCGCCCGGCACGATCATGCGGAACGACCGCGTCATCTCCATCAACAACACGACGCAGATGGACCTGCAGGGCCAGGCCGCCTCCGAATCCGACGGCCACCGCCATATCAGCGGGACCGGCGGACAATTGCAGTTTGTGCGCGGCGCTTATGCGTCGAATGGAGGCAAATCGTTTATCTGCCTGGCGTCGACCTACGAGAAGCGCGGCGAGCGCCGGAGCCGGATTGTGATGGATCTGACGCCGGGCAACATCGTCACCACGCCGCGTTCCGACATTATGTACGTCGTCACGGAATATGGAATGGTCAACCTGAAGGGCAAGTCCGTGGCGGAGCGCGCCCTGGCGCTGATTTCGCTTGCTCATCCGGATTTTCGCGAGGATCTGGAGCGCCAGGCTTATGAAAATCGCCTGATCCCGCGCGGAATTGGGTTCTAAACGGAGACGAAAGACTGTATTGGAGGGCGAACGAAAGGTTGCTTCGGGGGCCTGCACCCGCGGCCAGCGAAAAGGTCGCCGCGGGGGCTTCTCGCTCGATCGTCACCGTGACGTCACTGTGGGGCAGTGTGTGCGGGTAAGCGATTAGAGTTCTCTTGCAGATGGAATGGCGTCCCCAGGGGGATTCGAACCCCCGTTACCGCCGTGAAAGGGCGATGTCCTAGGCCGACTAGACGATGAGGACGTGCAGGCGAACTTCTCTTCCCAGTGTAAACTACAGCGTCTTCAAATAGGCGAGTACGTGGTCGCGCTCTTCATCGCTCAACATGTCGGAGTAGGCCGGCATGCCGTTGCCGCCGGCGTTGATGATCGCCTTGACGTTGGCTTCGGTGGGCGCTTTGCCGTTCTTCAGCTTGGCCTTCTTGAACAGCCCCTTCAGCCCCGGGCCCATTTTCTTTTCGTCGCTATCGGCATTGTGGCACACCGCGCAGTTGTCCTCGAAAACGGCCTTACCCTTTTCCGGGTCGCCCGCCGGAGGAGCCGCAAACACGCGTCCGCCAACCAGCAGAGCAACAGCCAGACCCGCGGTCACGATGATTCCTTTTTGCATATACACTATTCTACAATCACCGCATATGGCTCTCCAAATCGGCGATAAGGCTCCTGAAATCAAGTCGGGCGTGTTCCAGCTCTCGAAGCTCAAGGGCAAGCGCGTCGTGCTTTTCTTTTACCCCAAATCGGACACGCCCGGCTGCACCAAGGAGGCGTGCGAATTCCGCGACCTGTCGAAGAAATTCGATACGCACGAGACCCTGATCGTCGGCCTCTCCCCCGACAAGCCGGAGGCGCAGCAGAAGTTCGCCACCAAGTACGGACTGCCGTACGCGTTCGTGGCGGACCCGGAGCACTCGATCGCCGAAGCCTATGGTGTGTGGAAGGAAAAGAGCATGTACGGGAAGAAGTACATGGGCATTGAGCGGACGACGTTTCTGGTGGGAGCCGACGGCAAGATCGCCAAGATTTTCCCGAAGGTAAAGCCGGAGGGGCACGCCGAACAGGTGCTCGCGGCCCTATCGGAATAGAGCCGCGAGCCGGACAGTCTACTGATAAATGGTTCCGAACAAATCCGTCATCGTTGCGGACGTGCTATCGCAGGCATGATTCAGGCAGGCCAAACCAAACCCCGCCTCGATGGTCCTCAGCAGCGAGAAGTGATTGTACGGCGTGGAACTCTGCAAGCCGTGGGTGCCGTAGTTGGTATCCACGATCAGCAGGACTTTATTGGTGTTCGGCGCGACGCTGTAATCATTCTCGTCCCACACGATGACGATCGCGTTGTGCCCTTGCGCCCATACCGGCGACTTTTTGATGGCGGTCACGATCTGCTTCAAGGCGACGTCGCCGCGCAGCATCAATGCGGGGTTCAGGCCGGCCTGCGTGCCGTTGTCGTTCGGATCGAAATTGCACATGGCACCGCCGTTGCCCCGGCCGTGCTGGTCGTTGCACTGGTTGGGAGCGATGAAGGAGAAATTGGGCACCGTGCCGGCGGCCAGATCGGAGTACAGGCCGTTGGCGCCGTCAAAACCGACCACATTTGTTAAGTCGCTGCCCGGCTGCTCACCCTCTTGAATGCTCCGGAAGTACACAAACGGATTGTGCTTGGCGGCGTACAAGGCCACGACGTCGGACTGGGATAGGGCGGGCGTGAGCGCCGGCGTGATCTTCGTGAAATCCGTCAGGTTCGTGTAATAGCCGTCGCTGGTGTTGATGCTGTCGGCACCCTGGGGCGGCAGGCTCTCCTGATAGCTTTTCCACGTCATCCCGGTCTCGGCCAGTTGATCGGCGATCGTTTTGCCGGAGGTGTTCGCGGCGGCTGGGATGGACTGGATGCCATCGATACTGTTCAGACCCGGGGCGCCGGTGGTTTCGTTGGTGGTGTCCAATGCCGGCGTGGTTGCGTCCGTTCCGATCCCGGAAATGGGGCAGATGGGGGGCGAGGCCGGATTGTCAGTGGCCACTTGAGTGGACGCCAGGTTATTGGTGCAGAAGAAGTTGTGCCAGTCCGGGAAATTATCGCTGCGGATGCCAAAGTTGGATCCGCCGACGACCTCCAGGTAGTTCGTAGAGCTCGGGTGGCCGATGGCGTAGTAGTTTGTGGCGGTGTTCGCCAGACCCACCAACGTGTTGATATAGGGCAGGTTCGGGTTATTCAACACCTGACTGTAACCATGATTTTCCATCATGATAAGGAACACCCGATCCAGCCGGGGGATGCCATAGGGAACAGGGCCCTCACCGGCGAACCCGAGAGCGCCGACCGCGACATAGATTGCGCTCAACAATACTGTCCTTGCTTTCATTCTTTGTTTCTTCTCCTTGGGGAATTCACTTCGCGTATGCGACGCTCAGGGGACTATAACAAGCAGTCCGCTGCGAATTCGCAACAGATCGATGAATGCTTCATCAATCTTTTTCCGCCTTGCGATCCCAAGATATTGGACGGCCGGGCGAGCGACGGGAAACACGCCAATGGACGGATTCATTGACGAAGGCGGCGTAATGTGGGACGTCAACGCGCTGCTCACCGGCCGGCCCGAAGCGCGCATGGCGATAGTGATGGCCAGCACGGTTCGAGAACCGGCGGCGCGGATCGTGAGGAAGCGTCCGGGGTAGGCGCTACTCGGTCGCTTTTTCCGCCTCCAGGGCGCCGGCCGCGCCGGCTTCGAGCGCCGCGGCGATAATTCGCTTGGCTTCCGTGGCGTCCTCGCGGGCAACGCGGACTTCCTCGGGCAGATTCGGCATGCTCGCGCCGCTCTCCAGAACGGCGGGGATTCCAGAAGCTTCCAGCAGCGCTTTCACCGACTGCGCCTCCATCTCCGAAGTGGTTCCCGCGGATTGAAACACCGTGACCAGGTCCAGCTTGTGGGAATTCGCGACAGGTTCCATACCCCGAGCTTACGCCTTTTGTCCGGGCAAGAGTAGAATAAAGTCATGGCGAGAGACAACGGAATGAATTTCGTGTGGTTCACGGCGGGGGCGGCAATCGGCGCAACCATCGCTTTATTGTATGCCCCGCAAACGGGGAAGGAAACGCGCCGTTACATCGGCCGGAGAACGCGCGACGGCCGCAACGCGATCGTGGAGGCTGGCGGCGATGTTGCCGACAAAGCCAAAGATCTTTTTGACAAGGGCCGCCACATGGCCGACGAAGCCGCGGAGATGTTTGAGCGCGGCCGTAAAATCATCGAAGGATAAAAGAGGCGCCATTTATGACTACTTCTGCCGCAACCGGGCGGCTCTCTGCCTTCTCGAATGAGCCGATCACCGATTTTTCCGTGCCCTCGAACCGGGCAGCCGCCGAGGCGGCGCTGGCGCGCGTCCGCGCCGAGCTGGGCCTGGATTACGAACTATGGATCGCGGGCGCCGCGCACAAGACGGGCGATCTGCTGACCAGCGTGAATCCATCGAACTCCTCGCAAGTGATCGGCAAGCATCACAAGGCCACGCCGGAACTGGCGGCGAAGGCCATCGAGGATGCCCACGCCTATTTCAGCGAATGGAGCCGCGTACCCGTGGAGCGGCGCATCGAGATGGTGGTGAAGGCCGCGTCGATTATCCGCAAGAACAAGATGGATTTCGACGCCTGGCTGGTGCTGGAGGCCGGCAAGACATGGCCCGAGGCCGACGCCGATGTGAGCGAAGCCATCGATTTCGCCGAATACTACGCGCGGCAGATGCAGAAATTCGCCTCGCCCGAGCCGACGGTGCAGATGCCCGGCGAGCGCGGCGAAATGGTCTACATTCCGCTGGGCGCGGGCATCATCATTCCGCCGTGGAATTTCCCGCTGGCCATCATGTGCGGCATGACGCTGGCGGCGCTGGTGGCAGGCAATACGGTGGTGATCAAGCCGTCGAGCGACACGCCGACCATCGCGCAGAAGTTTGCTCAAGTGCTGCGTGAGGCCGGATTCCCGCTGCGGAGCTTCTCGCTATGCACGGGCAGCGGCGCGGCG
>VFSW01013580.1_pt1 | contig 11317 bp, 12 predicted proteins | sample 5358111 | NCBI WGS metagenome assembly VFSW01 (sample SAMN11554181, study PRJNA540505) | mine drainage metagenome | isolation source: sediment from site ElyBrook_90M | place: USA: Ely Copper Mine, Vershire, VT | collected 2017 | reverse complement strand
ACGCCTCCAGCCTCGAATCCGTAAACGAATGCGATGACTCTTCTCGAACAGAAGCTGCAGCAACTCAACCTGAAAGTGATGAGCCGCCAGGCCGAGGCGACGATCGCTGACGCGGCCGCCAGAAAGCTCAGCGTCTCGGCGACTCTCGAACTGCTCGACGATATGGAACTGGAAGCGCGTCACAGCCGCGCCATCGAGCGCGGTTTTAAGTGCTCGCGTCTGCAGTCGCAACCCAGCATCAACGCCTTTCACTTCCAGCATCACAAAAGCCGTATGCAGGCCAAGAACCGTATCCTTCGTCTGCTCGACCTTACCTTTCTGAAACAGGGCACCAATCTGGTGCTGGTCGCCAATCCCGGCGTGGGCAAGACCTTTCTCGCCCGCGTCTTCGGATGGAAGGCCTGCCAGGCGAATCAGCGCGTGGTGTTCACCACTGCCATGGACATGCTCAATCATCGGCTGGCTTCGCAGGTCGATCATTCGCTCGTGCGGAAACTGAAGACCTTCACCGAGCACACGCTGTTGATCGTTGACGAGCTTGGTTACCTGTCGCTCGATCAGCAGACCTCGAATCTCTTCTATCAGGTAATCTCGACGCGCCACGGCCAGGAGCGCTCGACCATCATCACCACCAACACACCCTTCTCCGACTGGGGCAACATCCTCTTCAATACGACCATCCTCTTCAATACGACCATCGCCACGGCCATCGCTGACCGGCTGGTCGAGAACTCCGAAATCTTCCTGCTGGGCGGCGACAGCCTGCGCAAGGCCGGCAGGAACTCGACCTCGCCGGAAGAGTAGTTCTTCGGCGTCAATCATGCGCCGCGCTGTGTGAGCCTTCGGTGAAGATGCGACGATAACTCGCGCGGAGGAGTCCGCCGGCTAACCCCACAACGGCGCTGCCGAGGCGGGCGGAGTTTTGCGTCCGCCCTCTTCTGTTTAAATGTTCACCTTCAGCGCCAACCATCTCGTTCTGCTCTCGCGGACGGAATACCCGTTCTTCGCGGTGTTCCTGTTGCGGGATCTCGACACCCAGCAGGTTTACCGGCTCTACGACTTCGCCAAAACCCAGCTCATCCGGCCCAAGGCGGCCTACTGCGTAGCGGGCAAAGTCAACAGCGCCGGAAAACTCTACCTCGTGATCGAATCGGTTCGGCCGGACACCAGACATGGCAGGTACTCCAATGTTCCCGTTCCTGCTGACGGCGCGGGAGGTAAGGCTATCGGCTGAAAGCTTTGGCGCTGTCGCTCTTCGGCCCCTTGCTGCGGTCATTCCGGCCTGCGCTGCGCATTCTTGTGCGCCACAACAAAACCGGCGCGGTTCCCGGCGTCATAACCGGCACTCCTGCGGTCTCCTTAGACTGGCGCTAACAAGACTGCGCCTGCGAACCCAATTCACCCCAAATCGGCCCCAGTTCGGGCCCAGTTCGGCCCAGTTCGGCCAATCGACTTCGGGTCCGCCGAGTGCTATACTTCCGCAAAACGAGTCAAGATGAGCGCGCGCGTAGACCTTTCGCGTTTGCTGTGTGTCTTGCGCGTGTACTCTCAAGGAGTATAAGTGTGCCGTGTCTCGTGATTGCCGATGCTGACGCGATTCAGGACTATGTTTTTGCCTGCCACGAACTGAAGCTCCTCCGCGGCGGTAGCGGCATTCAGACGGGGCTCATGGCTGAACTGAAGCGTTTGGCGAAGCACCTCAACCCAGCAAGGAAGCATTCCGTTCTCCGAGCGAACGGCGGAACGATCATCGCCGAGTTCCCGAATAAGGCAGCCGGCGAAAAGTTCCGCCGCGAAGCCTCCCGGCTCTTTCGCGAACGGACGGGCAGCGCGGCAACCGTTACCACGGCTCACGTACCCGACACTGCGCCGTTCGATAAGTGTATCGAAGACCTGTACAGCAGGCTCGCGATGAAGAAACGATGGCGGCTCGCTTCCGAACCAGTCGGCAAGACACCGTATTCGGCATCGTGCCAGGCATGTGGCATGTTTGCGGCCCGCGAAAGCTTGGCAGACGAGGACAGCCGTGTTCCACGTGTCTTGTGTTTAGCGTGCTGCCTCAGACTCACAAATAGCAGGGGGATCCGATATCGGCTCAATCCCCGGAGACACTTGACAACCCTTGAAGGAATCGCCGAGAGGGCGAAACCAGCGAACTTCCTTGCGATCGTCTATATCGATATTGATCGCCTTGGTGAATTCATGAATGGGAAGAAATACTCGAAAACCGCGTATCGCGCTTGGAGTGCGCGAATTGATTTTAGCGTTCGGCGGTCTATCGAGACCGCACGCCGGGTAATTGATGCGCCTTCTGAGGCACTGCTGATCGGTGGTGATGATGCAATGGTGGCGATTCCTGCGGGTTGCCTTTATGAGTTCCTGAAGGCGTTCCGTGCGCGATACCGGGGGAACCATTACGGAACGGAACTGCCGACGTTCTCGGTAGGAGCAGCGATCGCAAATAGCCATTTCCCGATCACCGAATTCCGCCGCATCGCCAGCGATCTGCTAAGGTCCGCGAAGACCCTCCGTGAATTCGATTCGGTGGACTACGAGATCGTTACCAGTTCGATGACGGGGAAGGTTATTGAGGACAGGAGCCGGGCTGATGGTCGGTTCCGGACAGCAAAACCATACCATCTTGAAGAGTGGTTCCGGTTCTGTAGGTCCGCTCTCGATGTGAAGCGCGAAGTACCAGCGTCGCAGGTAAAAGCCCTTTACCGGATTGCGAACGAAGGTCCGTTACAGGCTGAGCTGGAGTACGACTACCTGCTCACGCGCGTTAGCGTCCAGGCACGCGCATATCTGAAACAGATAATAGCGCCTGGAGAGACTGTATTGGATACCCGATTCTGGCTGATGAAGCCGAATGGCGCGGTTTGCACACGTGCGGCGGACTTGGTGGAGATACAGGACTTCGTCAATGTCGCTTAAGTACACTATCATATTCCAGACTGCCTTTCACCAGGGAAGCGGATTCGGATTGGCTGGGATTCTAGACCGCGCTCTCCTGCGCGATGCCGCTGGCGTTCCCTTCATTCCTGGCTCCGCCGTAAAGGGGAGATTTCGCGAGGCCGTATTACGAATCCTCGATTCAGAAGATAGGTACGCCTGTCTTGCACCGGGTCGAGAGGTTTGCAAGAGCGAAGCCGGGTGTATGATGTGCCGATTGTTTGGTTCGGTAATGCGACGGGGCAGGGCTAACTTCCACGACGCCTATCCGTCGGGTCCGGAGGGAGCAGTCCTGAGGGCTAACCTGCGGCATCCAAGCCAGTCGTGGCTCCCCGGCGGAACCGAAGTGCGCACGACCACCGCGATCGATCGCCAGCGTAGGACCGTCCTGCCGCAGCACCTTTTCTCCACGGAGACGGTTTCGCCGATCATCCGATTTGAGTTCGAGATTTCGGGGCAGCTCGAGGATGAAGAGGCAGAACTGCTCGACCAAGGCGCCCGGCTGTTGACGTTCTTCGGCGGCTCCTCCTCGCGTGGATTGGGGTTCTGCAGCTTACATAGGATCGCCGAATGACTGTCACGGAGGTTTCCAAGACCTTGCGATATCGAGTTACGGCGAAGCTTGAATCGGCGGGTAGCATCTCCGTTCGACGCGCCACGGGCAACGTGCTAAATACGAGGCACTGCATCTCTGGCTCGGCCATTAGAGGTGCTCTGGCCGCGTGCATACTCGGCAATGGCGGTACATCCAATGATCCAATGTTCCGACAGTTATTCGTCGACTGCCAGCTCCGCTGCAGTGATCTGCGGAAGGAGGGCGCGGTCCCCTGGCCACAATCGATGCTGGAGTGCAAGGAACATGGTGATCAGCGCGATCATTTTCGCCGCGACATTTTGCTTGCGGCCGGTGCCGAGGAGGTGCCCCTCCCGTCTTTCACGTGCCCCACATGCAATGCCAAACTCGAGTCGCCGCGAGGATACGGACGGAATTGCCTCAGAAATCCCGAGATCAGTCCTCGGTACCACGCCGAGAAAATCGGGGAAATGAGGATGGCGCACGTACAGATCGACATCCGCTATGGGAAGGCGATGCCGGGTCAGTTCTATTCCGCCACAGTTCTGGCGCGCGACCAGGAGTTCATTGGGTATGTCGAGGTACCAGTTTCGGCGAGAACCTATTTCGACGAAAATATCTCGAAGGACACCGTCCTCTGGCTCGGGCGGGGCCGCACTCGCGGGCAGGGACAGGCTCGGCTTCTGTTGGACGATGAGGTCTCCTGCGAGGAGAACGAAATGGAGGATCTGGTCTCGAAACTTAACGAGAAGGCAGGCGAATTCCCAGCGCTGCGTGATTCGGTCGTCTTTTCCTGTACGCTGCTATCGCCAACATTTCTGTTCGACAGGTGGCTTCTTCCGAAAACTGAACTAGCGGCCACAGATTTTGCAGAGGTTCAAGGATACAGACTGCTGGCGGCATTCGGCCGGCAAACGAGCATTCCGGGATGGCACGCAGCGGGCGACCTGCCCAAAGCGGAGGCGATCGCGTGGGCGGAGGGATCGTGCCTTCTGTTCGGACGTGCGGTTCATCTTGACGAAAGGAAGACCGAGATTGAACGGCTTGCAGCGATACTTCAGACGGCGCAGGCTTTCGGAATTGGTGAGCGCGTCAACGAAGGCTTCGGCGAGGTGGCGTTCTGCCACCCGATCCATGAGGAACTGGCATGGAAGAACAACTGAAGGATGCTTCACGAGGAAAGATCGCGATACGTACGATGCGCTGGTGGGACAGCGAGGGCCGGTTTAACCTGGCTCTTGCGTGGTGGGCCGACAATCAGAGCCGGGCAGCCCGAATACCCGTGAGCCAATGGGAGGCCCTGGTGCGGCAGGGCCAGCGTGGGACAGATTCCATCGTGCTCCGGAAGGAGCTGATGTCGTTCTTTCGCGGTGGTTCGGACTCCACTCGACGGGGAGCGGTCAGCCGGGATTCGGCGAAGGCCGGTTGGGCGCAACCAGGTATCGCGGACAGTCTGCTCGATGCCATCGGTGCGGCGGCAAGACCTGACGACTCGGAGCTGTTCCGAGAGTACCAACGGTGCCTGTCGTCGACAGGGACCGAATCGCAAGCCGCAAGCGAATTAGACGGGTGGCGACAAGTTTGTCAGATCCGGGAGTTTCTCGCGGCGCTGTTGTTGAAGGCACGTTGTGAGGGACAAAGTCGCCGCCTCAAGAACAAGGCTAAGGACGCCCGCAAGGAGGGTTGATGCCGTCGACCACGTTTCTTTCATTGGAAAACCGCTATCTTATTGAGTGCAATCTCTGCGGGGAGGCTCCACTGCACATCGGAACGGGGCTGATCAGCGACACGACCGACGCGCCGTTCATACGCTCGCAGGCCAGACCCTTCCTGCCAGGCTCGTCGTTGCGTGGCGCCGTCCGTTCGCATCTCGAACGCATTGTTCATGTGCTGAAAGAAGGACGCGCGCACATTCTCTTCGAAGAATGCGATGAGAAGATTTGTTTTGCCGGAAACAGGAAGAGGCTGGACGAATACCAGAAGGCTACCGGCAGGCAGTACGCTGAACTGCCACATCCTACTTTGTGTGCGGTGTGCCAAATGTTCGGCTCGCCGCTAATGGCTGCGCGGCTGAAGATCAGCGACGCGCTGCTTAACACCTCCGACGATGTTGAGCCGGTTAAGCGCGATGGCGTTGGCATTGACCGCGACACCGGCACGGCGAAGGAGCATATCAAGTACGATTTCGAGGTGTTGGAGCGGGGCGCAAGCTTTACCTGCTCCCTGCAACTGGAGAATGCCGGGCTATCTGAGTTTGCGCTCCTCTACATCATGCTTAGCGAGCTGAAACGCGGGCTGGACGTTGGAGGGAAAAAATCGCGAGGTTTGGGGAGGGTCGCGCTGACCAATTACAGTGTGTCGTACTTCGATCCGGAATGGGACCACGATCTGCAAACGTACCTACGTTCGGGACTGAAGTCAGGCAGCGTGCAGACCTTCGAGGCACGCCTAAAAGAAACATTTTCGGTTTGGCTGGACCAGGAGAATCATGAGCAGCGAAAAGTCGACGATCCCTAACTACCGCGCGATTGCGACCGAATTGAGACATGGGCGAGTTGTGCCGGTGATCGGGTCCGGCGCTTCCAGCGGCCAAGACAAATGTCCACCCAATGTGGCGACGCTGCGCCAAGTTCTGTTGTCCGAGATAGGTTACGCAGAATCGAATCTGGAGCTCGCGGACATTGCCTCCCTTGCGGAAGCGGATGAGTCTCAGATCAATTTACGATCGAGGCTGAACGATCTCTATAAGGGAGTTTTTAAGATACCGGAGTTATATACGTGGCTCGCCGAGTTGGACCAGTCACTCACAATCATCTCAACGAACTATGACAGGCTGCTTGAAGAATCCTTTGAAGACGCGGGGCGGAAATATCATCTAGTTGTCTATTGTGGCGATTGGGCGGAGCACGGGAATTCCGTCCTTTGGAAAGGACCCGAGGAGGACACAGCCCGGCCCGTGCCCGCAAAGACCTTCGACTGGAACCCGAAGGAAGAATCGCTCATTTTCAAGATACACGGTACCGCCCTGCCGGACGGCCAACGTGGCACCTTCGTCGTCACTCAAGAAGACTACACCGGTATGATGTTGCGATTAATGGAAGCTACTGCGGTCCCCAAGGCCATCATCACTCACCTAAGGGAGTGTTCTCTGTTGTTTCTAGGCCACGGCCTTCGGGGCTTTGACCTCGAGGTTCTGCGGCGAATGACCACACATCAGCGAAATATGCGCAACTGGGCAGTGCAGCTAGCTCCTAATCCGAAAACGGTGAGCGAGACCGATCAGGATCTGGAACGGCAGATTTGGAGGTGGCGAGGGGTCCATCTCCTCCAGGTGGACCTTGAGGACTTCCTATTGCAACTGCGAGCCGCTTATGCAAACGCATGAATTGCCGCTCTGTCCATTCGTCGGCCCCAAGCCGTTTAGGGCTGCGGACAGAAGATTTTTCGTTGGACGCAATAGGGACTCCGCCCGTGTTAGGCAAGAGCTCTTGTCGAGCAGGCTTACCATTCTCCACGGCAGAAGTGGCGTCGGCAAGAGTTCACTGCTGAAAGCGGCAGTCGCGCCTGAGATTGATCCGCCGACAGACATGAACGAGCCCGAGGACACCGATGTTGAGCGGCAAGGGGTCTGCGTATACTGGGAACTTTGGAAGTCGCCCGAAGCGCTGGCCCAAATACGGCATAAGCTGGCAGAACGTCTGCGGCGTCACGGCTGCGACGTGTCGGAGGGGATGCCGCTAGACGAGCAGATTTACACGGCGACGCACGAGTCGCCTCCAATATCCGTTTTTCTGCTCCTCGACCAGTTTGAGGACTACCTCAACAATTCAGACGAGGACTTTGATGCGGAGATCGCTCGATCCGTCAACCGACGGAATCTCCGCGCTGGAATTCTCATTGGAATTCGGGACGACTGTCTGGCCGCTCTAGACCACCTGGATTGGCGGATTCCGGGCCTTCGCGCCAATCAGACTGGTCTAGCACCGCTGGACGACAACGAAGTGGCCCGAACGATACGCGAACCCCTTCGCAGGATCGGCGTGGGGTTCGACGATGCTTTGCCAGAGACGCTGATCCGGGAAATTCGAGCCTCGGATCGCCGCGAGGTCGAGAGTTCGCCAGCGGAATTAGCTTACGTTCAACTCGTGATGCAGGAGTTTTACGAGTCAGAACGTGAAATTGCTAAGCCAGGCGCCTTTGCGCTTACTGCGGCGGCGTTCGACACGAGGCTTGGTGGAGTGCATGGCATTGTTTCCCGGTATTTTCGGAGGCATGTTGACGAGCTTCCAGACAACGGGGGAAACATTTGCCGGAGGATCTTTCACCATCTCACGACACCGTCGGGGCACCGGGTTGCGCTCTCATTTAACGCGCTTGCCGACTATGCCGATAGTTCTCCTCAGCAACTTGAAGCCGTCCTGACGCGCCTCCGTGAAGACCGCGTCATCCGCCCGATCGGCGAGCACCAGTACGAAATTCCGCACGATAGCATGGCGCGCGTAATTCGCGCTTGGGTCGACGGGGAGACAATGCGGGAGGAAGCCGAGAAACAAAAGGAGGACGCACTACAGGGCGCTCTGGCAAGGCTATCAGAAGGGCTTCAGAATCGCGTCGCAGCAGCCGAGCGGCGGGCGCAGGACGCGGAGGCGAGGGCTCGAATCAGCGAAATCCGTCGCGTCTGCGCCCAAGCCACCACTCTTGCGATGCAAGATCCCCAACTCGCTCTCCTGCTCGCCTTGCGAGCCGGCGATGCGGCCTGGTCAGAGTCTGTCGCGCTGCAGGATGGCACTGCCCGAGGGTCTTCAATCGATAGTGTCTGGCGGGACGAGGTCAACCGTACCATCGAGGAGGCCGAGAACGGGCTACGCGTGGCAGTAGAGCGGGCACTGCTTGATCCTGCCGCGACGGGCATTGACGATGAGATGCTCCGGCGAATCTTAGACTCGATCCGCGGCAAACGAGGCGACTTCGCCTCATCAGAATTCACTCAATACGCTCGTCTTCCCGAAGTGGTCGCTGCAGTGATCATTAGCTGGGAGCTTCCCGATCTGTTCGCACTCGCCAAAGCATGTGCGACACGGGACCTCACGCCCGCCGAGGCCAGCCGTTACCTGGGAGCTGCATCGGGCGCGGCGCTCCCGGCCCTCCCTATGGAGCTTGGTCCGTCGCATCGCATCACGGACACGCTCTCGACGGAGGCGCAAACCATTTCGGAGGATGATCTGAGCTTCGCAATTCCCGAGGAGTCCGACGATGCTGAAACAAGCACTGAATGAATTGGAGATCCAGCTTCGACTGCAGGCGGTTTCGCCGTTGCTCATCAAAGACGGCCGCTACGATCAAGCCCAACGTGAGGACTGGGGCCCGGACAAGGTCAGGCGCAAGATCATGCCTATGGCCGTGCCCATTTCGCGCAACACGGAGTATGAGCTCCAACGGGCAGTCACGGATCCCGATCCGGTCGCGGCGGTATCCAAACTCGACTTCTTCCTTCCGGCAACTTCACTGCGTGGCGCGTGGCGATCACACCTGGAGCGCACCCTGCGCGGATTAGATCCCGGCGACCGCCCGCGCGTATGCGATCCGCTGGCAGTCGGGCAGCGCGAGCCGGGCCAAGGCGAGGACGAGGACATCGTTGTCAGCGCGACCGACGCTTCCTGTTCCAACGTGCTCGGACTTCAGGCAAAGCGCCATAATGAGGCACAAGAGAAGATTGCGGCCGAGCAGCGCACCGAATATCATCCCTATGCGTACTCGTGTCCGGTCTGCCGCCTTTTCGGGAGTACGGTGCAGGCCAGCCGTCTCAGCATTAGCGACGGCGAAAGAGTAATGGGAACGGGCCGTATACTCGTGCGCGAGCACGTTCGCATCAACCGCCGCACGGGTCAGGTGGCCGGCGCGCCCCTTAAGTTCTTTGCATTGCAGGATTCCGCCTTTGATGTCACCGTGCGTTTGCGCAATTTCGAGTTGTGGCAGGTGGCGCTTACAGGACTGCTGCTGGAACAGGTGCGCGCCGCCCTGATCCCTGTGGGCTCCGGCAAGAACAAGGGCTACGGCCAGCTCGGAGCGCGCATCAGCAAAGTGACCCTCACCTCATTCGGGATACGGAAACCCGACGAACGTCTCCGCGGCATCGCCGAACATGCCTTGGCCGCCGCGGACCTCGCCGGTGCCTACCGGCTCCAGCACATCGATCGGGAAGTCCCCTTGCCTCCGGGCCAGTGGGATTCGCCGGCGGTTCCCTGGCGGCACGAACGGATGATCGCGCCGGAACATTTCGAGCGGATCTGGAGGCCTCTTCTTCCATTGCAGTGGGACTTCCCGCCACTTGCAAACCGACTGGAATACACTTTATGACCCCGCGCATCTCTTCTCTGGAGCGGCTGCCCGGCCTTCCCTCAGCCATTCCGTGGCATGCGCTCGATGCTGCAATGGTTCACGCCGCCCATAGCACGGCGTTTCTGGCCTTGAAGACTGAGGGCGACCAGGTCACAGCTTCGGCATACACGTCGGGTACCGCCTTCGGTGATCGGGCAGAACTGCGCTGGCTGAAGCGAAGAGCAGGTTGGCATTGCGTGTTGATCAGCGATGACGGACTTGATCTTGGCGCCGGTTCGGAGCCTCGCGACCTCAGCCGCGAAGGCGAAGTGGACCCTTCGCCAGTGCTTCTCTGGGGCGAGAAAATCGAGCCACCAGGTGACGAGAAGCCATACTTTTACGAAGGTCGCATCCCCCACAAACTCTCCTATCCCGCTTGTGCTCCGACCGTGCCCGGCGGAGGAAGGCTGGCGCTCAAACTGCGCAGCTATTGGCTTGACGATGGCGAGTGCCGGCGTCTAATCTACCGCTATGCGGGATTTGTGGCTGTCGCGCCTCCTGCCACGGAGGAAAACACGTGACTTCCGTAGCTCCCTTCATCAAACGGCCATTAAGCCGCCGCTCCTGCGCAGGCAACGACGAACCGGGTCACGACCGCAGACCTCGTGAGTCGTCGGGATACTGGACCTGTTCACTCACCACACTTACCCCGTTGTGTATTCAATCTTCGTTTAACCGACTCACCGACGAGTCTCCGGCAGTTCTCCCTGGAAGTTCGTTGCGTGGAATGGTGCGCAACGTGTGCGAAGTGCTCGGGGCCGGCTGCGCGTGGTCCTATGAAGGCGGACCAGCGCCTCCAACAAACCTTTCGAGGTGCGTCGAATCGAGCGCGTGTCTGACTTGCCGCATCTTCGGATTCGTTGACGGAACCTTCGCCTGGGCCGGGAAAGTACGTTTTCTCGATACTGCCCCAGTGCGCGCGACATGGACCTTGCTGAGCGTTCCGGTCAACCGTCCCCCGCAGGAAGACCCGCGAGGCTGGGTTGTCTTCCGGCACGGCGAGCCGGAACTCGGCCCTGGCCCGACACGTTGCCTCGAAAGACACCAACAGTTCCGCTTTCTCGTTGACTATACGAATCTCGATCCCGAGGAACTGGCGCTCTTCCGATTTGCTCTCACGCTCGCTCACGAACCGAGTGGAATCGATCTATGCCACAAGCTCGGCTACGCAAAGGCGCTGGGCCTCGGCTCCTGCAAGATTGCCATCATGCCAGGCAAGATTCCGGTGCCGCCGATTGGCCGTGAAATCGAACCCTACCTGACGGGACCGGCGTGCGAGGTCCTAAAAGATGCGAGGCGATACCGATGAACGTGCTGTTCGTGACGGTTGGCACAACGGCCATCTACAATCCGGACATCGGCGCCGTGGACGGCCGGGACAATCGGGCGCTACGGGCTGACGTAGAGAGGTAC
>VFSW01013579.1_pt1 | contig 11318 bp, 11 predicted proteins | sample 5358111 | NCBI WGS metagenome assembly VFSW01 (sample SAMN11554181, study PRJNA540505) | mine drainage metagenome | isolation source: sediment from site ElyBrook_90M | place: USA: Ely Copper Mine, Vershire, VT | collected 2017 | reverse complement strand
ATAAGAAAAGGGGTGAATTCTACGCGCTTTGCCTGGCGCATGCATCAACAAAAATCTCAAGCCTTGCGTGTGGAAAGCGCAAGATCTATGCTTTCCATCAGCCGGTTCAGCTCATGCCCCATCTGTTCCAGCAAGGACGCCGCATCGTCTTGCACGCCACTTTTGAAATTTTTCTCCAGTATTCCGGCCTGGTTTTGCAGCTCTGATGCGCCGAGATTTGCTGCAATGCCTTTCAGCGTATGTACCTGTCTTTCCGCTATCTTCATGTCATTGGAGGACAGCGATGCGCGTATTTCCTGACCGATGTTTTTTTGCCCGGTTCTGAACATGTCCAGCAGCGAATAGTATAGCTCCACATTCCCGCCGATACGGCGCACGCTCTCTGCCACCTTGACGCCCGGCAGATCGGGAAGCTCCGTTTTGGCAGGCTCTGTTTTAGCAGACTCTGTGCGGGGCGGCATCATGCTCTCTACATTTCGCACCGGGTGTATCCATTTTGCGAGCGTAGCGATCAGCTGATCCGGATCGATCGGTTTTCCTATGTGATCGTTCATTCCGGCAGCCAGAAACTGATTCTGCTCGCTGATGAATACATTCGCGGTCAGCGCGATGATCGGCAATTGCGCAAACCCGGGATTCTTGCGAATTTCGCGGGTGGCCGTGATGCCATCCATCACGGGCATTTGCATGTCCATCAATACGCCGTCGAATCGCTCGTCCTTCAACCAGACGAGCGCTTCCTCGCCGTTTTCCGCGACCTTCACCGTGATGCCAAAACTCTCCAGCAGCTCCTTGGCGATTTGCTGGTTGATCTCGTTGTCTTCGACCAGCAGCACATGCGCCCCGCGCACTTGGGAGACGAGCTCCATGTTGAAGCGCGCGCCCAGCGTCCTGAATTTCCCGGTCATGGATCTGTCCTTGCCTGAGATTCTTGCAATGGCATCGAACAACTCATCCTTGCCATAAGGCCTGTGCAGCAAGCCGTCCATCACTTTTCCGTCCATTGCAGTTTTATTCTGATCCGGGCCTGCGATCAGCAGCACTCTGGGCTTGATTCCCAGTACGATCATGGCCTGCAACTCCCGTGCCACCTCGGGCTCATCGATGTCTGCAGCACTCGCATCGAAGATGGCCAGCGAAACAGGCCGCGCCTCCTTGTTGGCCTGATGCACCGCGTTCAAGGCCTCATGCACAGTGCGCGCCTGACTCACGTCCAGCCGGAAGGATTCGAGATCATGGATCAGCGCGCTTTCTTCATTCCCCGCGACGAGAACGCGCATGCCGCGCATGCCGGCATGTTCAATATGTGTCGCGCCTGCCGGTTTCTCCATTTTCTGGAATCTTGCGGTGAAGATGAATTTCGAGCCCAGACCTGGCGCACTTTCCACCCAGATCTTCCCCTCCATCTTCTCGACGAGACGTTTGCTGATCGTGAGCCCCAGGCCCGTTCCGCCAAATTGCCGGGTGATGCTGGTGTCCGCCTGAGTGAACGGCTTAAAGAGCTTGTCTATTTCCTGCTGAGTCAACCCTATCCCGGTGTCTTTCACGGTAAAGCGCAGGATCACATGGTCGCGCTGTTCTTTTTCCAGTGCCGCGCGCACCATCACTTCGCCCTGCCTGGTGAACTTGACCGAATTGCCTGCCAGATTGATCAGCACCTGGCCCAGTCTCAGCGGATCGCCCACCAGGATTTCAGGAACATCGTCGGCCTTATCCAGAAGAAAGCCCAGGTTCTTCTCCTGGCATTTCGCGCCCAGTATCGTCGAGAGATTTTCCATCACCTCATTGAGCTCGAATGGAATCCTGTCAAGCTCCATCTTTCCGGCCTCAATCTTGGAGACATCCAGGATGTCGTTCAGGATGCCCAAAAGAGATTTGGCGGAACTGTGTATCTTCTGAAGATAGTCATGCTGCTTGCCGGAAAGCTCAGTCTGCAGGCAAAGATGACTCAGGCCGATCACTGCATTCATCGGGGTGCGAAGCTCATGGCTCATGTTGGCCAGGAACTCATCCTTGATATGGCTTGCCGCTTCGGCATGGCTTCTGGCCTCTTCTGCCGATTTCAGCTTTGCAATTTCCTTCTCGAGTTCAGTATTGACGCGCTCCAGCATCCTGTTTCGGTTCTCGACCACCTCTTCGAGCACGACGATGCCGCGATTGACGAGCAGCGTCAGCACACCGATGATGAGGAGCATGACCGCGCCGATGATGGCACCCGACCCTTGCGCCCTTTCGGATCGGCTGATCGCGGTCTTGATCGTTTCCTGGAATTCCTTTTCGGCAACTTCCCGGTAGGTCGCCGCATCGCTCGCATAGGCATCGCGCAAGATCCGCATCTTCTGGATCTGCTGCGCGCTGGGCAAGTTTTCCCGGACCGTCATCCGATGCGCGATATCGTAAGCCAGCGCAAAAAAATTGTTGAAACCGGATTTCAGCTTTTCGATCTCGCCGGCATGCGCAGGATAAGTCTGTTCCATTTGCTGGTAACGGTTCAGGATTTCGGCCGCCTTGTCTTTCGAGGCCTCAAGGTAATCTAACTCGCCCGTCGCCGCTGCCGTATTCAGGGACTCCACTACGCCTTCAAAGCTTTTCAGATTTTCGCTCGCCGCATACAGCACCGGGAACTCAACCTCGCGTATTTCCTTCAAAAGGGTATTGCCACCCGAGAGCACCAGCGACGAATAGATCAGATAGATGACAAAACCCAATACCGCTGTCGAGGGAACCAGCAGCAGTTTCAACTTCAAGGGATAATTTCGGAATCTGCTCATGCGTAAGCCTTAGGGCACGAGTACGGCTCTGACGCTGTGATTCAACGCGCTGCTGTCTATGTAGCCTATCGCGTCGGGATTGTCCGCGATGGTTTTCACCACCGCCTTGTCGTCCGCGACGAGTTTGGGTGGACGCCCTTCACCGGTAAAGATGATTTTTGCCCAGTATGCGGCAAGTTGTGCGGCATCCTTGTGCACCACTCTGGCGTAAAACGCGTCCCTGGTCGCACTACCTTGAGGCTGATCGATCGGATAAGCCGGTTCACGATTCGGGAAACTCGTGCTCTTGCCCAGGAAAATCTTGGTGACCTGATCGGCAGAAAGGCTCATGATCGGGCTCTTGGCGGATACGATCACAACCACATCGGCCGCGGCAATCTGGCCAAAAAGCAGCAGGGCCAGCGGCAAGGCCCATTTGATAAACTTGCAAAACAGCATGGACGGCTTCACGTTAGGCAGCTAGAAAACAAAATCCACGACCGCGGAAATCACATGAAAAGTCTTTCCGGACAATACTGCATTATCCGGCACATTGACCAGATAGCCGCTCGAATTGTCCCCGAGCTTGATGTGGTCGTACTGCACTTTCAAGTCGAAATTCTTCATGAAGTCCCAGCGCACGCCCGCGCTGTTGGATTTTTGCGCCATGTTCAAATAAGGCGCGGAATTCCCATAGGCTGCGGCAGCACTGCTCTGGCTGTGCGTCAGATAAGGCGTGAACTGATGCATGCGGTATCCGGCACTGGCATACATCGCATTCGTCTTGTAAAGCCCGCGATCCTGCAGCCATTCAGATTTGAAAAACCAGCTGCCCGGGTCGTAGCTGATTCCGGCAGAAATGTCGCTTGCCTCAACCCATCCCGTATTGAGGCCGGCAAGCTCGGACTGGGTGGACGTGCTGCGCTGTTGATACCCCAAGTGAAACGTCGTCTGCCCGTAATCGAGATTGTCGAATACCCCGCGCATGTTCCTGGAATTGATGATCCCGAGGGACGTTTCCGAGGTGTTCTGGCCCGCGATCAGTTTCACCGTATTTTCGGCTTCACCCAATGGAAAACGGTATACCGCATTCACGCCATCCACGCTTGTGATCGGCATCTGCTGGTACAGTTCGACAGGTGTGTGCACCCACACGAAGCTGTAACCCACGTCGTGATTATCCGAATCCATAAAGGTCGGCAGGGCGAAACGGCCTGCCTTGATGTAAAAATCCGGCATGAACGCATATTTCACGTTCGCCCATTCGACCTCCGGCCGATAGTTGCCGTTTGAATTGTATTCGGAAATGACCTGAAAAATGGCGGTGAGATCCGGGGAAAAAGTTGCGTTCACATGCGCCGCAATCAGGCTGTTGTCGTTGGGCGCCAGATAACCGCTGCGCCCCGAACCGTAGGGCATGGGTGCATCGAGCGCGTAATCCGCAGAATTCAGACTTGCATGAGTCGCACCCAGTGTGCCGTAGCTGCCGAATTCGAACATCGTCTGGTCGGTCACCGCAGCGACTTCGGCGTTACCGGATTCGACGCTGTTCTGATCCGCCCATGCTGCGGAAGCCCCCGCGCTCACCGAAAGCAGCAGCGCAAGGCAATATTTTTTCTGCATACAACCATCCTTTTAGGATATTTTCCAAGCCGCATCCCCTCGTGCATTTAACGCGCGAGCTGTCTCTTCGGTGGACACGGAAAAACCAAGCAAAATCGCGGCTGCATTTTGTATAATGTATTTGCCGGCTGCCAGACAGGAAATTTCCCGTTCCTGAACAGTCTGATCATAGCGCATAATTTCAAGGAGAACAAAATGAACGAAGAGACCGCGGCATCAGCGCGCCCGACCGTGATGGTGGTAGACGATGCGGATGTCAACCTGATGATCATGAAGTCGATTCTTGAGAAGGAATACGCGCTGAAATTGTTCAAACAGGCCAAGGATGCGCTCGACGATGCGCTGAAAAATCCGCCCGATCTGATTTTGCTCGACATCATGATGCCTGAAATCGACGGGTTCGAGGCTTGCCGCCGCCTGAAGGCCGACCCGAAACTCGCGGACGTGCCGGTGATCTTCATCACCGCGAAGAATGAAGACGAATACGAGGAACAGGGATTATCGATAGGCGCATCCGACTTCATACACAAGCCGATCAACGCACCTATCCTGCTCGCGCGTGTCAGAACCCATCTCAAGATCAAACTGGTGATGGATTATCTGAAAAGCGAAAATGCACGCTTGCAGGAAAACAAGAAACCGTCCTCGCCCGAACTTCTGAAAGTGATCAAGATGTTCTGGGAAAGCCCCTTCATCAAGTTCTGAAGCCGCCCGTCAGGAATAAAGATCGGGCAGCAGAGGTTTACTTCTGTCGGCCTGATCCTGCACTGGCTTTTCCGGCATCAAAAGCGCCAAGCCTTCGCCATGCCATATCCGGCCTGTATAGCAGGCCCTGTCGAGTTGCCGCAATGCATCGGTCACGTTTTCATTTCTCAAGCGGCGCAACAATGCATTCAATCCTCGCGGCGGATCATCAACCCAGACCGCACTTGCCCAGACCAAGAGATGCCGGCGGGCGGCAACGGGATCGTTTGCGCGGCAGGCCTTTTGAAAGGCATTGAATGCGCTACCCGCAGAAATGACCTCGCTGTCTTTTATCTGACTTGCAGGCGCGACGCGGCGTTTCCAAAATCGCCAGGCAAACAGGGAAACAAGAATCAGGGTGGCAAGCAAGAGCAAAGCCAGGCCAAAACTCAACCATTCCCATGTCGATACCGGCCTTTTTTCTTCCGGAAGTTTGGGCGCTTTAAGCTTGGCCGCGGGCGGCGCCTCATGAGAAACGATGCCGTTGATTGCAGGCAGGATGTCGAGCGTTGCTTCAGGCAGCAACGCTTCCCGTCTGGCATGGCTTGCCGTATCCCACCATGCCAGCTTGACCGCAGGCAACACATAACGCCCCGCATGCGATGCGATCAGCGCGATATTCTGGTCGCGGCTGCCCAGCACGGTATTTCCCTCGGTGTGATCGGCAATGCCGGACTGATCGGGATATGCCTTGATCCCGTCCGGAAGACGGATCAGTGCATACGGGTCGGGCAACTGTTCGCCTGTAAGTCCCCATGCCGAGATGTACAGATGACGCGCAATCGGCTCCCCCGCATGAACCTTTTCCTGTTCCCATGTTTCCCTGAGCGTCACTTTTTGCGCAGGCAGCCAGGGCGTGAGATCAACAGGGCGCGGCAGCACATTGAGCGTTATCGGGTTCGCCTGCAGATGCAAGGGGCGCGTCTGGCTCATCATTGCACCGAGAGATTTGAACATGTCGTCGAAGGAATCGCTGCCATCGGCGATCTCGGCGTCGAGCGCCGGCCTTTCAAGGTGGATCTTGCCGCTTCTTTGCGCGAACAGCAGGTATTTGCGTTCGATGACCTGGTAGTTTTTGCCGTTGCGCATCTCATTTAATGCATTGTCCTTGCCCAGTTGCCTCACGATCACGTCTCGGCTTGCGGGGAAATCGAGCGTTGCCTGATAGAGCGGCTGATCGGCATAGAGCCTCACGGTCAACACAACAGCCGCCTGCACATAAGGCTGTTTCTGATCCGGCTCTGCAGTGAGAAAAACATCCGCGGCATTCGCATTGCTTTTCGTCTCTATCTTCGCTTCGGCAGCATCCACGTTTAACTCGATCGGCGCCGTCTGCTCGCCACCCCATTGCAGCGCAGGTATCTGCATCTTGCCGCTGTGCTTGGGCGATAGCAGCACGGTCACCTGCGACTTCGTTGCGATACGGCCGTTGATGATTTCCACATTGGTGCCGCTGCCGCTTCCCAGAAGGTTGAAATCCTTCTTGAGCGGATTGAGATCGGGGTCACTGCCGCTGCCGTCCCGCTGCAGCTCAAGCTTGATGGTTGCCCCGTAAGGAATGTCCGTATTGCTGACCGTTGCGGTCACGGCCGCGTGTGCAGACAGGGCAAGGCTCAATGCGAAGAGCAACACAAGAATCCGCTTCATGGTTCGGCTCTCTGCCTCAACATGTGCTCGATCAGAAATTTTCGGCGCAGCAATCCGCCAGGGTCGTCCGGTATGCTGTGCAGCCATTGTTCTTCCTCGATCTGCTGCTCGCTTTTTGCAGCGGGAATCTGATCGCCCTTTCCTGCCTGTCTTGCAAGGCCTGCTTTTGCATCCTCGCGAGCCTTGACTGCATCATCTTTCGAGCCCTGCTGTTGCAGGTCATTCGAAGGCTGCTCATCGCCGCTTTGTGCTGACGGTTTGCGCTCCATGGCTTTTCCATCGGATGCATCCTTGCCCGAATCTTTTCCGTCTGAACCTTCCTTTGCAGTTTGAGAGGGTTTCTGCTCGGAGGCATTCCTGCCCTGCCCCTGTTGCGCGTTGTTTTGCGCGGATGAATTCTGCCGATTGTTATCTTTCTGCTTTTGCGGATTGCGCTTCATCGCATCGGCCACCAGTTCGCGGTTGTGCCTTGCATCCTCGTCATCCGGATTCAGCTTCAAGGCAGCGTCATAGGCTTTGAGCGCACCTGCAAGATCACCCGCATGCGCCAGCGCATTGCCGCGATTGTAGTCGGAGTCGCCATCGTGCAGACTCTTCAGCGTCTCTGCGGCATGCTTGTAATTGCCTGCCAGAAGTTGCGCATAGGCCTTGCGGCGGGGATCCGAATACACTTTCGCCGCAGCTTGCGCATTCCCCCGATGCAGCAGCGCATCACCCCTCTGATCCGCATTGCGCCAGAGTTTGTCCCAGAATTCCCCCGCCTGCGCTGGCAGCATCAGCGCTAGCAGGATCGCACCAAGGAGTATCCGCCTCATAACCAGCCCCTGCGTGCAAGCATCCCGGCCAGGAGAAGCAGCAAAGGCAAAAACCAGATGCCTTCATCGTGCCAGTGCGAGACCTCGACTCCTCTGGCTTCCTCGTCGCCTGACGCAAGCGGCGTTGACTGCAAATGATCGATGAGTGTTTCAAGCCGTGAGACATCCGCATAGGTTCCGCCGCCTGCGCTTGCAAGCTGCTTTGGCTGATCCGCCGCCTTGCCCAGACCCGCAACGCTCACGGTGATGCCTTGCGATTTCAAACCGGTTGTAACAGCAAGTGCTGCGTCAGGATCATCGCTACCATCGGTCAGCACAACGATGCGCCGGCTTTTCGCCGCCCCCGCCTGCAACAGTTTTCCGGCCAGCTCCAGCGCTGGAGCGAGATGGTCGCCCCAGCTTGGCATGATGTCGGGCGAAAGCGGCGGCAGCAAGGCCTTGACGGTGGCGATGTCCTGTGTGAGTGGCACCACGGTATAGGGCTCGTCGCTATACACCACCAGCCCCACGCGCGCATCGCGCGCCGCATCCAGCAGGTCATCCAGCGCATAACGCGCGCGCGCAATACGACTGGGCTGGATGTCTTTATTGTTCATCGAAGGCGACAGGTCGAGCACGAATACCCAGTCTGCCTCTGCGCGATAGGCGGCGGCCTGATCTTTTTCCCAGCTTGGTCCTGCCAGCGCCAACACCGCAAGCGTCCACAGCAGCGCGACGACAGGCCAGGGGCGCATGCCCGCCGCACTTTTTTCATCGAGGCTCAGGACGGGGAGCAGCTCGGCATCGATCAGATCCGACCAGTTCGCATCTCTTCCCTCCCGGCGGGAAAGCCAGTACGCCAGCGCCAGCAATGGCGGCAAGGCAACGAGCCATAGCGGTCGCAGGAAATGAAAGGCGTGCAGAAAGTCGATCATGCAGACTCCCTGATCAACACCGCAGGTATGCTGAGCAAGAGTGCGAGTGCCAGCGGCCAGACAAACCATTCGCTGTGCGGGCGATACCATTGGTCACGACCGCTGACAGGTTCCATCCTGTCGATGCGCGCATACACCTTCTGCAGCGCATCGGCATCGGTTGCGCGAAAATATTCGCTGCCCGTGATGCGTGCAATCTCCTTCAGCGTATCCTCATCGAGGTCATAGTTTCCGCTCATACCGAAAAATCCCTGCCGCGCTTTCGCACCCACGCCTATGGTGTATATGCGCAGGCCGGATTTGGCCGCCATTTTTGCAGCGGATACCGGATCCATCATACCGGCGTTGTTGCCGCCATCGGTGAGCAGGATCAGGACCATCTCGCGCCTTGAATTTTTCGGGCTGCCCCGCATCACCTTGAGTGCCAGGCCGATCGCATCGCCTATCGCGGTCTGTGGGCCTGCTATGCCTACCATCGCCTCGTTAAGAAACTGCTTGACCGTGTCGAGGTCTGAAGACAGCGGCGCCTGCAAATAGGGTTGCGTGCCGAACAGGATCAGGCCGACCTGATCTCCGTGGCGATGCTCTATGAAATCGCCGGCCACCTTCTGCACGACGTTGAGCCTGGAGGCGTCGTTTGCCATGTCAGGCGTTGCCATCGATCCGGACACATCGACCGCCAGCATCAGCTCGCGACCCGTGGTGGGAACGGGCAGCGGATCCCCCAGCCACTGCGGTCGCATGCTGCTCAAAACCAGCAGCAGCCAAACCAGCGCAAACAACGTGCTGCGGCTGCGCGAATTCGTCCTCATGTGCGCTGCATGCCCTGAACTTACCGTCGCTGCAAACGGCAGAAACAGCGCATTGCCCGCAAGCGTTGCCTCGGGCAGATAGCGCCTTGCAAGCCAGGGTAAGGGCAGACACAACATCATCCAGGGCCAGGCGACATGGATCACGATCGCCTCCCGATGAAGGCTTTCGCGCCGGACAGCCATGCGTCCCGATGCGCGCTTGCCTCACCGCCATAGGCTGCGCGCAGAAAATGGCTACCCGCCTCTCCCCGCCATGCAGTGCCGCCGTGCTCGATGACAAACTCAATCCAGCGCTCCCCGCTGAGTATGGCGACCGTTTCTCTCCCGAAACGTGCGATCGCATAGCGGCGCAGCAGATGTTCCAGTTCCTGCGCCAGAACGAAATCATCGAAAGCTTCGAGCTTCTTGAGTTCGATCAGCGCAATGCGGTTGATGCGCGTTTTTCTATGCCAGTAGAAAAATGCCGTGATCAGCAACAGCGTTATCAAGAGCAATGCCCACCATCCCGCCGCAGGTGGCCACCAGGAGGCAGGCGATGAGGCATGGGATGGCGCAAGGCGTGAAAGCCAATCAGGCGCTAGGCTGCCCATCTCGGTTCCTTGAGCAATCTCACCATGCGCGCGATCTCATCATCGTGCGTGTCAAGACGAACAAGCGGCACATTCAGTCGCATGGACAAATCCTTCAGCATCTGCGCGCGCGTAAGCCACGCGTCTTGCCAGGAATGGCGCGCAGCCTCGCCATTCATCCACCAAAAACGCCCGGGCAACCCGACGCGGTGATTGCCACGGGGCAGCCCTTTCTCCTCGATGGGATCGGTGATCCATATCATGCGGCAATCGCTGTGCTGTGCTGTGCTGGCAAGCAGGTCTTTTGCCGCTAGAGGAAAATCCGCAAAGTCGCTCAAGAGCAGGATCATGCTGCCCGGCTTCAGCAAGGGGTGCAGCATGGCAACGGCTTTTTGAAAACCGCTCCTGGGCAGGCCCGGCGCACGCGGCTGGATTTCGATCAATGCTTCGAGTATTGGCAATACGCCCGCCTCCCGGCTCTTGGGCGGAAAGACGAGCGGCTCATTTCCGCCGTCAAAAATCACGGCTCCCACCCGGTCCCCGCCTTGTGCGGCAACCCAGGCGAGCATGGCTGCCGTGCGCAGCAGCAATGCGGATTTGAGCTGGCGGCGGCTGCCGAAGAAGAGACCCGGATGCACATCGGCGACCAGCCATACGGGGCGTTCACGCTCTTCCCGATAAAGCCGGGTATGCAAACGGCCGCGCCTTGCGGTCACGCGCCAGTCTATATTGCGCGCATCGTCCCCCGGCGCATACAAGCGCACCTCTTCAAATTCAAGTCCGCGCCCGCGCTGTGCACTGCGGTGCGCGCCCTGCAACTGAGCCATCACCGGGCGATGCGCATGCAGGCTCAATCCGCGAACCGCGCCGCGCAATGCGGCAAGTTCCGCCAGATCCGGAATGATCATGGAGCCGGCACCTTGTGCAAGAGTTCCTGCACGCAGTCCTCAGCGCTCACTCCCTTGGCCTGTGCGGTATAGTCCAGCAGCAATCGGTGGCGCAGCGCATTGGGCGCGATCGCCTGCACGTCCTCGGGGCTGACATAATCCCGCCCGTCCAGCCAGGCAAGCGCACGCGCGCCGCGCTCGATCGCGATGGCCGCGCGCGGACTGGCTCCCCAGCGCAACCATTCGGCAAGCTTGCCGCTATAGCTTTCGGGCCTGCGCGTCGCATCGATCAGCGCAGCGATATACTCGGCAACGGAAGAGGCCAGGGTGAGATTCAATGCCTCACGGCGCGCGGCGAACACGACTTCCTGCGCAATCGGGCTGGCAGGCGGCAATAATTCGCGCCCTTCCAGCGCTTCGTTTCTTGCCAGATCCATGATCAGGCGAGTGGTTGCCCGATCCGGATAATCGATCAGCGCATGCAGCATGAAGCGGTCGAGCTGCGCTTCGGGCTAAGGATAAGTGCCTTCATGTTCGATCGGGTTCTGTGTCGCCAT
>VFSW01013578.1_pt1 | contig 11318 bp, 10 predicted proteins | sample 5358111 | NCBI WGS metagenome assembly VFSW01 (sample SAMN11554181, study PRJNA540505) | mine drainage metagenome | isolation source: sediment from site ElyBrook_90M | place: USA: Ely Copper Mine, Vershire, VT | collected 2017 | reverse complement strand
ACCAGGCGTACCTGTCGCGTTACGCGCTCGGCAGGGATTATCACAAGCTGGTGCGCGCGCGACTGCAGCGGCTGTGCGCGCGTATCGCCGCGGCGATCGGCCCGTTCGGCTACCGGGTGTTCGCCGACAGCGCGCCGGTGCTCGAGAAACCGCTCGCCCGCAACGCAGGCCTCGGCTGGATCGGCAAACACACGAATCTGATCGCTCGCGATGCCGGTTCGTACTTCTTCCTCGGCGAGATCTACTGCGATCTGGATCTGCCGCCCGACACCGCGGCGAGCGCGCATTGCGGGTCGTGCAGCGCCTGCCTGCCGGCCTGTCCGACCGGCGCGATCATCGCCCCGTATCGGCTGGATGCCCGGCGATGCATTTCCTATCTGACGATCGAACTGCAAGGGGCGATTCCCGTCGAGCACCGTCATGCGATCGGCAACCGCATCTATGGATGCGACGACTGTCAGCTCGTCTGTCCATGGAACAAGTTCGCGCGGCCGACGCGTGAAGCGGATTTCGCCCCCCGCCACGGGCTCGACCAGGCGGATCTGGTGACGCTGTTCGCCTGGAGCGAAGCACAGTTTCAGGAAAGGACGACCGGAAGCGCGCTGCGCCGCCTCGGCCATTTGCGCTGGCTGCGCAACATCGCCGTCGCGCTCGGCAACGCCCCGCACTCACCCTCGATCATCGCCGCCCTCGAGGCACGCGCCGATCACCCGAGCGAGATCGTCAGGGAACACGTGCGCTGGGCACTCGCCGAACACGCCTCAAAAGCGCGGGGCCAAGCGCACCCGCAGGTTGTCGATCAAACGGTATGAACCGATGCGCGCGGCCGTGAGGATGACCAGTTCCCGGCTGTCGGCGCGGGCCGGGGCAAGGTCGGTGGCCTGGCGAATGCCCAGGTAATCCGGTTGCAGGCCCGCCGCGGCCAGGGACTCGAAGCCTTGCTGTTCGAGCGCATTGAAGTCGCGCTCCCCGGCATCCAGACGCTTGGCGATGCCGCGCAGGGTGGCGTAGAGACGGGCGGCGACGACGCGCTGCTCCACCGTCAGGTGCCGCTGGTTCGAGGAGAACGGCAGACCGTCGTAATCCCGGACCGTCGGACAGGCGACCAAATCCAGCGAAAAGAACAGATCGTCGATCAACTGACGCACCATCACGAGCAGTTGATAGTCCCGCTCGCCGAACACCGCGATGTCCGGCTTCATGAGGTTGATCAGCTTGGCGAGCACCGTGATCTGGCCTGCGAAATGCCCCGGCCGATTGGCGCCCTCCAGCACGTTCGACAGATGCGGCACCTCGACCACCGGGCCGTTCTCAAGACCGAACGGGAAGATTTCGTGTATCGGCGGTGCAAACAGCACATCCGGGGCGACTTTCTGCAACAACTCCCGATCCGCCGCCTGTGTCGAGGACTCACGGCCGAGCGCATGCGCGAAGACGCTGACGATGACGTGATCGGCGCGTTCCTGCGCCTCCGCGATCAGCCGCAAATGCCCCTTGTGCAGGCTGCCGGCGGTCGGCACGAGCGCGACCCGCTTGCCGGCTTCCCGCCAGCGGCCGATCCGCTCGCGCACCGACACGCCGCGCGTGAGTATCTCCATCCGAATCCTCCGATCATTCGGCGGGCAGGAGCCCACCACCGCCCGGGTTGAAGAAGTGTCTGCCCCGCCTCGTCTTGACGATTTGCGCGAACAACTGGCGATAGTCCGCCTCGTTGCCGACCGGATCGATGGAGGCTGCATTCACGATCAACAGCGGTGCGGCATCGTAGTCGTGAAAGAAACGCGCGTAGGATTCGGTGAGTTTTTCCAGATAGCTGCGCTCGATGTAGTGCTCATACCGAATGCCGCGCTTGGCGATCCGGTCGAAGAGCACATCGACCGGCGCCTGCAGATAGACGACCAGGTCGGGCTTCGGCGCATCGACGACGACGCGTTCGTAGACCCGCTCATAGAGCCGCAATTCCGCATCGTCGAGCGTCACGCGCGCGAACAGCCGATCCTTCTCGAGGAGGTAGTCGGCGACCCGCACGGTGTCGAACAGATCCGCCTGGCGCGCCTCCTCGATCTGCCTCGCCCGCTGAAACAGGAAGAAAAGCTGGGCTTGAAAGGCCGCGGCGCGCGGATTGCGGTAGAAGCGCTCCAGAAACGGGTTCTGGTCGGCCTGCTCGAGCAGCAGCTGGCCGGCGAGAGAATGCGCCAGACGGCGCGCGAGACTCGTCTTGCCGACGCCGATCGGCCCCTCGACGACTATCAATCGGTGCGGATTCGCGCTCAATGTGGCCACTCTACAGGGTCATCCAGGACGCGGAGCCCGGCGTCCCCAGCCCGTTGTTTCAGATCAGACACGCGACCGCATCCCGGGATCATGAGTGTCGGCGCGATGTCAAAGAGAGGATACAACACGAAATTGCGATCGCGAACGCCGGGATGTGGAACACGAAGCTGCGGCAGGTCGATCGGCTCGCCCACGATCCAGATCAGATCCAAGTCGATGACACGCGGTCCCCAGCGCTCACGCCGCTCGCGTCCCATCGCGCGCTCGATCCCGAGCAGCGAGCCGAGCAATTCGAGCGCATCGAGCGTCGTCAGCAGCCCGGCGGCCGCATTCACGAAGTCCGGCTGGTCCTGCGGGCCCATCGGCGCGGAAGCGTAACGGCGGGAACGCGCGATCAGACGCGTGGCGGGCAAGACCGCGAGCCGCGCGTAGGCGGCATCGATTTGCGCCGCCGGATCGAGCAGATTGCTGCCGATCGCGACGTAGGCCGGCCGCCAGCTCGTGTTCATCGGTTCCCCGTTCAGGGCGTCACGGGTGCCGAGCCGCCGCGCCGGCCACGACGCCGTCGGCGCCGTGGCGGCGCCGTACTACCCACCGCGTCGGCGCCCTCGTCCGTAGGAGCCTGCGCAGCACGCGCCTGGACCCGCTGCACCCGCTCCTCCTGCGGGAGGAGCTGGATCTCGGTCCACCAATCGGCGACCTGTGGCTCCGCGGCGCCCACCTGCACCCGCAACATCAAAAAATCATAGGCCGCGCGGAATCGCGGATGGTGCATCAGCCCCAGGGACTTGATGCCGCTGCGCCGGTTGAATCGCGGCTGCAACATCAGCAGTTCGCGCATCGGCACGGAGAAACGCCGTGGAATGGCCACCCGGGCCTGCTGGGCCCGCAGGACGATGTCGCAGGCGCCGAGCAGCTGCGCCACATCCGGAGCCGGCCCCGCGTTGCGCTCGTTCATCTCGCGCAGCACCGCGCCCCACAACAACAAGGCGAACAGGAAGGTCGGCGTGACCGCCTTGTCGGCGCCGATGCGCTCATCCGTGTTCTGCAGCCCAAGCTCGAGCATCCTCTCGGCATACGCGTAGGGCGGCTGTGCGAATGCGGCCGCCGCCAGCGGGAACAGATGTTCGAACAGACCGTAATCGCGCAGCAGTCGATAGGTCTTGGTGCCGTAGCCCGACAGGAAGAGCTTCAAGGACTCGTCGAACAGCCGCGCCGGCGGCACGCCGTCGAGCAACGGCGCGAGTCTGCGGATCGGCGCCTCCGTCGGCGGATCGATCGAAAATCCCAACTTCGCCGCGAAACGGACCGCGCGCAGCATGCGCACCGGATCCTCGCGGAAGCGATCCTCCGGATCGCCGATCAGCCGCAGTCGACGCTGCTCGATGTCGGCGACGCCGCCCACGAAGTCCCATATCGAGAAGTCGTCGATATGATAATAGAGCGCGTTCGCCGCGAAATCGCGACGCCAAACGTCCTCCTCGATCGTCCCATAGAGGTTGTCGCGCAAAATGCGCCCCCGCGTATCGACCGCGCGGTGCTCACCATCATCCGCGGCGAAGGCGGGTGTCTCGGAATCCGCATCCTCCGCGTCCTCGCGCTCCGGTGCGGAAGCCGCACGAAAAGTGGCCACCTCTATGATTTCGCTGCCGTAATGCACATGCGCGAGCCGAAAACGCCGGCCAATCAGCCGGCAGTTGCGAAATAGCGCGCGCACCTCGTCGGGCAGGGCGTTGGTCGCGACATCGAAATCCTTCGGTCGCACGCCGAGCAACAAGTCGCGAACGGCTCCGCCGACCAGGAACGCCTGATAACCGGCCTCCTTGAGGCGATAAAGCACCTTGAGGGCGTTCGGCGAAATCGCGGCCCGCGAAATCGTATGCGCAGAGCGAGGAATGATGAGCGGTGAAATTGGCGTCGGGAGTTCGTTCAAAAACTTAAGGTTCCGCTTGAGTAGAAAAAATTGGTCCGTATACTACCAGCCCTCTTGCATCAGCGGCGGTGTGGATCCGCCATAGGTCACTCACAGGCTCCCTTCGTCTAGAGGCCTAGGACACGGCCCTCTCAAGGCCGGTACGCGGGTTCGACTCCCGCAGGGAGCGCCATATAATCAATGGGTTATGTGGCTTTTTTGCCGCTCATGTGACGATAGGTGCCGCCATCGCATCCCAGATGATGACTCAGGCATTACTACGCGCCGGCGTTTTTCTCTCGCTGATCACGATACTCGGCATCGCTGAGCGGCGTTGGCCGCAAAACCGCACGCCGCCGGATCGGCGGCGGCGCTGGACGGCGAACTTCGCGCTTGGCGCGCTCGACGTGGTCGCGGTACGACTGTTGATGCCCTGGCTCGCGGTGGACGCAGCCCGCTGGTCGGCGGCGCACCACGAAGGGATCTTGCGCGCACTGGCGATACCTTCGGTTCCGGCCGCGATCTCGGCATTCCTCGTGCTCGACCTCGTCATCTACAGCCAGCACCGCCTGATGCATCGACTACCGCTGCTCTGGCGCCTGCATCGCGTGCATCACACCGATGTGGCGCTCGACGTCAGTTCGGCGGTGAGGTTTCACCCGCTCGAGATCCTGCTGTCGATGCTGATCAAGATCGCCGCCGTGCTGCTCATCGGGGCGGCGCCCGGGGTCGTCATCGCATTCGAGATCGTGCTCAATGGGTTCGCCGTTCTGACGCACGCGAACCTCGCGCTGCCCGCGCGGATCGACCGGGCGCTGCGCGTCCTGTTCGTCACGCCGGACATGCACCGCATCCATCATTCCGTGTCGAGGGATGAACACGACCGCAACTTCGGCTTTCACGTCTCGTGGTGGGACCGCCTTTTCGGCAGCTACCTCGCGCAGGCGCGATTGCCGCAGACACAGTTGAGAATCGGCTTGCCGGATTTGCGCGCACCGGCGGATCAGGGATTGCCGGCCTTGCTGCGGCAACCATTCGCAGCCGGCCAGAACAGCGCATAAGCCCATGCTCGACACCCACGCCCGCCGCTTCGTCGAACCGATCATTGCGAGAATTGCCCGGCTGTTGCAAGGCCTCGGCGCAAGCCCCAACGGGGTATCACTCGCCGCCCTCGGCACGGGCGTGGCCGCCGCGGCGAGCGTCGTCTCGGGCTCGCCGCGCACCGGCATCGCGCTGTTGTGGCTTTCGGGTCTGCTGGACGCCGTCGACGGCACCCTCGCCCGCCAGGTCGGCGGCAGCCCGCTCGGCGCCATCTTCGACATCACCTTCGACCGGGTGGTCGAAATCGCGTTGATCGCCGCGCTCGCCTGGCGCCATCCGGCGGCGCGCTTCGAGCTGTTGCTTCTCGCCGGCGCGATCGCGATCGCGATGTCGCTGTTCCTGGCCATTGCCGCCGCCCTGCAGAACCGCTCCTTCAAGGCCTTTCATTATGCGCCCGGGCTCGGCGAACGCACCGAAGCCTTCATTTTCCTCAGCGTGATGATCGCCGATCAGCACCGTCTCGCGCTCTGGACCGGCCTGTTCATCGGCATGATCCTGATCACCATGGGCCAGCGGCTGCGCCATGCCGCGCGCAGCGGCTAGAAGCGGTAGCCGAACGAGACCCCGATCACGCGCGGTCGCAGCACGGTCTCGGCGAGGATGAACTGACCGGTGTTCGTGTAGACGCTGGCGTGCGAGTCGCCGAGATTCTGCGCAAAGAGCTTCGCGCTCCAGGCCTCATGGGCGACGCCCATCGACGCATCGTAGGTCGAATAGGCCGGATTCTCGAAGCGCAACACCGTCGTATTGACCGCGCCCCCGACCGCAAGCGATGGATTCGCACCGGCCTGCGTGAACGAATGGCCGGTGTGAGTCGCGTCGGCCTGAATGAACCATGCGTAGCCGGCGCGCATCCACCGGTAACGCATGCGCAGGCTGAACTGAAGCGGCGGCGAATTCGCGCTCGGGCCGCCGACCGGCCCGAATGGATTCACGACCGGAGTGCAATGCGTGCCGCTGCTGTCGCACGCCTGCGTGATCGGCTTGCCGAAGTTGCTGCTCGATGGATTGCCGTCGAGCAATGCCGGCGAGTTCGTCTGCACGCTGTGATTCCACGAGGCCGTGCCCTGCACGCTCAAGGCTCGCGTGATTTTCGCCCGGACCGAGGTTTCCAGGCCGCGGATCCGGAAGTTCTGGCCGTTGGTGTTGACGGTCAGGTTGCCGAGCAAGCCCGGGTCGAACAGACCGACCTGGACGTCGTTCCAGTTCTCCTCATACAGGGCGCCATCCCACCGCAGCCGCCGCTCGAACCACTCGCTCTTCCATCCCACCTCCTCATTCGTCAGGCTGTCCGGACGGTAGGAGTTCGGCAACACGAACTGCTTGTAGGCAATCCGCTGCCCGCCAGCGCTCGATTGCGCCGGTCCATAGATGAACTGGCTGCCGCCCGTGAGATTGAACCCGCCGGGACGAAATCCCTGTGACCAGGTGAAATAGAGCATCGCCGCCGGCGTCACGTGCCAGCTCACATTGACGCGGCTCTTGTCGCCGGATTGGCTGTTCTGCAGATGCCGCGCATCGAGGTTGTTGGCGCCGACGAGGCAGCCACCCGGCGGATTGCCCTGGTCGAAGCAGCCGAAGCCGCTGCTCACATCGCCCCGCAGCGAGTTGTCGAAGCGAAAATGGCGGGTGCCGACGGCAATCGTCAACACCTTCGGAATGAGGTCGTAGTCCAGCGAGAAGAAAAAGGCGAGTTGCCGCACGTCGCGCCGCGTATCCTGAAAAAACGCGACGTTGCCCGCCTGAACTCCGGGATTCTCGACACTGGTGCCGGGCAGCGTGCCGACGTTCGACAAGCAGCCGCTGTTGCCGGGCGCACCCGGCGACGCGCTCGCCGTGCAGACGGGCAAGGACTTGAAACCCCAGTCCGTCTGGTCGAACAGACGGTTGTCCTCGAAAAAGACGCCGGCGATGCCGCGCAGCCGCCAGCCCCCCGGCGTGCTCAAGCGCAGTTCGTGCTGCACATTCTCATCGCGCTCCTTCTCGTGCCATATCGCACGCGGTGAGAAACAACTCGACGCGAGGCCCGTCTCGCCGCCCGAACCCGGGCCGTAGCACTGATAGTAGTCTCCGTACACGCCGCGCGCATAATTGGTGTAGTCGCCGACCTGGTCGACGTGGCGCACCAGGTAGCCGCCGGTGTAGACCGCCCTCAAGTCACCGATTTTTCCGTGCACTGTCCAAGCGGTGTTCTCGAATCGGTCGAGGTCGCGGGCATCATTGAACAAGGTGACCTGCAGAGGCTTTAGCGCCGCTCCGTCCGAGGCCTGCGGTTGCTGGTAGAACACCCCCTCGGCGTCCATTGTCTGGTACATCTGCGTGAGCAGGATGTTCCAGTCCGCGTCGATCTTGTACAACAATTCGGCACGCCCGCCCTTGTAGCTCACCGGGTTGATCGCGTTCCCGGCGATGGCGTCGTTGTTGATCGCCGCGCTGCCGGGCGGCACGCAATAGCCCGCATTCGGCCGGCCGTCCGGGCACCGGCCATTGACTGCCGGATAATTCGCGTAATGGATGCCAAGGTCGGTGTTCTTACGACTGAATGTCGCCGGCACATTGTCGATGTAGCCGCCGCGGCTGTCGTTGAAGATGACGGCACGCAGCCCCAGCTTGTCGATGATCAACGGCACGTTCAACACGGTCGACAAGTCGGCGTTCGGATCGCCGTGAGCGGTCACCCCGTAGCCGGCATGCACGCTGCCGCCGGCCTCCTGAAGCTTCGGCTTGTTGGTGATGTAGCGGATCACGCCGGCCTCAGCGCCGGCGCCGAACAGCGTACCCTGCGGGCCCTCGAGCACCTCGATGCGATTCAAATCCGCCGCGTAGATGTCGAGATTGCGCGACGGCAGCTGGCCGGATTGGTCGTCGAGGTAGATCGCGACGTTCGGGAAGAATCCCGTCGTGCCGCTCGATTGGCTGCCGCCACCGGTGCCGACACTCAAGCCACGCACGAAGATGTTGCCCTGACCCGGGCCGTTGCTCGAATCCTCGACGTTCGGCAGGTAACGGACGTAATCATCGAATGTACCGATGTCGAGCCGGGCGAGCGTCCTTGCGGTGAGCGCCTGCAGCGTGATGGGCACGTCCTGCAGATCCTGCGCGCGGCGCTGGGCGGTGACCGTGATGGTGTGCAATGAATCGCGCCCCGCGGGCGGGGATGCCGGTGCCGCCGCCCGCGCCGTGCGCAACGCGCCGCCGCCGAGCAAGGCGCTGATGGCGCACGAGAGCGCCGCACCACGGAACTGCGGATTTGCCATCAACCGCCGTCCGCGGCGCCGCCCGAAGCGCGCCAGAACGCCATCTCGCGCGTGACCCCGGTGGCCGGATCAGCGCAGAACGCCGCGCGATCGGCGTAAGCGCAGAAGCGGCCGGCCCGCAATGCCGCGAACTGTTCGCCGACCCGCAACGACTCCTTCAGGTCGTGGGTGACGAACACCGCCGTGATGCCGCGCTCGCGGGAAACCAGCTTGAACAGATCTTGCATGCCCTCTCGCGTCGTCGGATCGAGGCTGCCGAACGGTTCATCGAGCAGCATCACGGCCGGTTCCACCGCGCGCGCGCGGCCGAAGCCCGCACGCTGCCTTTGTCCGCCGGAGAGGGTCTGCGGATGACGCTTTTCGAGGCCGCGCAGGTCGAGGGCGCCGAGCAACGCGTCGACCCGCATATCGATCTGTTTACGTGGCCGTCCACGCAGCCGCAGGCCGAACGCGAGATTCTCGAACAGGTTCAAGTGCGGAAACAGCAGCGGTTCCTGGTTCAGATAAACGACGTCGCGGCGGTTCGGCGCCAGCCCCTCGACGGCTCTTCCATCGACCTCGATGCGGCCGTGCTCGATCGGTGTCAATCCGGCGATGGCGCGCAGCAGCGTCGTTTTGCCGCAGCCGGATTCGCCGATCACCGCGAGCGTCGAATGAGCCTCGACCCGGAACGAGACCTCCTGCAGAACCCGACGCGAACCGAGGCACACGCAAAGATCCGCGACACACAGCGTCGTCGCCTGCACCGCGCCGCGCAATCAGGGCGCCCCGGCGTCGATGAAGGTGCTCGAACGCGCATATCGGTGCAGCAACAGCGCGAGCAACGGCGGCGCGACCAGCAACAGGGCGCAGGCAGCGGCCAGGCGCACGTCGCCGGAGGCGAAATACTGGTACAGCGAGGTCGTCAGCGTCGCGACCCGGCCGCCGCCGATCAGCAGCACGAGCGCGTAGTCGAACCAGGAGATCAGAAAGGTTTGCAGCAGACAGACGGCGAGCAGCGGCCGCGCGATCGGCCACAATACCCGCGTCCAGACCTGAATTTCGGTCGCGCCCAGCGTCGAGGCGCCGTCCACGTACGCCCTGATCCGCTCGTTCCAGAATCCGCTGAGGAGGATCACCGCGTAGGCATAGGCGACGATCCCCTGTCCGAGGATCACACCGCTCATCCGCTCCGCCACGCCGAGGCGCAGGAACAGGTAATCGAGGCTCACACCGAGCACCACCGGCGAGATCACGAACGGCAGGTGCAGAAACACGTAGAGCCCCTGCCGGCGCGCATGCCGCGCCAGGCTGCGGCTGGTCAGGAAGCCGGCGATGCTTGCACCGAGCGCGACGCTCGTCGAAATCGCCACCGAGCGCAGCAGCGTGGGGCCGAGTCCGGCCGTTCCGAGCACGCCGGACCAGGCCGTGATCTGCCACCGGGTCGGCAGCAACGCCGGCCACGGCCAGCGACGCGACACGGACCACACGCCGAGCAGACCGATCGGCAGGCAGGCCATGAGCCAAAGAACCGCCGAGGCGATGCGGCGGATCATGTGGCACGCTCCCGCGACTCACGCTGGCGCCGGGCCGCGAACAACGCGAACAATAGCGAGCCACCGAGCAGCGCATAGAAGGAGGCGAGCGCGAAGGCCTCCGGCCGGGTCGACAGATCGACCCGCGCGAACGACCGCCAGATCGAAACCGAGATCATCGACGGATACTGCGCGCCGACGAGCAGCGGCACCTCGAAGGCGCCGCTCAATGCGAGCAGGTACACGCTGAGCGCCGGCATGGCCGCTCGCAGCAGCACCGGCAAACGCACCCGCAGCAACACCTGCCTGCCGCAGGCCCCGAGCGTCCGTGCGGCGTCGGCGAGTTCATCGAGCCGCTCGTTGCGGGCGAGACGTTCGAACAACAGCACCAGGAACGGCGTGACCAGCGCCGCCTGCGTGAGGATGATGCCGAGACCGGAGCGCGCGTAGACTGGTGAGGCAAACTCCTGCGGCCTGGAGATCCAGCCGAGCGCATGCGCGATGCGTGCGATCAAACCGGCATTGCCCAGCAAATCGAGCACCAGCAGCGCGGCGACCAGCGGTGGCACGGCGAGCGGCACATGCCAGGGCGTGAGCGACGACCGGATCGGCGCGGCACCGCACGCCGCACGCACCGCATGCACCGCGAACGCGATGACCACGGAGGCACCGAGGCTCGCCGCGCCGATCCAGAAACTGAAGCCGATCGTGATCCAGGTGTCAGGATCGGCGAGCATCTGCCGCCAGGCGGCGAGCGTGAAGCCGTGCGCGAGCAGACCGACCAGGCCCGCGCTGTAGGCGAGCATGAATGCCAAGCCCACCGACAACGGCACACCCACCAGCGCGACGAGCACGCCGATCCAAGGATCGATGCGACGCGGCTCAACGCTCGAGTACATCGCGGCGGAAGTCCCGTGACAAATCGATCATCAGTCGTGCCGATGGTTCGGCGCGCGCATAGCGCTGCATCTGCCGCCGTGAAGGCGCGTGGCGGCGCCGCGAGGCCCGCGCAAAGCGCGCCTGCCAAACCGGCGGCAGACGTTTCACATCGAGCACGGTGCCGTCACCCCAGACCGCGGGCTCGAGCTTGCGCCATTGCGCCGCGGGCGAGATCAGGTAGTTCACCACGACCATCGCCGCCGCCCGATGCGCCGAGCGCGCGACGATGCCGAGATAGTGGCTGTTCTCGATCATGCCGGTGTGCAGCGCGTAGCCTTGCGCATGCGGCGGGAACAGCCCGCTCGCAACCCGTTGGTCCAC
>VFSW01013577.1_pt1 | contig 11319 bp, 9 predicted proteins | sample 5358111 | NCBI WGS metagenome assembly VFSW01 (sample SAMN11554181, study PRJNA540505) | mine drainage metagenome | isolation source: sediment from site ElyBrook_90M | place: USA: Ely Copper Mine, Vershire, VT | collected 2017 | reverse complement strand
ACGTACCGCTCAAACAGGGAGTCGCGCGCGTGACGATGCCGGCAAACAAGGGATCGAAAATCTCTGCCGCAAGTGGTGTGGTCGCCGGCAACGAGATTCGATGGGGTGGTGGCGAATGATCAGACATCTGCTGGTAATGAGCTGCGTTTTGACTTTGCCAATGGCTGCCTGGGCAGACCAGCAGCCCTCTGTGCGTGTGGAGCCGCCGCAGCTGCTGGGATCTCGGCCGATTGAGCCGCAGACCGAAGCAGCCGTGATTCGCGACTACCTCGCTTCCTGGAAAAGTATGCAAGCAGCGCTCGACCAGAATCAGGCAGCGCTCCTGGACGCGAATTTTGTTGGAACAGCGCGGGACAAGCTGGCTAACACAATCGAGGAACAAGCGAAGATGGGCATCCACGCGCGCTATCAAGCACGCTCGCACGATCTTCAGTTTGTGTTTTATTCGCCGGAAGGTTCATCGATTCAGTTGATCGACACTGTTGAATACGACGAGCAGGTGCTCGATCGCGACAAGGTTATGCTTACGAAGCCATTGCGGGAACGCTATCTCATCGTGCTTACACCCTCAGAAGTGCGATTGAGAGTGCGCATTTTTCAGTCGGAAGGCCAATAGGTTCCCGCTTTTAGAAATGCAGAAGCCGAGCGGATTTTGGCTCTACGGTTTGGGCGCGGGAGCCGGAATGGTCTTGCCTTGAGCGCTCGCAGACGTCGCCGGTGATTGCGCGGCGCACGTAGGAACGCCCGGCTCGATCTCCGATCCCTCTTCGTAATCGTTCCAGGTCTCGATCATGACAAACGGAATCGTCTGACCGGCAGGAATGAACTGTCGCCATAGGTTGAACGTGTCATTGTAGGTCTGACCACAGCGGGCTGAGATGTGCCGATTCAGACTCCATGAAGCTTTGTGATCGTCCAACTTCGGCCACGCGCCGGCGACGATTATCTTGTCAGAATATTTCTCGGCCATGTTCTTGTAAAAATCCGCAAGATACCGGTCTCCCCAGTTGCTTCCATCGGCGGCCCAGCCGAGTGGTCCTGGATTGATCCAGGGATAAAAGCCGTCGAAGGCATCCGGGTGCGGACCCGGAAGGTTTTCCTGGATCAACAGTGGCGCAGGATTCCACTTGTTTACGACTGATCTTACCTTCGCCCAATCTGTGTGGTTTCCATTCGGAAAGACGAAGATGACAGGCCGGCCCTGGTAAGTGAGATAGGCGTCGTGTCCGGGGGCATCGTGTGAAAGATAGGTGTCGTGGAACATGGTGAAGTCCGCGATGGCTTCGTCAGTCGCGCCTTCTTCGATGTTGGCCTCTTCGTACATCATCGCGACATGGAATTTGTTTTTCGCGGCGAGGCCCTGCACCAGCGCGTAGCTCTGATCGATAAATGGCTCGCGGTCCCCGTACCAGTCGACCACAAACGCAGAGATTCCCATGTCTTTGGCCTTGCGAATCTGGGTGCGGATGACCTCGGGATCATGGGACGAATAACCGACGGAAATATGCTTGGGGGTGCCAAACCAGGCTTCGTAAACGGCCAGCACTTCGGGGGTCTTCCCTGCCGCCTGATATTTCAGTTGTACCGGCGGAGCCTGGCCAAAGCATCCGTGGATTAGAAAAAGTAAGGAGAAGAGTGCAGCGCTAATACCAGCGGACATATAGTTATTATCCAACATACCCGCCCTGAAATGAGCCCGATCCATTCGTGATCAGCGGTTTAAGTGAGATAGAGGCACAGGAAGGCTAAGCCTTTCCAAGCATCCTCGACGAGCGATTTGGCATCATTTTAGAAGACCTTCATGATCGCCAGAGGCCCGACAGTGTTGAACCGACCAACCGAAAAATCGAACGAACTGAAAGCCCGGATCATATCCGGAAGTGTTGTGCTGCTTTCAGGGTCGGGCCTGGCGACGGCAATCAATCTCGCGTACAACATGGCGGTAGCCCGTTTTCTGGGGCCCAAAGGTTTCGGCCACGCGACCGTGGTTTACACGCTGCTGACGCTGATATCGGCGGTAACTCTGTCCTTCCAGATCACAACGGCGAAGGTGGTCGCGCAGCAGGATTCTGAGCAAGGGAGAGACGCCGTTTATCGCGACTTCCACCGAGCGGCGTGGGGATGTGGCCTGTTGGTGGGAGTTCTCCTCTGCCTGTTTCGCCAGGGGATTACGAATTACCTGAATCTGCCGAGCACCCTTCTGGTGGTGTTTCTGGGAGTGGGAGCTGCGTTCTACGTTCCGCTGGGAAGTCGCCGCGGATACATTCAGGGCGTATACGGGTTCAGCAGTCTGGCGAAAAATATGGTGCTCGAGGGAGCGGTTCGGCTGGGCGGATCACTGCTCTTGATCGTCCTTGGTTTCGGAGTGACCGGCGTCATTGCAGCCAATGCCGCCGCAATCGCCATAACGTACATGGCCATTGCGCCCAAACTTGCTGTCAGGATCCCCAACCCCCTTCGCTTCAGGCATGGCTTGCGGGAGATATCGCAGTCGCTGGTGTTTTACTCGGGGCAGGTGCTGATTAATAACTGCGACATTGTGCTGGTGAAGCACTTTTTTGCCGCTGAACAGGCCGGACTCTACGCAGCAGTCGCCCTGGTAGGACGAGTGGCCTTCTCCTTCTCGACGGCTGTGGTCAACAGTATGTTCCCGGTGGTCGCGGGCACGGGCGAAGAGGAGAGAAAGAATCTCTCGCTCATAGCCACGTCACTTATTTTGGTGACGGCAGTGGGTTCGATCTTCGCGCTGGCGTTACGCATCATGCCTGCATGGATCTGGACGAAGGTCTTTGGAGCCAGTTTCCATATCGCCGGGCCGCACGGCTTTCCCTTCCTCCTGGCGATCTATGCCATTGCGACGGTTATCTACTCCCTGAGCGTCGTCATCATCACCTACGAGATGTCCTACAAGATCTCGAATACGAGCTGGCTTCAACTGGCATTCAGTGGCGCCGTGATCGTGAGCATCTGTCGCTTCCACGCCTCTCTTGAAGAGGTGATCATGGTCCAACTTGTGCTGATGATCATCCTGCTCTTTGTGGTTGGAGTGCCGTTCCTCTTCGTCGCGCTGCGCAATGCAAAGACACTGGGGGTTACGGGCATCCGCTCGATCCGGCTGATCCGCCGCGTTTCGGAAGATGACGCCATTGCAGAATTTATCAGGAGCGATTTCGAGAATGCCGCCTACAGCAAATATCATGAAACACTTCGTGGAATCGTGTTCGCGCCGGACGTGGAGAATCAGCGAGAATACGCGATGCGACGCGCCCTGCTCTTCCTGCGGCATCGGTCCCTTTGGAGAGAACTTCCACCTGATACCGAATGGTATTCAGCGGAGGTGAGCGAAGCAAACCTGGATCAAATAAGAGTCTTTCCACGCGCCCAATGGCGCAAACTCGCGCGCGGCAATTTTGCAGTCAACACCGTGATCGAACGCCTTCGCCGCAGCCAGATCAGAAACCAGGATCCATTCTTTGAAAAGATCAGCGATATTCGCCAAGGGCTTTTGCAGCAGGACTCCCGTGCTGGGTCCGTGCTGCTGATCGGTTTGAATCAAGCGGAGCCGTTGACGATTCTGGACGGGAATCATCGATTTGTCGCGGCCGTCATGGAAGGGAGAGTCGATCGACTTCAGTTTTTGTGTGGACTTTCACCCAACATGAATCGGTGCTGCTGGTATAAGACCACTTTGTCTAATCTCACGCGGTATGGAAGTAACTTGTTGCTACATCTTGTTCTCTCTCCGGAAGTTGAGTTGGATCGCCTCTGCGAAGCTTCTGAAAGATCATGGATGGAGGTAGTCGCTCGCCGGTATTTGTGACCTTGAACGCTGAAATTATGGAACTCTCCCCCCAGGACAGAAGGAAAAATAAAATGACTGTAAACAAACGAACCGTAAGCGTTCAGCAGATACCCGAACAAGTGACGGATACCTATAGGCGCATCATTCTGCAATATATACAGAAGAAATGTTCTGAAACCGAGCGTCCTCTCTTTGTGCTGGACTGCTCCCTATTACGGGATTTCGATACGACCAGGATTTTGCTTCTGCTTTCCTGCCTGGAGGAGGTCATGAAGTGTAATGGCGATGTGAGACTGGCGTCGCTGCGTCCGGAAGCGGAAGAGTCCCTTCGTCTTTCGGGGGTGATCCGTCTGTTCGAGACATACCCAAGCACTGATGCGGCGATTCAGAGCTTCCAAAAACGTGCCGCCAGCATGGCGCCCCTCGAGATCGAAGTTGAAGCATTGGATCTCAATTCCGGACTTGCATCATAGTCGCCGGATTATAAGCTGATCATAAGGTCCTGGTCGAAAAGGGTTCCGGAGCACTCAATGAAAAACTTGAATTCCTGGCTTGAAAGACAACTCGCTATTTGCCTTGTGCTCTCCATGGCTGTACCTCTTGGGGCAGCCCAGACAGTTTCTGCGCTGACTGCACCTCACGCTGCAGGAGCTGCCGGGGCGACAGAAAATCAGGCGCCGCGTGATGGTACGTTGACACTGGCAGAGGGCACCGCACCTTCACCCTACCCGAACAGTCCAGGAACGGTTTTGACGCAAACAGCGAGTCATAATCAGCCAGGCCCGGAACCCCAAACGACTCAGCAAACGCAGGGCAGCTCCACGTCAGCACCGGTGGGTACAGCTGCAGCGCCCTATCAGAAGCAGGAGGGCGTTTCCGCATCCAACCCTGCAGTGGCTGCAATTGCACCCGGAAAACAGAGACGCATTCGTACTTACACGATCAGAATCGGGCTCCTGGTCGGCGCTGCGATTGCGATTGGGGTGGTGACGGCTGCTTCTCTGAGCAGTCCTGGACGGCCAAACTAGCGCAGTAGTTCCATGGTCTGGGGTAACAGTGATGAGTGACGAAACAAAAAAAAATCGGGCTATGCTTGTCAGTTTCTCTGGAATCGATGGTACTGGGAAGAGTACGCAGATTGCTAATCTGCGGGCCAACCTGCTCGAGGTCGGACTCAAAGTCCAGTTGATCACTTTCTGGGATGACGTCGCGAGACTCAAGCCTATCCGTGAAAGTGCGTCGCATAATCTATTCCACGGCGACAAGGGCGTGGGAACACCGGAAGCACCGATTCGTCGCCGAGACAAAGATATCCGCTCGCCGCTGATGACCATGGTACGGATGGCCATATATGTCGTTGACGCGCTCGCGCTGCGTAAGGCGGCAAAGAAGGCGCAGCAATCTGAAGCTGACGTCGTGATCTTTGACCGCTATCTGTATGACGAGCTGGCAAATCTCAATCTCGAAAATGCGGCGACGCGAGCTTACCTACGGGCGATCATGAAGCTGGTACCGAGGCCAGAGTACAGCTTCGTGCTCGATGCAAATCCGACCGAGGCTCGCGCTCGGAAGCCCGAATACCCGATCGAGTTCCTGCACTCCAATCGAAACGCATACCTCAAGCTGAGCGGATTCCTCGGCGGAATCACCGTCATACCCTCCAAGCCTATCGATGAGGTCGAGGAACAAATCATGCAGTGCCTCGCGGGCGAACGGGTGGCTCGCTTAGCCGACAGCGCGAATGACGGTTCGACCTTCTCCGACGCGGTAACCCGATCGGACAGTTAAAAGCCCATCCGATCATGAGTGATTAGCGTAACCGTCGCAAAGCAGCGCGATGCGGCACATGCCCTGATGGTTCAAACCTGGATTACCAGTAGGTCACGTTTGTTTTGTCCAGGTAGGTGGTGTTCGACGACTGGTTGTAGTTGCCGTCCATCTGGTAGTTCATCGTCATGCCCCACCAGCCCGAAGGAACCGGGAATGGAGCAACGGTCTGATTGATCGTGTGCGTGACGCCATTGACAGTGATGGTCTGGTAGAGGAGATCGTTGTTGGATTCCCGCTGGACTTGAATGGTCACACGGTTCCAGGCACCGTTATTGAGTGCGCATGGAATGCTGGTCGGCACCCAGGTTGCATCGATGTTGTTCCATATATCCCAGACGCCATCCGCCAGATGATTGCATTCCGTTCCCCACTCCATTCCAACGCCATTCATATACATATTGATATCGAGTTCCAGATCCTGGGTAATCGTGAAATTCGTCGGGTATACGTATGTATCCAGGGTCATATTGTGAATGGATGGGAGCAGCGTGTGATTCGCATCGGGAATACCTTCGGTTGTGCCTTGGCCAATAATTGGATTGGACCAGAGCACGTCAGAGTACGGTACGGTTCCCCCAATATTGAACTGTGTGGCATTTCCACTTAGAGACGGAGAACTCACGTGCTGGACCATCGACCACGTGATTCCAGGGCACGATGAGGTGCAAATGTTGTACACCGGAGCGAGTTCACCCCACTGATTCCAACCTCCGAGGGCCTGTATGTTGGAGAGAGTTGTTCCAGCCACGTTGATGCTGACCGGAGTAACAGAACTCCCGCCGCAGTTGTCCCAGTCCTGCACAACCGTATTGTGATTGCCGACTGGCAAAGCCAGCTGAGTATTCAGGCTCGCTCCCTGCTCGACATACGTTAGTACGTTATCCACATACACCCCGGTCGACGCCACACCCTTTGCGCAACCCGTCGTCGCTGTTGCAACATACGACGCAGGTGAAGACACAGTGCTGCCGTTTACCGGCGATATGACGGAAACACCCGACTGGGTATTGACCGTCAGCGCCAGTGATGCGGAGGTCGCACCGCCGCAGTAATCCCACTCCTGGACTACGGCTGTGTGTTTTCCCGAAGTTAGAGTCAACGTGGTGTTGAGGCTGATGCCATCCGCCACATAATCAAGACTGTTATCCACATAAATGCCCATCGCAGCCACACCTTTCGAGCAGCTAGTGGTGCTTGCGGTAGCAGCAAATTGTACGGAGGAGCTCACAGTCGAGCCATTCAAAGGATTGCTAACAACCACCGTTGCGTATGCAGGTGCAGCTATCGCCAAGGCGAGCACGGAAAAAATACAAAAAAATGTCCTCATCAGGTAGGCCTTTACGTTGGAAATTCTGCTTAGTGCAGGTCTTAAGTCGGGCTCATCCTGGGAGAAGTCGCACATGTGCTTCTATCTCTTTGGGTTGCTCTGAGCGCCAAGACATCGTGCGCCTGACCAGTACTCCGCAACCATCTCTTGCCTGTATCCACGTAAGTAGACGTCAAGACCGCTTTGCCGCACCCTGGACAATCTCAACCGTCAGGCACTACCAGTAACTTGCACCTCTCGCACTGAATTCACTCACAGCGCGACAAAGTACGAGGTCCTGAAATCAAGGCAAAAGGCACCTAAACAGCTCGTGAGAACATCCTACATCGTAGCCCCGAAATCATCAAACTGGGTAGTAGCCGCCTTGATCCTCCCTCCCCCCAGTAGTGCCGGCAGCCGATAGATGAGACCATTAACAAGCGTGCTGGTACTGTGAGGATCCTCGATGAAGTTTTTCGTTAGAGCGATTCCGAGGATGGGTAAGACGACGTTTTGCTGCGGCTGCGTAGTGTGGGTCGTCTTCGTCGGCACCGGCTGTGGCGCGCGCGCAATGCAAACCGATGGAACTCCGAACAGAGGCTCTCACGCCGGCAAAACAAACGGTGCCGGGGATACGGCGGCTGCGAACAAGCAACAGACAAACTCGGTGGTGTTGAAGCCGCAGAGTCTGCCATCCACCTCCGACGTCAATGGAAAACCGGCCACGGTGATCCTCAAGAATGGGCTCCTGACAGTAGAGGCCAACAACTCTGACCTCGGGCAAATTCTAAAAGATATCGCCAGCATCAGCGGCATGAGCATCGATGGCTCGGTGAACAGCGTTCGCGTGTTTGGGGTGTATGGACCGAGTAATTCGCGCGCTGTCCTCACCGACCTTCTGACCGGCTTAGGCTACAACTTCATGATGGTTGGCGCCACCCACGAAGGCACCCCGCGGCAATTGCAACTCACTCCTCGAAATGCGGGCGCAGCGTCGAGTCCCTCACCGGCACCAAACGCAGCGGCATCCGCTCCCCGCGAGAACCCAAGCGCGACTCCGCTTGACCCCGATGCGCCGGGCCCCGGAGCGATTCTTACTGTTCCGCCCGCTCCTCCGGAAGACCCGCAAGAAAGAATGAAACAGAATCTGCAGCGACTTCAGCAGATGCACGAACCACCGAAGCCGCCGCAATAAGCGTCGAACCCAGGCAGTAACGTTCAGATCCGCGAAGCTGCCTCCAGAGGATCGACGACTTTACGACACCGTGCTGACGGGCTGAGTCTCACCGGCCTGATCTTTCCTTATGGTCTTGTCGTAGATCCAAAGCAGCGCCGCCGTCGCCAGACCCACGGCCGCAACACTCCACCAAATCCGCGACGGTTGATGCGTCACTTCTCCGAAGTGGTGAAGCAGTGTGCCACCGAACCAGCCACCGATCAACGAACCAATTCCAATGGGCAGGAATGCGAACCCCATGTAAGTTCCCTGCTGCCCCGGCGGCGCGAGCTCCGAGATGTATTCGTAATAGCGCGGCGCCTGAATGATCTCTCCCAACGCCACGACGAAGAGAGCAACCACCGCACCGCGAACTGTCGGTCGAAATACAAGAATCAGCCACGCAGCAGACGTGATCACTGTGCCAAGAATCACGGCGTGAAATGCCGGAATCTTTCGAGTCAGAAAATTCATGACAAGCGTGAGGCAGATCACCGTGACGCCCACCGTTACCAGCACCATCTCAACATCAGCGTCCGCGCTGATATAGCCGTGGATATACCCTGGCAGGCTGATATACATCTGCCAATAGACAATGTAATAGCCGCTGAACAGCACAAGGAACCACATGAAGCGGCTAAGACCAGCCAGCATCACTACCAAAAGCACAACCCAGATCCACCACGGCAGACTGTAGCTGGGATAGACCATGAGTCCAATGCGCAGCACGATGGCTAACAAGAATACGGGCAGAACCAGCCCGTAATTCCCCAGTACGACGCAGAAATTTCGCGCGACTGTAGCGATAGAAGGTGCAGGCTGATCGCCTGTCTTGCTCGGTTCGCGGAAGAAGAAAAGAATCAGGAAAAACATTGCGAACACACTGAGCGCCGCAATGCGGTAAATATTTGAGATACCCAGATGGCGATGGCTCCAGGAAGCAAAAAAGGGTCCAGCCGCGCCGCCGATGTTGACCATCGTGTAATAGATCGAGTAGCCGATAGAGCGCACGTTTTCCTTCGACGCGCGGGCCGTGGTCCCTACGACGCATGGTTTCACCAGCGAAATTCCAAGAGCTGGAAGAATCAGAATGCCGCCAACAAATAATCCCAGCGGCATGGAGTTACGTATGGGCGCCAGCCATGACGCGCCGATCGAGCCAACTAAAAAATAGGCGGCGGTAAGAATCAGATACGCAATCGAAAGAGCGCGGCGGAAGCCCAATCGATCGGCGGCAGCTCCTCCAAACATGGCAAGGAACCACACCATGCCGCCGAAAAGACCTGTCAACGTTCCCGTCTCTTGCGTGGAAAAGTTCAGCTGGTTCTGCAGGTAAAGCGCAAGCGACGCAAACGCGCCATAGTACGCAAGGCGCTCAAAGATCTCGCTGAGATTGGCGATCCAGAATGGACTTTCAAACCCTGTGCGGATCTCTTGGAAGCGCTCGGAAACGGTCAACTAGGAACTCCTGAAAATACTTTGGATACACTACAGCTTACATTCGGATGAGCACCGCGCACGCACATCATTGCCTCTACATCCCCTGCAAGGGAGTATAGCGAAGCTATACCTTCTCTTCAGAACTTCCCTTAGCGTGTAAGTGCCCCATTCGCAGTGCTCGTTCTTTCATCATGACGAAGAAGACCGGCACCAGGATCAGAACGTGAATGGTGGAGGTAATCATGCCGCCCACGATGGGTGCGGCAATCGGCTTCATTACATCGGAGCCGATCCCTGACTCCCACAGAATTGGCGCGAGGCTCGCGAGCACCGCGATGACTGTCATCAGCTTGGGTCGAAGGCGTTTCACTGCTCCTTCAATGACCGCCTCTTCGATGTCGGCATTGCTATGGATGTCTCCACGCCGCAAGTGCCGCTCCAGGGATTCGTGGAGATAGACGACCATGACAACGCCCGTTTCGATCGCGATTCCGAAGAGGGCAATGTAGCCTACCCATACGGCAACGCTGAAGTTATATCCCAGGAACCATTGCAGCAGCAGGCCGCCAGTCAGGGCGTAGATCGTTGGCACAATCAACACCACCGCCTCCGTCACCGAGTGGAAAACCATGTAGAGCAGCAGGAAGATCGCGACGAAGACGATGGGCAGAATGAGCTTGAGCCTCTCCTTTGCGCGAAGCTCAAACTCGTACTCGCCCGACCACTTGTAACCATAACTGGCAGGGATCGCAATCGCCCCTTGCAGCTTTCGCGTCGCCTCCTGGACAAAGCCTCCGTAGTCGGTTCCTTTGAGGTCGATATAGATATAGCCAGTGAGTTGACCGTCTTCGTCACGGATCATCGCAGGGCCGTGCGAGAACGAAATCCGAGCGACCTGACCCAGCGGAATCTGCGCCCCGGAGGGAGTACCGATCAAGACGGTCCGCATGCGTTCGACGCTGTCGCGGAAGTCCTGGGCGTACCGGACATTGATTGGGAACCGCTCGCGCCCTTCGATATTCTCTGCGATGTTCTGCCCGCCGATTCCGGAGGAGACAGCCGTCTGCACATCGGCAACGCTGAGGCCATACCTTGCAGCCTCGGCGCGATTGACATCCACGTTGACATAAAAGCCCTGCGAGACGCGTTCAGCTAAGATCGAACGCACCTGTGGCATCGACGAAAGAACTCCCTGAATCTTCGCCGCAAGCTGCTCGATCCCATCGACGTTCAGCCCTTGCACTTTGATGCCCAGCGGCGTCTTGATCCCTGTAAGTTCCATGTCCAGACGGTTCTGAACAGGGCTCGTCCAGGTGTTCGATAGCCCCGGGAACTGCAGCTTTCCATCCATCTCTTCAATGAGCTTGGGGTAGGTCATCCCAGGCCGCCATTGATTACGCGGCTTGAGCATCAACGTTGTGTCGTACATATCAAGTGGAGCGTTATCCGTGGCACTATCCGACCTCCCGACAGTGCCGAAGACGCTTTCAACTTCGGGAAACGTGCGCAGAATCGCATCTTGTTTTTCAAGCAGTGACTTCGCCTGCTCAATCGCAATGCCGGGCAGCGCAGTGGGCATATACAAAGCCGAGCCTTCAAAGAGCGGCGGCATGAACTGGCTGCCCAGCTTGAATGCAACGGGCAGCGTTACAACCAGGAAGATCAGGTTGATCGCGATCGTCAGCTTGCGATCCTTCAAGAAGAAGCGAAGAACGGGCAGATAGA
>VFSW01013576.1_pt1 | contig 11319 bp, 10 predicted proteins | sample 5358111 | NCBI WGS metagenome assembly VFSW01 (sample SAMN11554181, study PRJNA540505) | mine drainage metagenome | isolation source: sediment from site ElyBrook_90M | place: USA: Ely Copper Mine, Vershire, VT | collected 2017 | reverse complement strand
ATATCGCCGGAGCCACTCCGACACCTTGGATCGCGACGCCCGCAGAATCTCCGCCCGATCGCCGCTGGTATGTCCCTCAGAATTCAGCACCACCGCGCGCAACCGTTTCGCCACAAGGTAGGCGCCATCTCTTTCCGCTTCTTTGCTCAGGTGAGCCAACCGCGGAAAGGTTCTGGGATGCAGCCGCAACAGGCGTGGCGCCATAAGACCTCGCCAGACCTGTATGCGACTAATGTCCGTTTACTTGTGCGCGTCTGTATAGAAGGGCAGCGCCAACTGCTGGGCTTCGCTTGCGGGCAGCGAGGGAGGGGTGGCGCGTAGACCCCAGTGCTCGAGAATCCAACTCTGCTCCCACCGCGCACGGTAGTTGCCCATCGCATCGCCAGCCTCGTCGAGGGCGACGCTGAGCAGGTCCAGCATCTCGAACGCCTCGGCGAATCGCTCGTTGTGGTTGAGCAGTGCCGTTGCCGCGCGTGCCAGGCGCGCCCGTACCACGGGGTCGCGTTCGTGATCCAGGAGCCAGTCGAGTTCCCCAAGCGCGTGCAGACATTCGTCACCGCGTCGCATCCAGGCGGAGAACAGTTCCAGCAGTTCTCCGGCGGTCCGGGCCGCAGGTACGTCGCCGGAAGCCGCGAACAACAGCGAGACGCGTCCGCCCAGCCGCACGAGCGGGCGCAATTCCTCGTCGAGATCTTCCAGTACGAGGAGACAACGCCGCTCCGAGACTAGCGCGCGCAGGGCTTCCAGGTTCTCTTCATACGGTCCGCGAAGGCGCATGCCGAGTTCCGCGCCGATATCGGCGATCACACCCGTGCCGCTGCGATGCGCGCAGTTCAAGTGCACGACGGCTTCAAAGTCGCCCGCACAGGCTGCCGCAAACGCACGCGCGCCCGCAACAGGCGCCTCCGCTTCGCCGGCCTCGTCCGCCAAACGTTTCCGTAGCGGCTCGAAGGCCGCTACAGCCGACGGCGCGGGGCCACTTGCCAGCAGATGCCGCTTGAGCAGACGCATGGCGGCCAGGCGGTCCGCCGAGGCATCGAAGAAGCCGGTCCGCTTCATCAGGGCAGGGAAGGGGCAGGGCGCGAGGAGCAGGGAAAGAACCTCGGTCCGTGCTTCTCGCGCTTCGTTGACCAGTGCCGGTTCCCATGCCTCCCGCTTCCAGAGCGCACTCACCGCCGATGGCGAAATCAGCAGAAGCGCCACGTCTCCCCCCAGCGCCCTTCCAGCCGTTTCAAGAAAATCCTCCGCCCCAACGGCCTCCTCAAACGACACTGCCAACGGGCAGTTTGCTTGGAGATACTCTGCAACGGCGTACGCCTCGGCGCGGTCCGCCCGCGCGTGGCAACAAACGAGCGTGCGCTGCATCAGTAGAGCCGCGCCTCCCCGGCGGGCCGCGTCTTCCATCGGCGGTGAATCCAGAGCCACTGATCGGGATATTCGCGAATCACATTCTCCAGTATCGTCTGCAGGCGCTGCGTATCTGATGCGGCGTCGCCGCTGATTTCGACTTCCGGATAAAATCGCAGCGTGTAGCGCCGCTGCCGCTCGTCCCATAGCGCGAAGCCCGGCACGACCGCCGCTCCGCTGTGCGCCGCGATGCGCGCGAAGGCCGCGTTCGCACACGCTTTCACACCGAAAAAATCGACGAACACGCCCTCACTCTCCGAGGAGTTCTGGTCGATCAACACCCCCACGGCTTCGCCCTGCCGCAGCGCGCGCAGGATCGCCCGCGCGGCATCGGTCTTCTCAATCAGACCGTTCCCTGAGTGTGTGCGGCGCCGCGCGACGAGCGTGTCGATCCATGGATTGTCGAGCGGGCGGACGACGATGTGCAGTGGCTCAGCGAGCAGCGCGTGGGCAAACGCGCTCAACTCCCAATTGCCGAGATGCGCTGTGGCGAACAACACTCCCTTGCCGCGCGCGCGAGCCCGTTCGAAGTGCTCGAATCCCGCGTAACAAATCCACTCGGAAATGTTTTGTCGGCTCAAGTCCGGGAACCGGGCGAACGTGGCCACCAGACGGCCGATGGAGGCGAAGATGCCGTCCACGATCGTCTTGCGGCGCGGCGCCGGGAAGCCGGCCATTTCGAGATTCCGCATCGCGGTGCGCCGCAGGCGCGGGATCGCGGCATCGAGGAGACGTGCGTAGAACGCGCCGAGACCGAGAGCCACGCCGCGCGGCGTCCGGCGCAAGGTGAACAGAACGAAACTCGCGAGCAGGGACTCGATCCGGCGCTTCACTCGATCATTCGATCCAGCCGCCGCCGAGCACGGTGTCCCCGTCGTAGAGCACCGCCGCCTGGCCCGGTGTCACGGCGCGCTGCGGCTCGTCAAACACCCCCTCGATCCGGTCTTCTCCCGCCGGTGCGATGCTGGCCCAGGCGGCCGCGTGCCTGTTGCGGATCTTCACCTGCGCGCGACGCGGGGCCTCGATCGGCGGAGTCGAGATCCAGTTCATCTCGCGTGCGGTGAGCCGCTTACGCAGCAGTTCTTCGCCTCGGCCCACCACCACGCGGCGCTGCCCGGGTTCGGTCGAAATGACGTACAGCGGCTCGCCGGCGGCGACGCGCAGCCCGCGCCGTTGCCCGACGGTGAAGTGATGCACGCCGGCATGCTCGCCGACGACGCGCCCGCTGGTGTCCACAATCTCGCCCTCGGTCTGCGCGCGCTCGATGCCCTGTTCGCGGAAGTAGGAATCGAGAAATGCCGCGTAGTCCCCGTTCGGCACGAAGCAGATCTCCTGGCTGTCGGGCTTGGCTGCAACCGCCACGCCCAACTCCCGCGCCAGTTCACGCACGCGCGTCTTGTCCATTCCTCCGAGCGGAAACAGTGTCCGGGCAAGTTGATCCTGGCGCAGCCCGAAGAGAAAGTAAGTCTGGTCCTTACTCGTGTCCACGCCGCGGTGCAGGCACCAGCGGCCGTTGGCTTCGTCGAAATCGACACGCGCGTAGTGGCCGGTGGCGATGCGATCGGCGCCGACGCCGGCGGCCATTTCGAGAAAATCGTCGAACTTAACGTGGTTATTGCAGAGCGTGCAGGGAATCGGCGTGCGCCCGGCCAGATACTCGCTCACGAATGGCTTCACGACGCGGTCTTCAAAGCGGTGCTCGAAGTTCACAACGTAATAGGGGATTCCAAGCTGCTCCGCCACGCGCCGCGCGTCGTAGACGTCGTCAAGCGAGCAGCAACGCCCGGTTACGCCGCCTTCGGGCTGCAACTCCGGCAGACGGCGCTGGTTCCACAACTGCATCGTCATGCCGACGACGCGCTGCTGCCGGCCCGCAAGCAGCGCGGCAACAGTCGAGCTATCCACGCCGCCCGACATGGCGACGGCAATCAGTGGTTCAGCGCTCACTGTAAGTGGGAGAAAGCCTGCGCAGGTGCGCCGCCGAAGCAGCGACAGCGTCAATCAACCGGTCTACCTGTTCGAGCGTGTTTTCGCGTCCGAGCGAAAACCGCAGGCTCGAACGCGCCCGCTCCGGCGCGAGACCCATCGCCAGCAGCACGTGCGAGGGCTCGACGGCGCCGCTCGAACACGCTGAGCCGCTCGACACCGAGCATCCCTTCAGGTCGAGCGAAATCACCATCGCCTCACCCTCGATTCCGTCGAAGTAAATGCTGGAAGTGTTCGGCGCGCGCAATGCCGTCTTTGCATTCACGCCGCAGCCGGGAACTCGCGACAGGATGCCCTGCTCCAGCAGATCCCGAAGATTCCGGATCCGGTCCGTCTGCTCCTCCAGCGTGTCTTCAATCAGCACCGCGGCGCGGCCCAGCGCCACCGCCGCGGCGGTGTTCTCGGTGCCCGCGCGCAGGCCGTGCTCTTGCCGGCCGCCGAACAGCAGCGGCGCGATGCGGCTGCCCTTCTTCACGAACAGCGCGCCGGCGCCCTTCGGCGTTCCGGCTTTGTGCCCGCTGATCGAGTAAAGATCCGCGCCGATGTCGTCCATCCGCACCGGAATCTTGCCGAACGCCTGCACGCCGTCCACGTGAAAGGGCACGCCCGCCTCCCGCGCAATCTCCGCGATCGCCCGCACCGGTTGCACAGCGCCTGTCTCGTTGTTGACGTGCATCGCGGAGATGAGCCCTGTCTCGGGCCGCAGGGCATCGCGAATCGCCCGCGGGTCGACGACGCCGCAGCCGGCTACCGGCGCGTAGGTGACTTCCACTCCTTCGCGCTCCAGTTGCGCGCAGGTTCGCAGCACCGCCGGATGCTCAATCTCCGTTGTGATCAGATGCCGTTTCGCAGCCCGCGCACTTCGCAGCACACCGCATAGCGCGAGGTTGTCGGACTCCGTGCCGCCGCTGGTAAAGACAATTTCCTTCGGATCGCAGTGGAGCAGCGCGGCTAGCTGCCGGCGCGCCATCTCAAGCCGCTGCTTGGCGAGTTGGCCGTCATGGTGGATACTGGAGGCGTTGCCAGGCGCATCAAGCAACACCGCTAGGAAGGCTTCCAGTACCTCCGGAGCCACGGGCGAGGCGGCATTGTGATCGAAATAAGCTCGCTCCACGGTTGATTCTTTCAGTCTAACAACTTATGGCCGGTTCTTTGATTACTCTCACCTCTGATTTCGGCGTCACGGATCATTTCACCGGCGTCATGAAGGGCGTCATCCACTCGATCGCTCCTCGCTCGACGATCGTCGACATCACGCACCTCATCCCGCCATTCGAAATCCTCGAAGGCGCTTTCACCATCGCCGCCAGTTACCGATGGTTTCCGAAAAAGACCATTCACGTGGTTGTGGTCGATCCCGGAGTCGGCTCCGCGCGGCGGCCGGTGCTCATCGAGGCGGCAGGTCAATACTTCATCGGGCCGGATAACGGCGTCTTCTCGATGGTGCTGGCGCGGGAGAAACACAAGGTGCGGCATCTCACGGCCGAGCAGTACCGGCTCCAGCCGGTAAGTGAGACCTTCCACGGCCGCGATATTTTTGCGCCCGCCGCGGCGCACCTGGCAACGGGGGTTCCGCCGGCCAATCTCGGCAAGCTCGTCCATGACCCCTGGGTGATCGCCGGACTCGAACCGGTCCGGACCGGCAAACGGTTCTGGGTTGGCGCCGTGCTGCGCGTCGACCGCTTCGGCAACCTCATCACGAATTATCGCGTGGAGGAGTTTCCTTCGGTGTTGAGCCGGCCGTTTGAGTTACTCGCCGGCCTAGGGCGGGTGAGCCGGCTTGCGGCGACGTTTTCCGAGGGCGAGCCGGGAGAACTGCTGGTGGTTCCCGGCAGCGCCGGATACTTCGAAGTGGCGGCCAATCAGGCTTCGGCCGCGCAGAAGCTCGGCGTCACCGCCGGCTCTCCGCTGGAACTGACTCTGTACTGATCCGCCAAGCGTTGCCTACTCACCCTGGCCGCGCGAGTAGGCTTCCTTGCCGTCAAACTTGCACAGGTTCTCGGTCTTGATAAAGTCGAGCCCTGCGTCCGCGACGCGCGCCAGGAGCGCGGCAAACTCGGAGTGCGGGACGCCCCCGCCAGACTTCGACCGGAACCGGCACCGCCAGTGGTCCGTGCAGAAGGTCTCCGGCATGCCGTCCGGCCACACCTTTGTGCCGCGATTGGTGATCATCGTGAGGGGCAGCGCTTCGCTCTGCAGCTTTCGCAGTTGTGCGGCCAACTCGTCAGGCGATCCAGTAGTCCAATCGAGGAACACATCGATACCGATGGTTTCCTTCTCCGGCCGGGGCTTGCGCGTCCACGACTTGATCTTCTCCGCCGGTGCGGCCGTGTAGTGGACCGCCTTCAGCTTCTCCGGCAGCTTGCCCATCCGGTCGGCCACCGCGCGGGCGAACTCGCACGTCCCTACTTTTTCCTTGCTCACGCCTTCCTGGAAAATGTCGTACGTGTGAATGCCGTCCTCGATCGTCCGCAGCCAGGCGTTGTGAACGCGCGCGGCCACATCGGGCTGATTGATGTGCACCAGCATCATCACGCCGCCCAGCAGCAGGCCCGACGGGTTTGCCAGGTTCTGCCCCGCGCGCCGCGGTGCGCTGCCGTGGATCGCTTCGAACATGGCGCACTGCTCGCCGATGTTCGCCGAACCCGCTAAGCCCACCGAACCGGCGATCTGCGCCGCCACATCGGACAGGATGTCGCCGTAGAGATTCGGCATCACGATCACGTCGAAGGCTTCCGGTGTGTCGGCCATTTTGGCCGCGCCGATATCGACGATCCAGTGCTCCTTCTCAATCGCCGGATACTCCGCACCCACCTCGTCGAACACCTTGTGGAAGAGACCGTCGGTCATCTTCATGATGTTGTCCTTCGTGAAGCAGGTTACCTTCTTGCGCCTATTCCGCGCCGCATATTCGAAGGCGTAGCGCACGATCTTCTCGCAGCCGGGCTGCGTAATAAGCTTCAGGCACTGCACTACTTCCGGAGTCTGCTGGTGCTCGATGCCGCCGTAGACGTCTTCCTCGTTCTCACGCACGATCACGACATCCATGCCGGGGTGCCTGGTGTCGACATAGGGCGCGTAAGCCACGCAGGGACGCACGTTCGCATAGAGGCCGAGCGTCTTGCGCACCGTAACATTCAAGCTTTTGAAGCCGCCGCCCTGGGGCGTGGTGATCGGCGCCTTGAGAAAGACCTTGGTTCGTCGCAGCGACTCCCAGGCCGAGGGCTCGATGCCGGCCGTCGATCCGCGCTTATAAACCGCCTCGCCGATCTCGATCGTCTCGATTTTGAGCGCCGCGCCGGCTTCGCGCAAAATCGTCAGCGTCGCGTCCATGATCTCCGGACCGATACCGTCTCCGTGGGCGACCGTTATAGGAACAGGGTTAGACAAAGAAACTTCTCTCCTTCCGTGGATGCGTGTGGATTCAAACCAAGATACGACATACGAAACACGAAATTCAAGTCGTCTTTCGCTCGACTCGCGCGCCGGAATGTGCCAGCATGTTTTCAGGATGGAACGTTGGACGTTTCTCACCAACTACGGCCATGTCTTCCTGTGTCTGGCCGTCGAACCCGCCCTCCGGATGCGCGATCTGTCGGCGAAAGTCGGCATCACGGAGCGCTCGGCGCAGCGAATTGTCGCGGACCTGATCGGGACCGGCTACCTGAGCTGCGAGCGCGTCGGCCGGCGCAACCACTACCGGGTTCACGGCGAGCTTCCGCTCCGCCACCCGAACGAGGAACAGTGTTTCGCCGGTGCGTTGTTAGCGCTTCTGGGTAAAGAAACACGTCCTCAAAGCGCCGCAGACCGCCGCCGCAATGGCGCCAGGAACGATCGCGTCGCCAAGTCCAGTTCGTCCACCCGCAGCAAACGGCAGAAGGAATAAAACACCAGCACGCTGACCGGAATCGAAACCGCCAGGTCGGCAAGCCGGCCCAAGCGGCCTTCTCCGAGCCAGCCCTCGATCGTCCGGCTGGAGAACAGCGCCACGCAGCCCATCGAGGCGGAAGCCGTGGCGATGCGCCAGAAACTTGCGAACAGCGCGCGGCCGTGAATGCCGCCCAGGCGGTTGCGCAGAATCCAGAACAACGCCGCGGCGCCGGCCACCGCGACCGCTGAGGTCGACAACGCCAGCCCCGCGTGACCGAGACCCGCGACTCGCAGCAGCGTCACCGCGACGGCCAGGTTCAGCCCGATCGAAGCGAGACCGGTCCACATCGGGGTGTGTGCGTCATGCAGCGCGTAAAAGGCGGGGTTCAGCACCTTGATTGCCGAGTAACCCGTCAGTCCGATCGCGTAGCAGGCCAGCGCGATCGCGGTCTGGTTTGTATCGTTGGCCTGGAAGTGCCCGCCCTGATAAATCGCCCCGATCATCGTGCGGCCCAAGACGGCCAGGCCGATCGACGAGGGCAGGGTGAAAAGAAACACCATGCCGAGCGAGTGAGCTACCGTCCGGCGGAATTCGTCCAGGTTGCCGTCGCCGGCGCTGCGGGAAATCGACGGGAGCGTGGCCGAGGCGATCGCGACGCCGAACAGGCCGAGAGGAAGCTGCATGAAGCGGAACGCGTACTGCAGCCAGCTCACCGGGCCATCGCCGGGAATGCGCGATGCCAGGTTCGTGTTCACCATGACGTTGACCTGCACGGCAGCCGAGCCGAGGATCGCCGGGCCCATCAGTTCCACGATTCGTCGCAGGCCGGGGTCGGACCAATCGAGACGAAAGCGGAAGTGAAAACCCATTCGCCGCAGCGACGGAATCTGGACGGCAAGCTGCAGCGCTCCGCCCAAGACCACGCCTACCGAGATGCCCTCGATCGGCGTCAACCCGATGTGTTGGCCGAGCACGAAGCCGAGCACCAGCCCGAGTCCGAGCGAGCCGATGTTAAACGCGGTCGACGACAGCGCCGGGACGGCATACCGGTCGCAGGCGTTCAGAATGCCCATCGCCTGCGCGGCCAGCGCTACCAGCAGGAGGAATGGGAACATCACTCGCGTCAGATGGACAGCCAGTTCGAACTTGCCGGGTATGGAGTGGAAGCCGGGCGCCAGCAGTTCCACAAGCGCGGGAGCGAATATGGTGCCGAGCGCGCAAATGCTGCCCACCACCACCAAAATCGCCGAGGCGGTCAGGCTCGACAATTCCGCGGCGGCCGCGCGCCCGCGCCGTGCCAGCGTCTGGGTGAACGTCGGCACAAACGCCGCCGACAGCGCCCCTTCGGCGAATAAATCCCGCGCCAGGTTCGGCACACGAAAGCCTAGCAGGAACGCGTCGTAGACAAAACCCGCGCCGAAAATTCGCGCGAGGACAATTTCGCGCAGCAGGCCGCTCATCCGGCTGGCCAGCACCGCGAGCGAGACGATGCCCGCGGACCGCGCCACCTGCTCGGCTTGGGTCCCGGTCCCGGCGTCGGGAGTTTGTGTCTCTATCGGCACTGCCTTCTACCGCCGGAGGGCTGTCAGAGCGCTAGCGCCCGTACTCCTCTAAAACGCGCTCCACCTTCCGGATACCCGTGTAGTAATTCTCCATCCGGAATTTCTCGTTTGGGGAATGCAAGCCGTCATCCGGCAGGCCGAACCCCATGAGCACGGACGGAATGCCGAGATGGCTCGCAAAATCGCCGACCACCGGAATCGATCCGCCGCTGCGGATGAATACCGTCCGCTTGCCGAGCGTTTCCTCAAACACGCGCGCCGCCACTTCAATCGCCGGATGATGCGGATTTACGGTGAGCGGTGGGCCCGCGCTCAACACGCGCAACTCCACCGAGATTCCTGCGGGGGCGTTTTCGGCGAGGAACTTCTGAAACGCTGCCAGCACGCGCTCCGGGTTCTGATCTGGAACCAGGCGCAGGCTTACCTTCGCGGTCGCCGTGGCCGGGATGACGGTCTTGGCGCCCGCGCCAGTGAATCCTCCCGCGATGCCGTGGACTTCGAGCGTTGGGCGCGCCCAGACTCTCTCAAGCACGGAGTAGCCGGGTTCGCCGGTCAGACGCTCCGAGCCCACTTCGCTGCGAAGGAATTCGCTTTCATCAAACGGCAGATGCGACCAGCTTTCCAATTCCTCCTTGGCCGGCGGGCGCACATCGTCGTAAATCCCGGGAATTTGGATCACGCCGTTTGCGTCCTTCGACCGCGAGAGAAGTTCAATCAGCCCGAAGACCGCGTTCGGCGCCGCCCCGCCATAGATGCCGGAGTGGAGATCCTTCGCCGCGCCGCGGGCCACCACCTCCGTGTACACCAGGCCTCGCAGCCCGATGCATAGCGTCGGCAGTCCGTCGGCAAACAACTCCGTGTCGGAGACGAGCGCGACATCGGCCTTCAGCCGCGCCGCATTTTCCGCCACGTACTTCGCAATCGACTCCCCGCCGACTTCCTCCTCGCCTTCAATGAGGAACTTCACGTTGACCGGCAGTTTTCCATGCACCGCCTGCAGCGCTTCGACGGCCTTGATGTGCGTGTACATCTGGCCCTTGTCGTCGGCGGCGCCGCGCGCCACAATGTTGCCGTTCTCGAGCACGGGTTCGAACGGCGGATTCCGCCACAGCTCGATCGGATCGGCGGGCTGAACATCGTAGTGGCCATAGCAAAGCACTGTCGGCTTGCCGGGCTGATGCAGCCAGTCGGCGTAGACGAGCGGGTGCCCGGCCGTGGGGATGACTTCCACGTGTTCCAAGCCGGCGGCGCGCATCTTGGCGGCCACGAACTCCGCGGCGCGTTGCACGTCGCCTTTGTGTTCCGGCGCGGTGCTCACGCTCGGAATACGGAGAAAATCCTTGACCTCGTCGAGCAGGCGTTGCTCGTGTTCACGTACGTAGGCCTCAATCGCGGTAGTCATGCGGGTGGGGGTGCATCCCCATTATAGGTTTATCCGGCCGCCGGAGCCATGCGTCGCGTCCCTTAATCGGGTTTTAGCACGGCGATGTAGCCGAGGTTGCGGTAAAGCTGCTTGAAGTCGAGCCCGCAGCCGACTACGAAGCGGTCCGGAATCTCGAAGCAGCGGTAGTCCACCGTGATCTGCGCCAGGCGCCGCGTGGTGCGGTCGAGCAGCGTGCATAGGCCGATCGATTCCGGGCCGCGGCTCGCCAGGTTGCGAAGCAGGTAGCGGGCGGTGAAACCCGTGTCGATGATGTCTTCCACCAGCAGCACGTGTTCTCCCTGAATTCCTTCGTCGAGGTCCTTCGAGATGCGCACCACTCCTGGCGCGGCCGCCGGATTTACGAATGGCGAGATACCAAGAAAATCGATTCGTATGGGTACGGTAAGACGCCGTGCCAGGGCCGTGAGGAAGAACACCGAACCCTTCAACACGCCGATGAGCTTCAGTTCACGGCCGGCGTAGCGAGCGGAGATTTCCGCCGCCACCTCGGCCACGCGTTGATTCACCTGTTCTTCGCTGAACAGAATCCGCTCGATGTGCGGCTCGGCGGCCGTCATGTCTTATGCGCCTCTTCTCCCACCCGGCTCACGCCGTACTTCAAAATCAAGTCCTGAATGTCTTTTTGATAGAACACCTGAATATTAATGTGCGGGTAGATCGCGCGAAGTAGCTTGATTTTGTGATTTTTTCTCGTGACGAGCGCCTGCTTCATGGTGGTGAGCTCGACGTAAAGGTCGAACTCCGGGAGGAAAAAATCCGGCGTGAACGCCTCGATGACGCGCCCTTCGGAGTCCCACTGCAGAGGGAAGCTGCGCGGTTCATACTCCCATCCGATGCGGTAAAAATCAAGCAGCTTGGCGAAAATTTCCTCGCTTGGGTGGCCGAATGCCGGCCGCCGGCTGATCACTTCGCCCGGCGGATCGATGCCGTAGCGGGCCAGTTTCAGCCGGATGCCGAACAGCATCTGCGCCTGCGCCGCCTCGCCAATTCCCGCCGTCTCCGCGCCGCCACGCGAGCGGAGTGCAGCTTCCACAATCGAGGCCTGCTGG
>VFSW01013575.1_pt1 | contig 11319 bp, 16 predicted proteins | sample 5358111 | NCBI WGS metagenome assembly VFSW01 (sample SAMN11554181, study PRJNA540505) | mine drainage metagenome | isolation source: sediment from site ElyBrook_90M | place: USA: Ely Copper Mine, Vershire, VT | collected 2017 | reverse complement strand
GTCTTTTTTCTAAGTATGTAATCTCAAAGGCCGAGTACGTTTTCGATGGCGCAATCAACGCTTTCAAGAAGCTGTAAGGAGGCCAAGTGGCCGACTCAGATGTAAAGAAAAACGAGCCTCGGGCGGAAAAACCGTCTGGGGCTCTTGTTGTTGTTAAGAACGTTGACGGCACCATGCGCGAAGTGGTACGTACAGCATGTGGAACCTTTGCGAAGAAGCATAAACCTCTTATACCAACAATTGAGTTTACAAGAGCAGAGCGTAAAAAGCTAAACAGCGTACGTAGCGACAAAGAAGGTATGACCGAATACATGGTTGCCTTTATGAACCTTGTACGCATCGCGCAAAACGAAGACTCAGACCCAAAAGCAAGGATGGCGGCAGTGAAAGCTTTTGAAGTACTCAGAACTAGCGCCCTCGGAAAACCTGCACCCTCAGAGCAGGAGCTAGACAAACTCACGAATCAACCCGTGAAAACAATCATTGTAGTAGCGCCGGAACTTATGCACCCAGAGGTTGTGGATGCAGACAAACTACCGACGAAGCCAAAGCAGCCGTCTTTTGCGGAAGTCACAGGGTACACTATTGACCCTAAGAAATAGAGGCAAACTCAGATGCCACGCAAGAAAATAGTCGATGCAGTAGAGCGTCCTGTTTATTTGAATGCAGATGGCACGCTTGCCTTCGATAAGATATTCAAATTTCAACCCAAGCAAACAGAGTTGTTAAGAAACGTATCCAGAGGTGGAAAAGTTTATTTACAACCTATGGCGGGTCAGTGCTTGAGCACAGGTGGTATTCGCTCAGGTAAAACCTGTGGCTGGCTTATGTTCTTCGTCATGCACTACTGCTTGCAGTGGAAGGGTTGCAACCTTTTAGTGCTGCGTAGAAACTTCAAAGAACTCGAAAACGGTGCCATAGCTGATTTCCGCACGTTTATGCCTAAAGAGTTGTATGATTATGATCAAACAAAGCACGTAGCGACTTTGAAAAATGGTTCGCGCGTTGTTTTTGGGCATTGTCAGAACAACAAAGATAGAGACATTGAACAGTATTTAGGACAGGCATACCCAGCCATCATAGTCGATGAGTGTGGGCAATTTTCACCCGATGCATGGATGATGCTTTTTCAACGCAACATTGTTAACCCAGCTTGTGAAAGAGATGAAGCTGGAAACTTTCCTATTCCATGCATAGTTGGAGCAACGAATCCGTTAGGGCCTCACTACGAATACTACCGAACTTTATTCGTACAGAAAGAACCATGGAATCCCGGCGAGAACGCCAAGCGTGACCCAGTTGATGGTTCATGGTGGACGCAGGAAAGCGGCGAATGGAATAAGATTTACGATCCAGATGCTTATGCTTACCAACGTTCTACGGTAATGGATAACCCTGAACTTCTAGCACGTGACCCCGGCATCATCTCTCGTTTGATGTCAATGCCTAAGGCAAAACGTGATAAGGTTCTATACGGGTACGACGGCACAGTTGAAGGCCAGTACTTTGATTGTTTCGACCCTTCATACCACGTCATTAACTTGAGAGAAGACCCAGAAGCCATAATATGGCAAAACTACCAACCTGTTTGGGCAGGACATGACTGGGGAGTTCAACACGCTAATGCTTTGTACCTTTTCACGAAGGCGATGGTGAAGGGTGCAGTGGGAGATGATTACAAACTGAAAACTGTTTGCTTTGGAGAAGTGGTAGTGACAGGCGGAAAAACAATGGAACAGTTAGTCTCCATTCTTCAAGCCAAATGCAAGCTTCCAAACGGTCAATCCTTCAAACTCAAAGCCATTTACTTTTCGCATGAAAAGTTTGCAAGACAGATGGAAGCACGATCCCCAGCAGATGAATACTCAAGAGCACTAAAGGCTGTGGGACTTCCTCCTGTGACCCCTGCTACGCGAGATCGCATAGGTTCTGCATCCCTGATGTACAACATGATCAAGAAGGGTGATCTAGTTTTCTTAGACACCTGCAAAGAAATCATACTTGCTATTCCATCATTGATGCGCGATCCAGACAACCTAGATGACGTTTTAAAGGTTGATGCGAAAGGTGACGACTGCTATGATGCCCTGCGGTATGGTCTCTATGGACACTTAGCTGCTCGTAACAAACCAGCAGCACAGGCCGAGAAAGAGCGCATTGCAGAGTTGAAGAAAAACGATCCACTCGCTGCACATTTTCTGAAAATGAAACTTGATGCAGAGGCAGCCAACCGCTCAGTTTCCTTTAAACAGAAGGAACAACCTGTGTGGCAGAACAAATACGAAAATCAATGAAATCGCTGGACTAATTACCCAGCGTAGTGCAGGAAAAGTGGAGACTCAGATGGGAATAGCAAATAACATTAGAGATTTCTTTGATGATTTGTTTTATAGCTCTTTAGTTCGTCGTCTAGAACAAGACCTTATGCTGTTGCGAGCAGACCTTCAACAATTGCGCCAAGACAAGGACAATGTTATTGCGGATCTCCGTGCGGAGAAATCTTTGCTACAAGCCAAGGTTCTCATGTATGAGCAGAATATCAACGCTCGCGTAGGTATTGATCCAACGCGCAAACGCGCGGAGAAGCCCAGCTTTGCCTCATTCCAATCACCAAAAGTGAAGACTCAATGGCAAGCGGAAGTTGAAGCGCACGATGCGCGAATCGCTGAAGAGTTGAAGAACGAGGAAGAAGCAGCGGCAGCAGCCAAGAGGTAATGGCAAAGGAGGAACCGAATGTTCCAATCAAGTACAAATCCAGATAAAAAGTTCGGTTCCATCTTTCAACAAAGACGGTATGATGCAGAGCATGAGAAAGATAAGTCAAAAATTTACTGCATACGTCATGGTCAGACCGCTCTGGATGATATGCACAGATCAGATGGTTGGCTCGATCTTCCTCTTAACGATGAAGGGCGCAAGAACGTTGTATTAGCTTTAGATGGCCATCTGAAAGACATACCTATCACTCGTATATACACCTCTCCTTTACGCCGAACCAAAGAAACAGCAGAGATCATAAAGTCAGGGATGACTTCAGACCCAAGTATCACTGTTACACCTGCCATTAAAACATGGAATTTGGGCAGTTTGGCTGGTAGTAAGAAAAAACCCAACAAAAAAGTAGTAAAAGACCTGCTAGAGAACCCAACAAAGAGTGCTCCAGATGGAGAATCTTACGATGAGTTCAAAGATAGATTCGACACTTGGATAAAAAAGTGTGAAGAAGACTCCAAGAAAAGCGGACCATTTCTACTTGTGCTTTCTGGCTCAAACTGTAGACGTATAAGTGAAATGCTATTTGATGACCGCAACGTATTAGACATGGATGAGACTGGGCTTTTTGTAGTCTATGAAAAATCAGACGGCACATGGACTGCTAAAGAGATACAAGGTCAACGTTCTGAAAAAGAACGCGAGGATAACCCGGAGGCTTCATAAGGAGACACATGGTAGAAAAAGGAAAGTTGACTTGCATTTGCATCAAAACTGCAAAGAATGGTTATGAAGTAGAAGCCTCTTATGAGGCAAAGAAATCTTTGAGTCAAAAGAAAGGTTGGGTGCCTTCTCTGTGGGTTGAACCGGACAAGTACGTAGCCAACACCAAAGAAGAACTGACGAGGAAGATCAACGAACTTTTGAAGTAATCGGCAAAGCCGAAGAGGAGTTTTACAATGTACAAAGCTAAAGATGGGAAACGCTTCGGATCAATTTTTGCCGGGAAACACTACGACGAGAATCACGCCGAAGATGGCCTGCACAGCGAGTCGCCTGAACACGAAGCCAAAGAAACCCCAGAGTTTGAGGCTGGTGAGCAGGAAGGCGCAGTTGAACACAAAGCTGAGGGTGAAGAGCCTACCGAAGTAAAAGAAGGCGAAGAGCACCCAGTTGTCTCAGAACATGGCAAGGCCCACAAGGTCGTGATCAGCCATGATGAGAACACAGGACGCCACACCGTTACGTCGCACCACAAAGACGGTCACGTTCACACCGCAGTCCATGAGCACGCGCACAAGGCACACGCTGAGGGCAAGCAGTTGGCAGGTGTAGTTAACGAGAAGCCAGCATTGGAAGAGCCAGCCCACAAGCAAGGTGAGGAAGACGGCTTCTCGATGCCGGGACTGGACTAATTATGCCAGCAGAATCCAAAGCACAATTCCGATGGTTGCACACAGAGGATGCGAAAGAGAAGCTAGGGAGTTCTGGAGTTAATGAGTGGCTTGGTGCAACAGGCTCACCTAAAGGTATCCCCGAAAGAAAGAAAAAAGCACCGGGTTTTGGGAGGAAGAAAAATGCCTCTGGGATTAGGTAAGAATAAACTTGTTCACATCAACCAGTTTGCAATTAAAGGTGAGCCGGGAACTGGTTTTGAAGAGAGGGGAAACAAAGGCCCTTTCGAGTGTGGCAACTGTGAATACTTTAAGAGTAACAGTTGTGGGCAAAAAGATATGATGGCCAAATCTAAGCGTACAAAACTTCCTAATGGAAGAATCAAAGTGGGTACGGATGATTGCTGTGAGTACATCCAGAGGGTAGGCAAGTAATGATTGGCCTCGGCGCAAAGAAAAAAGTACCACAAGAATATGTACCTGCGGAAACCGCATCGCTGGATTCCACCCCGATCCCCTCGTGGCTTTCGGGTGAAGCACCAAACCCTCCACGAAGAAAAAAGCCTAAAATTGATTCTGGTGGGCAATTAGCAAAAGGACAAATGCGAGCGGCATAGGAGATTATCATGGCATTAGGAATTGGTCACAAGCACAAAGTAAGCCTCGGACATAAAGGCTCATTTGAAGTGAAGAAGGGCGGTCTACATGAAGCCCTCGGTATTCCGCAAGGTCAGAAGTTGACGGCTTCCGAGAAAGAACCGAAGCCGGGAGATAGTTCGCACGTAAAGCACATGAAGGCTAGCGCTAAGGGGTTCGCCGCCATGCGACATTAAGGACAACCAATGCGACCGCACTGTAAGATTTGTGGATCAGAAATTACCCCGTCAGAAGGACAGCGCGGTGGAGGCAACAAGAAATACTGCTCCCCAAAGTGCCGAAGGAAAAGCAGAGCACTAGCTGAAGAGACATGGCGTAAAGAAGATAAGAGCAGCAACCCAGGAAGTACGCAAGAAAAAGCCGAGAAGTTAGCCTCAAAAGGAACTATGGGATGACCATAGAAGACTATGAGACTTTGGTTATAGAACAAAAAGGATTGTGTCCTGTTTGTTCCACACCGCTACCTCTGCTTGAGCCTGAGAATGGCAAGCGTCCTCCAGTGGATCACAATCACATCACAGGTACTCCGTGTGGCGTCCTTCATAATCGCTGCAATAGAGCCATAGGACTGTTATATGACAGTTCAGAACTATGCCGCAAAAGCGGCAGAATACCTAGAGAGGCATGGACGCTAACATGGCAGACGACGTTTCACAGGTAACAGGAACAAGCGCGGAAGGTTCCAATAAGCAGGGAGACAAACCTGAAAGTCCTAACAACAGTCCTCTCGGCGTTTATGCGCAGTTCCCGTACAGTCCAGAACCATTCGCAGAATTGACCGACGCTGCGCGACTTGGACTGCTGGCACTCGATGATCTCTGCACCAAAGCTGATGCGGCAGCACGCCGCATGGAAGTTGAACAGGCTTGGGAAGCATTACACTTCGAGCGCGGATACCAACACCTACTGCGCGGAAAGCGCGGAGGTTGGGAACTCCCCGGTGGTGGGCAGGGCAAACAAGCCAACGAGCGTAACCACAATAGTATTTACGATACAAACGTCTACGGGCCGAAGGGAGACATCATCGTCGCCGCTCTGTCTCGTGAGATTCCGAAGGTGGAGTTTTACCCAGACAACCCCGAATGGGGGCCGGATAAGATCGCGGCTGAAGAGGCCGACCGATTCAAAGACATCTGGGCACGAAACAACAACCTTCACAACCTGCTCGTTCAGTGCGCCAGAATTTTCTGGAACGAAGATCGCGCCCTCATGTGGACGCGCTACGAACTGAACGGTCAGAAGTATGGCTTTGAAGAAGATAATCATGTACCAACGGTTCCGCAAGATGAATTAACACCACCAGACGATGCTCCTACTGGACAAGAAGGTCTTGAAGATTTTATTGAACAAGCCACTTCTGACTCTGTAGGAGGCAGTGATGTTGATGGTCTTCTTACTGAGAGCGGCGTAGGGAATGGTGCAAAGAAACCGCTCGGCATGGAAGTAACTACAGTTCACGGTAAGTTGGATCACAAAGTTCCCATCTCCGTTGACAACTTCTCCGAGATGCCATTCGTTCAGTTGATGCTTGACTACGACGTTGCCTTGGTTCGCGGTATGTTCCCGTGGATCGCAAAGAAAATTTCCCCCGGCAGCGATGGTGAGTCTTCAACACAACTGGATCGTATCGCGCGAGAGAACGTACGCCAAGCAGTGCTCGGCGCATACGTCACTGGTGACTCCCTGAGTCGTAACTGCACCGTGAAATACTCATGGCTGCGGCCCTGCATGTTCCTTGACCAATCGGTCTCGGATGAAGTCAAAGCAGAGTTGATGGAAGCATTCCCAGACGGGGTGCTACTCGCACGCGCAGGAAAAGAATATGCCTTCTCACGCAATGAGAAGATGGACGAACACACCGTCATCGGCCACCCGACAGCAGGTAAAGGCCAGAACCGCAGAGCAATGGGCACCGCGCTCATCTCTGTTCAGAAGCGCATCAATGATTGGGTTGATCTTCTGGATGATTTCTTCAAACGCACAGTTCCGAAGAAGTGGATGAATGCCGAAGCATTTGACATGGACGCTATAAAAAGCGAACCCAACGTTCCCGGCAGCATCGGCCCCTTCCAACCACAACCGGGGTTGACAACCGAATCGCAGTACATCATGGTAGAGCCAGTTCCGCAGCATCAGCCTGCGTTGCCCGACTTTATCAAATGGTTCATCACAACTTTGTCTGAGGAAATCTCGGGCGCTCTACCTTCTCTCTTCGGAAACAACACTGGAGAGAACACAGTAGGGAATGCAGTCATTCAACGCGATCAGGCTTTGCAGCGTGTGGGATGTCCATGGAACTACATTCAGGACATGTTCGCAGTCGCCGCACAGCAGGCCGTAAAGTGCGCTGCCGAATGTCGCGATGGGAAACAGATCACTCAGAACTTTGGAGAAGGACGAGGAAACGTATCCGTGAACACGGCAAACTTACTCGGTGGCAATATTCTTTGCTACCCAGAGAGCAACCCGTCGATCCCTGAGACTGAAGAGCAGAAATCCATCAAGACCACCCAGATGATAGACAAGGCAATCGCCGCACCCGGAAGCCCGTTTGCACAATGGGTATTCAGTCCGTCTAACCTTGCCGAAACCGCCGCCGCACTTCGTATGAAGAACTACAAGGTGCAAGGCGCGTCGTCCGTCACAAAACAGCGCTGCGAGTTTGAAAAACTGCTGCGAGGGGCACCAATGCCTAACCCACAAGTTGCACAGATGAAAGAAGGTCTGGACAAGGTACAAGGTAAGTTGCAGATTATGCAGCAGACGGGGGAACCAATGACTCCAGAACTAACAGCAGCAGTGCAACAAACTCAGCAGAAAATGCAATCTCTGCCGCAGCTTGTTAGTACCGTGCCGATTGCAATGGACGAGAGCGAGAATCACATCGTTGAGGCCAATACGTGCTTCGATTGGATGAATGAAACTGAAGGACAAAAGTTCAAGCACGGTACGCCCGAACAGCAAGCAGGTTATGAAAACGTACACTTGCACTGGCAAGAGCATGTCACTATGGCTAAAACCATAATGGCGCAGAACAAACCACCGGACAAACCACCTTCTGAATCAATCAGTGTGGATGTTAGCAAAATGCCGCCTCCAATCGCAGCGCAGGCCCTTGCGAAGATGAATATTCAGGCAACACCACAAATGTTTGAACAGCAAGCAGCTACAGCGTTGCAGCATAAAGTAGCAGGAAAAGCAATTCCTGAGGCACTGAAGCAACCTGTACCGGAGCAATAAAGAATCTCACAGTTTGATCACTGTGGGCTAGAGAGGCCCGTGCTCGTAACACGGGCCGCTCGACCTTTACGAGAGGTAACAAATGATTGTTTACTTGGTAACCAATAAGACCAACGGAAAGAGATATGTTGGACAAACCGTGAACCCTCTACAAAAGAGGTGGACTCAGCATGGACTTCCCTCCAACAAGAAGAGCAGCACAAAATCTCAGAAATAGGAAAGACTCAAAATGTCGGACGCAATGATAGACTTTGCCAGCCTCGACTCAGCGGTGGCAACTGACTCAATAACCGATACCACTGTAGATACCACAGCAGCAGATACTACGACAGACTCAACCGTAGACACAACTGCTGCGGATACAACTACTGACTCAACAGCAGATATTACCACAACTGATGATTCTTCTGTAAAAGAAACAGAAACTACAAATGCAGATGGGACGGAAAAAACACCAGAGCAGGTAGAAGAGTTCAAGAAAAATGCAGCCGCAAAAGCCGCAGCTTCTGACAAAGAACTTGAGGGAACACCTGCCAATGTAAGATCAGCTTTGAAATCTTTAAAAGCCGACCCAAAAAATGAAGAGGTAGTAAAAGAACTTAATTGTGCGTTTGAAAGGTGGTCGGCAGCTAAGGCCATTTTCCCCAAAGGCGTAGTGGAGATGACGGAAGCCAAGGCTTTCATCGACTCAGTTGGTGGGCCGGAAGGCTACCAAAAGATGCAGGACATGATCGACGCTGTAACCTCGACTGACGAACTGCTGTACGCAGCAGACCCGAAGTTGTGGGACAACGTGATCGAAGATTTGAAAGCCAGCGGCCATCCAGAGGCGCTGGGACAACTCGCTCCAGCTTTCCTAGCAAAGCTGAGGATGACTGATGAAGCTGCATTCTACAACGCCACGATTCCCGTCGTTGCTGAAGCATTGAAGGAAATCCACATGGACTCCTTCATTAAGCAGTTCAACGAGGCTATCAATGAGAAGGACTCTACAGGCAAGGTGACGCCTAACGTCGCCAAAGTCACTGAACTGATCAAAGCGGTGACAGACTGGTACGTTGATCTGGATAAAGACGCAAAGGCTCGAACAGCGGCTCCAGTCGATACACCGGAGCGAAAGAAGTTCCTCGCTGAAAAAGCTGCGTTCGAGAAGACCAAGAATGACTCAGCAACAGAAGAGCGGAAGAAAACTTAGTTGGGCATCGCAGAAGAGTGCGACAAGCACAACAACCGTTCACTGGGCAAAGTACTCGGCGGCTTCTTGAAGATGCCGTTCTTCAAAGATTTCCCGTATGAGACGAAGGTTGATCTCGGAAATGGAATCAAGGATCGTCTGTATGCTGCACTGAAGGCCGACAAAGCCTATCAGACGCAGATGGCCGCGATGTGGAAGTCCAAGACTCCCGACCGCGCGAAGATGCTCCAGTATCACCAAGCGAAGGTGGATTCGATTGCCACGGATATCGTTACGAAGACCGTGCAAAACAGGTATCCGGGTTATGCAAAAGGTGGCTCGGCTGCTGGCAAAGCCGCCGCAGCAGTTGTGAAGAAGGCAGATGCAACGAAAGCCGCAGCTACATCGGTTGCCTCAGAGAAGCCGATCTACGTTGCCAGCCGTCCAGAGAATCTTGTCCGCGAAGCCGGTAAGGACTACTCTGCGTCTGATCTAGTCACGCTCCAGATCACGGGCAGGGGATTCGTTCGCACAACAGATGGTAAGGGGTTTAAATTTATCACTTGGAGACGTTAAAAATAATGCAAACTCGTGGGAAGTTTAGGTGTGATAGCACCAAGAGTTATTCTTGGAACAAAGCATTACAAGAGTTTGAATTCTCTGCGGTATGCAACGATGGGACTCCAGAAAATGACAGGTTCCATCGCTATACTCCAAGTGGTAATGTACGCATTCAAGTAGATAATCCTAACGTGGTGTTTGAACCGGGTAAATTCTACTATGTAGACTTTACTGAGGTAGAATAGTAAGGAATCTCACGCCTTGATCAGCGTGGGCTAGTGCATGGGAGAGGCCCGAACCTCTCCCTGCATGACCTTTCGGGAGGAAGCAATGCCGTATAAAGTCAAGAAGGCAGAAATGCTGTTATGTGCGAGACAAAGAAAGAATCAAAACTAGGTGTGAAGCGTACCGAAAAGCACACCCAGATGCAAGTAGGGCGCGTGTCCATAAGCGTCGTGCTGCAAAGACCAGAGCAGGAGGTGCCTATACCTCTGCACAATGGATTGCACTTTGTAACAAGTACCACAACCGATGTTTGTGCTGTGGCAAGAAAAAGAAGTTAACACCAGATCATGTGATACCAATTGCCAAAGGTGGATCGAGCAATATTTCTAACATTCAACCTTTGTGTATGCCATGCAATGCGCACAAGCATACTGGCACAACCGACTTTAGAAAGCAGCACTGATCTAAACACTATCTGTAGCTCAACGCGGTGGGATGACACCTAAAATATGAGTGAACTACGGACGTGGCAAGGCAGAACCTCAGCGCGTATGGCGAACCATACCGTGGCGTGACGGCAACTCAGGGCCGAGGCGTACATTCATCAAAGGCGTAAATAGTTTATGGCTCTTTTAGAAGCCGCAATAGAAGCAGTAGAGTTAGATGCGTTCGCTAAGGAAATCCCAGATTTGGTTTTCCACGGATCGACCGCTTATTCGATGTTCAAGAACGAGGCCACAAAAATCCCCGTGTCCAACCAGTCCAACGCTGGTGGTATACAACGTGCATCATTCCGCGTACCTTTCCGGGTACAGGCTGGTGCGGCAATTACACAAGGTACAGGCAACGCAGATTCAATGCTGCGTGGAAGCGGTTCGCAATGGGCTTCCTTCGCTCTGGCCCCGGTTTACCTGTTCAACGTCTAAAATTCATGGGCGTTTAAAAGTTGTCCGTAACGGTGAAAAACTAGCATTTCATGAGGTAAATATGAGTGTAGAAAATACCGTGGTAAGAAATCAGAGATTATCAGATTTGCAAGTTGGATACCTCGCAGGCATCATGGATGGAGAAGGTTGTATTACCTTCGTTTATCACAAATGCAAAACCAATGTGAATGTTATTCATTCACCCGTGGTTTTTCTGTGCGCGGTGGCAAACTCCAACCCACTGATAATTGAAAGTGTAACATCTCTTTTGAGGAACCTAGAAATTAGGCACAAAGTTTACACTCCCAAAAAGGAGTGGAACAAGAAAGCTAAGAAGCGTCCCTACGCCGTGCATGTGCTCGGTATGGACAGCATCAAGGCTTATCTAAACGTGATTGGTGAACACCTGAGCGGTAAAAAGGTGCAAGCC
>VFSW01013574.1_pt1 | contig 11320 bp, 8 predicted proteins | sample 5358111 | NCBI WGS metagenome assembly VFSW01 (sample SAMN11554181, study PRJNA540505) | mine drainage metagenome | isolation source: sediment from site ElyBrook_90M | place: USA: Ely Copper Mine, Vershire, VT | collected 2017 | reverse complement strand
AACTTGTCGGCGACCAATGCCGCGAGCATCGCGTCCGTCGCGGGTTTGATGTCGATCGTGAGCGTTCGATCGGGGCGAATGAATTGCTGGGCCGTCTGCGCATCGGCTTCATCACGTTGCACCCCATAGGGTAAACGCATGGCCAAGAATTCAGCGTGTTGTCCCCGGCCACGCACGTTCTCGACCGCCAATTGGGCCAACCGTCCTGTCGTGGTCGAGTCGATGCCTCCGCTGATGCCCAATATCAATGTCGTAAGGCCCGACGAGATCAGATAGTTGGCTAGAAATTCAACCCGTCGGCGTAGATCCTCTTCCGCATCGAAATGTGTCGCCACCGCCAACTCGGAAATAATTGCTTGCTGAATTCCTCGATCATGAGGGTCTTGCATCACGCCTCGCGGTGCTCAAACCACATGGTCTGATTCCAGCGTGCACGCCACACTCTCATCCACTTCTATTTGGATGGTCGAATGGGCGATACCGAAACGGTCTTGCAGTTGATGGCAAAGCAGCGCCAAGACCCGATCCCCGGGATGCCCGCCCGGCATCACGCAGTGACAGGTCAATGCGGTTTCCGTGGTGCTGATGGGCCAAATGTGCAAATCATGAATCGTGGCAATCCCGGGTTGGCGCGCAATGAAGGCGCTGACCTGATCGAGATTAACGGTCGCCGGCACCGCATCCATCGCCATCCCCACGGAGTCGCGCAGCAGGCTCCAAGTTCCCCACAAAATGACGCCCGCGACGGCGAGGCTCACCAAGGGATCGAGCCGCGTCCAGCCGGTCTTCAAGATGATGCCCCCGGCGATGACGACGCCTAACGAGACGAGCGCGTCGTAGGCCATATGCAAAAATGCAGCGCGCAGATTAATGTCGCCCTTGCGGCCCGAGGCAAACAACCACGCAGTCACCCCATTGACTGCAATGCCAATGGCGGCGACCACCATCACGGTCACGCCGGCGACCTCTTCCGGGTGAAGCAGTCGGCGCACCCCTTCCACCGCGATCGCCCCGACCGTGACCAGCAGCAACATGGCATTGGCAAGAGCCGCCAATATCGTGCCTCGTCGCAGACCATAGGTGTGAGTCTGGGAAGGTGCGCGTCGCGCGAGGACGGAGGCGACCCACGCCATCAGGAGCCCGAGCACATCGCCCAAATTGTGCCCCGCGTCGGCGACCAAGGCCATGGAGTTGGAGAGAAGGCCGTAGACGACCTCCACACCCACAAACCCGATGTTAAGTGCGGTTCCGATCGCGAAGGCGGCACCAAAATCTTTTGGTGCATGGGAATGCGAGTGGCCACCATCGGAGCCATGATCGTGTCCCTCGTGCGTGTGGTGCGAGCCCTCACTCATTTTTTGCTCCCACGTAATCGCGCTTTTCGGGGAGTACCCTGCAAAGCCCCGAGAATCGTACAGGTGGCGTTGGAACCCCCCGCGCAGCTCTTGACCGTGCGCTCCAGTTCCTTGGCCATCCGGCGCAGCTCCGTTATGCGCACTCGCACGTCCGCCAAATGCTGCCGAGCGACTCGATCAGCCTCCGCACAGGACATCCGCGAATTCCCCGCGAGGCGCAGCAAACTGCGGATGTCATCCAAACTGAAGCCCAATTCGCGCCCGCGGGTGACGAAACGCAATTGATCGACGTCCTTTGGCGTGTAGTCGCGATAGCCATTGTCGGTGCGCACGGTCCGCGGCAGCACGCCGACTCGTTCATAGTACCGAATGGTTTCACAGTGACAGCCGCTCGCCGCCGCTGCTTCGCCGATTTTCATATCGCTTGACCCTGGAGTCGCTACAGGCTTTAGGATCGTCCTATTAGCTAGTTTGTGCAAGATCCTATGAGTGAATGTGGCTGCCACGTTGAGGCCCGTGATGCTGCCGAGCGGCGCACCTTGTGGGTGGCGTTTGGGTTAAATGCCTCGATGATGGGGCTGGACGCCGTGGTCGGGCTCTTTGCGCACTCCACGGGTCTGCTTGCCGATGCTCTCGACATGGCGTCCGACGCCGGTGTCTACGGCGCGGCGCTGATCGCGATTAACCGCAGCGTGGGCTTTAAAACGCGAGTCGCCCGATTCAGCGGTTGGATATTGCTCATTCTCGGGATTTCGCTGCTTATCGAAGTCGCGCGCCGAGTTTTCTCAGGCGAGCAGCCGGCGCCGCTGCCCATCATGGGGGTGGCGTTCGCCTCGCTCGCCGTCAACGTCTACGTCCTAAGATCGTTGCGTGCGTTTCAAGCGGGGGAAGTCCATCTTCGCGCGGCGTGGATATTCACCCGCGCAGACGTAATCGCGAGCATCGGTGTCCTCGTATCGGCAGCATTGGTGGCCTGGACAGGTTCGCGGATACCAGATCTGGTGGTGGGCGCAGGCATCGGCCTCTACGTCATCAAGGAAGCGCTCGAGATTTTGCGTGACAGCCGCAAGTCGGCGGCAAAGCACGAAGTCAGTGCAGCGAACGATTCATGAACCGCATGCGCCGGGCACTGATCGCTGCCGTACTGACGGGAGTCTTGCGCATAGGGTCCGCGGCAAGCCCTGACAATCCACCCCCGCAAAACCTTCATGCACCGGTTGCCGACTTAAGCGCTACCGCCGCAACACCGTTCACATTGATGCTGGATCAAGCCATGGGGCGCACACTCGACAAACATCCGGAGCTCAAGCTCTTCGAATACACCGAAAAAACGTTGCAGGCGGACGCGGACATTGCCGCGCAACGGCCGCCGCTCGTCGCGGGTCTGCGCATGCAAAATGCACTGGGTACCCATGAAACGAGCGGGTTCAAGAATGCAGAAATTGCGCTGACTCTGGCCTCGGTCCTAGAACGCGGCGGCAAGCGCGAGGCGCGCCAAGCGCTCACCGCCAGTCAACTGGATGCACTCGGCGCGGCGCGCGACACAAAGCGTCTGGACTTGCTCGCGGAAGTTGCCCGCCGCTATCTGGATGTCGTGGCCGCGCAGGCAGAAACAACAATTGCGGAACTCGACATCGCGCAGCGCGAGCGCACGGTGGCCGCTGCCACGAAGCGCGTGCAGGCGGGCGCCTCTCCCGTCTCTGCGCAGTTGACGGCGGAAGCGCTCCGAGCGAGGGCGGAAATCGATCGCGCGCGTGGGAATCGCGAAGTGGCAGGGGCCTACCGGCGCCTGGCGATCCTGTGGAATGAGCGTGATCCCAAAACCTCCCCCGTGGCCGGCGACATCCTCGCACTGCCCGAGGTACCCGATTTCAGTGTATTGACGGCCTTGCTAGAGCGCTCCCCGGATCTCAAGCGCTTCGCCGACGAGACACGCATTCGCGAGGCGCGGCTGCAACTGGCGCGCAGTGCCCGCACGCCGGATTTCAATTGGGAGGTCGGGGTTCAACGCCTGCAGGACTTTGGTTCCTCGTGGGGATTGATCGCCGGCGTCACCGTCCCTTTGGGCGCCTCGCGCCGAGCGGAGCCCGAAATGCGTTCTGCGGAGAACGAGCGGCAAGCCCTGGGGCTCGAGCGTGAATCGAGCGAACTTACGCTCTACGCGACCCTCGCCCAAGCCTATGGCCAATACGTGACCGGCAAAGCGGAGGCGGAGGCCTGCCGCGATGACTTGTTACCGCGCTTGAGGCTCGCGGAGGCCGCCGCGGAGCACGCCTATCGCGCCGGCGCCTTGAGCTATCTCGAATGGGCGCAGGTACAAAGCGAGACCATGGCGGTGCACAAGCAGCAGCTCGCGGCCGCGATTGAAGCCCAGCGCGCCCTCATTGAAATCCAGCGCCTCACGGGCGACCCATTCATTAACTCGCCGACACCCAAGGACTCTGCGCCATGATCTTCTCACCGCGCCTCGGGGTGCTCTTGACGCTGGCCGTCGTGATCGCCGGCTGCGGCCAACCGGCAGCGCCCGTCGAGAAGCCTCAAACCAAAGAAGCCGAGGAAAACTCATCAGGGGATCGCGTACACCTGGAGGAGCAGATCGCGACCGAGTCCGGGGTGCGCACCGCGCCGGTCGTCGCCGGCGTGATTCGCGATGAACATGAAGTGCAGGGCCTGCTGTTGCCGATCGATGGCCGTAACGCACGCATCATGGCGCGCTTTCCCGGTCCCGTTCGTTCGGTTCGCGTCGCCGTGGGCGATAAGGTGAAGGCCGGGCAGATCCTCGCCTTCATTGAAAGCAATGTAAGCCTCTCCGATTACTCGGTGACGGCGCCGCTCGCGGGAACGATCCTCTCGCGCAATGTCGCGGTCGGGGATCTCGCCGGCGACACGCCGCTCTTTGAAATCGCCGATCTATCGAAACTCTGGGTCGATATTCACTTATTTGGCGGCGATGCCGAACATCTGCACGCGGGTCTGTCGGTCGAAGTGACGCGGCTGTCTGACAACGTACGGGCTAACACCAAAATTGATCGCGTGCTGCCCGGCATGGCGACCGCGAGTCAGAGCACCATCGCTCGCGCCATTGTTATCAATAGTGATGGGAACTGGCGGCCGGGTGCCTCGGTGCGGGTACGCGTGAGCGTGTCGGAGGATTCGGTGGATCGTGTGGTGCCGCTCGACGCGATCCAGAGCTTGCGCGGCCAAGACGTGGTGTTTGTCCATGAGGGCGAAAATTACGAAGCGCGGCCGGTGAAATTGGGACGCCGGGATGGCCGTTTCGCCGAAGTGTTGGACGGCGTCGCACTCGGGGACGACATCGTGGTCGAGCAGAGCTATCTCATCAAAGCCGACATCGAGAAATCGAGTGTCGAGGATTCGGACTAATCGCGATGCTCGACCGCATCATTCGCGCGGCCATCGCGCATCGCTGGTTGACCTTGATCCTGACACTCGCCATCTCAGCGTTGGGCGCATGGAATTTCACGCGTCTCCCCATCGATGCCACACCTGACATCACCAACGTCCAGGTACAGATCAATACGAGGGCGCCGGGGTATTCGGCGCTCGAGGCCGAGCAGCGCGTGACCTTCCCAATCGAGACCGCCCTCGCGGGACTGCCACGCTTGGACAATACCCGCTCGCTCTCCCGCTATGGCTTGTCGCAGGTCACGGTCGTCTTTGAGGAAGGCACCGATATCTATTTTGCGCGCCAACAGGTCACCGAGCGTCTCCAGCAGGTACGAAGCCAGCTAGCCGACGGCTTGGAGCCCGAGATGGGTCCGGTCGCCACGGGCCTCGGCGAAATCTTCGTGTACTCCGTGGAAGCGAAGCCTGAGGCGCGCAAGCCCGACGGCAGCACCTGGTCGGCAACCGACTTGCGTACCTTGCAGGACTGGGTCGTGCGGCCGCAGCTGCGCACCGTCAAGGGTGTGACCGACGTCAATACGATCGGCGGATACGAGCGGCAAATTCATGTCACACCGGACCCCGCCAAGCTGATCGCCTATGGTTTTAGCTTGCGCGATCTGGTCGATGCGATCACTCGCAACAACCAAAACTTAGGCGCCGGCTACATAGAGCGCAACGGCGAGCAATATCTGGTGCGCGTGCCTGGACAGATTGCGGATCTGACCGGGCTCAACAACATCGTACTCGATCGGCGCGACGGGGTTCCGATTAGAGTCCGCGATGTGGCACAAGTGGGGGAGGGAAAGGAGCTGCGCACGGGAGCAGCCACCGAAAACGGGCGCGAGGTCGTGCTCGGTACCGCCTTTATGCTGATCGGCGAGAACAGTCGCGCGGTCTCGCAGCGCACGGCGCAACGCATTGCGGAAGTGCAAAAGAGCCTGCCGGCCGGTGTCATCATCAGGCCGGTCTACGATCGCACCGTGTTGGTGGATCACACCATCGCCACGATCTGGAAAAATCTTCTCGAAGGCGCGTCGCTGGTGATCGTGGTGCTCTTCCTGCTTCTCGGCAATATCCGCGCTGCCTTGATTACCGCCGCGGTGATTCCGATCGCCATGCTCATGACAATCACCGGCATGGTCCGAGGCGGGGTCTCCGGCAATCTCATGAGTTTAGGGGCGCTCGACTTCGGCCTCATCATCGATGGCGCGGTGATCATCATCGAACACACGCTGCGCCGCTTTGGCGAAGCACAGGCGCAGTTGCAACGGCCGCTCTCGAGCGCCGAACGGTTTGATCTGACGGCGGTCGCCAGCACCGAAGTTATACGGCCGAGTCTTTTTGGCGTCGGCATTATCACGGCCGTGTATTTGCCGATTTTCGCGCTCTCCGGCGTCGAAGGGAAGATGTTCCATCCGATGGCGATCACGGTGGTGCTCGCCCTGACCAGCGCCATGCTGCTCTCGCTGACCTTCGTGCCGGCCGCCATCGCGGTGGTGCTCGGCGGCAGGGTGGGCGAGCAGGACAACTTCCTGGTGCGCGCCGTGCGTCGCGGGTACGAGCCCGTCTTGCGCTGGGCGCTGCGGCTCCGGGTCCTGGTGGCCGCCGCCGCGGTGCTCTTGGTGATCGCTACCGGCTTTCTGGCACTGCGTTTGGGCTCCGAATTCATTCCAAGCCTCGATGAGGGCGACATCCTGCTGCAGCCGCTGCGGATTCCGGGCACGAGCTTGACGCAGTCGCTTGCGATGCAAATGCAGCTCGAGAAACGGCTGCAGGCATTTCCTGAAGTGGAGCGAATCTTTAGCAAAATCGGCACCGCGGAAATCGCGAGCGACCCCATGCCCCCCTCGACCGCTGATACCTATGTGATGCTAAAGCCGCGCGACCGCTGGCCCGATCCGCGCAAGCCCAAAGCGAGCCTGGTCGAAGAGATCGAGCGCGCGGTGCGCGAATTGCCGGGCAACAACTACGAGTTCACGCAACCGATTCAGATGCGCACCAACGAATTGATATCCGGGGTACGAGCCGATGTGGCCATCAAAGTGTATGGTGACGACTTGGACACCTTGCTCGACATCGGTCGACGCATCGAAGCCACCACCAAAAAGGTGGCGGGAGCCGCCGATGTGAAGCTCGAGCAAGTGACCGGGCTGCCCATGATTTCGATCGTGCCGGATCGTACCGCGCTCGCGCGCTACGGCTTGAACGCCGGCGACGTGCAAACCGCCGTCGGCACGGCGATCGGCGGCACCGTGGCGGGCCGCTTGTTCGATGGCGATCGGCGTTTCGATATCGTGGTGCGACTGCCCGAGGCGCTGCGTCAGGATCGAAGCGCTCTTGGGGATCTGACCATACCGCGTCCCGACGTGAGTAATCGTGATGAAACGAGCCGCGGGGCCAACTGGAGCGGCGGCACCCCAGGATTTGTCCCTTTGCGCGAGGTGGCCGCCATCACCGATCAGCTAGGGCCCAACCAAATCAATCGGGAAAACGGCAAGCGCCGGATCGTTGTGACGGCGAACGTGCGCGGTCGGGACCTAGGCGGATTCGTCTCGGAGCTTCGCCAGCGAATCGATTCCCAAGTCAAAACGCCTCCCGGATATTGGATCGGCTATGGAGGCAGCTTCGAGCAGCTCATTTCCGCAAGCCAACGCCTCGCCATTGTCGTGCCGGTCACGCTCGTCGTCATTTTCGGACTGCTCTTCATGGCATTTGGCTCGGTGCGCGATGCGTTGATCGTCTTTAGCGGTGTGCCCCTGGCGCTCACCGGGGGAGTGGTCGCGCTCGCGCTGCGCGGGATTCCTTTTTCGATCTCCGCCGGCGTGGGCTTTATCGCGCTCTCCGGGGTCGCGGTGCTCAATGGTCTGGTCATGATTGCCTTTATCCGCAAACTACGCGAGGACGGCGGCCCGCTCGATCAAGCCATTACGACGGGTGCCCTCGGCCGTTTGCGCCCGGTGCTGATGACGGCGCTCGTCGCATCGCTGGGATTCATACCGATGGCATTTAACGTGGGTGCGGGCGCTGAAGTGCAACGACCGCTGGCCACGGTGGTGATTGGCGGCATCATCTCTTCGACGCTGCTGACTCTGCTTGTGCTTCCGGCGCTGTATCGACTCGTGTATCGGCAAACCACGTGAAAAGCTACCCGCGAACGTAGCCGTTGTCTGGCAACTGGGAGTTCTTTGCGCAAGCACATTGCCCCAATGGTCCGATTCGCCTAAAGTGAGCCGCGAGGAAGGCCGGCTTTTCGCGGCAATCTTCATAGAATCCATCGCCCGTCTAAGCTCGGCGGTTTTAGCCGGCGTCGGCTTGGGGCGCCGATCGGCGCCGCACCGGAATTGATTCGGCTCGTACGACAAGCGATATTCATGGTCAACCTTCAGCACTCACACGGCTGGTCCTACTTTTCGTGATTGAGCTAAAGACCCTGGGGCTTTTCGTTTTCACCGCCCTCGCGGAAATTACCGGCTGCTTCTTACCGTATCTCTGGCTACGCAAAGACGGGTCGCCGTGGCTTTTGTTGCCGGCGGCACTGAGCTTGGCCGTCTTCGCGTGGCTGCTCACCTTGCATCCGGCAGCGGCCGGGCGCGTCTATGCAGCTTACGGGGGCGTCTATGTCGCCGTGGCACTGCTGTGGCTATGGAAAGTCGACCGCGTGCCGCTTAGTTGGTGTGACATCACCGGAGCAGCCGTCTCGGTCGCCGGGATGGGAATCATCGTGTATGGCGGCTGGCGAGCATGAGAGGTAATCCTTACGCCATCATCATATCGAGGCTAAATGTGCACTCGATGAACCTTCGGGCATAGGCAATAGAGCGCAGGTCGGGGTCCCTTTGCTTTCTCTGCCAAAACTGCCGGTAGCAAACCTCGGAAATAATAGATCATGCGGGGGATAAGGTATTGATAATAAATGACTTTCTGTTGCTCTTTTTCAGCCGTGCGGCACCCCTAGAAATCAGCGGGTTAACAAATTCGCGAGGGCGTCGGAATGGCTGTTTTTTGAATTATTAAGTCGTTGAATCATAACGGATTGGTGCGACGCGACAGTGCCAACAGGAAATCACGCAAATTCAGGTAGATACCCCAGAGGTATCCTAAAAACCTCGGCAAATCCTACCGGCAGTTTTGGAAGCAAAAACAAGCCTACCCCAATGCCCAGCGCTTCGAGATTTCTTATCAACAAGAACATCGAACATTTTCTTAATCTTCGCGCCCAGCGCGGGCAGCGAACGAAAGTTGACGTACTGAATTGCAGCGCTGGGCTACAGGCAATTCTTCGGAGTTCGGTGGCTCATGCGGGCCCTAATCAAAAGAGAAACTGCAGCCCGGCCACAAAGCGATGATCGAGGGCGAATCCCCCATCGCGATATGCGTAGGTCGCGGAGGCACCGAATTTCCGGTCGTACACGTACCCGAGATACGGAGCAAACCCACGCGTGAATTCGTAACGTAAGCGCACTTCGAACTGTCCATCCGAGAGCCCAGCGCCGATTTGGCGCTGTGGATCGGCTTTGCCGTAGCCGTTTAATTCTATTTCAGGTTTCAGAATGAGACGCTGAGTTAAGTACAGATCGTATTCGGCCTTTAAGCGCGCCGCGGTACGCCCGGCATCCCCCACATAGCCGGTCGCTTCGATGTCAAACCAATAGGGCGAGATCCCCTGGAAGCCAAACGCCAACCATTCGCGTGAGGGGCCGCCGCTGAAGTCATAGCGCATGCCGACTTGACTGTCCCAGAAAGGCCGCAGGGCATGCGCCCACAATGCCTCGACCTTGGAGCCGGTGGTTCGATGGTCCAAGGTATCGCCTTCGGTTTTCACCCAGAGTTTATTGAAATCACCGCCGTACCACCCTTGGGCGTCCCAAGCGCCGCCGTTCTGGGTGCCGGTGACCGCTTCGAGGTTTTCGAGGTAGATGGCATGCTGGTTGGCGTCGTCCTGCATATCCATGCCGGGCATCGGGGGCGGCTCATAGTGCTGGCTTGCCGCAGGCCGTTCGAGCGCGGGGTCCGGGGCATGCGTACTGTCATCGGGCGTCATGGGCATATCCATGCCAGGCATGGCGTCGTGATTCATTGTGGGCGCTGCTGGAGCGCTACCGCTTCGGTCCTGCGATGACACGACAGGCGCTGCCGATTCGGCGATAGTGGCTTGCTGTGCATGCACGCTGGTGCTGACCAGGAAGATCACCGCACAGACCCGCTGATTAATCCGACGGAGTCTCACGCTACAATCACCTCGCGAAACATACCGGCTTCCATGTGATAGAGCAGATGGCAGTGATAGGCCCACTGCCCCGGGTTGTCCGCGGTGACTAGGTAGCTTAATTGTTTCCCGGGTTGCACGACGAAAGTATGTTTACGCACCAACACATCGCCGTTTTCCGCCTCGAGTTCCCCGAACATGCCATGTAGGTGAATCGGGTGCGCCATCATGGTGTCGTTGCTCAACACGATCCGTAGCCGCTCGCCGTGATCGAAGTGCACCGGCTCACTTTCCGAAAATTTCTTACCGTCGAAACCCCAAATGAAGCGCTGCATGTTGCCAGTCAGGCGCAGCTGTATTTCCCGGGTAGCGCCGCGTTTATCGATGGCACCGCCCACCGTGTGCAAATCCGCATAAGTTAAGACGCGGCGGCCGTTGCCACGCAGGCGGGGACCCGGATCGTTAAGCGCTCGGTCAGGGCTCATGACCCGCATGTCGACCGCCGGATCTCTGCTTTTCATGCCCTTCATAGACATCGAAGGCATGCTGCCCATGTCCATGCCCGACATATCCATCCCTTTCATATCCGCCATGGCCGACATGTCCATGCCTTGCATGTTGCCGCCGCCCATTTTCATACCCATATCCTCCATCGTGAGCCACGATTTCGGATCGAGCGCGGGGACCTCGGCTTGCATGCCGGGACGGGGAGCCAGCGTCGCGCGCGCATATCCGCTGCGATCCATGGACTGCGCAAAAATCGTGTACGCCCGATCGTCGGTGGGTTCGACGATCACATCGTAAGTTTCAGCGACCCCCATGCGGATCTCCTCGACCGTTACGGGTGCGACCCTTTGCCCATCGGCGCTGACCACCGTCATTTTCAAACCGGGGATGCGCACATCGAAAAAGGTCGACGAAGACCCATTGATCAATCGTAAACGAACACGCTCGCCGGCCATGGCCGTCGCGGTCCAATTGGCCGCGGGCGACGCCCCATTGGCAAGATAGGTGTAGGTCGCACCGGAGACATCGCCCAAATCGGTGGGGTTCATGCGCATCTGGTTCCACATGCGCCGTTTCGAAAGCGCCGCACTCATTCCGTCCGCACGGGCATCGTGAATGAATTGTCGAGAGTCCGGCAGCTGATAGTTGTAGTAATCGCTCATCCGTTTTAAGGTCGCATACACATGCTCGGGGTCTTGGTCGGTCCAGTCCGACAGGAGCAGCACATGATCGCGATCGGCCTGGATGGGGTCCGCCTCCGCGGGGTCGATGATGATGGCGCCGTACAGCCCCGTTTGCTCCTGGAAGCGCGAATGGCTGTGATACCAATAGGTGCCGCTCTGCT
>VFSW01013573.1_pt1 | contig 11322 bp, 15 predicted proteins | sample 5358111 | NCBI WGS metagenome assembly VFSW01 (sample SAMN11554181, study PRJNA540505) | mine drainage metagenome | isolation source: sediment from site ElyBrook_90M | place: USA: Ely Copper Mine, Vershire, VT | collected 2017 | reverse complement strand
ATTACCCGAACAATAACTTCCAACTTCTTCTATCAGGCGGATTATTTGCTGGGGGTTTAATATCTTTTTTGCTGACAGCCAGATAGGAAACGAAGATTATAATTAGGACAGTTAAAACTATAGCTGTTTTTCCCGTTCCAAGTCCGATTCCTCCCAAATCAGGCGTTCTGCCGAAAAGGTCTGCAAACGACGCTCCAAAAGGCCGAGTCATAATGTAGGCAAACCAAAACGTGAAGACTTCATCGGCATTGAATAATCGGCGGGCGGCAAACGGCAAAGCAAAAAGCACTCCAAAAAGTATTCCCGAGTCAAGGTATCCAAGGTTCAAGGTTATTGCGGTCATATCTCCCGCTGCAGTTCCAAGCGCAAAAGTTGTCATAACCGTAATCCAGTAGAAAATCTCCCGCCGCGGCGTATAAATGCTATGAATAGAAAGAGTTTTTTCAATCTTGTACCAAAGTGTAAAAACGGCGATAAGAACAACTGCAAAAAATATCGTTGAGAAAAGATAGGGGACACCCAAAACTATATGGACGACATCGGCCGCCATTGTCCCGAATATCGCAACCATGGTAACTGCGAGCCAATAAACCCACGTTATGTATTTTCTTGCCCAAAATTGCAGGATAAGCGCAATCAAGAGCCCAACTCCTCCCAAAATAACCGCGATGACGGGATTTATCGTGTGCACCAAATAATCTGAAGTTGATTCTCCCATTGCAGTTGTTAGAAGTTTAATAATCCAGAATAAAACTATAATTTCGGGAACTTTCCTTGCTGTTTGCGTTGTGAGGATTTTATTAAGATCCATAAAATATATGATAGCTTATCTTTCTGCCTTTTCCAATTATATTTTTTTGGAGCCAGTTCTCTTTGGTTTGCCGATTAACTCATTTTATTTTAGGTTTGAGGTAAAGAAATCAACGGTAGTTTGGACCACCGAATCAAGGCTTGGATCTAGGACAGCGCCTTTGGGGTTTGGTTCAAGTCCGTGGTTAGCGTTTTTAACGAGCAGGAACTGAACGTTATCATTTTTCTCTTTAAGTTTGTTATAAAGAGGAATAGCAAATTCTGCGGGTGTAAGCGTGTCTTTATCCCCCTGAACAATTAAGAAAGGCGGTTCGTTTTCTGTTACATAATTAACCGGTCTGGCTTCGTGCATGATAGTATCATCAAAACCGTAAATCATTTTGAACATCTCGATAATAGGGTAGTCTTTGTTGTCAAAGGGGTTATGCCAAGTTGCTCCTGAGTGAGACATTATGAATCTAGCCATAAATCCTTCCGGCAAATCTCCTATGTAATAGCCAACTGCAGCATATGGTTTAGTGGGAATTTTTAAATATTCGTCATAGCTTAAATTGGCTCCGGCAATTTGCTCATCAGGGGAGTTTTCAAAGCTTTCCTTTCCGGTAGTTGCTCCCACAAGCATACTCAACTGCCCGCCGACACTGCCGCCAAATACACCGACTTTATTTTGATCACCGCCAATACCGTAAGAGTAATATCGTAAAAATCTATCAGCACACATAAGATCCTGGATCATTGCCGGATATTTGTATTGGGGTGCCAGCCTGTAATTTGGCGCGGCGACGATAAAACCATTTTCTACTAAGCTGGCTATTACTTTAGCCGTGTCGGTGTCTATTTTACTTTTGTCCCCGGCAATCATGCCTCCGCCGAAGATAAACATCACCATCGGCCTATTGCTGCCCGGTTTAAGCGGTTGATTAGCGTACAAATCCATCAGGAGATTTTTATCTCCAGCATTACAGTAGTTAATATCGGTTACTTTATACATACTTTTAGTTTCAGGAGGAGCAAAGGGGTTGTCTCTATTGTGAATTTCAAATTCCGTTGCTTTCCAGCTAACTGGCAGATTATTTTTATAATTGGTTGTTTCAAATGTCGGCTTGCTGTTAGGCTTCATTTTTGCCAAAACTATTACTCCAATTGCTGGTTGGATTGTCATTTTTGATGGTAGCAAGGGGAGCTTTAAAAAATATTTTCTTATCTGATGGGGCATTGTAATCAATAAGGAGAAAAAGAGGAATCAAAAGGATTATGATTATAATAAGCCAACGTTTTGCAAAACCATTTTTATTTTTTAAAATTCTTAGCATTAATTAAATTATTGCATTAATTTAAGAGTTGTCAAATTGTAGCCCTATCTCTAACTTCCCTTTAATTATTTTTATGGCTGACTTTGTTTTTGCGAATACTTTAATGTATAATCCCGCTCACAATGGTTGATAGGCTTGTTGGCGAGAAAAAAAGAGCACAGGAATATTCTGTTCTAGCGGCCCGCACCGCTGAAGTTATAAAAGGTAAGCTCAGAGAAAAAGGTCTGAGCCAAGAAAGAGGAGAAGTCGATGAGAATTCTCTTGGGACGCCTCTTTACTTTCATATGTCGGCCGATTATGAAACCGGAGTAACAACTTTTGAATTAAGTTTTGCCGGCGCAACCCACGAGGCAGAAATGAGATACGAATTTAAGGACGGGAAGGTGAAAAAAGTATGCCATACGTATATGGACTCCCATAGCGATAACGACGGAGAAAGATATTATGGAGAATTTACAGAGGAAGAAAAAGATGAACTGTGTGGTGTAAATCCCAACGACCCTGAAGATTTACCGCGGGAAGACATCTTTTTCGCTAATCCATTGTCCGTAGAATTAAACGAATTAAGGATAGTTTCTCAAATAATAAATTCATTGAGAGTTGACCCCAGAAGGGTAAAGGAGTTGGTCCGTCATCTTTCCTGGTTTGATGATTTTTAAGCTAGGCGGCGAGTTCCTCAAACTTTGGGATATCCCATGCCTGAATATGTCCATCACTCACCCCTGCCATCATATGTAATGTTTCTACCGCGATGGTTGTTTTTGAAGAAAAAATTACTTTTTCCTCTCTTTTACTTTTAGAAGGCCCTTCCAGAAGCATATCTCTTGTTATCCAAATGTCTGATTCTCTTACTTCGCCTGTTTGCGTATTATGAAAAAGAAAACCTGTGGGATAATCCAGTAAGTTGTCTGGATCCTCAGAGCCGTCATGTCATGTATTGTGAGCAGATTCCAGCCTTGGTATTTACCCTCTTTTATATCTTCAACACCATTGACGCCTCCCCAATGTCCTTTTTTAAATCTAAAAGGGATTAGGGGTGCATTTCTCACATCAAGGATAGAAGGATCGGCTTCTGCCAATTCATCAAGGGACTCAACGACTCTATATCCTATTTGTCCCTTTCCTCCCAAAGCTTCGTTGCCGGGGTTCCGCGGTCTCGTGTAAACATCTATTTTTCCGTCATCTCTTTTATGGAGTCTTATATCTTTCATCCCCTCGGGGCCTGTGAAAAATGGTTCAAGACGGGGAATATCGCAGCCCCTATATAGAATTGTCCTCCACCGGCTTACAACTCTTCCTAAATTGTCAAAAGATTTGTCAACTTGAACGCCTCCAAAAGCTATTTCGCTGCCAAAATTTTCCGCTAATGGATCTTCAAGGTCAAAAGTTATCGCATGTGGTTTTAAGCCCCTAGCTGTATGCTCAAAAATTACGCTTTTTGTCATTTCGCCGCAATCAACCCGTACAGCCATGTATAAACCGCCACTCTCCGTTGTAAATGTCGGAGAGGGGTTGTAAGCCCGGAAGATTGAGTCCGGACCGCTTTGGAACGCTTCTCTAAAAAAGTCCGTATGCTCTGAAAAAGATAATACTCGAGGGTTTAATATTATTGTTTGCTTAGGTCGTCTTTCGACTAAGAAGGCTTCGGGCAGAGAAGAAGGGCGATATTCGACCGATAATGACATAATCGAATTCCTGCCTCTAGGTTAGTTTAAGGCGCTTTTGATATAATTGTCAAATGAACTTATCTATCGGAATTGTTGGTTTGCCTAATGTCGGAAAAAGTACCTTGTTCAATGCGCTTTTGAAAAAGCAACAGGCGTTTGTCGCAAATTACCCTTTTGCGACTATTGAGCCAAATGTCGGAGTCGTTCCTGTGCCGGATGAGCGACTGAGTAAAATTGCTGAGATAGAAAAGAGTAAAAATATTGTTCCTGCTGTCGTAAAATTTATTGATATAGCCGGTCTGGTAAAAGGTGCAGCTCAAGGTGAGGGTTTAGGGAACAAATTTCTTGCTCATATTGGGGAAGCGGATGCAATTTGTCAGGTGGTAAGGTATTTTTCGAACTCAAATGTTGTTCGAAGTTCGTCCGGTCCGGATCCTTTTGCGGATTTGGAGATTGTTAATTCCGAATTAATCCTTGCAGATATCGATACAGTTCAGAATGTAGAATCAAGAATTAAGAATGAGCCGAAAAAGAAAGCTGCACTTGAAAAACTTAGAATCGAACTTAATCAAGGCAAACTTGCGAAAGACGTTCAGCTAAGTGACGAAGAAAAGGATTCTGTCCGGGATTTTCAGTTGTTAACCATGAAGCCGATGTTTATCGTGGCAAATGTGGATGAGAACGACTTAGTGAAGGAATTTGCTCCTAATACGATTCCGGTCAGCGCTAAAATAGAGTCAGAACTTTCTTTATTATCGGAAGAGGAGCAAGGTGATTATCTTAGTTCACTCGGATTAAAAGAATCGGGGCTTGAAAGAATTATAAAAAAAGGGTACGAAATCTTAAATTTAATTTCTTTTCTAACAGCAGGCGAAAAAGAGGCAAGAGCCTGGGCTATCGAAAAGGGGACTAATGCGCAAAACGGCGCAGGTGTTATCCATACGGATTTTGTTAAGAATTTTATAAAAGCGGAAGTAGTGGATTATCCGGTTTTTGTAGAACTAAACGGGTGGAAAAATGCAAGAAGCGAGGGTAAAACGAGATTTGAGGGAGGAGACTATATTGTAAAAGACGGGGATGTTGTTGAATTTAAGGTTGGAAATTGAGAGGATTCGGTTTAACAACTTTACCTTCCGGAGTCACTTTTCTGTAAGCTCCTGTTTTGTCTGGTCTTACCATTTCCGTGTTCCAAGGTTTTTGACTTGCGGGGTTTCCCGGTTCGGATGTTGAACTCAAAGGAGCGGTTCTTGCCGAACTTTTGCCTTTTTTAGGATGCTCTTTCGTTTTTTGACGTTGCGCTTCGTATGGGTTGTCTTTCCATCCAAAATCGTCTTCTCTTTGTTCTGCCATATTCATATTGTCCTATTTTCCTCCTGTATTTTCAAGGACTGCGATGAGTCCATTTGTTCACGAATTGCTATTCTGACTTTCATTCTGTGTTTGCCGGCATTTTGTTCAGTCATATGTAAAATCTTGCCAAGTTCTACCTGTCGAAAACCAATTTCGAGTATTTCAGCCACGTATAAAAAATTCCAAATCGCAGCAATAGATCTCGGATTTTTTCTATCTTCTAAAGCCTCTTGCGGAGTTAATCCTTCCCGCTGCGCAGCATCTTCGAACATTTCTTTTCCCATCGAATAAAAGTCCGATCTGATCGGTGTAGGCTTCCTTTTGTATTCTTGCTGGCCTCGCTGAACTGCTTCCGCTATTGCCATATAAATGAGCCGAAATTGTACAACTTTCTGGGTTTTTATTCAAGTTCGGCCCGAGGCAGTTAGGGACTTTTACATATTGATTTTCCAATGTTTAGCTGATAGGATTAGCTTCATGCAATACAGATTAGTTTTGGTTTTGAAGCCGTCGTCTTCGGAAGCGGAAAGAAAGAAGCTTTTTGAAAGCATAAAAGGATGGCTTAAGGATTTAAAAATTTCCAAAGAAAACGAGTGGGGAGAAAAGCCTCTTTCTTATGAAATTAAAAAGCACTCATCGGGATTCTACACGGAACTTATTTTAGAGGGAGAAGGAATTGTCCCTCAAGATCTTGAAAAAAAACTTTTGACTTCGGACGCCGTGTTAAGGCACTTACTTTTAAAGAACTGATATGGCAAAGAGTTTAAATAGAGTTCAGCTTATCGGAAATCTTACGCGGGATCCGGAGCTTCGTTACACCCCAAATGGCACAGCTGTGTGTTCTTTCGGAATCGCAACTAACAGAAGCTGGACAACAGAGGCCGGAGAGAAAAAAGACGAGGCAGAATTCCACAATATCGTCGCTTGGAATAAGTTAGCAGAGCTTTGTTCGCAATTTTTAGTTAAGGGAAGCAAAGTTTTTGTTGAAGGAAGGCTCACTAACAGAAGCTGGCAGGCTCAAGATGGGACACAGAGAAACCGAACGGAAATTGTTATTTCGGATATGATTCTTCTCGGAGAGCGCAAAAACGGCGCGGTTGCCGAGACAGACGGAGAAAAAGAGGAAGAGCAGGCAGAGGAGAAAGCGCCAAAGGAAACTCCGGAAAAGGAATCCCCGGAAACTAACGAAGAGGAGGAAGAGGTAGCCCCGGACGATATCCCATTCTAAAATGCCAAAGAAAAAAAGAAGGTTAAAAGTTCAGAAAGTCTTAAATAGGAAATGTTATTTTTGTGAGAATAAAAAAAGCCCTTCTCTGACGGAAATTTCCGATTTGTCGAGATTTCTAACGGAAAGAGGAAAAATCATTCCAAGGTCAAGGTCGGGACTTTGCGCAAAACACCAAAAAATGCTTGGAAAGACAATAAAACACGCAAGACATTTAGCTCTTTTGCCATTTATAGTAAGATAGACTGGTAAAACCTTTCCCGTTTTGTAAGAGATGAAAAAATTATCCAGATTTCAAGCAGTTCTTCTTTTATTAATTACATTTTTTGTTGGTTTTTATTTTGGGACGACCAAAGTTGCTTTTGATTGGCAGAATTATCAACCCAAAATTCAGGTCTCAAGCAAAGAGCCCCCTCCCGATTTGACGACGGTAGATTTTTCGCAATTTTGGACAGTTTGGCAAAAACTTCAGGAAGATTATTACGACAAATCTAAATTGGACCCGCAGAAAATGCTAAACGGTGCAATTGAGGGCATGGTTCAAAGTCTTGGCGACCCATTTACTCTTTATTTGCCCCCGACGCAAAATGATAATTTTAAGCAGGGTTTGGCAGGACAATTTTCGGGGATCGGAGCAGAGCTTGGAACAAAAGACAAGGATATTATCGTTATCTCTCCTTTGGATGGAAGTCCAGCGCAGAAAGCGGGCATTAAAGCGGGAGATGTAATAGTTAAGGTGGATGGGCAGTCAACAGCAGGGTGGTCGCTTTCGCAGGCGGTAGATAAGATAAGAGGGCCGAAAGGGACGACGGTTACTCTAACAGTTCTTCATCAAAAAGACGCAAACCCTACAGATATCCAAATAACAAGAGATGTAATTACTGTCAAAAGCGTTGATGGTTACGTCAAGAAAGCAAAAGATATAGACACAATAAACAAATCCGACATAATTAAAAATTCGGATGATGCAAGCGTTGCCTACATAAGACTTTCCCAGTTTGGGGATAATACCAATAAAGATTGGCTAGCGCTTATTGACAAATTAAGCTCGGATATTCAAAAACAGAACAATTTTAAAGGAGTGATTTTAGATCTTAGGAATAACCCTGGAGGTTATCTGACAGACGCAACTTTCATAGCTTCGGAATTTTTAAGCAAAGGAAGCCCTGTTGTAATAGAGGACAATGGAGTAAATCAGCAAACTCAAACGGTAGAAAGGCAAGGAATGCTCGTTGATCAATCGAAATACCCCCTTATTGTTTTAATAAATAAAGGTTCTGCTTCTGCTTCCGAAATAGTAGCGGGAGCGCTTAGAGACCAAGGGCGCGCAAAACTTGTCGGCGAAACTTCGTTTGGAAAAGGAACTATCCAGCAGGCAGAGGATTTGGGAAATGGTGCGGGAGTTCACATAACTATCGCAAAGTGGCTTACTCCAAACGGTACTTGGGTTAACGGAACAGGACTCACTCCCGATGTTTCTGTCTCACAGGATCCAAAGGATCAGGCACACGATACCCAGCTTGAAAAAGCAGTCGAGGAATTGCTAAAATAAATAAACAATGCGACGTCTCATTGTTCTTTTGACCATTCTTTTTGTCATCCTTGCCTTTGGTTCGGCAATTTCTCCTTTTCTTCAAAAAAATACACCAAATTCAATAATAAAGCCGCAGGAAAGCGTAAAAATAGTTTCGGAAGAGTCTACGGTTATAGATATCGTTAAAAATGTCGGACCGTCGGTCGTAACCGTATCAGAACAGGGAACACCCGTTTCCCAAACTTTTGACCCTTTTTCGGTTTTTGGCATACCCGACCAAAATCAGCCGCAGCCGCAAAGCGTTAACATCGGATCCGGATTTATCATTTCAAATGACGGATATGTAGTTACGAGTAAGCACGTCGTTTCCGATATAAATGTTACTTACCAAATAATAACGAGTGACGATAAAAAATATTCTGTCCAGAAAATCTTCAGAGATCCTCTTAACGACATTGCTATTTTAAAAATCGATCCGAGCGAAAACGCAGGCGAGATCTTAAAGCCGGTAACTTTAGGGGATTCGTCGCATCTTCAAGTTGGCCAGTTCGTTGTTGCAATAGGAACTGCGCTTGGGGAATTTAGGAATACAGTTACAACAGGTGTAATTTCAGGGTTAGGACGCGGAATAACGGCCGGTGATCAATATCAGGGTTTGGTTGAAAGATTAGATAATGTTATACAAACGGATGCGGCAATTAATCCGGGTAATTCTGGAGGTCCTCTGGTAAATTCTTCGGGACAGGTAATCGGAATCAATACCGCAGTTTCTCAAAATGGACAAAACATCGGGTTTGCACTTCCTATAAATGTAGTTAAAGATTCCCTTAATAATTTTAACCAGCACGGACAATTTGAGAGGCCGTTTTTGGGAGTGATGTTTAAAGTAATAAGCCGGGATGTGGCGCTTTTAAATAATGTTGTACAAGGTGATTATGTTCAAAGCGTTGTGAACGGTTCTCCTGCACAAAAAGCAGGGATACAAGCCGGGGATATTCTAATTAGCGTTGACGGGCAAAGACTTGGAGACGCCGGAGATAATGGAGCCGATTTGGCAAAAATTGTTGCAGGAAAAAAAGTCGGGGATAGTATTTCAATAGATCTATGGAGAGACGGCAAAAAAATGACAGTTAAGGCAACTCTTGAATCCGCACCAAACCAATAGCCTCATGAATATTCAAAAGGATGTGGTTCTTGCTCTTTACAGCAGTTATAAAATCGGAGGACCCGCACATTTTTTTGCTGAAATAGAAAACGAAAACGAGTTGTCGGAAATCGATTTCTCAAAGTTTAGCGATCATTTTATTTTGGGAGGAGGAACAAATCTTCTTATTTCAGACCAAGGATTTAAGGGTTTAGTTATTCATAATAAAATAAAGGGAATTGAGTTTAGGCAAAATTCGCTTGAGATAGGATCGGGTGAATTATTCTCCGATATCCTGGATTTTTGCATTGAAAATTCCCTTTCGGGACTAGAGTGGGCAGGAGGATTGCCGGGAACAATCGGCGCTGCCGTCCGGGGAAATGCAGGTGCGTTTGGAGGAGAGACAAAGGACAGCGTAACCGAGGTTGAAAGCATTGATTTTGGGTCAAACAAAAAAATAAAACGCTCAAATAGAGAATGCGAATTCGGATACCGGTGGAGTATTTTCAAAAAAAGTTCAAACGAACTTATAACTAAAGTTAAATTAGAAGTTCAAAAAGGAAATAGGGGAGAGATCAAAAGGTCAATCCAAGAAAAAATCGATTATAGAAATTTGAAACACCCCATGGGATATCCAAACATCGGTTCAACTTTTAAAAATATTCCCGTTCAAAATATTTCGGATGAACAAGAAGAAGAATTCAAGCCTTTTTTAAAAAATGACCCCTTTCCGGTTGTCCCAACCACCAAGCTTTTGGCGCTTGCCGGATTAAAAGGAAAAAAGGAAGGGGATGCCCAAATTTCCGGAAAACACCCGAATTTTATCGTGAATTTGGGGAATGCAAAAGCTTCGGACGTTTTAAAACTTATTGAATTGGCAAAAAAAACAGTCAAAGAAAAATGGGGAATTGATTTGGAAGAAGAAATCCAAATCCTCAAATAGCTTCATAGCCGGGGAAGTAATCGGTCTTAACATTTTCCTCTTTCAATTTCATATCCTGCTTTAACATTTTATCGAATGCCTCAACCATTGGCTCGGGACCCGAGACGTAAAAGATTTTTTCTTTGTAGTTTTCAACGTTTTGTTCAATGTACTTCTGATCTATATGTTCAGGCGATACAACATATCGAATATGGAAATTAGAGTTTCTTGAAGATAGATTTTCCAGCTCTTCTTTGAACACAAAGTCGTCGGTTTTGTTTGCGTACAAAAGTTCAATATTCAAAGGTTTTTGTTCATGGTTTAATTGATTAATGATTGAGCGGAATGGTGTTATTCCGATTCCTCCTGCGATGAATACGTAATATTTGTTTGGATCATTAAGAACAAAATCTCCGTCCGGACCTTTTACGTCAACCAAATCACCTTGTTCTAATTTTATCAAAGCTTGTTTGAACGTACTCGGATTTTCCTGAAAAATTCTTGTGGTCAGCATTACGTGATTTTCGAAAGGTGCGGAGGATATTGTAAAATATCTCTGTCTTCCTCTAATATCTTCATTTTCATGAGGGAGAAAATAAACTAAAAATTGTCCCGCTATCCAGCTCATTGGCTCCTGCGGTTCAAAGATAAAAGACACCGCGTCTCCTGCTTCTTTCCTGTGTTCTATAAATTGTAATTTCATACCAGTATTCTAGAGCAACAAAAGTAAGAATGTTGTATGATTTTATTGATGGGTAACGTTTTATTTGAATTGACAATTATTATATCTCTTGCAGCACTTCTGTCAATCGTACTCAAGCTTATAAAACAGCCGCCGATTCTTGCCTATATGCTGACCGGAATCCTAATCGGTCCGATCGGTAATTTTCAACTCCAAAGCAGGGATTTTATGCAGGCTTTGGGTGAATTTGGAATAGCCCTCTTGCTTTTTATAGTTGGCCTCGAGCTTAACTTCGCGGAGATTAAAAGCATAAGCCGGGTTGCGGCAATCGTCGGGATTTTACAAATGGGTTTTACATTTACCGGAGGATATTTTCTCTCGATCCTTCTTGGTTTTTCTCAAGTTTCATCGATATATCTGGGAGTTGCCGTTGCTTTCTCAAGTACAATCATCGTCATGAAACTTCTTACCGATATTAGGGCAATGCAAAACCTTTATGCAAAAATTTCTGTCGGTCTTTTACTAGTCCAGGATCTATTTGCGGTTTTTGCGCTTATTTTTCTCTCGAGTTTTCTAAAGAGTCCCTTATCTTTTGGAAGCGTCGCATCGGTTTTTGTGCCGGGACTCATTATTCTCGCCGTAGTCCTTTTTTTATCGATAAAAGAATTTCGTACA
>VFSW01013572.1_pt1 | contig 11322 bp, 8 predicted proteins | sample 5358111 | NCBI WGS metagenome assembly VFSW01 (sample SAMN11554181, study PRJNA540505) | mine drainage metagenome | isolation source: sediment from site ElyBrook_90M | place: USA: Ely Copper Mine, Vershire, VT | collected 2017 | reverse complement strand
CTCAGCGACAAGGAAAACAAGAGCAATGAGCTGCTCATTGTTGACGCCGCGTTGGAAATTGGCGAACAGACGCAGGCGGTCACGGTCAGCGAGAGCGCCGTTCACGCGGAAACGTCGGAAACGCAGATGGGCGAGGTGATCAGCGGCGCAAGGATGGCTGCGGTTCCATTGAATGGCCGGAGCTATACCGATCTGCTTGCGCTCCAGCCGGGCGTCGTTCCCGCGACTTCACTTAGCTCCAACACGCAGCAGGACGTTGGCGTCAGTGCGCTCTCGCCCTCCGGCGGTCTGAACCCTGGAACGATTTCGATCAACGGCCAGCGGGAGTTCTCGAATGCGTTCATTGTGAACGGCAGCGACGCCGAAGAAGACGTGAACTCTGGAACGGCGATCATTCCGAACCTCGACTCCATTGCCGAGTTCCGCATCCTTACCAGCAACTTCGACGCGGAATATGGAGAGCACAGCGGAGGGCAGATCAACGTCGTCACGAAATCCGGCACCAACGAATTTCATGGCGACGCGTTCGAGTTCCTACGCAACACGAACCTCGATGCTCGCAACTATTTTTCTCCGACGCGCGGCGCATTCGACCAAAACCAGTTCGGCGGAACATTTGGCGGCCCGGTCCGGAAGAACAAGATGTTTTTCTTCGCCGATTATCAAGGGACTCGATTGACGCAGGGATTGGACACCGGTCAAATCCCCGTTCCTTCCATTCAGGACCGTTCCGGCAATCTGCTCGATCTGGGAAGCTCGCTGACCGGCACGGTGACCGGCCAAAACTGGGCGAACTTGCTGTCGCAGGAACTCGGATATTCGGTTTCCCCCGGTGAACCCTACTACACACCCGGATGCACGAATTCCTCGCAGTGCGTTCTCCCGAATGCTGTGATCCCAACCTCGGCATGGTCCGCGCCGGCGAAGAATCTGCTGCAATACATTCCCCAGCCGAACGGGGGGGCCGACACCTTCGCGACCTCGGCCTCCAACGAAACTTTGCGGGATGACAAAGGCGCGTACCGGCTTGATTACAACAGCCATTGGGGCATGCTCTCTGCCTACTATTTCCTGGACGGCTACACCCTCAACAATCCATACCCGGTGGCGCAGAGTGGGGCCAGTGTTCCGGGTTTCAACGCGCTCTATCTGGGTCGGGCACAGTTGCTCAGCCTGGCCGACACGAAGACCCTGGGTACAAGCGCGGTCAACGAGTTCCACTTCAGCTACATGCGGGATCACAGCGATCTTGGGAAACCTATAGGGGGACTCGGCGTCAGCCTGGCGTCGCAGGGATTTGTGACCGGCGCGGGCACGCCCGGCATTGTGCCGCTCAACCCGCAAGGCGAAGGCGTTGAGAACATCGTCTTCAATGCTTTTTCCATCGGGACAAACGCCAACCAGCTGAAGCAGGTCAATAATACTTTCCAATGGATCGATAATTTCTCAAAGGTGATGGGCCGCCACACGATGAAATTCGGAGTGGAACTCCACTACGACCAGATCAACACGAACCCGATCGCTCAATTCAATGGCAACTTCTTGTTCATGGGGAGCCAGACCGGGTCCGACTTCGCCGATTTCCTGCTCGGTGTACCGAGTCAATACAATCAGAGTCAGTTGCAACCCTTCTATGCAAGGAATAAATATGCGGGCATCTTCGCGCAGGATAGTTGGCGCGTGCGTCCCAACCTGACGCTGAATTACGGCCTGCGCTGGGACCGCATCGAGCCCTGGTATGAAAAAGACAACGGGATCTCCACATTTGCACTTGGCGAGCAGTCGGTTGTCTTTCCCGGCGCGCCTGCCGGTATTCTCTTTCCTACCGATCCCGGTGTTCCTCGGACGCTCGCGCCTCCCGGAAACCTCGACTTTGCACCGCGCATCGGCTTGGCCTACTCGCCAAGCGCCAGGGAAGGCACTTTTCTCGGCAAGATTTTGGGAGGTTCCGGCAAGACAAGCGTACGGGCTGGTTTTGGAACGTATTACACCGCCATCGAAGGATTGACCATCGGAATCCTGGCGGGGAACGCGCCTTTCGGAATCACCTATTCGAGCCCGGCCCCGCCGCTGTTCGCCACGCCGTTCATCACTGCCTCGACCGGTCAGAACCAGGGCCAGCCCTTTCCTGTGGCACTTGCCACAGGGAAGGCATCCAGCAGCAACCCAGACCCGAACGTCAATTGGTCGCAGTATGAGCCGGTCAGTGGCATCCCCGGATATGCCGCGACGAACCGCATCCCCTACGTCGAGGAATACATGTTGTCGATCAATCGGCAACTCGGAGCGAACACGGTGCTGAGTGCAAGCTATGTGGGTACGCAGGGACACCGGCTTCTCGTGCTGGTGGAAGCCAACCCCGGTGATCCGGCACTTTGCCTGAGCCTAAGCCAGCCGAGCGAAGTGGCACCCGGTTCCGCCACGTGCGGTCCCTTTGGGGAAAGCAACGCATTCACGACGGTCTCGGGTCAGGTGATCAACGGAACCCGCGGTCCGCTGGGTTCCAACTTCGGCAGCGACACCAGCCAGGCGACAATTGGCAAATCCAATTACAACGCCCTGCAACTCAGCCTGCGCCACACGAGCGGACGGCTGGAACTCTCTGCTGGATACACCTACGGCAAGTCGATGGACGACTCCTCCAATTTGGGGGAAGAGGCCAATCCGATCAATCCGTCCCTCAGCTATGCGTTGTCTTCCTTTGATATAAGGCACAACTTCGTCGTCAGCTACAACTACCGGATTCCATTCGAGAGCCTCTTCCGCCCCTCGAACCGCTGGACGCAGGGCTGGGAGCTCTCCGGGATCACTCATTTCAGTACGGGTCTCCCCGTGACCCTCATTAACTACGGGGACAATTCACTACTCGGGGCGGAACCGAATGGCATCAACAACTATGGTGTTGATGAGCCGGACTACACGGGCGGTCGTCTCGATCTGAATCACAATCCCCGCAATGGACAGCCTTATTTCAATCTCTCCCAATTCAGCGAGAACGCCTTGGGCACGCCAGGCAACGCCCCGAGGCGCTTCTTCTACGGACCGGGGATGGACAATTACGACATGGCCCTTCTCAAGAACTTGCGTCTGAGTGAATCGAAGTCCCTCCAGTTCCGGATCGAAGCGTTCAACGTGTTCAATCACGCTCAGTTCTTTGGACCCCAATCCGTTGACGGCAATATCAGCAGCTCTACCTTCGGCCAAGTTGTCAGTGCCGATCCCCCCCGCCTCATTCAGTTGGGCGCGAAATTCTTTTTTTAGAGACGAGCCATGACGATTCGCACGCACGAAATCGAAAATCACAAACCGCCGTTCCTGGCGCTATGGGCCCGACACTTGACCGCCATTCTGTAAAGGGGCCGTTGTGGGAAGTTGGAAGCGCTATTTGGAGCCTGCAGCCGATTGCGGGCAGATGACGGAGCATTCGGAAGCTGGAGTTTGTTGCCACGACCGAGGAGGCGCGAAAGTAGAAGTAATTACGACCAACGGCTGAACTAACGGGCAAGGGTAGACTTGTGGGCCAACGACGATCGCAGATTGGCGTGATCGGGGAGGTCTTCCGAAACCGCCAGGAGACACTGTTTGCCGTCGAGTTCGATAATGTCCGCAGAATAGATCGTATCGATGATGTCCCCGGAGCGCTTCCGAAGGCGGGTAACGCGATTCCTGATACGGCCCTGCGCGCGCACCTCGCTCAACATCTGGGGGCGATCGGTTGGATCGGCCCAAACACCAATGTCGAACACGGCGCGGTCGAGAATCTCCTCGCGGGAGTATCCATACCTCCGCTCGAACGCTTCGTTTATGTCGATGAAGCGGCCTTCGGCCACGGTCGTGATGCAGAATGCGATGGGACTGGACCGGAAGACCTTCGTGAATTTGTCCTCTGAAAGCGCGCGTCCCTCCTCGGCTTGTTGTAATGCATGTTGGATCTGCTGCAAATCTGCAAGACGCTGTTCTAGCTCCGTGCCATAGATTTCCGCTCGTTCATAAAGGCGTGCGTTCTGAATGGCGACCGCGGCAGGGATAGCAAGCGACTTAGCGAGGCGTAAATGTTCGTGAGTGAAGGTGTGGGTGCGCGTATCGCCTAGCCGAAGGCACCGCCGACTTCCAAGATGCTCAAACATGTGAGCTTCTTACTTTGGCGAACAAGCTCCCACGAGAACTAGACGCATTGAAGATAAACTTAGGGGCCAGGCGTTTTTTTGACAGAGCGGCCAAAGTTGCTTCGCCAGATGATTGGGAGGCTCTGTTGGACCTTTTGGAGGAGCGCCAGACAAAACGAGGAAAGGGAAAAACTGGCGCGGCATCGGAGAAATAGATGGCACTTGATTGGTCATTCTCGACTGACAGACGAATGCGTAGATGCCAGCGACAGTTATTCTTTGCAAATGTCGCAGCATGGCACAACGCGCGCGATCCATTGCGGCGGGAGAGCTTTCTTTTAAGTCAGCTGAAGGGGATGGATGCCTGGCGTGGAAGCGTGGTTCATCAAGCGATCCAAAGTTTCGTCGTTCCATGTTGGCAGAATCGCAAGCCGGTGCCATGGGAGCAGGTGGTGCAGGAGGCGAGAAATCTGGGCAGTCGACAATTTGAGTTTTCCGAAAAGCGGCGCTATCGCGAAAGCGGCATGTCGAAGACGAAACATAAAAAAGATGAGTATTCCGCATTGTATGGACATGAATTCGATTGCCCTCCGAATCGCGCGGAACTTGAGACAACCCGTGACTCTGTGGAGAAGTCCCTGCGGAATTTGTCGAATCTAGAGGAATTTGTGAAGCACGTCGAAGGACGAAACTACTACCGTGCTGAGGCTGCGATATCGGCCGAGTACAACGGAGTTCGCATACAGGGTGTTATTGACTTGATCTTTGGTGGCGCCTACGGTCATTACGGAGTTGTGGACTGGAAAGATTATTCGGCATCTTCTACCACGGACGCGAAATTACAAATGTCGCTGTACGCATGGTTATTGTGTAAGGCACGAGCATGGCCCGTGTCGTCTCCAGAGGACATCGAATTGTGGGAAGTGAACTTGGGTTTGGCGGTGGTGCAAAAATATAGGATCAACCAAAACGCGTTCGATGAGTTTCCGCCGAATGGCACCGAGATCTGCATGTACCTGCTCGCTGAAGTTCACAAGGTATCGGGGGACAGCATTGAATAGCCGGCAGAGCAAAAGAAGCTTAAGAGGAGGCTCACCAGTGGACGCGGCGATTAGCGAGAACCCACTTTTGCTCGCCAAGCCGAAGAGACGCTCGGAGCCGCATTATCCGAGGGACTTGCGCCCTCGGCTGAAGCGGCTGGCATGGCTCTTTTCCGCCTTGGCCAGTGTCTCAAACCATTCGGCGATATCGGTAAACCCCTCTTCCCGCGCAGTCTTGGCCATGGCCGGGTACAATTCGGTGAACTCGTACGTTTCTCGGGCAATTGCGGCTTCGAGATCGTCTTTTGTATGACCAATGGGCATGCCGGTCATTGGGTCGGCCACTGTCCTCAAATAATCGAGGTGTCCGTTCCCGTGGCTTGCCTCTCCTTCCGCTGTGTCACGAAACAATCCTGCAATATCTGGATAGCCTTCGATGTCGGCCTGCCTGGCAAAGTAAAGATACCTGCGGTTGGCTTGTGCCTCGCTGGCGAAGGCATTTTTCAGATTCTCGTGCGTCTTGCTACCTTTCAATGTTGCCATGTCATTCTCCTGTCTCTTGTTTGAAGTGACTGGCGGCGTTACCCACGACAAGCGAGCCACCAACTTCCGCCACGCCAGCCTCAGCCTATTGCGCTCAACTTTGTTGAATCAAATTGGCGATCAACCCTGTCCAGCCCGTCTGATGGCTGGCACCGAGGCCGCTACCGTTGTCACCGTGGAAGCATTCGAAAAATAGCACCAGATCACGCCAATGTGGGTCATGCTGGAACTTCTCGACCGTTCCATATACGGGTCGTCGCCCCTGATCGTCATGCAAGAAGATTCGAAGCAGCCGCCGCTCGAGTTCGATGCTGACTTGCGAGAGGTTGATTAGGCGGCCGGACCCTGTTGGGCATTCGATCTCGAAGTCGTCACCCAGGAAATGATGGAACTTCCGAAGCGATTCGATAATCAAGAAATTGAGCGGGAACCAGATGGGGCCTCGCCAGTTCGAGTTGCCGCCGAAGAGCGCAGTCTCCGACTCCGCAGGCTCATAACCGATGCGGCGGGTCATGCCATCCACTTGAAGCGTGTAGGGACGATTCCGGTGAATGCGGGAGAGAGACCGGATCCCATATGACGAGAGAAACTCCGATTCATCAAGGAGGACGCTCAACACGCGGCGTAATCGGTCACGGCTGACGAGCGACAGAAACCGCCTGATGTTCGTCGCAGTAGTTTGAGTTTCGATGTAGGCGCCAAACTCGGGTAGATTTTCGGTAAACCATTGCATGCGCCTCTTGAACCCAGGGAGCGTATCAATCAGTTCTGACTCGAGCGTCTCGACCGCGAACAACGGGATAAGTCCCACCATCGACCGCACGCGCATCGGGGACGACTTGCGACCCGGCAGGCGCAGCACGTCATAGTAGAAACCTTCCTTCCTGTCCCAAAGTTCAATGCCTTGTTCGGCGATATTATTTATCGCGCGGGAGATGTAGGCAAAGTGCTCGAGGAACTTCGATGCTGCATCCTCATAGGCGGGATCTTCCCGGGCCAGTTCCAGGGCGATGGTCATCATGTTCAGACAGTACATTCCCATCCAGCTTGTCGCGTCCGATTGTTCTATACTGCCGCCGGCCGGCAACATCGCGCTCCGGTCGAAGACGCCGATATTGTCCAGGCCCAAAAAACCGCCCTGGAAGATGTTGTTTCCTTCCTCATCTTTGCGGTTCACCCACCACGTGAAGTTCAACAAGAGTTTATGAAAGACACGCTCGAGGAAGCGACGATCACCGACTTGGCAATGCTCCTCCTCAATCTTATAGATGCGCCACGCCGCCCAGGCATGAACCGGAGGATTGACATCGGAGAAGTTCCATTCGCAGGCAGGTAACTGCCCGTTGGGATGCATATACCGTTCCCGGAGGAGCAGAAGGAACTGTTCCTTGGCGAAATCCGGATCGATGAGGGCAAGAGTGACGCCATGGAAGGCATGGTCCCATGCGGCGTACCACGGATACTCCCATTTATCAGGCATGGAAAGGACATCGGCATTGCGAAGGTGAGTCCATCCGCTGTTGCGACCGCGCTGTCGTCGGCGCGGAGGCTCTGGTCCCGCCGGGTCGCCCCGCAGCCAGCGCTGGACATCATAATGGTAGAACTGCTTGCTCCAGAGCATGCCTGCAAACGCCTGGCGCTGGATGCGGCGCGCGTCTTCACTGAGGCCACACGGAGCAATCGCCTCATAAAATTCATTAGCCTCCAAGATGCGTGCCGAAAACAACTCGTCGAACATGTTCCCGAACATGCGTTCCTGTAGTTTATTCGGGGTCAGACGCAACCTGACGGTCGAAGCCTCACCTCCGCCGATCCGAAGATGGTAGCGAGCCGAGGCCTTGGTTCCGAAGGGTTGCGCATTGACTGTCTCCCGTGCGCCCCTGACAACGTAGTCGTTGATTCCGTCCTTGACGTAGCGGGTGCGGTTTTCGACGTGAAAGAGCCGCTGAAGGTTGGTCTCGTTATCTACGAACAGCAACTCTGGTGCGGCCTCGCACAAAAGCCAGCGCTCCCCCATTTCGAAGTGGCTGATGCGAATTGCTTTGGCATCCGGCAGTGGCTCGTCGGCATTGAGTCGGGGTCGGCGCACGTCGAGGCCCCAAGACCAGGTATTGCGGAACCAGACGGTGGGCATCAAATCGAGCGCTGCTATCTCCGCGCCCCGATTGATTGCTGTGATTCGAATAAGAATATCTTCGGCGTCTGCTTTGGCGTATTCCACGAAGATATCGAAATAGCGATCCTCGTTAAATACGCCGGTGTCCAGCAATTCATACTCGAGTTCCGCGCGGCTCCGTCGGCGATTGCCTTGAATCAGCAAGTCATATGGATAGGCGGCCTGAGGATACTTATACAAATATTTCATGTAGGAATGCGTTGGCGTCGAGTCTAAATAGAAGTAGTACTCTTTGATGTCTTCACCATGCTTTCCCTCGGTGTTAGTAAGTCCGAACAGCCGTTCTTTTAAGATGGGATCGTGACCGTTCCATAACGCGATGGCAAAGCACAATAACTGACGGCGATCGCAGATGCCGGCAATGCCGTCTTCGCTCCAGCGGTAAGCTCTCGACCGGGCATGGTCGTGCGGAAAGTATTCCCAGGGCGTGCCTTCGCCTGAATAGTCTTCTCGCACCGTGCCCCATGCGCGTTCGCTGACGTAAGGCCCCCACTGCTTCCAATCAACGCGGCCTGCCTTGGATTCCTTTAAGCGAACCTCTTCTCGTGTCATGTAATCTCACCTGCACAGCGTCAGTGCTTTCGGCTGAGCCCGCGCGCGAGATCCACTGCCTATGTCTCGCCGCAATGGATTATAGCGGAGGCTTGGTAGAGTCCACATCACTGACCGATCCGCTCAAAGCTTGAGCCGCACCGAAGCTAAGCCCCGCAAGGCAAGACGGGTTGACATGACGTCGCAGAATGTCACGACCAGCCTCAAGCGACCAGATCCTAACTCTCAGCTCGATCTCCCGGTCAAAATACCGCGGCACAGAATTTTTGCGGAACACAAGGGCCCACGAAATTCATGACCGGCCTAGCCTCGCTGACTTGGATGTTAACGGCAACCTTTGCCAGTTCAGTGCAAAGCTCGGCCAAGGAGCCAGGACGATTTTCCAACATCACCACAAGTTGTTTCGCAACTCCCCCAGAAGTTTTCCTCCAGACGAGATTCCAATGTGTTCGGAGTTTATACCTCCGATTGACTTACCACACTAGTTTCCTTGGAATCTCCCAACGTGGCGCGGTACCCGACCTGAAGACGCGATGACAACTTAGCTCTAGGCAAAAGGTAATGATTTCAAAACGCACTGCCCACCCAACCGGCGTGGCACGGCCGAGGAGTGGATTAAGGAACGCAACCAGGCGATACATTGGACGCGGCTGTCGTGTCACCGGTTCCGAGCGAACGAGGTACAGCTGCAACTGAGCGTGCTCGTCTACAACCTCGGGAACCTGCGGAGGCGGCTGGTCCTGCCAAAGCGGATCGACACTTGGTCGCTTGTATGCTGATGCATCGAGGCAGTCACCCGTGAAAATTGGAATGTATGCCACCAGACCTCCTAAGCAGGAGGCACCCACCTCGGATATCTAGAAGTCAGATGACGTACTTGATCTTGTGGGCGAAGCGTCACAAGAATCTTTCCCGGCAAGTGATCCTCCTTCGTGGGTAATGGGAAGAGACATGAAGGACCGCATGCCACCGAAATGATTTCATGCATCGCTTCCAAACGTTCAGGTGGGCTGAATGGATGACATTGTTCACGAGAGGCTTGACAGGCTGCCTTACAGGCCCAACCTTTCCATATCACGCAGGAACGTGACTTCAGTCACAGCGTTCGTCCATAGCGGTGAGTAAGAATATGCAAAGCGGACAGGGAAGAGAATGAAACGATTTTTGAGTCTGGATTGGGATGCCGTGGCGGGGATAACTGCTGCGGTCGCAGCGTTGGTCTTACATTTCCTGCACATCGTGGAAGCAGAAACTCTTTTGACCATGATGCTTCTGCTCCTAGCACTTCTTCTCCTTCGTGATTTGCGCCACGAACACCAACAAGGGCGTATCACGGAGCGCATCGAACGGACAGAGGCAGCGGTGATGAAGATGCAGACGGCTTTGCATCCGCCTGATGCCGTACTCATCGGACCATCGCAGTTACGCTCCGTGAGCGCACAGTTCGCGCGTCGTTCCCTTGGGGAGATGCTCTATTTTAATGTTTGCCTGCAGATGTTCAGGTCCCAAGCCCTTTTTGACGCCCTCCTCCGACCAGCAATCGAAAACCCCAGCGTTACTGGGATTCAGTTCATTCTGGATGAGAGCGAAAAGGAGCGCTGGCGCGACGACGTGATGCCCAAGATCAAAGCGTGTGCCAGCTCCGAGAAAGTCCGGCAGCCAGTCTGGTGCTCTCTTCACGAAAGTGTATCGTTCATCTCGGCAGAGACGAAACCTGATGGGGGAATGGAGGTACTTCTGAGTTTCTGGGGGGAGCCATTTATGTCGCGCACCACTGAAAGAGACGTACCCAGGTATCTCTTCTACGTGCAGTCACATTCGGAACTCGTGACCCGGCTAGGTGAACTCGAGCGCAGTTATCGTATGGGAAGATGACGCAAATCACTTGTGGACATAAACCCCTTCCAGACTAATTTTTCCTGATGGGTATCCTGTGGGCGACCTGCTGCGACGGGAAAGCGCTCACGGCCAGGGGCGAGGAGTTCTGCGATGCGATGGTTGCACCGCTGTATGTTCGTGCAATGCAGGTGCTCGCTCAAAGCAATGTGCACGTGAACATTAGAGCCTTAGAGTTTTCGAATGGATCTTACCGAAATTCTGGAAAGATAGACCGGAACCATGAAATCGCCGGTGCCCGCCTGCTACTCGGCCACATACTCCCTAGTGCCAGAAGAATATGAAAGCATCATTTCGGCGTCCTCACTTCCGACGTTTTCAATCCGGTGAGCCATGTTGGCAGGAACAGTCAAAGTGTCCCCCGGCTGGAGTAAGGTTGTTTCTTCGCCGACGAGAACATCCACCTTTCCTTTGAAAAGGTAGATCACTTCGTCCGCATTGGGGTGCCTGTGTTTTTTGCCGGATTGTCCGTAAGTGGATTGGCCGGCAGTAAGGATCAACCGAGCGACCGCCACCGAGCTTCCCGACAGGTGCTGGTTCGCCATCCATGCGAGCGATCCCCACTGGCCTGCAGTCTTCTCTTTCTCCGCTTCAGATGCAGGGATATGCACGGCTCTCATGACTTTCTCTCCTTCTCCCTCGTGATCGTTAGGGAGGAAGCAGGATTATAACTCACTCCACTAGCAAATTTGGCAAATTGTCACTCGTTACGCGGGACCTCACGGAGTCAATTCCAGCAAGCTTTTCCGTCCGCAAAAGCGCCGCAGACAAAGTCTCGATCCGCTACTCGTATGTCGGGACAGTGTCTGAGAAATCTTTTAGGCGGCAGTAGGCGGGCAAAAACGAGCTGTCGGAACCCCACTGACTTCGCTGGGGCCTACTCTGGTGGCGAATTCGTTGTGTCGAGGGCAGGGTAAGCGTACGATGCGCGAGAAAGAGGTCCAATTGGAAATTCCGGTTCAAAGGGGTAAATCCGTCATGGCAAAGATCGAAGGCATCTGTAAGGAAG
>VFSW01013571.1_pt1 | contig 11322 bp, 9 predicted proteins | sample 5358111 | NCBI WGS metagenome assembly VFSW01 (sample SAMN11554181, study PRJNA540505) | mine drainage metagenome | isolation source: sediment from site ElyBrook_90M | place: USA: Ely Copper Mine, Vershire, VT | collected 2017 | reverse complement strand
GTTGTGGCTGTTCCGGCTGAACCGGCAGGGGAACAGCCGGAGGAGTATTGTCCGGCTTCGGTTCAGAAGCCGGCTGGGGCTCTTTGGGAGCAACAGGCGCCGGCACTGCCTGCGCAGGTGCATGCTTAGGCTGTTGTTCGCGGGCAGGCTCGCCGGCTGGCCGGACTGCCTGGAGTTCCGGTGGGGCAGGCGGCGGTTGTTTCCGCTTTGCCGGTTTTGCATATTCAGGCTGAATTTTTCTATTCACGATCCCGTCGGCCGTAATGGTCATATCCCGGACCACCGCATTTTTCGGTTCGGTGACAACCAGTTCCTTGCCGTTCAGCAGCAATTGGACCGCGTCTACGCTGCTGTAGCTGACGAGAAACCGCTCATCGGCGCTCCAGATGAGGTTCTCTCCCTTTTTCAGGACCGCTGTTTTCTGAGGACTCGAATCGATCCTGACCAGAAGCCACGTGTCCTCAAGGGCTCTCACCTCGAGATAGAGTTTCTCCGGCTTCGGCTGCCCGGACGAAGGTGCGAACCCGGGCACGCCTGCAGGAGAGGCCGGCGCGGGTAAATTCCCCGTTTCTTGCCTATGCCGCTGCGGCAACGCTGAGAATAGCGCTATCACCAGAATGATAAGAATGCCCGCTCCCCAGATAAATGGTTCGATCGGGATCTTTTCGGAGTGGCTCGGCTCCACTTCCTCCTCAACCGCCTGTGGCGTGCTCACGCTCACCGGGACAGGCTGTGGCGGTGCTTGCGCAACCGCGCCGGAAGGAGGAGGGGGTGTCTGCTGCGTTTCCGCGTATCTTCCCATCACTTCGGCCTCGTCCAGATGAAGGAACTTTCCGTAACTTTTCAGGAAGCCCCGGACAAACACCGCCCCCGGCAGTTTGGAGAAATCCTCTTTTTCCAGGGCCTTGAGATACTGAATACTGATACGCGTCTGCTGGGCAGCATCGCGCAGATCAATTCCCGCCGACTCACGCGTATCACGTAAAAATTTTCCTAATGTCCCCATCCGGTCACCTCAGGGTTTTTATGTAGTCGTTCGCTTTCCGGGCAACTTCGCTTCTGGGAGCAAGATCAGCCGCCTTTTTAAACTCCGTGAGTGCGGACTTTTTGTTGCCGTCCTTTAAGAGCGCTACGGCCAGGCTGAATCGCATTGATGCGTTCTGCGGCGACATCCCCACCCCTTCCTGGAATTCACTGATTGCCTCCTTGACCCGGCCCGCTTCAAAGAACGCCGTTCCCAGCTTCTGGACCGTCAGCTCCAGATTGACGAACTGGAGGGACTGTCGATAGGCTTCGATGGCTTTCGGATAGTCTTTCCGCGCCATGTACAGATCACCCAGATTGATGTAAGGAATATGGGGGGTTGTGTAGAGCTTGTTGGCAAGCGCTTTGTTAAAGGCCTTGATCGCTTCTTTCCATTTTTGCTGTTTGAAGTAGACAACGCCCAGCGCATTGTAGGCTTCGGAGAAATTTTCATCCTGATCTATGGCTTTTTCATAATATTTCCGGGCATTGTCCAGATTACCCTGGTAATCGCTGATGATTCCCAAACCGTAATAGGACCGCTTGTAGGAGCTGTCCATTTGAATGGATCGGTTGAATTCGACCGATGCGAGTTCGAGGTTCTTCTCCTCAAGATAAGCCAGCCCCTTCGTGTAATATCCTTCAGCCATCTTCGCCTTGTCCACCGGAGGACCGGCTGTCACGCAGCCCGCAAGGGCCAGAAAAATCATCAATACCACTTTCTTCATTGCAGTACACCTCTTTTTAAAACGATGTAAGAAGCCGGGCAAGCGCCTCTCGGTCCCGGCTGACAACGCCTGTTGCAGATTGCATATCTTTCTTCATTGCCGGTTTCGGCGGCTTCACGATCCCCGCTTTAATTGCAGACTGCAGAATCTCGAGCCGCGCTCTCTCCGCTGATGAAAGCGGCGCAACTGTCTCGCGTACTTCCTGGATCTCTTCCTCATCATTTTTCCTTGGGGCTTTCTGCCTCCGCGCTTTTGCCGGGGGCTCGGGAGCCGTTACCGCGGGCTCCGGAATCACCGGCGCGGCCTCTTGCACAGGCGGCGGCGCCGGTGCGGGCTGCTGTGGTACTGCGGGAACGGGCTGCTGAATATTTTGAGCCAATGGAACCGGCTGCGCGGGCGACACATGCCGAGGGGCCTGCTGGGTCTGTTGTGCTTCGGGCATCTCCGGCGGTTGTGGACGAGGAGGCGCCGCCTGCTGCGTCGGGACCGGTTCCTGCGGCGCAGGCATTGGGGGTGGTACCGCAGCGGGCGCCTCGGGCTTCTCAAGGGGCGACGTAAAAATGTCCTGGGTGTCAATCCAGCGCATCTTTTCCTGGTGGTCCATCTTCGTGAAGTCCACCTCGTCGATCATTGCGCCGAGACCATCGGCAAAATTGCGCGCTTCTTCCTCTACGGAGCCTGTTTCCTGTTCAGAGAAGGGATTGGAAGAATGAGAATAAAACAGCCTCCTTCCCGTCACAAGAAGATGTATGCCGATGTAGGCTGATATTTTTCCGCTGCTTTCCCGGAAAAATATTATATAACTGCGCGCTTCCTCAAGCATCATTTCAGGCGTTGCCACCTGGTGATTATTCATGGAAAAGAACGCTTTAATCATGTTCCGTTCCCTGGCTTTGAGGTCCTTTATGGAGAGGTCGATGGTGAACATGGCGATCACTAGATTCCCTATTCAATATCCGACTATTTGAAATGGCCCTGCCGCTTCACGCGAACGTCGAGCCGGGAACTTTGAACGTTCGTGGTCATATGTCTTCGAAGTGCGTAAGTTTTTTAAACTCGCGGTATCTGCCTTCGATCTCCTTGTAGTCCAGACTGCGGAGCCGGTCGAGGCTGAAAGCCTCCACGTTGAGCGAGGCCATGACACTGCCGAAGATCACGGCCTTCCGCATGCTGTTTTCAGTAAAATTCATTGTGTTCGCGAGATACCCCATGAAGCCCCCCGCAAAAGTATCGCCGGCCCCGGTGGGATCAAATACCGTTTCGAGCGGATAAGCCGGCGCGCTGAACACACTGTGGCCATGGAACATGAGCGCACCGTAGCTGCCCTGTTTAACCACGATCGTCTTCGGCCCCATGGCCTGAACGCTCTTTGCCGCTTTCACCAGGCTCGCCTCACCGGCAAGCTGCCGGATCTCCGCCTCGTTGATGGTGAGCAGGTCAACTTCCCGGAGCGTGCGCTTGAGTTGCTCCGGCTTGCTCGAAATCCAGTAGTTCATCGTATCGCACGCCACAAGTTTCGGCTTCCTGACCTGTTTGAGAACGTCGAGCTGGATCTCGGGATCCACGTTCGCAAGGAACACGACGTCGGACCCTCTATAGTCGTCAACGATATTCGGCTTGAAGGTTGCCAGTACGTTCAGGTCCGTGGCGAGCGTATGCGCTTCATTCAAATCGAATCCGTACTCACCCTTCCAGCGAAAGGTCTCGCCCTTCTGCACCTCAAGACCGCGGGTGTCCACTTTTCTGCTTTTGAGGAATTGAATGTGTTCCTTGGGAAAATCCTCACCGATCACGGCTACGAGCCGGACGTCGGTGAAGTAACTGGCTGAGGTGGAAAAATACGTCGCGGACCCGCCAAGAGCATTATCAACATTTCCGAAAGGAGTCTTGACTGAATCCAGGGCAACCGTTCCGACAACGAGCAAACTCACGAAATACCTCCACAATAAAAAGAGAATGACGCGGAGACACGGGGACAAGGAGACGCGGTGAAAAACCCCACTATCCACTCTCCCCGTCCCTCCGTCGCCCAGTCAACGCGTCGGGTTTTTCATGTACTTCCCGATGATCGGTCCCAAATCCTTCTTCGTCTTCGCGGGGATCAATTTTTCCGGCGTCATGATCGTGTTCCGGAGGGCGTCCCCGCAGGAACAGGTCCGCGATGCCGGCAGCGCCCGCACCGCTTCGCGGATCATGGCCTTCGACGTTTCGATGTTGTGCTTCATCACCGCCAGCACGGCCTCGACGGTAACAGCCTCTTCGCTGTGATGCCAGCAATCGTAGTCCGTCGCAAGAGCGATAGTGCTGTAGCAAATTTCCGCTTCCCTCGCGAGTTTGGCCTCGGTGGCATTCGTCATGCCGATGACCTCCACGTTCCATTGGCGGTAGGTAAGCGATTCGGCGCGCGTTGAAAACTGCGGCCCTTCCATGCAGAGATACGTGCCGCCGCGGTGCACGGTCGCCCCGATTGCCACGCCTGCGTCGGTCAGCGTGGTGCCGAGGTCGGAGCACACGGGATCTGCCATCCCCACATGGGCAACGACACCGTTGCCGAAAAAGGTGCTCCGCCGGTGCTTGGTGTGATCGTAAAACTGGTCCGGGATGACGATATCGCCGGGCTTGATCTCTTCCTTCATGCTGCCCACGGCGCTTACGGAGATGATACGTTCCACGCCAAGCTTCTTCATGCCATACATGTTCGCGCGATAGTTGATGTCCGTGGGGAGAATGCGGTGGCCGCGTCCGTGCCGGGGAAGGAATGCCACGCGTTTGCCGTGAAGCGTGCCGATGATAAAGTCGTCAGATGGTTTGCCGAAGGGTGTTGTTATCCTGACTGTTTTGATCTGCGTCAGCCCTTCCATCTCATAGAGCCCGCTCCCGCCGATGACGCCGATTTTGATCTTTTCCGAGCTTGTACTTCGCTTCGCCATTCTGAACAATCCCTTAAAAAAATACATCGATGATTTTCATGGAAAAAACGCAGATTCAAGAATAGTGAAGAGGTAGAGAGGACCTCGTTCTACTTACATTCTTAATTCCGCATTTCGCGCTTCGGCATCCCCCTCCGGCAGGAGCCGGGGGATTGCAAGTCGCGGGATTCAGGCCTGCGTCACGCCCTGCTCGGATTCCTTTTTCATCTCGGCATGCTCCAGCAGTTCGACGGGTTTTTCCGGGATGATGGTGGAAATAGCATGCTTATACACAAGCTGCTGGTTGTCCTGCTTTAACAGGATGACAAAATTATCGAACCCCTTGATCGTCCCGGTAAGCCGCGCACCGTTGACCAGGTACATTGTCACGGGAATCTTTTCCTTCCGCATCTGGTTCAAGAAAATGTCCTGGAGATTGACCTGCGACTTTCCCATCCACCCCTCCGAAAAAACGTCCCGCGTCGATTCACCTTACCGGCCCCGGAACAAAATAATTTTTGTAATCTTATACCAAGTTATTTGAAATTTCAATGTATTTCTTTATCCGCTCCGAGATACCCTCTCCTGAATCGAGCCCCGAGATGTCTACCCAGATGGCCTCGGGCTCTCGCCGGAACCAGGTGAACTGGCGCTTGGCATATCTCCTGGTGTCGCGCTTGAGCAGGGCCACGGCCTCGTCCCGGGAAGTCCTGCCGAGGAAATGCGCAAGGAAATGCCTATACCCCAGCCCCTGCATGGATATCAGGTCAGGGCTGTATCCGCGATCCATCAGGGTCTTGACTTCCGCTTCAAGGCCCTGGTCCAGCATGGAATCGACGCGTTTTTCGATGCGCGGGTACAATTCGCTTCTGCCTCGCACCAGGAAGAGCATCCGGAATTGGTACGGCCGGTCCCCGAACGCATGGTCGCGTTGAAATTCCGAAAGTTTCCTGTCACGGAGATAATACACCTCCAGCGCCCGCACCGTGCGCCGCAGATCGTTCGGATGGATTTTGACCGCAGCTTCGGGATCCACTTTGACCAGGTCCGCATAGAGCGTCCCCGGCTCTGCCTCCGCCTCCCGCTGCAGCAGGCGTTCGCGCAATTCGAGGTCGGCCGGCGGGCCGTGAAAGAGTCCCCGCGTGAGCGCACGGAGGTAGAGCCCCGTCCCGCCCACAACGAGGGGAACTCCGCCCGAAGCAATAATACCGTCGATGGCCGAACGCGCGTCGCGGAGATAATCGCCGACGCTGTACGGCTGGTCCGGTTCCACGATGTCGATCATGTGGTGGTAAACTCGCCGGCGCTGCTCTCCCGTCGGCTTGGCCGTGCCGATGTCCATGCCCCGGTAGATCTGCATGGAATCGGCGGAGACGACCTCCGCATGGAGTTCCTGTGCAAGCAGAATGGAAGCATCGGTCTTTCCCACAGCGGTGGGACCGGAGATAATCAATATGTTTTTGCGGTCAGTCATAACGCATCTTCACTGCGGGTTCCCGGGCCTGCCATTTTGATGTGCCTGAAAAGAGGCGAGGGGCGTACACGACTTCGTTCGACCCGACTATATTCGTTTAAACATCTTTCGGATCTCGTCCATGGAAAAACGGATGATTGTCGGCCGCCCGTGCGGGCAGGTATGCGGCATCCGGCATTTAAAAAGATTGTGCAGCAGCGCATCCATCTCCTGGTGATCGAGGCGCCGGTGAATTTTGATCGCCGGGTGACAGGCCATCACGCTCAGGATCTCGTCGCGAAGCGCTTCCATTTTCTTGCTGCTGCCATGGACGGTCACTTCGTCGAGCACGTCGAGCAAGAGCTGCTTATAATCGGCTCCCACGAGAAGTGCGGGCACCGCCTTGATCACGAAGGTCCCGCCCCCGAAGTGCTCCACCGCAAATCCGAGTTTGTTCAGCTCCGGAAGATATTCGTACAGCAGTCCGCTCTGCGCCGGCCCGAGTTCCACCTGGTCGGGTACCAGCAGGTTTTGGATGGGGACCGCCCCCCCGGTGAACTGGTCCTGGAGTTTCTCGAACAACACCCGCTCGTGAGCCGCATGTTGATCGATGATCGCCATACCCTCTTTTGACTGGGCGACAATAAAGGAGTTGTGAACCTGCGCAAGGGGCACAAGGTCGTGTTCCGGAATGAGCGAGGCTTGATGGCGGAGACCAGCGTCGACCTCCCTTAGCGAGGCATCTCGCTCCGGTTGCAGGGCCGTGGCGGCAAGATCCCTCTTCCGGCGCCCGAAGAAGGGAGGGGCGTTTCGATCGAAAGCCGGAACGCTTCCCGGAGACTGCCCCTTCAGGTAATCCGCCGGAGATTCTTTCACCCCCGCCTCGTATTCTTCCGTTGCTTCCGGCGTTGAGATGACCGGCATTCCGTGAGCGCGAAGTCCTTCACGGATCACGTCACGGAGAAGGTCATGGATCTGCGATTGATTCCGGAACCGTACTTCCGCCTTGGCAGGATGCACGTTCACGTCCACAAGGGCAGGATCGATGTCGATGAAAATGAAGCCGACGGGGTGCCGGCCGCGCATCAGCATGTCGCCGTACGCGCTGTAGAGCCCATGGGTCAGCGAGGCGTTCTTTACCGCGCGGCGGTTCACATAAAAATCCTGATAGGTGCGGTCCGCGCGGCTGTAGGCAGGACGTCCAATAAGACCGTGAATATGGACGTTGTCCCTTCCGCCGGAAAAGAGCATCACGTTTTCCGTTATTTCATTTCCGTACAGCTGGAAAGCCCGTTCTTTGACGCTCATCGAAAGCGGGAGGTCAAGGACCGGCTTTTTGTTGTGCGTGAGTCTGAACCCGATGGAAGGATGCGCCATGGCCTGTCGTGACACCGCGGCCAGAATGTGCGAAAATTCCGTCGTGGCGCTTTTCAGGAACTTGAGACGGGCGGGAGTGTTGTAGAACAAGTGGCTTATTTCAAACGACGCGCCTCGCGGAGCCCCGGCATCAGCCAGGGACTTCACGTTTCCTGCTTCGATCTCGACCATGACTCCGGAGGAGCTGCCCGGCGTGGCGGTCAGCATCCTGACGTGGGATACCGACGCGATGCTGGAGAGGGCCTCGCCTCGGAACCCCATGGTGCGGATGGCCTCAAGATCAGCGTCATCACTGATTTTGCTCGTTGCGTGACGCAGGAACGCGGTCCGGGCATCTTCCTTGGACATACCGCTTCCGTTGTCCGTGACGCGGATGAGCCGCGTGCCCGCCTTTTCAATGTCGATGAAGACCTCGGTCGCGCCCGCATCGATTGCATTTTCGATCAGTTCCTTGACGACCGAGGCAGGCCGCTCAACCACCTCGCCGGCGGCAATCTTGTTGATGACGTGGTCGGGAAGGATTTTAATTATTGAAGACATAATATCAGAATTCAGGAGTCAGGAGCCAGGAGTCAGAAAAAAACCATACACGTCTGGCTTCTGTGTTCTGACTTCTGGCTTCTGCCTCTCAGTACTTCAGTTTCGCCTTTTCCTGGTTCGCGACAACGACGATCACCATCTTGTCCGGATGGAGATATTTCTTCGCTACCCGCTGGACATCGTCGCGGGTAATTCCCTTGATCAGGGCCAGGTATTTCTGCGGATAATCGAGGCCCAGGTGGTATATCTCAATTGAGGTGAGCATGCCGGCGATCTTGGCGGAGGTGTCCATTCGAAGCGGGAAACTGCCGCTCAGGTATGCCTTGGCGTCAGCTAGTTCTTTTCCCGTGACAGGCTCTTCCTGGATCCTGCGGATTTCCTTCAGGGTCTCTGCGATCACGTCATTCGCCGATTCATTCTTGGTCTGAATGACCACCGTAAAGGCTCCCGGCTCCTTCTGGGCTGCAAACCCGCTGTGCACGTCGTAGGCGAGGCCTTTGTTGTCCCGGATATTGTCCATCAGGCGCGAGGAAAAACCGCCGCCCCCCAGAATGTAATTCATGACCATGACAGCGTAAAAGTCGGGGTTCTCTCTGCTGATGCCCACATGCCCCATGTCGATATTCGCCTGGGCCACGTCTTTGTCGATCTTTTGCACAACGGTCTTTTCTATTGCCGGAGGCGGGGCCAGAGCAGGCAGCGGCTTTCCCCTCTTCCGCCACGATTTAAAGTATTCATTCAACAATGCAACGATCTCTTTTTCGGACACGTCCCCGACCACGGCTATGATGGAATTATCGGGGGTGTAGCGCGCAGAATAAAAATCAACGATATCCTTGCGGGTGAGCTTCGGAAGATAGGAAGCAACATCGTCATTCGTCCTGCCGTAGGGATGGTTGCCGAACACGGCCTTCGCAAAGGCCTGGCCTGCGACGATATTCGGCTCTTCCTTTTGACGCCTGATCTCGGCCAGCGTTTCCTTGACCTTGCGGTCGATCTCCTTCTGGTCGAATACCGGGTTCATCAGAACGTCGGACAGCAGATCAAGGCCCGTGCGAATGTCCTTCTTCAGCACCCGGAGATGGGCCGAAGCGAAGTCCTCTCCTCCCCCTGTGGAGAGCGACCCGCCGATAAAATCGATCTCCTGCTGGATCTGGCTTGCGGTGCGCCTGGTCGTCCCCTGCGTCAGAAGCGCTGCGGTTATCGATGCAAGCCCCGGCTTGTCCGCGGGCACAGACGTACTGCCGGCCCTGAGCGCCATGTTGATCGTTACCATGGGGATGTCGTGCTTCTCGGAAAGAAGCAGGACCATGCCGTTGTCCAGTACAATGCGCTTGCCGAGAGGCTCCGCGGCCACGGGGTACGAAACAAACAAGGTCAAAACGCCCAGCAGGGCGGCAAGGATTATTCCCTGATATATGGTCTTATTATCCCGTATTCCGAATTTCACATTCCGCATTTTTCTACACTCCGTAATCATCTTAGACCGCGTATTATTGTTTTACGGGGATCAAGATCCCAACCGTTCTGTTGTCCGAGGTAAAGTACTCCTTTGCCACCCGCATCACATTTTCCTTGGTCACGGCCCGGATGTTGTCCACATATTTTTCGAGCAGCTTCCAGCTGGCCACAGACTCATATTGGCCCAGAAGCATCGCCTGGTAGAAGTTCGAGTCCTGGCCCATGATGAATGAAGCCTCTATCTGGTTTTTGGCTTTTTGAAGCTCTTCGTCGGTCACCGGCTCGTTCTTGAACTTATCGATCTCGGCATACAATGCCTGTTCGACCTCCTCCGTGGTCTTGCCCGGCATCACGCCGGCATAGACATAGAACAGGTTGGGATCTTTCGAAACATCGTCGTAATCGCCGCCCGCGTAGAGCGCAATCTGTTTTTCGTACACCAGCGATTTGTAGAGCCGCGAGCTTTTCCCCGATGAAAGGATGCCCTGCAGGACATCGAGGGCGTACGCGTCGGGATTGGCTATAGTCGGAGCGTTGTATCCTGCAAAGACCGCGGGCAGTTCCGCCGGCCTTTTTACGATGACCCTGCGCTCGCCCATATGCTTCGGCTCAACCGCGGTGACTTTCGGAACCTCGGGTCCCCGGGGGATCTTGCCAAAAGACCGCTCGATTTGCGCAAGCAGCTTTTTCGTATCGAAATCCCCGACCACGACGATCGTGGCGTTGTTCGGCTCATAATAGGTGCGGTAATACCTGGCGAGGTCATCGCGGGTGAAATTGCTGATATCCGACATCCAGCCGATCACCGGCCACTGGTAGGGATAGGCGCTGAACGCCACGGACATCATCTGTTCTACCATCGCGCTGACAGGATCGTCCTCGGTCCGCATGCGGCGCTCTTCCTTCACCACATTTCGCTCGGACAGGAATTCTTTCGGGTCCAGCAGCAGGTTCCGCATGCGGTCGGACTCGAGGTCGAGCGAGATGGCGATACGGTCCGCGGCAAAGCTCTCAAAGTAGGCCGTGTAATCTTGGGACGTAAAGGCGTTGTCGTTCCCGCCGTTCCGCTGGACTGTCTGCGAGAAGGTCTTGGGGCCGTATTTCTTCGTCCCCTTGAACATCATGTGTTCGAGCATGTGGGACAGGCCTGTTTTCCCGAGGCATTCGTTCCGCGACCCGACCTTGTACCAAACCTGGAAAGTCACTACGGGCGCTTTGTGTTCTTCCTTGAGCAGCACTTTGAGGCCGTTCGGCAGGACCCGCTCCGTAACGTTGAGATTCTGGGCGAAACCTGAAGCCGATACCGACAACAACAAAGTCAACACTATCAAACTAAGTCTCTGCATGCTTTTCATGACACCAACCTCAACTTTGAACTTTGGACGTTGAACTTGTTACTTACGACCCGTGTGCCCGAACCCACCGGCCCCCCGGGCGGTCTCAGACAGCTGTTCCACAGTTTCAAACCTGGCCTTTTCCAGCTTGGCGAAAACCAGCTGGGCGATGCGGTCTCCGCGCCGGACCGGAAAAGCGGCATCGCTGAAGTTGAACAGGATGATGCCGATCTCGCCGCGGTAATCGGCGTCGATCGTGCCCGGTCCGTTCAGCATCCCGATGCCGTGCTTGAGCGCAAGCCCGCTCCGCGGACGCACCTGTCCTTCGTATCCCACGGGGATGGCCAGAGCGATCCCCGTGGGGATGAGTTTCCATTTTCCCGCATCGATCGTTGTTTCGCCATCCACCGCCGCGTACAGATCGACGCCTGCGGAGTGCTCGGTCTGATAATGAGGAAGGGGGAGCCCTTCGGAATTCTTGAGCTTCGTTATGTGGA
>VFSW01013570.1_pt1 | contig 11323 bp, 7 predicted proteins | sample 5358111 | NCBI WGS metagenome assembly VFSW01 (sample SAMN11554181, study PRJNA540505) | mine drainage metagenome | isolation source: sediment from site ElyBrook_90M | place: USA: Ely Copper Mine, Vershire, VT | collected 2017 | reverse complement strand
CGTCAACGGCGGTACGGTGACGGTAAGCAACAGTACCCTCTCCAACAATACGGCTGGTACTGGCGGCAGCGGCGGCTACAGCGGTGTCGGCGGCAGCGGCGGTTCCGGCGGTAGCGGCGGTTCCAACGGTGCAAGCGGCACTGGCGGTACCGACGGCGGCATGGATGTTTCCTCAGGTGCGCTGACGCTCACCAACAGCATTGTGGCGGGCAACAGCAGCGGGGACTGCTCCAACTGCGGTACACAGAGCGCCAATAATCTGATCGGCGGTACGCCAATGCTCGGTCCGCTGCAATACAACGGCGGCCCTACGGAAACGATGATGCCGCTGGTTGGCAGTCCAGCCCTGAACGCGGGATTGGGCAGCACGCTCTCCAGCGATCAGCGTGGATTCCCTCGACCCACGGGTAGCGCGGTCAGCGATCTGGGCGCGGTGCAAGTCGGCCCGCTTATCGTGACCACCACGACGGACAGCACGGACACCAGCGCGGTGTGCGACGGTTCAGATACCTGCTCGCTGCGCGATGCGCTGACACTGGCCAATAGCCAGGGTTCCGGCGACATCTCCTTCGCCGCCATCATCACGGGCACCCCCGGCACCATTCCTCTGAGCAGCGCGCTGCCTGTCTTAGCAGCCAATATCAATATCGCCGGGCCGGGCGCGAATCTGCTGACAGTCTCCGGCGGCAATAGCGCAACCGTCGGAACCGTGTTCACCATCCACTCCGGGGCTACGGTCAGCATCTCTGGGCTGACGATTGCCAATGGCAACGCCCCTGGCGGCTGCGGCGTTTACTACATGTCCATTTTTACGGTGTCAACGGGAACCATCTCTGGTATGACGCTTCAAAATGGCTTCGGGTTCGGTGGGGGCGGCATTGTCAACAGCGGTACATTGACAGTCAGCAACAGCACCATCTCCGGCAACAATGCTTCCAGCGGCCCTGGCGGCGGCATTACCAATACTCGTACGTTGATGGTGAGCAATAGCACTCTCTCCAACAACACGTCCGGCGACGGCGGCGGCATGTACATCGGCAGCGGTACAGTGACGGTAACCAATAGCACCATCTCTGGCAACACTGGTTCTATCGGCGGCATTGATGTTGGCAGTGGCTCTGCGACCCTCACCAACAGCATTGTGGCTGGCAATACGGACAATGGCTCAGGACAAGCGGGCAGCGACTGCAATGGCTGTACGCTGAGTGGCAAGAATTACATCAGCACCCCAGGAAACATACTCAATCCGATGCTTGGCCCGCTGGCCTTCAATGGCCCCAACCAGACGGTGCAGACGATGCTGCCACTACCGGGCAGTCCGGCCATTGATGCGGGATTGTCCAGCACTCTGGCCACCGATCAGCGCGGCCTGCCTCGTCCCAATGGTACGAACGCGGTCAGTGATCTGGGCGCGGTGCAGTCCAACTACACTGCTGTGCAGTTCGTGCAGCAGCCACCGTCGAACACTCTCCTCAACGCGACGATGCTGCCTGCGGTCACGCTGAGCGTGATTGAGAGCGGCGCAGCAGTAGCCAACATTCCCGTTTCGCTGACGCTAACGGGCAGCGGTACGCTAGCGGGAACTCTGACAGAAACCACTGCGTCGGGAGTGAATGGCGCAGCGGCTGTCGCCACCTACAGCAACCTGAGCGTGAACGCCATGGGAACCGACGACACGCTGGACGTGAGCCTGCCCATCTCGTCTACGCTCACGCTGTTGGCGACCAGCAGTCCCTTTGCTATCTTTCAGCTCGCGCCAACAATAACCTTTGCACCTCTGCCGCCGACCAGCGTGGCTTACGGAGCCGCGCCGATCACGCTGAGCGCAACCTTGGACGTGACTGGCCCAACCATCAGCTTTGTGGTCGATGCCGGGCCAGCAACGATCACGGGCAATACGCTCACCTTCACCGGCGCGGGCACGGTAGTCGTGGAGGCGATCAGCTCGGCCACCAGCAGCTACGCATCCGCCAGCGCTGTTGCGAATATTACTGTGCAGCCCGCGCCACCCCCACCGCCCACGCCGCCGGTGACGACCTCGCTCAGTGCTGCGTCGCTGACTGTTGTGCCGGGTGCATCGGGCACCGACACGCTGACGGTGACTCCAGTCGGCGGCTACACCGGAACGCTGCAGCTCTTCTGCGCCAATCTCCCGGTGGGCGCCACGTGCAGCTTTACGCCTGCAACATTGACACTGAGCGCAACCAGTGGCGTGCAGACGCTGCAACTCACCGTGAAAACGACAGGCACTGCGGCGCTGCGACCGTATGCGCCGTTCGCGGACAGCGGAAATCTGCCACTGCTGGCGACGGCCTTCTGGATGCCGGGCTGGTTGCTGACTGGCATGGCTGGATTGCGAAAGAAAACTTCAGTCCGCGTGCAGCACCTACTCGTGCTGCTACTGTTACTGGCGGGTGTAGGAATGCTGACAGCCTGCGGCGGAACGGCAGCCTCGCCAACGGCCTCGACCTCGACGAATAACCCTACCCCTGCGGGAACTTCGGCGGTGAAGGTGGTGATAATCGGCACAGGCAATCTGAGCCAGGTGGTTGCACTCAACCTAACCGTGCAATAAGCTCTACCGTGCAATCGTCGCGCTGGCCTGCTCGAACCTGTGCTGGGTGTGGTAATACAGCACAGGAACGGCGATGCGAGAGAGCAGCGTAGAAGCCACTTCGCCCGCCATCAATGAAATCGCGAGTCCCTGAAAGATCGGATCAAAAAGGATCACAGAGGAACCGATCACAACTGCAGCCGCCGTCAGCAGCATCGGTCGAAAGCGAATCGCGCCCGCATCAATCACGGCCTCGGCCAGAGGCATGCCCTCCCGACGGCGCACCTCAATAAAATCCACCAGGATGATCGAGTTGCGAACAATAATTCCCGCCCCGGCAATAAACCCAATCATCGATGTCGCTGTAAAGAACGCCCCCATTATCGCGTGGGCGGGCAGAATGCCTACCAGGTTCAGCGGTATCGGAGCCATAATCACCAGTGGCGTCGTCAACGATTCAAACCATCCCACCACCAGAACATAAATCAGCACCAGCACTGCGGCAAAGGCAATTCCCAGATCGCGAAACACTTCATACGTAATGTGCCACTCGCCCGCCCACTTCAGCGAGTAGTGCTCCGTGCTCAACGGCATCTCCGCCGTGTATTGAGTGACGCCGTAACCATCGGGAGCCTTCATTGTTTCAAGGATCGGCTTCATCTTCAAAATCGCGTAGACCGGACTCTCCTCGGCTCCTGCCACATCGGCCAGCACGTAGACCACAGGACGCAGGTTCTTACGATAGAGCGGCTGGTCGATCACTCCCTGTTGCAGTGTCGCCAGTTCGCTCAGCGACACCTGTGCTCCAGCCGGAGTCGGCAGTCGCAGATTTCCAATCGCCTGCAGGCTCGATCGATCCGGCAGCGCCAGTCGCACTCGGATCGGAATATCCTCGCGCGAGCGGCTGTCATGCAGCAGGCCGACATCCTGTCCCTGCACGCTGGTCTGCATATCCGCCGCAATCTCGCTCGGCGTCAAACCCGCCAGCGCAGCCCGCTGCGGATCGATGGCGTAGTTCAGTTGTTCCTCGGGCGCAGCGACGAACCAATTCACATCCACCACTCCAGGTGTCTGCTGAAAGACCTGCTTCACCTGCCGCGCCAACTCAATCTGTCCGGCATCATCCGGCCCGTAGATCTCAGCCACCAGCGTCTGTTGCACCGGCGGGCCTGCTGGAACTTCGGCAATCTGCACCGTCCCTCCGGCCTGCTCCGCAATTCGCGTCAGATCCGGGCGGACGCGTCCGGCAATCTGATGACTCTGCGCCGTACGCTCATGGCGCGAGACAAGGTTGACCTGGATATCCGCCTCCTCCGGGCTATGCCGCAGAAAGGAGTGGCGCACCAGTCCGTTAAAGTTAAACGGCGCTGCGGTTCCCGCGTACACCTGGTAGTTCGTAACCTCGGGCTCCTGCGCGATTCGTCGTCCCATCTGTTGTGCCACAGCGGTCGTGCGCTCCAGCGTCGTTCCCTTCGGCAGATTCAGAATCACTTGAAACTCACTCTTGTTATCGAAGGGCAGCATCTTCACCTTGACCCACTTGAGCGGAAGAAAAAGAATCGACATCCCCAGCATCGCAACCACCGCTGCAAAAAAAAGAAGACTATTTCTGCGCCGTCGGATCAAAGCCGACATGCCTCGCCGATACAACAGCGTGAGTCGTCCTTCCGTGTGCTCCGCATGATCTTCGTTGGCGCGTCCTCGCAGCAAAATCATCGCCGCCCATGGTGAAACCGCGAACGCAACAAACAGAGAGAACATCATCGCCGAGGATGCGCCGACAGGGATGGGCCGCATGTACGGACCCATCAGCCCGCCAACAAAGGCCATCGGCAGAATGGCGGCAATCACTGCGAAGGTGGCAAGAATCGTCGGGTTGCCCACCTCCTGCACCGCGTTCAGCGCAATCTCCGACAGCTCCTTGCCTTTGCTCTCGGGCATGCGAAAGTGCCGGACGATATTTTCCACCACAACGATCGCGTCATCGACAAGAATGCCAATTGAGAAGATCAGCGCGAACAGCGTAATGCGATTGATGGTGTAGCCGTAGATATAAAACAGAAACAAGGTCAGCGCCAGCGTCACGGGAATCGCGATCAGCACAATTCCAGACTCGCGCCATCCCAGCGTGATTGCAATCAGCAGCGTCACGGAGATGGTCGCGATGAAAAGATGTTCTAGCAGCTCATTCGATTTCTCATTCGCGCTCTGCCCGTAGTTGCGCGTAATCACCACGTTCACATCCGCAGGAATCAGCGTGCCATGCATCTCCTGCAGCCGCTTCTGAATGTTCCTTGCCAGGATGGTTGCATTCGTCCCACTTCGTTTCGCCACCGTGATCGTCACCGCAGGCAGCTCCAGCGACGGATTCTGCACCGCCGTTCCCGGCGCATAGAGCACGTAGTCCTCTGGCGCTGTGGGCCCATCTGTAACCGTCGCCACGTCGCGCAAAAATACCGGATGCCCCGCTTGCGCGCTCACGACGATGTTCCGCACATCCTCGACCGACGAAAGATAGCTTCCCACCTGGAGCGATTGTTCTCCACCTGCGCCCGCAAATTCTACTGGAGTATTCCGCGCATTCGTGGCCTGCAACTGCTGCGCCAGGTTCGCTGGCGAAAGGTGATAGCTTGTCAGTTTTGCGGAGTTGAACAGTACGTTCACCCTTCGCGGCTGTCCACCGATGATGCTCGTCTCCGAAACATCGTTCACCCGCTTGATCTGCGCGTCGATCTCATCGGCCAGCATTCGCAGCTGCGTGCCGTTGTCGTTCGGCCCGGAGATGGTGAGCGTCAGAACTGGAACATCATCGATCGAACGCACCTTCAGGATAGGTGGCCCCGCCCCTGCGGGCATTTTGTCCAGGTTGCCATTCAGTTCCTTGTACGTCTGGACGACAGCATGATCCTCCTTTTCGCCCACATAAAAGCGCGCCGTCACCATGCTCATGCCGGGCTGGCTGGTGGAGTACACATATTCAATGCCAGGTATATTGCGAATCAACCGCTCCACCGGAGTGCTGACTCGATCCTCCACCTCTTTGGCAGATGCTCCCGGCATCGGCACAAAGATATCGATCATGGGAACAATAATCTGCGGATCTTCTTCGCGCGGAATCTTCCACAGGCTGGCCGCTCCCAGCGCAAACGCAGCAACAATAAATAGCGGCGTCAGCTTGGAGTGAATAAACATACGCGCAATGCTGCCCGCAATCCCCGATTTCGCTTTCAAATTCGCGCCTGAGTCACTCATGGTTGCGACTCGATTCTGTGTCCGATGAATGCGTCCTCAGGCTGGGCCAGAATTCTGTCGCCGTCATTCAGCCCACTCAGCACCTCCACGGCCTCGCCCTGCTTCTGCCCCAGTGTCACGTAGCGAATCTGGGCCACGGCGTTGCTGTCGAGTGCGAGCACGGCATCCAACTGCCCGTGCTGTCGAATCGCTTGGAAGGGAACTTGCAGGGAAGCCTGATCTTGCGTGGGCAGCAGCACATTCGCCGTCATGCCAGAAAAAATTGTGCCAGAGCGGGGCAGTCCTATTTTGACTGTGAACGTGTGTGCGGATGGGTCTCCACTCGGCACAATCTCTCGCACCTTCCCCATTTTTTTGATCTGCAATCCCTGGAGCTCCACCTGCACCTCTTCGCCAGAATGAATCCAGCGCAACGCAGATTCATTTACCTGAATCTCTGCCTCGTGATCGCTCGCGTCTTCGATCTGCAGCAGCGGTACACCCGGCGAAGCCATCGCGCCGGCATCCATATATTTCTTCGTCACCACTCCGCTGAACGGAGCACGAAGGTCGGCGTATCCTCTGGTCGCCTGCGCCTGGCGCACCGCCGCCTCGGCTGCGGAACTCTGCGCCGTCGCTGCCTGCAACTGCGCCGTGGCCACATCCAGCTGCGCCTTCACCTGATCGAATTCGTGCGGTGTAATGGACTGTCGCTGCTGCAGCTCTGCATATCGCGCATACGTCTGCGCGGCCAGATTCTTCTGCGCTGCGGCTGCGGCTAGCTGCTGTCTGGCGGCAAGTTGCTGTGCCTGCGCCTGCTGCAGCGCGGCCTGCAATGGCTCTGCGGAGAGTTGCACCAGCACCTCGCCCTTGCGTACCGCATCGCCCTCACGGACGGGGATTGCCGTAATCGGCGCCAGCACCTGTGCGGAGATATCTGCAACCTGCCGCGCCACAATCACGCCGGTCAATCCCATCCTGCTAGACGATGGTGTGCGAGAGACCTGCAGTACCACTGCATGCATGGGTACGGCGGTGTCCAGAACAGACTGCGAATTGTGCGTGCAGCCTGTACACGCCAGTAGCAGCGCGGGCGCGCCACGGAAAAATTGTTTCATGACAGAAATAGCGGCGGGTCTCATGGCTTTTCTCCTGACTTGCCTGTCTGGTCTGGCGGCATCTCTCCGCTCGCGAGCCGGAGCTGTGCATCTGCAATCCACCATTGATACAACGACTGCACGCGATGGAGTTCCATGTCTCGCACCTGCTCCTGTTCGCGCAGAACTTCGGCAACGGTCACCAGTCCCGTGTTGTAACGATCCAGCGATGTCCGCAGCGTCTCCTGCGTCTTCTTCAACATCTCGTCGGAGATGCCGTACTGCCGCTCCATTGTCTGCCGCGCGTAGAACGCCTGCTGCACCTCCACCTCTGCCCGCAACTCCGCTTGCCGATAGGTAGCAGCGGCAATCTCTCGCTGAGCGGTTGCTTTCGAGGCCTGCGCTCTCCGCTCTCCGCCGTCGAAAATTTCCAGCTCCGCCTTCGCTCCCACCGTCCAATTTGTATTGCCTCCGCCCGTCAGGTGTGGATTGTCGGCCTCAACATTGCCGAAGGTGCGGATGGTTGGGCCATAGGCTTCGTGGCTGGCATGTACAGATTTATCTGCCGCTGCAATTTCTTCCCGCGCAGCCAGCAGGTCTGGACGCGCACGCAGCGCCTGCGCCTCCAGCGTCTCTACCGAATCCGGAATTGTCTCCGGCGTTCCTGTCGGTGCGATCAGTTCATATCGTTGGGTGGAATTCCCCAGTAGCGCTGCCAGTTCTGCGTACGCGATCTGTACATTCGATTCCGCCTCGGCTGCCGCCTGCTGCTGCTGGGCCAGTTCCACATCCGCCTGCATTCCGTCGGAAGGCAGCGCCAGCCCCGCATCTACGCGGTCATGCGCCTGTTTGGCAAAGCTGCTCGCACGGGCTACGGCAGCGGTTACGGCCAGTTTTTCCTGGTCGGCAAGCAGCGCGCGATCATACGCACGCGTTACGCGCATCGCAATTTGTTGCCGCGTTGCCTCCGTCTGCGCCTTAGCCGCAGACTTAGCCGTCCGTGCGCTCCCCAACTGGTTAACGCTGCGCCCCGAGTCAAACAGCACCCAGCTTCCCCCCGCTGTACTTGTAAAATCCGTTGTCGCGCCTGGGGAGTTTAATCGCCCTAGCGACAAATCATTCGCCGTAAAGCGTCCCTGCCGCAGCTTTGTTCCAAAGGAAAAAACGGGATCGGTGGAGTCCGTAAAGGTTTCCGCAACTCCCAACTTCGGCAACAGGCCAGCACGCGCCGCTTGCTCCCCGGCCAGAGATTGCTTCTGTTGCGCGCGGGCAACAACAACCTGGGGATTGGCTGCTGACGCTTTGGAAATCGCATCCTGTAATGAAAGAACAGAAATAACAGAAGGAGCAGAATGAACCTGCGCGGTCGAGCTCTGGCTATGCAGCGGAAACGTGGCCGTTACGAAGAGAATCATCGCGCAACTGCTTTTCAATATCTTCAAGCGATCCTCCTGCTTCCACACCGCATCATTCCAGCTTCTCGAATCATCCAGCTTCTGAAAACATCCTTCTTCCGTGCTCGTCTGGCGGATGCACGCAAGCTTTATCGCTTCGCAGATTTTTTCATTCGCTTCGCGGAGGTCGGTCGCGGCTGCAACTCGTCATACGCCTCGCGAGCCTTCTCCGCCGTACTGCGACAAACCAGCTCGCAAAGCTTGAAAACCATAGGATCGGCAATGCCGTAGTAACTCGATGTCCCCTCCCGGCGTCGGCTCACCAGTCCGGCATCGTAGAGCATCTGAAGATGCTTGGAGATGTTCGGCTGATTGCCATCCAGTGCCACCACCAGCTCGCCAACAGTTTTATCTCCCGCTTCCAGAGCCTGCAGCAGGCGCAGGCGGCAGGGTTCCCCCAGCATCCGAAAGCGGCGGGCTACCAGCTCCAGCATCTTGTCGCCAACAGGAAAAGAATTCATGTTGTAACTATATCGCTATATGGTAATATCGTCAATATGGAAATGTAAATATATTTTCAGCGCAGAAAAGAGGGAAGGGATGACCGTAGAACGTGCTGTTCGCCTTTTGGCTGGAACCATGATTTTGATCTCGTTGCTTCTGGCAAAGCTGTTTTCGCTCGACTGGCTTTTCCTCGCCTTGTTTGTCGGGCTCAACCTGTTTCAGTCCGCGCTTACGGGCTGGTGTCCCGCGGAGTCGATCCTTCGCGTCATGGGTTGCAAGCAGTCCGCCCCTGACAAAACCTAAACGCTCGAAGAATCAGGATGTCCTCGCGCTCTGACGACGCCACATCCGCAATGTGTAACCACTCCATTTTTCAGGAAAGGGAATCGATGACCATTCTTAGCCGCAGATCCTTTGTCGCCACTGCCGCAGCTGGCGCAGCCGCGCTTGGTACATTCAGTACACTCCAACCCGCTGCCAATGCCCAGCTGGTGTACACCACCGCAGACTGGAAGGTAGCTGACTTCAACCACGTCGTCCATCATCCGGCGCGCATCAAGCAGGTCTACGATGTCGTCCCCATCACCGGCGGTGCATTTTTGAACAACATCAAAAACTCGCTGAATGGGTTGCACTTTGGCTTTGGCATCCCAATGGATCAGATCAAAATTGTCGCTGCACTGCATGGGCCAGCCAACATGCTCAACTATGACGACTTCATCAGGAACAAAAATAAGAACGGCGCCTGGCTCCAGGTCAACGATCCCGACACCGATCTTCCCGCAGTAAAAAACCCCCTCTACGCCAGCAAGGTTAGTCAAGGATTGAACAGTGCCCCTACCGACCCAAACAACCGTGCATCCATCGATCAGGACATTAGGATGCAGACCTTGCAGCATCGTGGGGTCAAATTTCTCAGCTGCCATACCGCAACAGAGGAGCAGGCTCGTGGCTTGATCGCGCATAACAAGCTCTCTGATCCGCCGGAACAGATCGTGAAGGAGATGCTGGCGCATGCTCTCCCTGGTGTTCTAGTGGTCGCTTCCATGGTGGCAGCGATTGCCCTTCTGCAGGCCGAAGGCCACTACACCTACCTCAAGGTTTAACGCGCTGAAAGGAGGAAGAGAAAAAGCGATGAAGACGTATCGAGTCACTTTGAGTCTCATGGTTGCAGCTGCATGCATGGGAAATCTCTGCGCGCAGAACCTGCCGCACCCCACACCCCCGTGGAGTGCCGGAGCGAACGATCCCGCCTCCAGCAAGGGAGAAGAGTTTCATGTGCCCGATGTGGACAACATTCCCGATCTCCATGGCAATCCTGTAGGCGCAAAGCTGGTGCTGTTCATTGGCGGCAACCAGTTTTTTGTTCTTCCGCAACTCGTCGCGGGCTTCGTTCGGCTTCATCCGGAACTCGCAGGAAAAATTTTCTACGAAACCTTGCCGCCGGGCATTCTCCGCAAGCAGATGGCTGCCGATGACACCTTGACTCTGGGCAATTTCACACTTCAAGCCAGGCCCGACGTCTATGAGGCTGGTGCGCGTGTACTGCATGGAATGCAGCAGCAGAAGCAGGTGCGTGATGTCACAGAGTACGCAACCAACACGCTGGAGATCATGGTCGCTGCCGACAACCCACGGCACATCACATCGCTCAACGGTCTACGTCATGCCGACATTAAGCTCTCCATGCCCAACCCGCAGTGGGAGGGCGTCGCCAATCAGATCGGCGCAGCTCTGCGAAAAGCGGGCGGAGAGCCTCTCTTTCATCGGGTGTATCAGGTGAAGGTGGCAAATGGCAGCACCCTCTTGACTGAAATTCATCATCGCCAGACGCCGATGCGAATTCTCCAGGGCAAAGTAGACGCAGGTGTCACCTGGGCCTCAGAGGTTCAGTTTCAAAGGAGCATCGGCAATCCCATCACTGGAGTCGAAATTCCTGTAGCCCAGAACATTACGGCAATATACGCTGCAGGAGTGATGGTTAACGCGCCACATCCAGCAGCAGCCGAGCAATGGCTTCGCTATCTCAAAACTCCAGCAGCGCAGGCAATCTACCGCCACTATGGCTTTCAGTCGGTGGATGGTACTCCGAACAGTCAAATCGATAGTAAAAATCCATAAGTATTATGGTTCTACCTGTTGGAATGGCTACGAGTTACTTGCGGATAAGTAACTCGTAGCCATTGTTAGGTACTTATTATTTGCAGACGCTTGTAAGGGATGAATAACTTATGGAGCGACAGCCTGATGCCAATAGCATCATAATGTTTGCATCCTGCCTGTGTTTGCTCGATCAATTTATCCATGCAGCCGATCCATCATATTCTCATCTACCTGGCTCAATAAAATGCACCGTGTAATTTATTCCGACCTATGTATGTACTTTATGCCGATCTATGCGTGTATTTTCTTCTTAACGAGAGAACTGTTTACACGGGTGTCAAAATGGATGCCTCAATGTCAAAACATTAAGTATATTTTGTAAATAATAGCTTGGCAGCAGGCCGGAACGGTGTACGATCCAACTTTAAATTCTTTGCATT
>VFSW01013569.1_pt1 | contig 11323 bp, 3 predicted proteins | sample 5358111 | NCBI WGS metagenome assembly VFSW01 (sample SAMN11554181, study PRJNA540505) | mine drainage metagenome | isolation source: sediment from site ElyBrook_90M | place: USA: Ely Copper Mine, Vershire, VT | collected 2017 | reverse complement strand
GTGAAGGATAGAGGCTCAGCAACTTGAGAGCCACAGGATCCAGCCGATTAGCCGGCAGTTGATTCAATCCGCAAGACGACAGCGAGAAGCTCGTCGTGCTCGGAGCGCATGTTCCAAACGGATCACGTACGTAGCCAGTTTTCGTAGCTACGATGCCAGACGTCGGGTCAGATTGTCCCGCCGTGACTGCACGCGTCGTTGCAGGATCGAGAACCGTACCCAGCGGAATCGAACGATTAAGATCATCGGTCTGCGCTGGAGCACTCGACTGCGACGAAATCATGTCAGACAGATTCGTGAATCCGCTGTTGACCTCGGCCATCGTTGGCACCGTGCCTGTTTCCACTGTGCCCTGCACACGCCGGAAGCCTTCATAGTCGCCAAAGAAGAAGATCTTGTCCCGCAGGATCGGGCCGCCGATCGAGCCGCCAAATTGATTCTGCCGCAATTTGCCCTTCTTGATTCCGGCATTGTCTTCAAACCAGTCCGCGGCATCGAGCTTGTCGTTCCGGAAGAACTCCCATACTGCGCCATGGATCTTGTTGGTACCGGATTTGATCGTAGCGTTCAAAACCGCACCCGCGGAACGCCCTAGTTCTGCGCTGAAGTCTGCAGTCTGAACCTTGAATTCCGAAATCGCATCCACCGGAGGAAGCACAATAAAGTTCGTGCCATTCAGGAAGTCAACCGCATTCGAGTTGTTATCAATTCCATCCAGCAGGTAGTTGTTCTGCGCGGGACGCAATCCGTTTGCCGAAAACGCACCGGACGCAGCATTACCGCGGGTATCCGCCTGCGGTGTCTGTGTGCCGGCACCGAGCTGCGCAAGAAACGTAAAGTTTCTGCCATTGAGCGGCAGGTCATTGACGCTCTTCTCCGTCACTACTTGTCCAACAGATGCGTCAGCGGTCTGCAACAACGGCGGGGCCGTCGTTACTTCAACGGTTTCTGTCGCCGCGCCCAATTTCAGTTGAACATTGACCTGAAGATTCTGCGCTACGTTGACGGTCACATTCTGCTGTGTCGTCTTGGCAAAACCCGTTGCCGTGACAGAGATGGAGTAGTGACCAATTCTGACTGGCGAGAAGGTATAACTTCCCTTACTGTCCGTCGATCCCTTCAGGGTTAGCCCAACGTCCGTATTCAAGAGTGTGACTGCGGCATTCGGTACAACGGCACCCGTGGTGTCCGTAACCGTACCTGTGATGGAACCTTCATCTACCTGTGCCGCTGCGTGCTTTGTTGTGACCATGAGAAGGCAAAAGCACGCGAGCGCTATGTAGCCATATCTCTTTAGCCAACCGAGGGCGTTACGATCTAAACCCATCCTAGTATCCTCCAAATTAATCCGTCTGCTTCTGCTCTTATTTCTTCTAATCGCCAGGTCTTCGCCGAGAAGTTTCCCCGATCTTTGACTGCGGTGTAAACGATTACAGCTTCGCGATTCGAAACATTAGTACATTTACTAGAACCATGTCAACCAAAAGTTTGAGTTTGTGCCAACCAAATGATTGAATCTGTATTAACCACTGGATCCGTAATGCATTAACTAGCAAATTTCCAAGCGTATGCTGCAATTACCGTGTCACAGTGGATCAGACATACATGTAACCGCTTGCAATGATGATGACGGAGAGTAGTACATCGGTTGAATCGATGTCAACCAAAAGATTGAGATCGTCGATTTACCCCAGCAATTGCCACTCCCCCAGCGGTCGAATCTCGCTGGCTGATGAGAACTTGAACAGAAATTTATAACGGGTGATATTCTGCGGACGCCTTGCCGGCTTCACCGATCTATCGAGAAACATGTCACATCAAAGCAATGAAAAACCGCAACTTTCCCGGCGAGCACTGCTCAAGAGCGTAGGACTTGCTCCTCTTCTGCTCCGCCCGGCACCTTTTTGGGGAGCCTCGTTCCTGGGCGGCCCTGCACCCGTCTTGCCAGGGCATCCACACGATTTCCCCTTCGCAGACATCCGTTTCAAGCCCCACTATCCGGCCCAGACTTCTTTGTCAGACATCCTTCGCCTCGTCACACCAGGCTCAGACGAGTACGCGACCGAAAAGTACGCCTTCGAGATGGATGCCCTCCTCAACCAATGGGGCCAGTCTCTCAAAAAGTCAGTTCATGACCTGTCACCCCTGTTGAAGTTGCTCTCTCCCTCCATCGAAGCCTCGTCGCTTCATCCAATCAAGGAAGTCCCCCTGCGAACCGGCTTTGGAATCGACGTCACAAAGCGCTTCTTTGCAGCCCCTGCCCCTCTAAGCCATGAACAATTTCTCAAAGAGCTCCAGATTTGGTTCGGCCCAGTCTCAACGATCGAGACCGCAGAGTTTGAGATTTACGGCATCAAAGAGATCGGCAACGCCCCCCTCACAATGCAGTTGCAGATTCGCTACGACATGGTCGCGATCCGTAACGACACTCGGCGTGAAGAACGGGTTGGGTCCTGGCAAACCGTATGGTTCCGCGATGAGTCAGAGGGATGGAAAGTACAGAAGTGGGAAGCAAGCGAAGAGACACTGAGCGTTGGACATGGAACCGCATTTCTCGACGTCACCTCTCAGGCACTCGGTGCCACTGATTCCTATAAGCGCCAGATGCTGCATGGCGTGGACTATTGGCGAACGACACTGGACGGCGCTAGCGGCATCGACGTGTACGGCAACAACGGCGTGGCCGCAGGTGATTATGACAACGACGGTTTCGATGATTTTTACGTCTGCCAGCCTGCAGGTTTACCAAACCGGCTCTATCGCAATCGCGGCGACGGAACCTTCGAGGATGTAACCGAGAAGGCTGGCGTTGCTGTGTTCGACAATACCGCCTGCGCCCTTTTTGCCGACTTTCAAAACCGCGGCCTGCAGGACCTGCTCGTCGTTTGCGGAAGTGGCCCTCTGCTCTTCGTCAATCAGGGCGACGGAACCTTCTCGCACAAGCGCGACGCTTTCAACTTTGCTCGTGTACCTGAAGGAACATTCACCCATGCGGCGATCGCCGACTATGATGGCGACGGCCGGCTCGACATCTACTTCTGCACCTACATGTATTACTTGGGTCTGGATCAGTATCACTACCCCATCCCCTACTACGACGCCCGCAACGGCCCGCCCAATTGCCTGTTTCATAACGAGGGCAACGGAACATTTGTAGAAACAACTGAAGCAGCCGGATTGAATGCAGACAACAACCGTTATAGCTTCGCGTGTGCCTGGGGCGACGCAAATGCCACCGGCCTGCCCGATCTATGCATCGCCAATGATTTCGGAATCTCACAGCTATACCGCAACAACGGCAACGGGACGTTTACCGTTATTTCCAAAGAGTCCCACATCGAGGATGTAGGTGCCGGCATGAGCGCCTGCTGGTCTGACTTCGACAACGACGGTCGACAGGACATCTACATTTCCAGCATGTGGGAGGCTGCAGGCCAACGAGTTTCAGAGCAAGCACAGTTTCACCAGGCCGCTCCCCAGGGTATCCGCAAGCTCTACCAGCGGCACGCACAAGGCAATGCTCTCTATCAGAACCGCGGAGACGGGAAGTTTCAAAACATTGGACAACAGGCGGGTGTTGCGATGGGCCGCTGGTCCTGGTCTTCAGATTTTTGGGACTTCGATCATGACGGCTACACCGATCTCTATGTCGCGAACGGCTATATATCCGCTGTAGACCGAAACGACATAGCAAGTTTTTTCTGGCGCCAGGTGGTAGCCAAATCGCCAGAAGACAATACGCCTTCGTCGTCATACGAACATGGATGGAATGCCATCAATGAATTAATCCGCTCAGACAATTCATGGAACGCCCACGAACGAAATGTCATGTTTGCGAACAATCGCAACGGCACTTTCTCCGAGGTCTCTGGCGTCGTGGGTATGGATTTCCTCGAGGACAGCCGTTCCTTTGCTCTCGCCGACATCGATCACGACGGACGTCTTGAAGTCATTCTCCGAAATCGCACCGCACCCCAATTACGCATTCTGCACAACGTGATGAAGGACCTGGGAGACTCAATTGTCTTCCGACTGCGGGGTCACAAGAGCAATCGAGATGCAATTGGTGCTGCGATCACCGTCGATACAGGCACACTTCGCCAGACAAAATATCTGCAGGCAGGCTCCGGATTTCTTGCGCAGCACTCCAAGGAGATATTGTTCGGAATAGGCAAGCCAGAGGGAACGCTGAAGGCAACAGTTCGATGGCCCAGCGGACTTACTCAGAAGTTTGACTCTCTTCCGGCAAATCATCGCTTCGAGATTGAGGAAGGCATAGATACCTTCGTGGCCAAACCCTTCGCCGCGATGCCCCTCGCCTACGCGCATGCAGAAGCTCCGCCGACCCCGGACCCGTTGCCTTCCCAGGTGGAGACCTGGCTGATCGTTCCGCTAAAGGCTCCAGCATTTTCCTTGCCCGACCTCGCAGGCAACCAGCAGGAACTTCAACACCTGCAAGGCGGTTTCGTACTACTCACCTTCTGGACAACAACGGCCCCAGTCTGCCGCGAGCAGTTACAACGTCTCAATCAACACCGTGCAGCATTTAAGGCAAGCCATCTTGAAATTGTCGCGGTGAATATTGATGAAACTATCGACCTTCCAGCCGCGCGATCAATGGCAACAGAAGACAGACTTCTCTTCCCTGTTGTCTTTGCGACAGAAGAAGTAGCCGGTATCTACAACATCATTTACAGATATTTATTCGACCGCCGCAGGGATCTTGCTATTCCTACATCGTTCCTATTAGATCAGGATGGCATGATGATCAAGGTCTACCAGGGACCTATTGATCCTGGCCACCTTCTCGAGGACGTGAGGTCTGCCCCAACAACCACTGCTGAACGAATCAAACGTGCAATTCCGTTCAATGGCAAACTCTTCGAAGGCGCATTCCAACGCAACGCCTTTACTTATGGAGTCGCCATGTTCCAGCACGGGTATCTGGACCAGGCTGCAGAATCCTTCCAACAGGTCATTGCGGCCAAACCAAACGATCCAGAGGGCTACTACAACTTAGGCACCCTCAACCTGAGACGGAACGATCTGGTGCACGCGCGCCAATATCTGCAGCAAACCGTGAAACTGCGCCCAGACTATCCGGAGGCATGGAACAACCTGGGAATGATATCTGCACAGGAAGGCAATCCGGATGCGGCCATACAAAACTTTCAGAAAGCATTGCAATTACGGCCCGGCTATGAAATTGCATTGCTGAATCTAGGCAATATCTACCGTAGGCAGAAAGCATTTGACAAGGCACAGGATTGCCTCAGCCAGGCATTGATACTACGTCCAGATGATCCGGATGTCAGCTACAGCCTCGGCATGCTCAATGCACAGCAGAATCTATTGCAACCAGCTGCAGATTATCTGCAGAAAGCGATTGAGCTACGTCCATCCTATCCAGAAGCCTTAAACAACCTTGGCATTATTTACGTGCGGTTGCAGGATTTTGACAAGGCAGAAGATCAGTTCAGGACCGGCATACGACTTGCCCCAGGCAACGATCAGTCCTATCTCAATCTAGCCCGTCTATTCGCTATGCGAAACAATAAGGTAAAAGCTATAGAAATATTGCAGGAGCTATTACGTGTGCAGCCTCAAAATCCTGTTGCGAAGCAAGCACTGGACGAACTTAGATGACTCCGCTAATGGAGTAAGTGAACCGGCATGAAATCTATTCATTCATTTCGCGCCCTACGTTGCAACCGGACCGGAGTCCTCATGTTGTCGTCACGAATGCTTACTATCCTCGCGCTATTTGTAGCTCTCTCTGCTTCTATTCCAGGCGCGGCCCAGACCTCAGCCGCACGGGCTCCTGTAGACCTCCAGCAAGTGAGAGCCCTCATCCATCAAGGTCATCTCGATGAGGCAAAGGCCATGACGCTGGAAATTCTCCGGCAGCACCCGAGTGCGGATACTTACAACCTGTTGGGCATTATTGAAAGTGAACAACAGGACTTCTCGAATGCACTTGATGCATTTCAGAAGGCTCTGCAACTGGCTCCCACCTCTAGTCAGGCCCACAACAATATAGGCAACGTTTATCTCTCCGAGAAAAAGCTTGATCTGGCAGAAAAAGAGTTCCGGATTGTTCTTCGGCTTGACCCACAAAATCAGGATGCCAACTACAATCTTGGCATTCTTTTAATGTCCAAGGGATCACCCGCAGAGGCGATTGAACATTTTGATCGAATCCACCCAAGGAATCTCGAGACAAACTTTAGCCTGATCCGTGCTTACCTGCAAACCAATCGGACAGCAGACGCCCTACGGCTTGCAACGCAACTCTCAGCAGAGAAAAAAGACGACGTGCAATTGCACTTCTCTCTCGGTGTCTTGTTAGCTTCCGGGAAACAATTCAAGGCTGCCCAACTTGAACTGGAAAAAGCCGAAGCGCTGCAGCCAGGAACCTTCGAAATACTCTTTAACCTCGGACAAGCATCACTCCGGAACAGCAATAACCAAAACGCAGAACTCGCACTCTCCCAGGCACTTAAGTTGAAGCCAGAGTCACCAGAGACTCTATATTTGCTGGCGCAGGTTTACAACAATGAATCAAGACCTTTGGACGCGCTGGATTTACTGGTCCGAGCCAATAAGTTAGCACCTGAAAATCCAGACATCCTCTATTTAATGTCCCAGATCAGTATTTCGCAGAAATACTATGAGGATGCTATACCACTGCTTGAGAAGGCTTTGCTGATCGCTCCAGGACGCCCTGATCTAATCGCATTGCTGGGTGAGAGCTATTTCAAATCGGACAAGATTGATAAATCCATTGCACAGTTCAAGCAGCTGATTGAGATTCAGCCCTCGGTACGGGCCTACTCGTTTCTTGGTCTTTCGCACACCTACCTCGGACGCTTCAACGAGGCCAGGCAGGATTTTCAGGATGGACTCAAACTGGATCCCCACAATAGCTTCTGCCTATTCCAGTTGGGCTATATCGCAAGGATGCAGGGTGATTTTTCCGGTGCAGAAGCCATTTTCCAGAGAGTCCTCCGAGCCAACCCGAATTATCCCCATGCACTATTAGAGTTGGCGAACATTCGTATCGATAACAAGAAATTTGCTGAGGCCGCGGAGCTACTCAGAAGATACGTTCGCATCAGCAGCGACCCGGCAACTGGATACTACAAGCTGGCAATGGTCGAAAAGAATCTGCACGAGACAGTTGCAGCAGAACGAGATCTCGCGCAGTTCCAAACTCTTTCTAAAGATGCTTCCATCTCATCCCATCCTTACGATAACCTCTTTGACTATCTTGATAATCGCTCAAGGCTTGCCCCTCGCGCGCAAGTGCAACAGGACCTCGCTGATCTCACCGAACAACTCAAACTTCACCCCAATCAGCCTGAAGCCTTGTATGCCCTGGCTGAGGCCTATCTCAAGTCAGGAAAGGTGGAGGAAGCAAGAGATACGATCGCGCAGCTCGACAAGACACGCCCAGGAGACTCGCGTACGCTTACCGAATCCGGCGTCTTACTGGCGCGCTACAGGTTGTACGACGATGCTATCCAACAATTTTTAGCAGCATTGCAGGCCAAGCCTCGCACCGATGACGTTAGCTTTGATCTAGCGAATGCATATTATCGCAAGGGTCTTTACTCTGACGCGCTTGATGCTGCCATGCTAGTTACATCCGAGGGGCGTAAGGACGAATCGTATCTTGATTTACTCGGAGATATTTATGCTCATCTTGGCGATAACTCAAGAGCAAAAGAGCTCTACCTGAGTGCCATTATGCGAAATCCGGATAACGATCAGGACTATCTCTCACTAGCGCTACTCGAGTTTCGCAACAACGATATCGCTGCAGCACAGCAGACCCTACTGAAGGGTCAAGCAAGACTTCCTGGATCAGGAAAAATCATTTGGGGCTTGGGCTTGGCTTCCGCATTAAGTGGCAATACGCTCGAAGCAACCAGACAATTGGAACACGCAGTCGAAATATTACCGGAATGGCCCGGAGCCTATTCGACGCTAGGAGTCTTCTACTATCAAACAGGACAAATCGATAAAGCCAAAGAAGTCTTGGATCGATTTAAAAATAGTAGTGCCCGAGGCGGTCTGAATGTCAATCGGATTGAAGAGACCCTTGCACAGGCTCCAGCGGTAGCATCGACCGGCAATGAACCGTTATCGAATGCGAAGAGGGCCCAGTTGCTCCAGCTTGCGCTCTTTCTCGCTGACAAAACATTGTGAATTTTACATTCATCAAGTTTGGCCACAGGAGCGCTAGCAACTTGAGCGCGGGCAACTCAACATCGCGCTTTAGCAAGTCAGACACAATGCCAGCGCGCACTGATTCGCAGCGCCTATTGCAAGACGAACTCAATCGCTATAATGGCAGCCATCTATGATCTTCCCTCGACGGCGTTTCCTTGGATCTTCCCTATTCGTGCTTGGCAGTGCATTGACAGACGCGCTGACGACTCCGCTCTGGAGATGGCAGCATCCGCTTACCGTTGAAGCAGCCGTAGCGAATTCAACGACCCCATCGGTTCAATTTGTCGATGTGGCTCAACAGGCTGGACTCAATATCCCCAATGTGTGGGGTGGTATCGACCACAAGCGATCCATCATTGAGACTAAGGGGAGCGGACTTGCCTTCTTCGACTATGACAACGACGGCTGGCTGGATATCTACCTGACCAATGGGGATCGACTCGATACGACCTGGCCACCGGGCAAAGCACCGACCTCTCACCTATATAAAAATAATCGCGACGGCACCTTTACGGATGTTACAGATAAATCTGGCTTAGGCATTACAGGATGGCAGACAGGCGTCTGCATAGGGGACTACAACAACGATGGCTGGGATGACCTATTTTGTTGCTTCCTCGGCCATAATATTCTCTTCCATAATAATGGGAATGGGACCTTTACTGATGTAACTCGAAAAGCAGGCCTCTATCAAGAGAAAGGACGCTGGGGCGCTGGTTGTACCTTTCTTGACTATGACCGTGATAGTCATCTTGACTTATTTATCTGCAACTACGTCAAGCTGGATCCAGATAAGATTCCCTCTGCCAGCAAGACGAATTACTGCCAGTGGAAAGGTGTGCCAATCATGTGCGGTCCGCGAGGCCTGCCTGGTGACACGAATCTCCTCTATCACAACAACGGAGACGGGACGTTTACCGATGTCTCCGAGAAATCGGGAATCCTAAAACCCGGCCCACGATATTCAATTACCGCAGTGTCCTATGACTTTGACAATGATGGATGGCCCGACATTTATATCGCCGTCGATTCGGAGCCAAGCATTCTGTTCAAGAACAACCACGATGGCACCTTCACTGATATTGCTGTTATGGCTGGCTGTGCCTACAACGTCGACGGACATGAGCCAGCCGGTATGGGCGTCGCTGTAGCAGACTATGATTGCGATGGATGGTTCGACATTTTCAAGACAAACTTTGTGGATGACACATGCAATCTCTACCACAACAACGGTGATGGGACCTTTACTGACGTAACATTCCCTTCGGGCGTAGGAGTCAATAATCGTTATGTAGCATGGGGTTGTGGCTTTATCGACTATGACAATGATGGTTGGCAGGACATTCTTCAGATAAATGGACATGTTTATCCTGAAGTCGACCAATATGACTTTGGTGAGTCATTCAAGAACCCACGACTGGTTTACAAAAATCTAGGTAATGGCACCTTCAAGGATGTATCCGCACAAATGGGCCCGGGAATCAGCGAGCGATTTTCCAGCCGTGGTGCCGCCTTCGGAGACTACAACAACAACGGTAGTATGGATGCCCTCGTACTGAACCTAAACGATATACCGTCGCTTCTTCGCAATGACGGAGGCAACAAGCAGAATTGGATTAAGGGCAAGTTAGGCGGGACCAAGTGCAATCGAACCGCGATAGGTGCACGGGTACGTGTGATCACCCACAAGCATGTGCAGATGGATGAGGTGCACAGCGGCACCAGCGTAATGTCACAAAGCGACTTACGACTCCACTTCGGCCTTGGAAAGTCAGACATAGTTGATCTTATTGAGGTGAAGTGGCCTACGACGCAAAAGGTTGAACGCTTCGCACAGGTCAAAGCGAATCAGATACTCACCATTCGCGAAGGTGACGGGATCATCGCATCGTATAAGCCACCATCGGCATAGCGTGATTCGTTAGGATCACCAAACGAATCACGCTTCACCGTGCTGCTGGACCACCAGGCTCTGCTGATAAAACAATCAAAAACTGTTTTACATCCCGACGCTGCCGTTCAGTAGCTTCTGCTTGTTGTTGCTTAATCTGGTCGTGAAGCTGGAATTGCTCTTTTGCCTTTACTGGCTGAGCAGTGCGATCATACGCAACTCCTAAGCGATAGTACGCATCGGCAAGCTCGGGATCTGCAGCGATAGCTTTTTTATAGAAGTCAATCGCCACATCATAGGAGTGTTGAGATGAAGCAATAATTCCAAGTTGCAGATAAGCTTCACTGCACTTCGGGTCGATCGACACAGCCTTTGTTAGGAGAGCTTCCGCCTGCTGCACTGCCTGTTTGTCTGGCAACTGTTCCTGGTGCTTCAGAATGGACATCGCATACATGTAGTTGGCAATCGAACTATCTGGCTGCTGCTGCACGAACCGTGCCAGCTTTGGCTCAACACATACTAAAGAGTTAGGTGCAGCCATCTGAATCTTTCCCATAAAGATATACGGGTTAGGGTCCGCAGGATCGAGGTCAGAAGCTTGGCAGAGGCGGAGGGCCGCCGCATCATACCGTGCACCGGCAAAGAGCGCAGTCCCCATCGCAGTCTGCATCCTGACCGATTTTGGATACGCGTCTACGCCCTTATGAAAGACCTCCTGCGCCTGCCATACGGCGCGATGGAGTAGTAACTCAGAACCCCATTCAAAGTAGTTCTGCTCACTCGGGCTAAGCTTCGCAGCCTGCTCATATTCATGGACAGCAGATAATGGATCGCCCAGCTTTTCGTCCACTTCACCGGCCAGCCGATACAAATCTGCACTTTGCTGATGCGCTAATACTTCATGGATGTGCTTGCTGGCCTGCGTAAGATTGCCGCTTCCTTCGTACGCCAACACAAGATCATATTGATTCCCGCTATTTATTGGATCGATCTTATTAGCGGTCTCCAACAGAGCAATTGCTTCCGGATACCGTCTCGAGCGTAGATAAAACTCACCGAGCCTATGATTGGCATCAAAGCTGCCCGGCGCGCTGGAGAGAGCCGCGCGCAATTCACTCTCAGATTTCACCTCGTCACGGATGTCGCCCGGTGCGCTGGCTCCATCATGCCCTGCCTTCTCCGGCTTAAGATTGCGAG
>VFSW01013568.1_pt1 | contig 11323 bp, 8 predicted proteins | sample 5358111 | NCBI WGS metagenome assembly VFSW01 (sample SAMN11554181, study PRJNA540505) | mine drainage metagenome | isolation source: sediment from site ElyBrook_90M | place: USA: Ely Copper Mine, Vershire, VT | collected 2017 | reverse complement strand
CCGCCTCCGCGTCCGCCGCGGCGCCCAAAGTCGCGCCGCCCTGCGCGCGGACGATTTTCAAAACGGTCGCGCCCGGGTGCCGGAGGATGGCTGGGTGGCACAGGCGCGGGGCTGACGGCAGGAGCCACGTAGAATGGAGCTGCGCCTTCGCCGTCTTGCGGGCCGGCCATCGCCTCGACGTCGGTGGGTTCCAGCGCGGGAGTCACCACGCCGCTGGCGGGGAACACCTCGCCGCCCTGCGCTTCCATCTTCTCGACTTTTTCCTCGACCGTGTGGACGACGGCATCAAACTCCTCGATGCCTTCCAGGAAGTCGCTGACGTAGAGAAACGCGTCGCTGTCGAGGCCGATTTGCACGAAGGCCGACTGCATGCCGGGCAGCACGCGCGTCACGCGGCCCTTGTAGATGCTTCCGACTAACGCAAACTCTTTTTCCCTCTCGACGTAGTACTCACACAGCTGTCCTTCTTCGATGATGGCGACCCGCGTCTCGTGCGGGTTCGCCGATATGACCATTTCCTTCGGCATGGGTACTCCTCATGGAGCACCGGGTTGCGGCCATTCTCGCGGCTGCGCACACTTGTGCGCGCACCTGGCCCACGTGGGGGAAGGCAAAGCCATCTGGCTTGTTCCGCAGGCCGCTCAGGAAAGTCCTTCGATCTTGCGGGGTTTCTTTCCTCACCCGATGCGTTCCTCAGTCAAAAATTGGATTTCCGGTCCCGACCAGGCGGGACTCGGTGGTGGCTCCGCGGATCTCAGTTGACGAAACGCCGCATGCGGACGTTCATCACCAGGCCCAGAGCCAAAAATACGAAAGCAGTTGCCGATCCTCCATAGCTCATCAGCGGCAAGGGTATGCCGGTGACGGGCATGTAGCCGATCACCATGGAAGCATTGACCAGAACATGGAAGCCGAGGATCGCGGTGACTCCCATCACAATGAACATTCCGGCCTTGTCTTTTGCCTTCTGCGCGTTATCCACGAGCCGCAGAATCAAGCCCAAATATAAAAGTAAAACGAAACAGACTCCGATGAAGCCTTGCTCTTCCGCCAAGGCCGCGAGTATGAAATCGGAATACCGCACGGGCACGAAGCCCAGCTGGTTTTGGCTGCCCTTGCCAAATCCCTTTCCCCAGAAGCCCCCGGAACCAACGGCGATTTCCGACTGCAGGATCTGATAGCCGGCGCCGCGCTGGTCTTCCTCGGGATGCAGGAACGTCTGGATGCGCTGCTGCTGGTACGGCTTCAGATGATGCCGCATATTCCAGCCGAAGGGAACCAGCAACGCCACCAGAACCACGCCGACCGCCAAATGCTTCCATTCGACGCCGGCGAGTATCGCCCCGATGACGGCGACGGGAACCAAAACCAAGGCCGTCCCCAAATCGGGCTGCTTCAAGATCAAGCCTACAGGAACCAGGGTCAAAATGCCAACCTTCACCAAATCTCCCAGCGTGAGCCGGTCGGTATGGACTTCGGTGAAGTAGCGCGCCAGCGCCAGAATGATAATCAGCTTCATGAGTTCGGAGACTTGGAGGTTGGCGCCTCCCAGCGAAATCCAGCGCCGGGCGCCCAGGCGGGAGTAGCCCATCACCAGCACGATGACGAGGCAGGCGATTCCGAACACGTAGAGCACCGGAGCCTGGTCCAGCAGCGTGTGGTAGTCGATGCGCGAGATCGCGAACATGCCCACCAGTCCGATGCCGATCCACGTAAGCTGCTTCCACTGCATGCCGGCCATGGCGCTGGCGTGCGTGGCGGAGTAGATTTCGAGCAGTCCCATGCCGCTGATGGCGGCGACGATGCCGAGCAGGACCCAGTCGAAATCCTGCGTTTGCGGGTGCTCTTTCATCGACGTTGTACTCCGCCGGCGGGTGCGAGCGGCCGCGCGGGCCCCGACAGCGAGACATTCTGCGCGGTGGCCGGGGCCGGCAGAAAATGGCCAGCCTTCTTGTCGTAATACGCTTTGACGACGTCGCGCACGATGGGGGCGGCCGACGTGCTCCCCCAGCCTCCGGCCTGAACCAGCGCGGCCACCACGATCTCCGGATTGCGCCGCGGCGCGTATCCGACGAACCACCCGTTTTCCTTCAACTTCTTGCCCAGTTTATTCTGCAGCTCGAAACCTTCGACCTGAGCCGTGCCCGTCTTGCCCGAGAAGTCAATGTTCTGCAGTTTTACCAGGCCCGAGGTAGTGCCATCAGGCTCGTTGACGACCCCCCACAGGCCGTCGGTGACTTGTTGGACGGTGTCGTCGGAAATCGGGAACGAGCCGGACTTCAAGTCGCTGGCGCTTTTCAACAGATGGGGCGGGATCAGCGTGCCGCCGCTGGCCACCGCCGCGACCATGCGGGCCAGTTGTATGGGCGTGGTCATCACGGCGCCTTGCCCGATGGCCACCGAGATCGTAGATCCGGGATACCACTTGTGATGGTTGACGCGCTCCGACCAATCTTCGGAGGGGACCAATCCCGCCTGTTCGCCGGGCAAGTCGATACCGGTGCGCTGGCCGAGTCCCAGGCCGCGGGCGTAGTAGGAAATGCGGTCGATGCCGAGGAGCTTGCCGACGTTGTAAAAGTAGACGTCGCAGGATGCCACGATGGCTTTGTGGAGATTGACGACGCCGTGGGCGTGATCGCAATGGAAGACGCGCCCGTAGAACATCGCCGAGCCCGGGCAATAGACCGTGTAGTTGGGCGAGATGGCTTTCGATTCGAGCATGGCCGTGCTCATCACGACCTTGAAGACAGAACCGGGCGCCAACTGCGCCTGGATGGCGCGATTCAGCAGCGGGGTGTGCGGGTCGCTGTTCAGCTCCGCCCACTCGTCCTGCGGAACGCGAATCGCGAAATCGTTGGGGTCGAACGTCGGCCGGCTGACCATGGCGAGAACTTCGCCGGTGCGCGCATCCATGGCGATGAGGGCGCCTTCCTTGTTCGCGAAGTCCGCTTCCGCAATCTGTTGCAGATCCTCGTCGATGGTGAGCTGGATGGGCTTGCCGGGAATCGCTTCGACGTTGTCGAGCGTGCGGATGACCTTGCCCACGCTATTGACCACCACGCGGCGCATGCCGTCGGTGCCGACGATCTGGTCGTTGTATTGTTTTTCGAGCCCCGCTTTGCCCACGATGTCGCCGGGGCGGTAGCGGTCGGGATTCTTTTCCATTTCCTGCGGCGACACTTCACCGACGTAGCCGATGGTATTGGCGAGCATCTCGCCGTGCGGGTAGCGGCGGCGCTGGACCATCATCAATTCGAGCAGGGGAAGATCGGCGCGGTGCGATTCGACAAACGCGATGTCCGCTTCGCTGGCCGCCGGCTTGATGACAATGGGCTGGAATTTGGGTTCGTTGCGCGCCGCTTCCAGTTGCTGGTTCAGGTCTTCAGTCGCGAGGCCCAGGCCTTCTTCGATTTGCGGCAGGCTCTTCTCGAGCGCCTTCGGATCATCCCGCAGTAAAAGGATACTGAAGGAAGGATAGCTATCGGCGAGCACGCGGCCCTCGCGGTCGAGCATCGTTCCGCGCGGGGCGATGATGGGAATGTAACGGATGCGGTTGCGTTCGGCGAGGTCGGAGTAATGTCCGGATTGCACGACCTGGAGTTTCCAGAAGCCGACGAGCAGAAACACCACCACGGCCACCGACACGTAGGAGAAGAGTGCCAATCTGCCCTGCGGAACTTTCTGGTCGCTAATGCCCCACGCTGCCAACGGAACTCCTGCGTCACCGGCCCTGCGGATTCCGGCTGGGCCATGCCCCGAATCCGGTCCGCACTCGAAGTGTACTTCAACGTATCACTTGCGACGCGCGCGCCGCAACCCACGCATGCTCATTTGGTCAACGCGGGTTCGGCGGTACTACAACCTTGCTTGTGCAGCGCGTCCGGCGGCCGAGCGCATTGCTTCGGTTGCGGTCGGTGTAAACTTCAGCGTAGGCATCGCACCCTTGCACACACCGCAACGATGCGAAATCCGAAAGATCAAAATCGCCCAAAGGCTGGCACGCCCGACAACGAATCAATTGGAGGTCTTCAAGCACACTAATCGCTCGGGATGGAATATTCCGAGACAACGTGATCCTTCAGGATAGCCAGTTTCGATCCATCCGGCGACAGCGCAAAGCCATATGCACCTTTCGGCTGCGATGTTACCTCGACGGTGAGAACGCGCAGGCGACGTATTAGGTCATACACTACCACTTCTTCGGGTACAGAATGGTAGGTATCCAGCCAAGCCGATCCCTTCATCTCGGCCACATTTATCGCAACGTAGTTGCCATTGCTGGCGACAGAAATCGGGGACCTCGTCCTTTTCGAACTGATGATCTGTCATGAGAACGCTGCCGCTGCTGGTAGCCCAGGAGAACTCTCTATCACAGCCATATACAAACGAATCTGCAGCGACGAACCACGGCTCGGCAGGACAGGATTTGCGCGGAAGACCCGTGGACCTCCAATTCCCAGTTCTAAATTGGCTTGTTGAGAATCCCAAATTCGCGGATCTCAGCGCAATTCGTTGATCGTCAGATATCGAATAGTCTCCCAACGGGGCACGAGAGTCACTCCAGGACTGTTCAACTCGGAATGTTTCGCCATTTACCACCGAAAATCGACTTTGAGTGCGCGTGTAGTGGTTAAGTAAGACGGTCTTGCGGCTGGGGGACGTGGTAATAAGCCAGCCCTCATATGCATCGGAATCGGATAGCGGCCACTGTCGAAGGTCGGCAAACTCCCGAGAGCAAACTCGCAGGATGTCGCCGGTTCGCACCAATACTCCTCCTGAGGTCACGTGGATCGAGTGTTTCCAGAAAAACTGATTGTACGGATGCAAAGGCCAGTCCTTTGAAAGCACGGTCTTCCCGGTTTTAGCGTCGAGCACAGACATATGGAGGACGTAACTGGAATGACCGGGGTCGTCTCGCGACGATAACTCGCCCGTGGGTTCCGCTTCGTATACGATCAAGTGATCGTTATCAAGGAACGTGATACCCGGCGGATCAAAACGCACGTCTTCCTGCATGTGTTTACCATTTTTATTAAAGAAGTTACCCAGAGGGCCAATGGTCTTAACGACGTTGGCATTCCATAGCGGTTTTGGGGCGTCTGCTATTTTTCGTGGCGTTTCCTGAGCCAACCAAGTCAGAAAAAGCCACGCAACTAACCCTGCAATCGGCACTGTTTCTGCGCTCTCCCTAGTGTGGAATACCACCGGACCAAACCATATTGCCCAAAATAATGTCTACTCCTACGTGAACAAGCGATCCGACCGGAAAAAACCAAGGATTCAGCGGGCGGCCAACCCTTTTGCACTTCTGCTGTTGATGAAGGCTCACCGTCCAATGATACCAGTCCTCTACGTCATCGCCGAGTGAGTGGTTTAGGTTTTCAGAGTGTCCGAAAGATTGAAGGCGAAAGCCGGGGCCACCGCCAGGAAACACACCCGACGAACTAGCGGGAAATGCAGAGCGAGCGGCGATGCACCCGAGCGCGGCCAGAGCGATCTAAGTAAGTTTGACACGAGCAGGCGGCAGGTATAGAGTCCGGCGCAAAGCTGAAGTTTCAACCGTAAATCCCGGCCAGGAGATTTCGATGAAAGACAAACGCGACAATCCATCAGCGAAATTCGGCCTAGACCGCCGCTCCATGTTGAAGGGTTCCGTACTGGGAGGCGGCGCGCTGCTTGCCGGAGGTCTGGTTCCCGAACTTTTGGCCGGCGCAGCGCCAGCGATGCCTGCCGATCTGAAGGGGATGCGCCGCATCGCAACGGAAGAAGCTTTTTCGATTCCCGAAGTTGCCGCGGGCTTGAAGGGCGTCTCGCAAGCGGGTGGCAATAGCCTTGACCTGATTCTCGTGCAACGAATTTACGATGCGAAGCCGAGCGACCCGCCCTTGCCCCTGCTGCGGCAGTTGCTCGATCTCGAGGACGAGCGCCTTCGCGTCATGGACGACAACGGCGTCACCATGCATCTGTTATCGCTGACCGCGCCCGGCGTCCAGATGTTCGACGCCGACACGGCGACCGCGCTTGCCGAGCTCGCCAACGACCGCCTGGCCGCGGTCATCAGCCGTCATCCCACGCGTTTCGCGGGTCTCGCGGCCTTTGCGCCGCAGTCGCCCAAGCGCGCGGCCAAGGAGATGGAGCGCGCGATCAAGACGCTGAAGCTCAACGGGTTCATCCTGAACTCGCACACCAACAGCGAATACCTCGACAATCCAAAATATTTTCCCATCCTCGAGGCCGCCGAGGCCCTCGACGCCTGCATCTACCTCCACCCGCGCGCGCCTTCCGACGGCATGGAGGTGCCGTTCCGGGAGTATGGCATGGACAGCGCGGAGTGGGGCTACGGCATCGAAGTCTCGACTCACGCCGTGCGGATGATGGCCGCCGGCGTGTTCGACCGCTTCCCCAAGCTCAAGATCTGCATCGGGCACATGGGCGAGGCCGTGCATTTCTGGCTGTGGCGTCTCGATTTTATGAACAAGAGCGCCCAGGCCAGAGGCGCCGCGCCGAAAACCCAGCTGAAGCCCAGCGAATACTTCCGGCGCAATTTCGTCATTACCACCAGCGGCCAGGAATCAAACCTGGCGCTGGACTTCTCGATCAAGCAGCTCGGCATCGACAACGTGCTGTGGGCCATCGACTATCCCTATCAGCCGACCACGCCCGCCGTAGCGTTCATGGATTCCGCGCCCGTCTCGCCTGCCGAAAGAGAAAAGCTTTACCACGGCAACGCCGAGCGCGTTTTCCACATCAAGCCGGCGTGAGCGCGTTGGGATCCCGGAGGCAGTGGCCCGGGCTTTAGCCTTGGATCGGGCTGCGCTTTAGTCGCTTCGGAATAACGGCGCCACCCAAAGGCCCATCCTTCGCACAAGACGCGAAGGATGGGCCACCAGAAAACGCACAATCGCCCGAAGGCTGGCCCACCCGCCGTCGCCGACCGGGCTAAAACCGCGAAGAGGGTGCACCCTCTACTTCAAAAGCGTTCGAACCCGCCCCTGAGATCATCTTGAACATGGTTCCTGTCCGCTGGGTTTGGCGTTCGATCTAGCGTAGTCGTCATCGAAGTTTGACCTTAACCAAATTGTTCGCTGTTGTGTGAATTCTATTTTACATGCCGGAACTGCCAGTGCGATCACAGTGCCACCAGCGTACTTGTTCTCGACTGCAGAGCATGCGCTTTCTCGGAATGACAACCATCTTGCTTGCGATTGTCGCAGGCTTCGGACGGTGCGTTTATCCGCTTCGTGCATCAGTTCTACGTCGAGCTTCGGCAGTTTAGGAGCTTCATTATCTCTAGCAGTATTCGGCAGGTAATTGGACAATGCGTGCTGAAATGCTCGATTCAGGTCTGCTTCTGCGCGTCGGAGCTTCCGGTCGAGACACTCACTCTGCTCAGCGGTGCTTTGGAGTTTTTCGCAATTCGGTTCCTGTGCGAATGAACTTGAGGGCGGAATGATGCAGAAAAAGAGACACAACGAACTGACCGCCACTTTCTTCGACATGGCGGGGTCCTTTCGCGGTTTTTGGATCGTTACCGGTCCATGATGAATGATACCACTCCAGAAGATTACCGAAGAATGTCACATCAGGAAAGATAACTCCCGATAAATGGTGCGGGGATCAGGAGGGTTTGCGGAGGCGGTCGAGGAGGGCGAAGAGGACGACGCCGAACCCGGCGGTGACCAGGGAACCGAGCAGGAGGTGCAGGGAGAAATAGGGCTCGGCGCGGTTGAGCAGGAGGCGCTCGGTGGTGGCCAGCACGGCCTGATGAAAATGAAAGCAGAGGAAGACCAGGACGAAGCGGCTGATGGGATGCTCGGTGTCGATGTGGCCGCCGATGGAGGAGCCGACGTAGCCGACCAGCGTCTTTGCGATGCCGTAGAGGCCGATGGGGGTGCCATGGCTCAGGGCGTCCTGGAAAATGCCGATGGCGGCCCCGAGGAACAATCCGCTGACGGGCCTGCGGCGGCTCATGCCGAAATAGAAAGTGACGAGCAGGGGCAGATCGAGCAATTCGGCAAAGTGTCCGTACTTGTGCAGGAAGGCCTGCAGTAGCACGGCAAGAAAGCAGACAAGGATCACCGCACCGGCGTAATACTTGTGGACCTCAACTTTGGAATCGGATTGTGCTCCGCTGTTCAGCATGAGGGTCGTCTCATTTCATTGCTTGGGAGCGGGAGTCTTCGGCGCTGGGCTGGGCGTGGACGGTGCTCGCGTGGTCGCCGGTGGCTTGGGCGTGCTCGCGGCCTGGCCGGTTGCGCTGGAAGTTGGGACGGCTCGCCCGGCAGGTGGCTTGGGGCCAACGACCGTAGCCCCCGTGGAAGCGGCCGGCGCGGTCTGGGGTGGTGCAGGAAGTCGTGGTACGACCCCCGGCGCAGCGGGACCTGCTTCGGACGTATCGGTGGATTGGTCGGCCTGCTGGGGGATGAGTTCGTGCTGCGAAAGAAGGATGAGGACGTCCTCGAGGCGGTCCAGGCGCGCGGCGGGGCGCACGTGAATCACCTGAAAGGGATTTCCGGGAGCGGCATTGGTGACCGTGCCGACGAGCAAACCCTTGGGGAAGATGCGGTCGTCGCCGGAAGTCAGAAGAACTTCGCCGGGGTAAACCTTTTCGTCGTTGGTGACGTAATCCAGGCGCAACTCGGGGTCGCCGGTTCCCCTGAGCACGCCGTGGGTGCGTGTGTCGGCGAACAGGGCGCCCACGCCGCTATCCTTGTCGCTAAGCAGCAGGACCTGGGAGGTGTTGTTGGCGAGCACCTCGACGATTTTTCCGACGATGCCGTCGGGAGTGATGACGGCCATGTTGCGGCGGATATGGTCGCGTTCGCCGCGGTTGATGAACAGTGTGTGCGAGGAGGAATCGGCGCTGGCGCCAATCACTTGAGCGGCGAGCATGGGCGCTTCGACATGAGCGTCGCGGAGGCCCAGCAGGGCGCGCAGGCGTTGCGCTTCGCCGGCTTGGGCTTCAAGTTCGCGGTCGTGGATGCGCAAGCGATCGAGTTCGGCGCGGAGGCGCTCGTTTTCCACGCGCGCATGATGCAGCGCGAGATAGTCGCTCCAGACGCCGCCGGTTTTGGTGAGCGACCAGGTGGCGGCGCGTTCGCCCGGGGTGACGAGTTCGGCGGCCCAATAGCGGATCAGGCGCACGTCGTGTTCGCGCCGGATCTGGAAAGCGAGGAGCAGGATCTGGGCCAGCACGACGCCGGCCAGCAGGCTCAGGGTGCGATGGCGAGAGAAGAGATCAAGCATGATCGAGACTCGATGGCCGGGGCCGGAAGCCGGGGAACGTGAAAGCACGGAGTCCGGGGCAACGGCTCCGGCCAACACCGCTGGTTTGAGTTTTCAACTTGGAACTCTCGATCATCGACTTCATCAATCGATCGACACCATGCGCAGGAGCCGGAAATCGCTGAGCATTTTCCCGGTGCCGAGCACGACCGAAGCCAGCGGATCGTCGGCGATGGAAACGGGCAAGCCGGTTTCCTCGCGGATGCGCTTGTCGAGGTTCTTGATGAGCGCGCCGCCGCCGGTGAGCACGATGCCACGGTCGCTGATGTCGGCGGAGAGTTCGGGCGGGGTGCGTTCGAGCGCCACGCGGATGGCATTGACGATGGTGGAGATATTTTCGGACAGGGCTTCGCGGATTTCGCTGTCGTCGATGGTGACCGTGCGCGGCACGCCCTCGATCAAATTGCGGCCCTTGACTTCCAGGGTGAGCGGCTTTTCGAGCGGATAAGCGGAGCCGATTTCGATCTTGATCTGTTCGGCGGTGCGTTCTCCGACCAGGAGGTTGTACTTGCGCTTGAGGTAGTGCATCACCGACTCGTCCATTTCGTTTCCGGCGACGCGCACGGAGCGCGAATAGACGATGCCGCTCATGGAAATGACGGCGATATCGGTGGTGCCTCCGCCGATATCCACGACCATGTTGCCCGAGGGTTCCTCGATGGGCAGGCCCGCGCCGATGGCCGCGGCCATGGCTTGTTCGACCAGATAGACTTCGCTGGCGCGGGCGCGATAGGCGGAGTCCTGCACCGCGCGTTTTTCCACCGGCGTGATTTCGCTGGGGACGCCGATGACGATGCGCGGATGGACGAGCACGCGGCGGTTGTGGGCCTTCTGGATGAAGTAGGTGAGCATTTTTTCGGTCACCTTGAAGTCGGCGATCACGCCGTCCTTCATGGGCTTGATGGCCACCACGTTGCCCGGCGTCCGGCCGAGCATCTCCTTGGCCTCGCGGCCCACGGCGACGACCTCGCCGGTATTCTTGTTGATGGCCACGATGGAAGGTTCGTTGACGACGATCCCCTTGTTGCGGGCAAAAACCAGCGTGTTGGCGGTACCCAGATCGATGGCGAGGTCGGAGGAAAACAGGCTGAAAACCGACCGCAGATTAAAGCCGTTCTTGGTCACGAAGTGCTTCCCCCTCAGGTCCCAATTGGGCGCCCCGAGGTCTTCGGGGCGCGTGGTGCCGGCGGATGCTGCCGCGCTACGGAATCATAACGTCGACGCGCTTGATGGCCGTTCCGCCGCGGCGGTTCTGCCCAGTGATGACGATGGTGTGGCTCCCCCGAGTCATCGGCTGGGAAAAATATCGGAACTGTCCGTTGCTTTGGATGTCGGCGACCTGCTCGCCGTTGATAATCAGGGCCGCGCCGGGTTCGGTGCGTCCGATGACTTCGACGACGCTGCCCTGCAACTGCGTGGCGTCCACTTCCAGGAGCATCTCCTGGGCCTTGCCCTGGGTGGCGAGGGTGAACTTGTAAGGCTCGCTGGCGTCGCTGACGCTGTTCTTCTCATCAATGGCGTGGACGCGCCAGAAATAGTCGCCGGGATCGAGCCCGGAAATATCCAGGTTCGTCGCGGCGGTCTTTCTTTCGACGACGATGCGATTGAACATCGTGGTAGTGCTGACCTGGAAATCGTAGAGCTTGGCGGTGTTCGAGGGTTTCCAGGAGAAATGAATCGCATCGTGTTTGGGGTCGGCGGCGATGATGGGCTGCAGGTTGAGCGGCGCGACCAGTTCGGGCGGAGCCAGCACTTGCGTTTTGGTGATGCCAGCGCTGCCCGCGGTGAAGGTGGCGCGCTCATACTGTCCGATGTCCACGTGTTCGTCGCCGCGTTTCAGTTGGGCGCTTCCGGCGTCGACGGTGATGGCCTGTTCCTTGGTATCCGGATCGGTGGTCACGGCGGCGCGGCTATTGGCGCGCAGCGAGGCCACGGCATTTTCGAAGGAAACTTCGGCCTTCGAGCCCGGGACGGACCAGGAGCCGGTGGTCAGGTCGACCTGGCCGGAGGTGATGTGCACGCCAACCTGGGAAGCGCG
>VFSW01013567.1_pt1 | contig 11323 bp, 6 predicted proteins | sample 5358111 | NCBI WGS metagenome assembly VFSW01 (sample SAMN11554181, study PRJNA540505) | mine drainage metagenome | isolation source: sediment from site ElyBrook_90M | place: USA: Ely Copper Mine, Vershire, VT | collected 2017 | reverse complement strand
CACGACATCAAACTCGAACTGCACGTGCGCTGCCAGAAGCTGATCGAAGCCCGGCGGCGCGCCCACTTCCCGGACGCCGCGGTGCTGGGCGAGGAAGGCGATGCCGGTAATGACCAGGCGGCGGCGCGCTGGGTCATCGACCCGATTGACGGCACGGTGAACTTCGCTCACGGCATCCCGCACGCCTGCGTCTCGATTGCGTTGCAGGTGACGGGTGACGCGTGGCAAGTGGCAAGTGGCAAGACCGGGGCTCCGGCTCGCGGGCGGAATCCCGTCCCCCGCCCCCCGCCCCACGTCACTCTGGCGGGCGTGGTGTACGCTCCGTGCCGGGACGAAATGTGGACGGCGCGGCGCGGTTTCCCCGCGCGCCTGAACGGGCGCGTCATCCACGTCAGCCGACGGAACAAGCTCGCCGACGCGCTCGTCGCCCTCGGCTTCCCCAAGTCGGACGCGGCCATCGAACAGAATCTCGCGTGCCTCGTGGCGCTGGCACACCGCGCCCGCAAAGTACGCCTCATGGGTTCGGCGGCCCTGGCGCTGACGTACGTGGCCAGCGGCCGGTTCGACGCTTACCTGGAACGCGGCATCCGACTCTGGGACATCGCGGCCGGCGGACTGATCGTGGAATGCGCCGGCGGGGACTTCTGGCACGAGCCGGCCGAGGAAGCCGGCGCGTACCGGATGGTGGCCACGAACGGACGGTTGCGCCAACAACTGCCGCCGCTGACATGAAAACGAAATCCGAAATCCGAAATCCGAAGTCCGAAAGAAATCCGAGGCCTGAAACCCGAAACCGGGACTTCGCGGAGGCGTCGGCTTGTCCCGTGGCCAAGCCGCGCGCCGAAGCCGATGCCGGCCGTGCTTTTCAAGCTTCAGTTTTCGGATCGCCGATTTCAGATTGCCCCCCGGCGCGCCGCCGGACTTTGATCGCCCTCGCCGTCCTGCTCCTCGTCGTCGGCACCCGGCGGAGTCCGGCCGGCACACTGGCCCAATTCCGCACGGTGTTCGGTGACGTCGAGGTGGAGCTGTACGACCAGGACAAACCTCTGACGGTCCAGAACTTCATCCGCTACGTCGAGAGCGGGCGTTACCAGGACAGCTTCAGCCACCGCTTGATTCCCGGCTTCGTGATCCAAGGCGGCGGGTTCGCCATCACCAACCAGGACACTACCAACGCCGCCGTGGTGAGCGTGCCCACCTATCCGCCGATTCCGAATGAGTTCGGCGTGGGGCGGCGGTTCAGCAACGTCTTCGGCACGATTGCGATGGCCAAAGTCGGCGGCGACACCAATTCTGCTTCCTCCCAGTGGTTCTTCAACCTGGCGAACAACACCGCACTCGACGCGCCGGACCAGAACAATTTCTTCGTGGTGTTCGGTCGTGTGGTGAACGGCGCCAACGTGCTGAACATCTTCAACGGTTTTCAAACCTACGACGGCACGCAGCAGAGCAACCTGGTGGCGAATGTGGATCCGCTGCTCAACAACTACTTCTACCCGAACTTCGCCACGTGTCCGTTGCTGCACCCGGCGTTCGTGGAAACCAATCTCGTCTTCCTAGACATCACCCTGCTGAAGGTCGCAGTGGCGACGGTGGCCGGCGGCCAAGAAATCTCCTGGAACAGCGCCACAGGTCTGACCAACGTCGTGGAGTTCACGACCAACCTACCGCCCGTGTGGAACACGCTCCTCCGCACCAACGGCACCGGCGCCCGGATGTCCGTGGTGGACGGCCGCGGCGCGCCCTGGCGGTTCTACCGCGTACGGGTGGATTATTAAATCGGGCCGCGGCGCCTCACCAGCCGCGCCTTCAACGCCGCCAGGGCTTGGGCGCGGTGGCTGATCCGGCTCTTCACCGCGTCACCCAGTTCCGCAAACGTCTGGGCGTAGCCATCGGGGATGAACAGCGGATCGTAGCCAAAGCCGTTGCGCCCGCGCGGCTCGAAGCCGAGCCGCCCCGCGCAGGCGCCCTCGAAAAACTCCGTCTGCGCCTCCGGTTCATCCGCATAACAGACCGGCGAGGCGTTGCGGACGGCCCGTTCGCGCACCGGCGTCAGCGCCATCACGCAACGGAAGCGGGCGGTGCGCTTCTCCGGCGGCACGTCCCGGAGCAGGCGCAGCAGCTTGGCGTTGTTGTCGGCGTCCACCGCGTTTCCTTCGGTGGTGGCCGACGCGGCGAACCGGGCCGAATGCACGCCCGGCGCCCCGCCCAGCGCGTCCACTTCCAAACCGGAATCGTCCGCCAGGACAAACCACTCGTCCCCAGCCTCCCGTCCCACGGCACCGCTTCGCGCTGCGAGCCAGTGGGCAAGGGTGACGGCTTTCTTCTCCGCATTTCCGGCAAAGGTGTCGGCGTCTTCAACGACGGCGGGCGCGGCGGCGAAATCGCGCAGCGTCAAAAACAGGAAGCCGTCGCCCAGGATCGCGCGGATTTCGCGGGCCTTGTGCATGTTGCGGGTGGCAATCAGCAGCATAGTCATTGGTTTTCGCGATCCATCGTCGGCCAGACGGGACCGATGACAAGCGGAATTCGTCTGGACCTTGGCGGGGGGGGGACGGGTTGATCCGAGGAGTCACCTGCGGCCAGTCTCACGCTGAAGCCAGACGGACACGCAATGGAAAGAAGCGAGACAAACCTTTAACTCTGACCAAACTCGTCGGCGTTCGGGAGGGGCAGTTGGTTGCGCCGGTCCCTTGTGTTACAGAATTCCCCCTGGCGCAAGCTGTTCAAAAGCCAATCTGCGCCGGGTGTCGCGCTTGCCGCACGAAAAGGCTTGCGCTAACCGATAGGCCGTGCTTCATATTGGCTGTGTTGGCAACGGGGCGCAGTGTGCGACACGGTCATTTGACTCGAGTTTTGCATCCGTTCAAGCAGCAGGAGCCGCATGAAGATTCCCCATCATCCACTCGTGGCCGCGCGCTTTGGCGTGGCGATCATGCTGGGCACCACCTTCGTCACCCCGGCGTTGCGCGCGGCGCCGTTTCCCGCGCGGATCCTGCTCCCCGCCCCGGCCGGCGCAAGCAGCGAATCGCCGGCGGCCCCTCTGCTGGCGTCGCCGGAGGATTTCTCTGCCGCCGCGCAACCGTTGTCGTCCGTGCGCTCCCAATGGGCCGGGATGGCGTCCACCGGCTTCACTCGACCGCCCGACCCGCACGGTTCGGCCGGTCCGAACGGCATCCTGCAAGTGGTCAACACCCGCATCGCCTACTGGACCAAGGCTGGCCAGCCGATTTGGGGGCCGACGAGCATGGCCACGTTCTTCCCGTGGGTTTCGCCCGGCACCCAAACGGACCCGCGGGCGCTTTACGACCCCGCCACACAACGGTTTTACGTGGCGATCCTCGAACTCCCCTTCCTGGCTGACTTCACCACCATGCGCTCGTACATCGACGTGGCCGTCTCGAAATCGTCCGACCCCCGCTCAGCCACATCCGCTGATTGGTATGTGTACCAGATCGAGAACACCCTCATGGTCGGCACGAACGCGTACTTCGGCGACTACACGACGCTCGGGTTCGACGCCCAGGCGATTTACGTGACCCTGAACACCTACGACATCTACGGTTACGTCATGGGCAGTGGGTCAACGCCGGGCGACGATCAGATCACGGTGCTGAACAAAGCCGCCTTCCTCAGCGGGAACACGAATTACTCCTTCGTCTATGTTCCCGGCGGGCCCAGTGCCGCCTTCACGTTGCAGCCTTGCACGGTGATCGGCACCAACACCCCGGGCAACGTCGCCTACTTTGGCGAGACGTTTCCGGGGAATAACAGCCGGACACAGGTGCGCGTCTGGGCATTGGCTGATCCGCTGGGATCCCAGACCCTGACGTCCCAGATGGTGAACATTCCAGACAACGGCGGGGCGCCGAGCGCCTCGGCGCCGCAGCGCGGCACCACGATCCAGGTGGATCCACTGGACGGACGGACGCAGGGTAACGCCTTTTGGAACAACGGTTCGATCTGGTTTTGCACCACGGCGGGCGCCAGTGCCGGCCGGACCTCCGTTTATTATTACGATGTGAACTTGAATGGTTTTCCGGTCGGGATGGCAGCCTTGGGGGCCGCCGGGTCCATCAGCGGCGGCGGCGAATGGGCTTACCAGCCGTCCATCGGCGGGAACGCCCAGGGCGACGTGTGCGTCGTCTTCACCCAGTCCTCGGCCAACAGTTATCCCAGCATCCGCTATGCGGTCCGTCCCGCCGGCGCGACCAATTTCAATGCCCCCGTCACCTTGAAGGCCAGCCCGGCTTACTCCAACAGCGACCGTTGGGGAGATTACGGCAGCGTGTCGGTGGATCCGCTCGACCAGAGCTTCTGGGTAACACACGAATGGTCCCGCAGCACCCGGCAGCATGATTGGGGAACATGGTGGGCAAACGTCTTGACGGGCGACCCACCCGCGATTACCCAGCAACCCGGCGGCCTGACGGTGTACCAGGGCGACACTGCGGCCTTCGCCGTCACCGCCATCGGCACCGCGCCGCTGATCTATCAGTGGCAGTTCAACGGCGTGCCGTTGGCGGGAACGACTAACAGCAGCCTGGTGTTGAGCAACGTCGCTCTCTCCGCGGGAGGGAACTACACCGTGAGCGTCACCAACACCTACGGTTCGGTGACCAGCACCGGCGCGACGCTTGTCGTGATGCCGACGGTGCCGTTGCCTCTGGCACTGAACACCACCAACCTGGTGTGGCTCACCGAGGGCGACGCCATCTGGCGCGGGTTGACCGCCGTTTCGCACGACGGCGTGGCGGCGGCGCAAAGCGGCACCATCGGGGACGGCCAAACCACCCGGCTGAAAACGTCCCTGACCGGACCGGGCACGTTGACTTTCTGGTGGAAGGTATCGTCGCAAGCCAACGGCGACTGGCTGAGTCTGAACCTGGACGGCGTTTCGCTGGACAGCATCTCCGGGGAGGTGAATTGGCAGCCCATGACCGCCTACGTGGCGGCGGGCACGCACACCATCGCGTGGTCCTACACCAAGAACGCCAGCGGCAGCAGCGGCCAGGACAAGGCCTGGGTGGACCAGGTCGCGTTCACCCTCGGGGCCACGGCTCCCTTCATCACCACACAGCCAGTTGATCAAAATGTCCTGGCGGGGAGTCGGGTGAGCTTGAGCGTCACCGCGGGCGGCACGCCTCCGCTCGCCTACCAATGGATCTTCAATGGCGCCAGCGTGCCGGGAGCCACCGGCCCGGCGCTGACGCTGGCCAAGGCGTGGACGACAAACAGCGGCGCGTACGCCGTCGTCGTCACCAACAACTACGGTTCCATCACCAGTTCCATCGCTGCCCTCGCAGTGGTGCCGCTGACCGCCTGGGGCAACAACAATTTCTCGCAGAGCAGCGTTCAGCCGCAACTCACCAACGCGGTGGCCATCGCCGCCGGAGGTTATCACAGCCTGGCCTTGCGCGCCGATGGCTCGGTCTTCGCCTGGGGCGACGATTTGGTTGGGCAGGCCGATGTGCCTGCCGGAATGGGCGACGCGGTCGGGATTGCCGGAGGGGACTACCACAGTCTGGCCCTGCTCACCGATGGCAGCGTGTCCGCTTGGGGCGCCGACTACTACGGCCAAACCACCGTCCCCGCGGAGGCCGCCAATGTCGTCGCCCTCGCCGCGGGTTCCTGGCACAGCCTAGCGTTGCGGGCGGATGGCACGGTCGTCGCCTGGGGTGACGATAGCTGGGGCCAGATTGATGTACCGGCCAGCCTCGCTTACGTCGTCGCCGTGGCCGCGGGCAGCCATCACAGCCTGGCGCTGAAAGGCGACGGCACGGTGGTGGCCTGGGGCGATAATTCCGACGCGTCGGGGAATTACGTCGGGCAATCCATCCCACCGTGGGGACTGAACCGCGTGGTGGCGGTTTCGGCCGGCGGCTTCCACAGCGTCGCGTTGAAAGCCGACGGCACCGTGGTGGTGTGGGGCGACAATTCGCAAGGGCAGGCCGCGGTGCCGCCCGGCTTGAGCAACGTCGTGGCCGTGGCGGCGGGCGGCACGCACACCCTGGCGCTCCTTCAGACCGGAAGGGTAGTCGCCTGGGGCAGCGATTTGAGCGGCGAGAGCAGCGTGGCCACGAACCTTGCCAACGTCACGGCCATCGCCGCCGGGGCCTATCACAGCCTGGCGCTGGTGGGCCAGGGCGCACCCGGCGCGCGGCTGACGAGTCCCGTTCTGAGGGGAGCCAGCTTCACCGTCTCAGTGCCGACCGTGCGCGGGAAATCCTACGTGCTGCAATACAAGACGTCCCTGAAAGACAGCAACTGGTTCAGCGTGGCGGTGATCCCCGGCGACGGCACGGTGCGGACCATGACCGACCGGGCGGCCAGCGCGTCGCTGCGCTTTTACCGCGTGCGCCAACAATAGCGGGCCGCTCAGTTCTCCGGCTTTCGTCTGTCCCCATGCGGGCGGCGTTTCCAGCGGAGATTTCCGAGGCGGAGCTTGTCAGCCCGGCAAACCCCACTAAGTTCCTGCCATGAACAACACCTCCGCGAGCTTCCTCAAAGAAGACCCCTGGCGCATCTTCCGCATCATGGCCGAGTTCGTGGATTCTTTTGAGACGCTCTCTCACGTCACGCCGGCGGTGACGGTCTTTGGCTCGGCGCGGATGCCGCGAAAATCGCCCTATTACCACGCCGCAGTCACGCTCGCCAAGGGCTTGGCCAAGCACAATCTGGCCGTCATCACCGGCGGCGGCCCGGGCATCATGGAAGCGGCCAACAAAGGGGCGGCCGCCGCGCAAGGCCGATCCGTGGGGCTGAACATCGAGTTGCCCAACGAGCAAAAAGGCAACGGCTACGCCAACGTCCCGGTCCACTTCCACTACTTCTTTTCGCGCAAGGTCTGCTTCGTGAAATACAGCATCGCGTTCGTCTTCATGCCGGGCGGTTTCGGGACGCTGGATGAATTCTTCGAAGTCCTCACGCTCGTCCAGACCGAGCGCGTCCCCGAGTATCCGCTCATCCTCTTCGGGCGCGAACACTGGCAGGGCCTGCTCCACTGGATGAAAACCAACCTAGAGACCGCCGCCTACATCAGCCCCGGCGACTTGGATCTCGTCACGGTCACCGACGATCCGGAAGAGGCCATCCACGTGATCCTCGAGTACGTGCGCCGCGTCGGCCCGCCGGAAGTCATGCCGCGAGCTTTTGCCTGAGCCGGCGCCGTCCGCCCGATGCGCACCGGCCTGTACGAAGTCGCCACCGCGCACTCGCCGGAGTCGCTGGCGGAGTCCCTGCGCGGCGAACCCGGGGTGGTGCTCCTGCACAGCGCGGGTTTCGAGCCGCGCCAGGCCCGGTACTCGCTCGTCACGGCCCGGCCGTTTCTGACGCTGCGTTCCTTCGGCTCGCGTTGCGAACTGCGTTCCACCCAGGGGCGGCGCGTGCTCGCCGCCAACCCGTGGACGCTGTTGGCGGAACTGCTGGCCCCTTACGAACTGCCCGACGAAACGGACCTGCCGTTCCCGCTTGGCGGCTGCTTCGGCTACTGGGGCTACGAGCTGAAGAACTTCGTCGAACCGAAGCTCCCGCGGCGCGCGGTCAACGATCTCAATTTGCCCGATTGTCAGCTCGGTTTTTACGACAGCCTCGTCGTCTTCGATCACCAACTGGACAAAGCCTGGATCATCTCCACCGGTCTGCGCGAGGATGGCTCGCGCTCGGAGCCGCTGGCCCGCCAGCGAGCTGATTTCTGGCGGGACCGCCTGAGTGCCGAAGTTCCGCTTGCGGATGACGCGCCCCGCGCCCCGCGGCCCATTTCCCGCGTCACTTCCAATCTTTCCCGCGCCGGATTCCTGTCCGCCGTCGGGCGCGCCCGGGGCTACATCCACTCCGGAGACATCTACCAAGTCAACCTCTCACACCGGCTCGCAGCCCGCCCCGCGCCCGCCGGCTGGGAGCTTTACCGGCGGCTGGCGGCCGCCTCTCCGGCGCCGTTCGCGGCCTACCTCGACGCCGGGGATTTTCAGATCGCTTCCTCGTCACCGGAGCTGTTCCTCCGCCTGAGCGGCGCGCACATCGTCACGCGCCCGATCAAAGGCACGCGCCCCCGCTCCCCGGACCCGACTCGCGACGCCCAACTCGCCTACGAACTCCAGACCAGCCGGAAGGAGAACGCGGAGTTGGTGATGATCACCGATCTCCTCCGCAACGACCTTGGCCGCGTGGGCGAGTTCGGCTCGGTGCAGGTCCCGGACCTGATGCGCCTGGAACGCTTCGCGCAGGTGCAGCATCTCGTCTCGACGGTCGAAGGCCGCCTGCGCCCGAACCTCACCCACCTCGATGCGCTCACCGCCTGTTTTCCGGGGGGCAGCATCACCGGCGCGCCGAAGATCCGCGCGATGGAGGTCATTGACGAACTGGAGCCGTTGGCGCGCGGGCCGTACACCGGAGCGTTGGGCTACCTGGGTTTCAACCGCGAAAGCCAGTTCAGCATCCTCATCCGCACCGCCGTTTGCCGGGGCGGCACAGCGTACTTCCACGTCGGCGCCGGCATCGTGGCCGACTCGGTCCCGGAGGCGGAATACGAAGAAACGCTGGCCAAAGCAGCGGGTTTTCTGGCGGCGCTGGCGTGTCAGCTTGGACCGGCGGCGCCCTGGAAAAGTGCGGTGCCGCATCTCGGATTTCGGATTTGATGCCGCTATGACCGTCTTTCTCAATGGACAGTTCGTGCCGGCCGAGCAAGCCGTCGTCTCGGTCTTCGACCGCAGTTTTCTGTACGGCGACGGGTTGTTCGAGACGATACTGGTTCGCAACGGAAGACCCTTCCGCTTCGAGCACCATGTCGCGCGGCTGCAAAACGGCGCCGCGTTTTTGGGGATTGCGATGCCCTTCGCGGCGCCGGCCTTCCACAGCTTCGCCGTCCAATTGCTCCGCGAGAACCGGTCGGTTGACGGCGTCCTTCGCCTCACGCTTTCCCGCGGCGTGGGCCGGCGCGGTTACTCGCCCCGGGACGCCAGCCAGCCCATGACGGTGATGACGCTCCACCCGAACCCGCTGCACGATCCGGCCCCTCCGCCGCAGTGGCGTTTGGTCACTGCGCCCTTCCGATTGACCGCACACGAGGCCGGCGCGCGCGTCAAGACGGGCAACAAGCTGCCGCAAATCCTGGCCCGTGCCGACGCCGAGGCGCGCGGTGCCGACGAGGCGTTGCTGCTGAACACGGAGGGCCAAGTGGTCGAAGGTGCCGGCAGCAACCTGTTTTGGATCGCCGACGGAACGGTCTGCACGCCCCCGCTGGAGAGCGGCATCCTGGCCGGGGTCACCCGCGCGGTGGTTTTGGAAATCTGCCAGCGCCGGGGCATGCCCACGGTGGAAGCCGGGATCACGCCGGAAGCCTTGAGCGGGCAGGACGGTGTGTTTCTTTCGCTGAGCACGCTGGGCATCGTCGAGGCGCTGACGCTGGACGGGGCGGCCGTGCGCCGGTCCAGCCTGACGTCCTCCCTCCGTGACGATTACTGGCGCCTCGTTCAACAGGAAACAGGGTAAGCAGCCTTGGTCGCCGGAAATTTGTCTTTGAATCCCGCCCCCGCGCCGCCAGTATTCGCCCTCACTTTTGGACGGCGGATTCCAATTCCGCATTTCGCATCGGCATGAAGCGTACACATCACTGCAACGAACTGCGCCCGGCGCATGTTGGGCAGACGGTCACCCTGAGCGGCTGGGTCCATTCCCGGCGCGACCTGGGGGGCGTCATCTTCATCGATGTCCGCGACCGCGAGGGCCGGACACAGACGGTCTTTGATCCGTCGGACCTCTCCCGCGCGCTGTTCGAGCGGGCCGCCGCGCTGCGCAGCGAGTGCGTCATCAGCGTCAAGGGCAAGGTCCGCCAGCGCCCCACCGGCACAAACAATCCGAAGATCGCCACGGGCGAGGTCGAGGTGATGGCGCAGCAACTCGAAGTGCTGAACGCCGCCGACGTGCTGCCGTTCCCGGTGGACGACCCGGAAATCGCCAGCAAGGTGAATGAGGAACTGCGCCTGCAATACCGCTACCTCGACTTGCGCCGGCCGGAGATGGCCCGCAATCTCCGTCTCCGCTCCAAGGTTGCCACCGCCACGCGCGTCTTCTTTGACCAGCAGGGCTTCCTCGAAGTCGAGACGCCGATCTTGTTCAAATCCACGCCCGAGGGCGCCCGCGAGTTCATCGTCCCCAACCGCCGCGAGCCGGGCACCTTCTACGCCCTGCCGCAATCGCCGCAGCAGTTCAAGCAAATCCTCATGGTCGCCGGCGTCGAGAAGTATTACCAGCTCGCCCGCTGCTTCCGCGACGAGGACCAGCGCGCCCACCGCCAACTCGAATTCACCCAAATCGACGTCGAGATGAGCTTCATCGACCGCGAGGACATCTACGCGCTGGTCGAGGGCTTGCTCCAGCGCATCTGGAAGGTCGCGCGGGACGTGGACATCCCGACGCCCTTCCCGCGCCTGACCTTCGCCGAGGCGATGAACCGCTTCGGTATCGACAAGCCCGACACGCGGTTCGCGATGGAACTGGTGGACCTGACGGACGATTTTCGTGGGAGCAGCTTCCGTGTCTTCGCCGGCGCGGTCGCGGCAGGCGGCGTCGTAAAGGCGCTCAACGCGAAAGGCTTCGCCAACGCGACGCAGGGCCAGATCGACACCATGACCGAACTGGCCAAGAGCTTCGGCATGAAGGGGCTCGCGTTTATCAAGGCCGAGAACGGCGAATGGAAGTCGCCGATCCTGAAATTCCTCAACGACGCCGAGAAGACCGCGCTCAAGGCCAAGCTCGCGATTGAAGAGGGCGACTTGGTGCTGTTCGCCGCCGACCAGTGGCATAACGCCTGTGAGCTCCTCGGCAAGGTGCGCCTCTTCGCCGCCGACGCGCTCAAGGCGCAAAGCAAGCTGACGATTTCAGCGAACCAGTTCAATTTCCTCTGGGTGGTGGACTTCCCGCTGCTGAGCTTTGACAAGGAAATGAACCGCTGGTATTCGAGCCACCATCCGTTCACCGCGCCGGTGGCTGAGGACGTGTCGCTGCTCAAGGCCGATCCCAAGAAGGTCCGCGGCCAGCACTACGACATCGTGGTCAACGGCGTCGAACTGGGCGGCGGCTCGATCCGTATCCATCAGCCGGACGTGCAAAAGATGATCTTCGAGGAGATTCTGGCGATCCCGGCGGACGAGACGAAGTTGCGGTTCGGTTACTTGCTGGAGGCATTCCGATTCGGCGCCCCGCCGCACGGCGGCATCGCCCTGGGCTTCGACCGGCTCTGCGCGATCCTCTGCGGCACGCCGAGCATCCGCGACGTCATCGCCTTCCCCAAGACCGCCAAAGGCACCTGCCTGATGACCGACTC
>VFSW01013566.1_pt1 | contig 11324 bp, 10 predicted proteins | sample 5358111 | NCBI WGS metagenome assembly VFSW01 (sample SAMN11554181, study PRJNA540505) | mine drainage metagenome | isolation source: sediment from site ElyBrook_90M | place: USA: Ely Copper Mine, Vershire, VT | collected 2017 | reverse complement strand
CTATATGGCTTTCGCCCAGGCCGATCTGAAACTGCCTGACGGCTGGACGATAACGGGGGGAGCCAGCGTTAACGTCAATGCCCTGAATATTACGCAATTCAATGTGCCGCCTCCTGTCACTACTCCGATTCGTTTTAATAATAAAGTCGCTCCCCGTATTGCCCTGTTGAAAACGATCCTGCCGGACGTCAGCATCTACGCCAGCGCCAGTCGGGGGTTTTCCACTCCGACGGTGCAGGAACTGCAAAAGAGCACCGGGGTCGTAGGACCACCCCTGCAACCGGAAAACGGTATCGATTACGAGCTCGGCGCAAGGGGCAGCTTCCTGCATGACCGGCTGTTCATCGATATCGATGGGTTCGTCTTCCATATCAAGGATGCCATCGTCCAACGCATCGACACAAACGATGTCAGCTATTCCGTCAATGCCGGCGGGACGAATCAGCATGGGCTGGAGACCTATGTCTCTTACCAGGTGGTCGATCAGGTTAACGGCTTCTTCACCAACGTACGGCTATTCATCAGTCATGCCTGGCATGATTTCCACTATGCAACTTTCACCCAGGACACGTCGAATTTCTCCGGGCATCGCCTGCCCAGCGTGGCACCGCAGACGATCGTCAGCGGATTGGACGCCACATTGAAAATGGGGCTGTATACCAATGTCACCTATACCTATATGGCTAAGATCCCTCTCAATGACGCCAATTCTTTCTTTGCGGGGTCATACAATCTGCTGGGCGGCCGGATCGGCTGGCGGAAAATCATCTCAAAAAAAATCCGGCTGGACATTTATACAGGCATCGATAACGCTTTCAACATTAAATATAGCCTGGGAGACGATTTCAATGCGGCATTTAACCGGTTCTTTAATGCCGCGCCGGCCCGGAATTATTTTGCCGGGGCATCCTTTCATTGGGCATTAAAATAAACCGGTCGCACAAGTTTGCGGTACCGGTCCCCACGCCTACTTTTGCGCTGTTTGGTTGAAAACCATATCAATATGAAGCTAATTTCCAGGTCGTCATCGTTATGTGTTGCCGTTATTATCTTTTTATTGCCGGTACCCGCCTGCCGCCAGCCTGCGGCCGGTAAGGGGACGCGCGGGGACGCGGCCGATACCAGAAGCTCAAGCTCTGTGCGAGGGGCTGAAGGAAGTGCATTGGAGGCGTCCGACGGAAAAGAATCTTCGCCGGGCAGGTCCATCGTCAAATATGCGCACGGTTTCACCATCGGTTATTTCGACCATTATAAGGAAGTGAAGATCCTGAACCGCTCGGGCGGCCGGATGGATACGCTGGATTACCTCCTGGTGCCGCAGGGAATGGCCGTTCCGGCCGGTCACCCTTCCGCACAGGTCATCACCACTCCTGTGCAGTCGCTGATCGTCATGTCGTCCATGCACGTGGCGCAATCGGATTTTGCCGGAGTGGCCGACCGGATCATCGGATTGGGCAACGGCCATTACGTAAATTCGACTATCGTGCGGAATGGAATACAATCAGGGAAGATCAAGCTGGTCGGCATGGATGCCAACCTGAACAACGAGCAAGTGATTACCTTGCATCCAGGGGTGCTGATGACGATGAGTAACCCGGAGGCGGCATTCGGCCAATACAAGACGCTGATAGACGCGGGGATCCCTGTCCTCCCCAATGCGGAATGGCTGGAGACGACACCCCTGGGTCGCGCCGAATGGGTCAAGCTGGTCGGGGCGCTGACCGAACGGGAATCATTCGTTAACAGGAAATTCGATAGCGTGGAACAGGTGTATCAACAAATCGCCAGGATCGGCAGCGGAGCGGCTGGGAAGCCGTCGGTCATCATCGGGATGCCCTTTAAAGGGACCTGGTACATGCCGGCGGGGGAAAGCTATATGGCTCAATTCCTGCGGGATGCGGGGGCCGACTATCATTGGTCGGATACCAAGGGTACCGGCAGCCTGGCGCTGAGCTTCGAGTCGGTGGCGCCCGTCGCGCTGTCGGCCGGCTATTGGCTGAATGTCGACTACGTCGATTCAAAAAATGACATTCTTTCCAAAGATCCCCGTTACAGTACCTTCCACGCTTTTCAAACGTGGGCCATCTACAATAACAACCGGCGGGTGAATGATCTGGGATCCAATGACTACTGGGAATCCGGCGCCGTAAACCCCCAGCTGGTGCTGGCAGACATGATCCGTATCTTTCATCCCGGCCTGCTGCCCGCCGACTCACTGCATTATTACATACAAATCAAATGACAGAAATCCCCATACAGAAAATTCGTCTTGCCGGGCTGCTTCTATTGCTCCTGCTGGCCTTTCTGCTGGACCTGGCGATGGGAACGGTGAAGGTCCCGGGGGTCGGGATCGTAAGGGTCTTTTTTTCACCCGGTACGGCCAATCCCACCTGGCATTTCATCATCGCGCGGATCAGGCTGCCCAAAGCCTGTACCGCGGTGCTGGCGGGTTGCGGGTTGTCCGTTGGCGGGTTGCAGATGCAGACCTTGTTCCGCAACCCACTGGCCGATCCTGCCATCCTGGGAATTACCGCCGGAGCCAGCCTGGGGGTCGCAGCAGTGATGTTGACGGGCGGCAGCATGGCCACCCTGTATGCGATCAAGGAGCTGGGCGTATCCGGCAGCTGGCTGATCATCGCTGCAGCCTGCCTGAGCGCAGGCGCCGTCATGCTGCTGGTGCTGACTTTGGCCAGGCAGCTAAGGGACAACGTATTGATGCTGATCATCGGGATTATGATTGGCAGCATTACGCTTGCCCTCACCAGTATCTGGCAGTATTTCAGCGATCCGGAACAAGTCAAGGATTACCTCCTGTGGACCTTTGGCTCACTGGGAGGTGTAACCGGCGCCCAGCTGTCGATATTGTCGGTGGTTATCGCCACCGGGCTGGTGATCGCCTTCCTTTCCTCCAAGATGCTGGATGCGTTATTATTGGGCGAGCATTACGCCCGCAGCATGGGATTGACCACGCGCAGGGCCCGGGTCATTATCATCTGCAGCACCAGCCTGCTGGCCGGCAGTATCACCGCTTTTTGCGGTCCCATCGGATTTATCGGCATTGCCGTTCCGCACATCGCCCGCACGATATTCAATACGGCCAGCCACCGGATCCTCATGCCGGCGTGCTGTCTGATCGGGACTATCCTGCTGTTGCTATGTGACATAGTCGCACAGCTGCCAGGCAGCCAGAGCGTACTGCCTATCAATATCATCACTTCCCTGGTAGGATCTCCGGTCGTCATCGTACTTCTTCTCCGCAAGAAAAATCTAAACTCGTGGTAATGGGCAGCGATCCGGTCTTATTACGAACCAGCGGCCTGCAGACAGGCTACCATTCCGGCGGTAAAAGGATCGTGGTCTCCGGTGAACTGCCGGAACTGGAACTACAACCAGGCCGGCTGGTCTGCATGCTGGGTCCCAACGGATCCGGTAAGTCTACTTTGCTGCGAACGCTGGCTGGTCTGCAACCTGCGCTGAACGGCACGATCGATGTTTCCAGCGTCGAAGCGGACAAACCTGCGGAACTGGCCAGGAAGATCAGCCTGGTGCTGACAGACCGGGTACGCGGAAACAATCTGACCGTTCAATCCCTGGTCGAATTGGGAAGGTATCCTTATACCGGCTGGCTGGGGATGCTGGACGAAGCGGATAAGGCTGCAGTCGAATGGGCCATCGGGGCGACAGGCATCGGCGCATTACGGGACAGGAAGGCACATACGCTGAGCGACGGGGAAAGCCAGAAGATGATGCTGGCCCGCGCCCTCGCGCAGGATACACCAATACTGATGCTGGATGAGCCGACGGCACACCTGGATCTTCCCAGCCGGATCAGGCTGATGCGATTGCTGCACCAACTGGCGGGACAGACGCGCAAAGCGATCCTTCTATCCACGCATGAGCTGGACCTGGCGTTGCAGGTCGCCGATGCCGTTTGGTTGCTGGAGGCAGGCGGCCGTCTCCACCAGGGAGCGCCGGAAGACCTCGTGCTGAACGGAGTTTTCGAAGCCGCTTTTGCGGAAGAGGACATCGTTTTCGATAAAGAGGCCGGCGCCTTCGTCATTCATGCCGCACCTGGCAAGCCGGTGCTGCTGACCGGCGGGGGTATCGCCTTCTTCTGGACCCAAAGGGCTTTGCGCAGGGCAGGTTTTAGCGTCGTCCCGACGACTGTCGCGACGGCCGCAAAAGAGCTTTCACCGGACATACTTTACCATATCCGCATTCCCGATCATCCGACCCATCCATCATGGCTGCTGGACGGCCAGGGAGTGAGCCGGGAATATAACTCCATCGCGGAATTGTTGCAGGCAATGACGTAGAATCTTTATCTTCGCACCGAATTCGGTTGACGACAATCGTCATTAAAAGGGAAGTCCGGTGTAAATCCGGCGCTATCCCCGTAGCTGTAAGTGCTGTCCCGTTTCGTGCGCATCCTGCGGATGCCACTCTTCGGGAAACGACCGGTAACTCTTCAAACCACTGTCCGCCACTGCGGATGGGAAGGTCAACCGGGTCTCGCACAAGCCAGAAGACCTGCCTGATTCATCACTATTTTTTATTAACGGCTTTCGGGAGAAAAGCAAAAAAAATTAACTGCAATGATCAGCAAACATTGGGCATTCCTATTGCTGTCGGTTACCGGCAGCGCTTCCTCTTTCGCACAAACAACCAAAGACAGTACGGGCAAACAATTGGACCAGGTGATCATCACCGCCACCAAATATCCGGTCAAGCAGAGTCAGACCGGGAAAGTGGTGATTGTCATCACGCACGAAGAAATTGAAAGGAGTATCGGAAAACCGCTGGGCGAGCTATTAGGAGGACAGGCAGGCATTATCGTCAGCGGCAGCCTCAACGATCCCGGGACAAATCAGAGCATCTTCATCCGCGGTGCAGGTTCCGGCCGGGCGCTGGTGCTCATTGACGGCATACCCGTCAACGACCCGACAGCAACTGACAACAGTTTCGACATCAACCTCATCCCCGTCACCATGATCGAGCGTATCGAGATCTCCAAAGGCGCCCAGTCTACCTTGTACGGGTCGGACGCCATAGCCGGAGTAATCAACATCATTACCACCAAATCCGGCGTAAAGACTCCGTTCAATGTCAAAGCCAGTGTATCCGGCGGCAACTACGGGACCTATAACGCGAATGCGCAGGTTTTCGGGAAGGTCGCCGACCGGGTGACCTATAATGTCCGCTATAACCACGACCAGTCCGTCGGTTTCCCCACCGCCAAAGACAGCAGCAAAAGCGCGACTTCCGCCGTTCCTTTCCTGAACGACGGGTTCAAAAGCGATCTTGTAGCCGGCAACCTTGGCTGGAATGTCAACAGCGCACTGACTATCAAAGGTTTTTTTCAATACAGCCAGTATAAGGCAAATATCGACGCCGGCCCCTTCACGCCGGCGGTAGGTTATACCAGTACCACAAAAAGTCTTCTGGCAGGCGGAGGTTTTACTTACAAGCTGTCCAACACGACTATCACCGGCAATTACCGTTACGGCACTTCCGGTTTGCATCTGCTGGAGGATAGCGTCTATGGACAATCATATTACACCGACCACTATGCGGGTACCTCCCAATATGTGGAAATGTTCGCCAGTACGACCCTGGGCTATGGCTTTACCCTGTTGAACGGCGCAGATTACCGGTATGCCGCCATGCATGAATCCGGCAACGACGGCGGTTACCCGCTTGCCTTCAGCGATACCTCCGTCAGCCAGACTTCCATGTACAGCTCCCTGTTGTACAGCGGCAAGTCCGGGTTGAGCGCCGAGCTTGGAGGCAGGTTGAATACGGACTCCCGCTATGGCAGCAACTATACTTATACTTTCAATCCAGCGTGGCTGATAGACCCTGATTGGAAATTATATGGCAGCATCGCGACTGCTTTCAAGGCGCCTACGTTGTACCAGCTGTATTCTCCCTATGGCGACGCCAGCCTGCTGCCCGAGACGTCGAAGAGTTATGAAGGAGGTATCCAGTTCAACAACACGTTGCTGAATACACGCGCCACTTATTTCCACAGGAATACCAAAAACGGGATCGACTACAACTTTTTCACCAACCTGTATTATAATTACGATGAGGAATGGGGAAACGGGATCGAATGGGAAGGCAGCATCAAATTCGCGAAGATCTGGTCGCTGTCCGCCAACTATACCTGGACGAAGATGAAACAGCAGATGCAGAGCCATGTATCCTACAACGATACGACCTATGACTATGCGTTGCGGGTGCCTGAGCATACGGTGAATATCACGCTGGGGGTCAGGCCGGTGCCGGGGCTTTACTTCAGTCTCACAGGTCACTACGAAAGCAAACGCTACGATATCGGCGGATATGATGCCAATTTCAATCCCTTGCCGGACGTCGTGCTGAAACCGTTCGCTATTCTGAATGGCTATGCGGAGTATAAGGTGGTCAGCCATCTCAAGATCTTCGTTGAAGGCAGGAATATTCTCGATAAGAAATTTGTCGCCATTTATGGGTACAATTCAATCCCTGCGATGTTTACGGCAGGAGCGACAGTCGAATTTTAAGTACCTTCACCGGACAAATAATCAATATGAAAGCCTGTTCTTTTCTTCCCGCCGCTACCCGGATGATCTATGATATGGGCCTGCAGGATATGCTGCACGGAGTGACTTTTGAATGCCCGCCCGAAGCATCCGGCAAGCCGGCCGTCGTCCGCTGCCTGCTGGAAGGGCATTCGTACAGCAGCGAGGAGATCGACAGGATCTTTTCAGCCAGCAAAGCGCAGGGCAAGAGCATGTACTATGCAGACGATGCGTTGCTGCAGGAGATCGCCCCGGACATCATCTTTACCCAGGATGTCTGTGAAGTATGCCAGATCGATACTACCTGTACGGCGGCGGCCATTGCCAAACTGCCCAGGCAGCCGGTGCTGATCCCGCTGACGCCGGGCAATCTCGAAGAGGTCTTTGCCACTGCCGTCACCATCGCAGGCGCCCTTGGCCGGGAAGAAGCGGCCTACGGACATTTATCCGCTCTGCAGAAAAGGATCGACGGGATCACCGATGCGCTGAGAGCACACCGGTCGCCGCTGAAAAGGGTGCTGATCATGGAATGGATAGAGCCGGTATATAACTGCGGGCATTGGATCCCTTACCAGGTAGCTTACGCCGGCGGTATCGACATGCTGTCGAATCCCGGCGGAGATAGTATTGTCACGCCCTGGGACAAAATAGCCCGGTATGACCCTGAAGTGCTGGTGATAGCGCCTTGCGGATTTCATACGGCGCGGGCGAAGAAGGAGTTGCACCTGTTGCAGCAGAAGCCGGGTTGGGAAAGCTTGCAGGCCGTGCGTAATGACGCTGTCTATTTGGCGGACTACGACCTGTTCACGCAACCAAGTCCCGGCACATTGACGGACGGGATTGAACTGCTGGCCGCTTTGTTTCACCCGGACATTTTTTCGGCGCCTCTTCATTTGCAACATAAATATCTGCCGGTGACGGCGTCGACCCATCAATATGTCTAAACTGATCTTCATCACCGGAGGCGCCCGCAGCGGGAAGAGCCGATATGCCCAGGAGCTGGCCTTGCAGTACAGCGATCGTCCTGTCTATGTCGCCACGGCGCGGATATGGGATGAAGAATTCCGCCAACGGATCGATCGTCACCGGCAGGAACGGGACGAACGCTGGACTTCGATGGAAGAAGAAAAACAGCTCAGCCGGTTACCGCTGGATGGTCATGTAGTGGTGATCGATTGCGTGACGCTCTGGATCACAAACTTCTTTTCAGACCTGCATGCGGATATCGATGCCTGTCTCGCGGCCTGCCGCCGGGAGATCGATGCGCTGGCCATGCTGAATGCAACTCTCATCCTGATCAGCAATGAGATCGGTATGGGATTGCATGCCGACACACCGGCAGGGCGGCAATTCACCGATCTGCAGGGATGGGTCAACCAATATATTGCCGCCAAGGCGGATCAGGCTATCTTTATGGTCAGCGGCATCCCGCTGACGCTCAAAAATAAATGATCGATTGTATGCAAACAACGACATCATTAACCCTCCGGCAGACACTCCGGCAAAGGATAGACAACAAGACCAAACCTTTAGGGGCGCTGGGGCGACTGGAAGAGATCGCCCTGCAAATTGGTCTGCTGCAGGGAACGACCGATCCGCAGCTGGTGCAGCCGCATATCGTTATATTTGCCGGCGACCCCGGTATCGCCGCTACCGGCCTGGTAAATCCCTATCCTCAGTCCGTCACCGCGCAAATGGTGCTGAATTTTCTTTCGGGCGGCGCCGCTATCAATGTATTCTGCCGTCAACACCATATCGGGCTCACCGTAGTCGATGCGGGAGTTAATTTCGATTTCGATACCGCCTCGCCGGACGGAAAGCTGGTCATGAAGAAGACGGGATATGGCACCCGAAACTATGCCGAAGGGGCAGCCATGACTTCCGGGGAGACCATCGCGGCGATAGAAGCCGGGAAGGAAGTAGTCGCGGGCCTGGCTATGCAAGGCTGTAATTGCATCGGGTTGGGTGAAATGGGTATCGGTAACACTTCTTCGGCCGCATTGATCATGAGCTATGTCACGGGTGTCCCGGTGGATGAATGTACCGGCCGGGGGACGGGCGTGAATGACGAACAGCTGGAAAAGAAGAAAAAGACCTTACAGCAAGCCTTTCGACTGCATCTGCCGGCGATTGCCGCGAATCCGGATCCACTGACCATCCTGCAGCTTGTCGGCGGCTATGAGATCGCTATGCTGACCGGAGCGTATCTGAAAGCGGCGGAGTTGAAAATGGTCATCCTGGTCGACGGATTTATTACCACCTCGGCGCTATTACTGGCGAGAATCCTGGACAGCCGGGTAACCGAGTCTTGCATCTTTTCGCATTGCAGCGGCGAAAGCGGTCATGCAAAAATGCTGGAATACCTGGACGCCGAACCTTTATTACACCTGGGCATGCGCCTCGGAGAAGGCACCGGCGCAGCTATGGCCTGGCCGCTGGTGCAATCGGCCGTAAATTTTCTGCGGGAGATGGCGTCTTTCGAATCCGCGGGCGTCAGCAAATGCAACGATTTATGAAAGGCGATATATGAAAAAAGAAGGAAAGATCTTTTTAACGGCGGTCATGTTCCTGACCCGGATACCCGTGCCGGCGACCATCGATCATAGCCCGATTGAGCTGCAGCAGGCACGCCGGTATTTCCCGGTGATCGGATGGATCGTCGGTGCGCTCAATTCCCTGTTTTTCCTGGTTTTCTCGCGATATGTGTCGACAGACGCCGGCATTATAGCATCGATGATCACCGGGTTGTTCATCACAGGCGCCTTTCACGAAGATGGGTTTGCCGATGTCTGCGATGGGTTTGGCGGCGGCTGGACCCGTGAAAAAATTTTACATATCATGAAGGATAGCCGGATCGGTGCTTTCGGCGCTATAGGTCTGATGGCCATCTTCAGCAGCAAATTCGTCTTGCTGGCGGCACTCCCGGGCTACTCCCCCGACCTCCTCCATCCCGGTTCATCGGTATTCTTTACGTTCAGGTGGTTTATCCTTGCAGTCATCACAGCCCATAGCGTCAGCCGGTTAATGCCGGTACTGGTGATGCAGGGCGGCGCCTATGCTGCCGATCCGGACCTCAGCAAGGCAAGGCCGCTGGCGACGAGCGACCCTTTGTCCCCCGCCGTTTTGGCGGTGACCATCCTGCTGGCGTTAGTCCCCTTCGCATTTTTGCCCTGGCCTTTCCTCCTTATTATCCTACCGGCCCTCTATACCACTTATTCCTTGTACCGATACTTCGCCAAATGGATCGGAGGATATACAGGAGACTGTCTGGGGGCTATCCAGCAGGTGACGGAGATCGTTATTTACCTGGGATTTATCCTCATTTGGCGGTATCTTTAAGGGGTTATGGACAACATTTTCCTCATACGTCATACCACTCCGGCCGTCGCCAGGGGCATCTGCTACGGGCAGACAGACCTGGATATCACGGAGAGCTTCGCGGAGGAAGCGGAGGCGATCCGGAAATATCTGCCTTTCGGGCCATCCGGCATCGTTGCGGTCTATAGCAGTCCACTACAGCGTTGCAGCCGGCTGGCGCGACATCTCTTTCCCGATCATTCCCCGACCCTGCTGCCGCAACTGATGGAGGTCCATTGCGGGAAGTGGGAAATGCGCAGCTGGGACGAGTTGCCCAAAGAAGAGGTCGAACCGTGGATGGCGGATTTTGTGCAGGTACGCATTCCGGGCGGAGAAAGCTATCTCGACCTGCATCAGCGGGTGACGCAGTGCTGGGAGACGATCAGGCGGGAATCGATCCGAGGGAAGACGGCGGCAGATGCCGCGAATGGGGAGAATGCGGGGAATGCCGGACCGGGTGATGCGGCGATCGTCGCGCATGGCGGAGTGATCCGGAGTATCCTGTCAGGGATCACCGGCACACAGCTCATCGATAGCTTCAAAGTCTTTTCGCTGCATTATGGTTGCGTCATCCGGGTGTTCTGGCAAGGAGATGTGCCGCAGTACGAAATACTTTATAACCAGGCTTCGGCGGAGCGCGAACAGCATAAGCCATCGGGTTTCTACGCAAAACAGTGAGTCCTCATGAAATTCAATTTTGACTTCGACCAGTTGCTCACGGTAAGCTTTACGTTATTTGCCGTCATTGACATCATCGGCAGCATTCCGCTGCTGCATGCCCTGAAGAAAAAGCTCGGCGGCCTGCATGAAGGCAAGGCTACGCTGATCTCGGGTGCATTGATGGTGCTCTTCCTCTTCGGTGGCGAACAGTTCCTGAAGATATTGGGCGTCGATCAGCGATCGTTCGCCGTAGGGGGGTCCATCGTGATCTTCATTCTCGGTCTGGAAATGGTGTTGGGGATCGAGCTCTTCAAGAGCCAGCCGGATGAAAAGGCCAGCGTAGTCGTGCCCATCGCCTTCCCGCTGATTGCCGGCTCCGGTACCCTCACCACGATCATGTCGCTGAAAGCCAATTTCGAGACCAGTGTGGTGCTGCTGGGTATCATCCTGAACCTGATCTTTATCTTCATCGTTTTGAAGTCGATGGATCTCATAGAAAAGATGCTTGGCGCCGCCGGGATGATCGCCATCCGAAAATTCTTCGGTGTCATCCTGCTGGCCATTGCCGTCAAGATCTTCAGCAGTAATCTGAAAGGGTTGTTGAAGTGAATTTTATTAAGTAGTTTTGCCGTCCCTTTGGGGAAAGCGGCCTTTACCGCCCCATTTTTTTGGTCTCGTAGTACAATGGATAGTATAAGGGTCTCCGAAGCCCTGGATACAGGTTCGATTCCTGGCGGGCCCACT
>VFSW01013565.1_pt1 | contig 11324 bp, 10 predicted proteins | sample 5358111 | NCBI WGS metagenome assembly VFSW01 (sample SAMN11554181, study PRJNA540505) | mine drainage metagenome | isolation source: sediment from site ElyBrook_90M | place: USA: Ely Copper Mine, Vershire, VT | collected 2017 | reverse complement strand
CCTGCACTCGTCGTCGAGCGACGCCGCCTCGCCGGACAGCGTCTCGATGGCCGCCCGGTACTCGTCCACCCGCTCGCGTCCCCGGTCGATCTCCGCCGTCAGCCTCGCCACCAGCGCGTCAGCGGCGCTGGCCCCCGCGACGGCGTCGGACAGCGAGCGACGGGTGGTCGCGACGGCGTCAGCGGCGCTCTGGGCATTCGACCGCAACGGGGCGATCGCCTCGGTCGCTTCCGCCGCGGCGGCGGCCGCGGCATCGACCGCGACGCGTGTCACCACCGCTCGACCCGACGCGACCCGCCAACCCGACGGGGCGAACCGGTCGCCGTCACGGGTCACGAAGATGAGGTCCGGGTGCGCGATCGCGCGCTCGATGCCCGACTCCCAGTCGCCGACGAGGAAGGCCCGGGCGAAGAGCGCGTCGAGCACGCGACCCACGTGCGTCGGCGCACCGGCGCCTGGACGGACGACGTCGCGCACCGCCCGGCAGCCGTCGGGAGCCGTCGGGACGTCGACGCCGACGTCGCCGACCGCGAGGACGAGTCCCGCGCCGCCGGCTCGACGCAGCACGTCGAGTGCGGCCCGGGCCGAACGGCTGCCGTCGACGACCACGGCGCCGACCGACGCGCCAGCGGCGGACTCGACGGCGCGCTCGGCGCCGGGATCGACCTCGATCAGGTCGAGGAACGATCCGAGCACGCCATCGAGGTCACTCAGGAGATCACGCCCGCCGGCACCCGAGAACTCCTCGAGGGCCCGCGCCAGGGCCTCGGCCCGCGCCTGGGTTCGCGCGAGCGTCTCGGCGCCCTGGCGCAAGCGCTCCTCGGCGTCGTGACGGAGGGTCTCGGCGCGCTCTAGCGCTGCCTCGGCGTCACGTTGGACGTCACGTTGGGCCGCCGCCACCGACGTGGCGCCCTGGAGCGCCGTCACCGCCCCGTCGACCGCCTCTCCGGCGACGCCCGCCGCCCGTTCGGCCTCGACCCGTCGCTCGTCGGTGCGCCGACGACGATCGTCGAGTGACGCGAGGCTGCGCTCGAGGAGCGCGACGCGCTCGCGAGTTGCCCCTAGGATCGCCTCGTCGACCTCGCCCGAGGGACTGGCGTGGTCGCGGTCAATCGCGCCGCGGCGTTCCAGGAGACGCGCGCGACGACCGTCGAGGGCGTCGCGGTCGGGACGCAACGCCCATTCGTCGCGCTCGAGCGCCACGAGGTCCGCGTCCAAACGTGATGCGTCGGCCTCGAGCGTCGCGATCACGTTCTCGTCGGCGGAGGCGTCCAGGGCCACGCGCAGCGCTCGTTCGCGCTCGTGGATCACTGAGGTCGTGCCTCGCGCGCGCTCGGCGAGCGCCTGAAGGGTGCCCAGGGCCGACGCCAGCATCTCCTCGCGCCGACTGGCCATTTCGGCGGCCGCGGCCGACGCCTGCGCGTCGAGGGTGACGAGCTCGCGGCGCAACCCGTCTTCGACGACACCGGCGTCGGCGAGTTCGACCTCGACTTCGTGCCGGCGGCCGTCGTAGGCCCGCAGACGCTGCGCGAACCACGCGGCCCTCGCGGCCCGCAGCTCGCGGTCGACGTCGGCGTAGCTGCGCGCGGACGCCGCCTGACGCTCCAGGGGTCGCATCTGACGGCGTACCTCGCGCACGAGGTCCCCGAGCCGTTCGAGGTTCTCCTGGGTCTGCGCCATGCGGCGCTCGGCTCGTTCCTTGCGGCGGCGGTGCTTCAACACACCGGCCGCCTCCTCGATCACCGCGCGCCGACTCTCGGAACTCGAGTTGAGGATCGAGTCGAGCTGGCCCTGTCCGATGATCATGTGCTGCTGGCGGCCGACCCCCGAGTCGGCCAGCAGTTCCTGCACGTCGAGGAGTCGGCACACCGTCCCGTTGATGGCGTACTCGGAGTCCCCGTTGCGAAAGAGGGTGCGCGAGATCGTGACCTCGGCCCCGTCGATCGCCAAGCGGCCGGAGGCGTTGTCCAGGGTCAGGGACACCTCGGCTCGCCCGAGCGCCGGGCGATTGGTCGTGCCGGCGAAGATGACGTCGTCCATCTTCGCGCTGCGCAGCGCCCGGGTGCTCTGCGCTCCCAGCACCCAGGTCACGGCGTCGACGACGTTGGACTTTCCCGACCCGTTCGGGCCCACCACGGCGGTGACCCCCGGCTCGAACTCGAGCACCGTGGTGTCGGCGAAGGACTTGAAGCCCTTCATCGTCAATCGCTTTAGAAACACGGGTAGACGCTACCAACCTTCGCCACCGCGGCCCGGTCCTAGGCCTGGCAGTTCGGGCAGAAGAAGGTCGACCGACCCCGTACAACCACCCGTTCAATCGGTCGCCGGCACTGGAAACAGGGCAGTCCCTCGCGGCCGTAGACCTGGTGATATTCCTGGTAGGTGCCGGGCTTGCCGTCGGGATCGACGAACTGCTCGTCGGCGAGTGTCGAGCCGCCGAACTTGACGGCGTCGGTGAGTACCTCGGTGATGCACCGGTGCAGCCGCCGGATTTCGATGGTGGAGAGCGAATCGGCCGCTCGGTCGTAGCGCAAGCCCGCGGCGAAGAGGATCTCGTCGGCGTAGATGTTGCCGATCCCCGAGATGATGTCCTGGTCCGTGAGGACCGCTTTGAGCCCCGTGGTGCGGCTGCGCAAGATGGCGGCGAATCGGTCCCAGCCAATCTGATCCTCGAGCGGGTCGATGCCGAGGTGGGCGAGTTCGGGGACGCGCCGACGTATCGACATCCCATCGCCACCGATGGCCAGGCGCGCGAACTTGGAGACGTCGACGGTCGCGCCCTCCTCGGGCGGCGTCGACACGAACAGCTCGCCGAAGGTTCGCGGGTCGACGTAGCGCAGCTCCCCGTTCGGACTGAGCGAGAAGACCACGTGCGTGTGCTTGAGCTTGGGGTCCTTGGGGCCCTTGGCGCGCAGGAGCTGGCCCGACATGCCCAAGTGGATGACCAGGTGGCGACCGTCGTCGAGGGCGAAGACCAGGTACTTGCCGAGCCGTTCGGCCGACTTCACCGTGCGACCCTCGACGAGCGCGCGAAAGTCTTTGGCCGACTTGTGACGACGGACGACCCGTCCGTTGCTCACCGAGGCGGCCTTGACCTTCTTACCCACCAGGTCGCGAGCGAGCGACGCCCGCACTGTCTCCACCTCGGGCAGCTCAGGCATTCTCGCGACCCTCCCACGCCGCGCGCGCGGCGTCGGACTCCGCGCTCTTCTTGGAGCGCCCTTGACCGACGCCCCGTACGATCCCGCCGAGCGAGACGAGGGCCTCGTAGACCGTCGCGTGGGCCGGACCCGACGCGCGCAACTCGTAGGTCGGTGTCCCGAGTCCTGACCCTTCGGTCCACTGGCGCAGTCGTGTCTTGGGGTCGACCTCGTCCGGATCGCGGGCGGCGACGGCCACCTCGTCGCCCAGGACGTCACGCACGAAAGAACGGGCCTCGTTGAAGCCCCGTTCGAGGTAGACGGCGGCGACCACGGCCTCGAACGCGTCCGCCAGCATCGAGGGCCGCTCTACACCCCGCGACTTGAGTTCGCCGCGGCCGACCCGCAGGTACCGCGCCAGGTCGAGTCTCGTCGCCGCCTCGGCGAGGGCCTCCTCGTTCACGACACGCGAGCGGACGAGCGAACCGGAACCCTCGTCGAGGGACGGGTAATCGGTCACGATCAGGTCCGCGATCGCCAGGTCGACCACCGCGTCACCGAGGAACTCGAGTCGTTCGTTGGACGCGCACTCGTGTTCCGCGGCGTAGCTGGAGTGGGTGACGGCCACGAGCAGGACCGGGCTGTCGGCCCGCAGCCCGAGACGCTGCGCCAGCGCGTCCAGCGGTGTGGGCACGCGGCCAGTCTCCTTAGGACACTTGCAGTTTCGACGCCACGTACTCGACGGCGTCGTGGACCGACGTGAGACCCTCGAGGTCCTCGTCGTCGATGTGGAATCCCGCTACCTCGGTCGCCAGTTGCTCCTCGAGTGCCTCCACCAGTTCGATGAGGGCCAGTGAGTCGGCGTCGAGGTCCGCGAACGTGGCGTCCTCGGTGATGTCACCGGGCTGTCGTTCCAGGATCTCGGCCAGTTCCCGCTGGACGAGTTGCAGTATCGCCGTGCGGTCCAACGGTGGATGTGCGACGTCCGCAGCCATGACCTCTCCTTCACCTCGTCGCCTAGACTACCGAGCCCGAGGCGACCCGCGACGAGTAATCACCCGCCATCAGGTCGGATGGCGGTACGAAGAAGGCGTACCACGTCGGCGCGATCCATGTCCGCGGCGACGCGCAGCGCGTTCATGACCGCCGTGGCGTTCGACGAGCCGTGGCTGATGACGCAGATCCCGTCGAGACCGAGCAGCATCGCGCCCCCCTGGTTGTCCGGCGTCAGGGTGTCCGCGATGGGCAGGAGGTACGGGAACAGCGTCTCACCAGCCGCGCGGGTCTCGTCGTTCGTGCCGATCACCGACAGCACGGTCGAGAAGACAAACTTGAGCACCCCCTCCAGGGTCTTCAGCGCGACGTTGCCGGTGAAACCATCGGTCACCACGACGTCGACTGGCGACGGTATCAGGTCGCGGCCCTCGACGTTGCCGACGAAGCGCAGTGGGGACCCGGCGAGTTGCTCGTGGGCCGCTTTGACCAGCGGACTGCCCTTGGTCGACTCCTCGCCGATGGAGAGCAGGCCCACCGTCGGTCGTTGCACCCCGTAGCGGGCGGTCGCGAAGGTCGCACCCATCGTCGCGAACTGCACCAGCATCTCCGGCGTGCACTCGGCGTTGGCCCCGGCGTCGACCAGCACCGTTGGGTGCGTGCCGGGGTTCGGCACCGGGATCGCGATGCAGGGACGGATCACGCCGGGCAGCCGTCCCATCCGCAGTAACGCCGCCGCCATCGTCGCGCCGGTGTTGCCCGCCGAGACCATGGCGCTCGCCCGCCCGTCGCGGACGAGTTCCGCCGCTCGCACCAGCGACGAGTCCTTCTTCCTGCGCACGCTGGCGGCCGGGTCGTCGTCCATCGCGATGACCTCGCTACAGGCGGCGACGTCCAGTCCGAGGGGGTCGCCGATGAGGTCAGCGACGCCCACGAGCGTCACGGCCAGGCCTAACTCGTCGACGGCGCGGCGGGCCCCGGCCACGACCTCAGCCGGCGCGTAATCACCGCCCATCGCGTCCAGGGCGATGGGCAGCGCCAACTCAGTTGACCTCGACGGCGACTCGACCCTTGTACCATCCGCAGTTGGGGCAGACCACGTGGGGCAGCTTCGCCGTCGCGCACTGCGGGCACACGCTGCGGGCCGGTCGCTCCAGGCGCCAGTTCGCCGCACGGCGGCTCCGGGTCTTGGCCTTACTGGTCTTGCGCTTGGGGACTGCCATCGTTCGTCTCTTTCAACTCCGCCCGCCGAGCCGTCACTCGGGGATCGATCCGTCGGAATCGTCCGCGAATCGAAGTCCGTCAAGTGTAGCCCAGCGTGGGTCGGACGGCGCTCGACAGTCGCACGTGGCCTCATTGCGATCGATTCCGCAGTACGGGCAGAGCCCCCGACAGTCCTCACGGCACAGCGGCGCCAGTGGCAGGTCCAACAGGACGGCGTCGTGCACGAGCTGAGCCAGGTCGACCTCGTCGTGGCCGCACACGTACGCCAGTTCGTCCTCGGGCGTCCGGCGCAGGACGAACCGTTCGTTGACGACCGTCTCGAGCACCCCGTCGACGGGCTTGGAGCAGCGCCGACAGACGGCTCGCCAGGGTGCTCGGACCGTTCCGCGGGCTCGAAGCCCCCCACTGAAACTCTCGAGGCGCAGCGCCACCGTGACCAGGGCGTCGGGGTCGACGTCGGTCTCGGCCGGCGCGCGCGCGGCGAACTCGCGCGGCTCGTCGAACGGCGCCTGAAAGGTGACGGCCATCGTCGATGGACTGTCTCGCACGAGCTGGGCGATGGGGACGACGTACGGCGAGGCCACGGCCCTAGAAGGCGTCCTGGTCGAAGAAGGACGAGTCGGTCGCCGGGGCCGCGTCGTGCGCGCCGCGGCCCGTCGGCGCGTCAGCGCCGAGGAAGTCATTCTCGCTGGGGCGACCGTCGAGCAGCGACGTCGGCAGGCCCTGGGCGCTCAACCGCTCACGGCCCGAGCGCGCGGTCTTCAGCAGGCGCTCGAGCACGATCTCGAAGTTGCCCAGTTTGCCGTCGATGAAGTCCTCGGACTGGTTGATCATCTGGCGCGCCTGGGTCTGGGCGTCGGCGACGATCTGATCGGCCTTCAGGCGCGACTGACGCACGATCTCGGTCTTGTCGACCAACCGGGCCGCCTCGGCGCGCACCTGATCCATCAGCTGCTGGGCCTTGTGGACCTCGGCCGCCATCAGCTCCTCGCGGTCGCGCAACGCCCATCGGGCCTCGCGGATCTCGTCGGGCAGGTCGTGGAGGGCCTGTTCGAGCAGGCCCAGCACCTCTTCGCGCGGGATCAGGGCCGAGTTGGACAACGGCATCTGCTTCGCCGATCCGACCAGGTCAATCAAGTCGCGCAGACTCGCCTCGATGTCGCGGCGGGCGTGGCGACCGGCGTCGTCGCGGAACTCGTCGGGGTCGTCGTAACCGTCAAAGGTCGTCATGGCGCTCTCCCATCTTCCTCCGGAGGCGAACCGCCACCGGAGCGGGCACGAAGGCGTCGACGTTGCCGCCGTATCGTGCCACCTCTCGCAACAACCTGGACGCGATGAAGGAGTGATTGGAGCTGGTGGGGATGAAGAGCGTCTCGACGCCCGACAACGACCGGTTCATCTGGGCCATCTGGAGTTCGCTCTCGAAGTCCGATACGGCCCGCAGGCCCTTCACGATCGCGGTCGCCTCGACGTCGCGCGCCACGTTGACGAGCAGCGTCGAGATGGAGACTATTCGCACGGACCTGATATGGGCGCAGCTCTCGGCGATCATCTCGCGGCGTTCGTCCAGGTCGAACAGGGGTTCGGACTTCTGGGGGTTGCGGATCGCCGCCACCACGACCTCGTCGAAGATGTGCGCGGCGCGCTCCACCACCTCCAGGTGCCCATTATGGAACGGGTCGAACGAGCCCGGAATGAGTCCGACCGTCACGCGGCCTCGTCCTCGACTCGTTCCAGCATCGTTACGAGCGTAGTGCCGTACCGCTTCATTTTGGTGACCGACCATCCGCTGGGCGCCTCGGCGTAGCGGTCGTTCTCGATGACCGCCCGCCTCGCCACCAGGCCGCTCAGCAGCGATCCGGCGTTCAGCGGACCGTAGGGTGGGTCGGCCAACACCAGGTCGATGGCCGCCGGCGCTCGCCAGCCCGGCAGCGTCGCTCGAACGAAGTGGGCCCGACCGGTCAGATCGAGCGACTCGAGGTTGGACCGAGCCGCTGCGAGGCACGCGGCGTCGGCGTCCACGAAGTAGACCTCCGCGGCACCGCGCGACATCGCCTCGATGCCCATCGCCCCGGAGCCGCAGAACAGGTCGGCGACGACCAGCCCGCGCAGGCCACCGCGGCTCTCCAGCATCGAGAAGATCGCCTCGCGGGCGTAGTCGGTCGTCGGTCGCACCGTCGGGGGGAGTTTGGCCTTGAGTGGCCGACCCCGAGCCACGCCACCGATTACTCGCACCCCTTCAGGCTACGTGCTCTCACGACTTGAACAGGTACGCGGCCTCATCGTCGTCCACGAACAGTCGCAACTCGTCGACCAGGCTCGGTTGGTCGACCAGATCCTCACGGACGAGCCGTCCCGCTGCCGAGTGCGCCGCGTCCAGCAGGTCCGCGTCGCGCGTGAGCGAGGCGAGCCGAAGGTCGCTGCGCCCCCGTTGACGCGCCCCGAGGATCGTCCCCTCCCCTCGTAGGGCCAGGTCGACGTCCGCGAGTTCGAAGCCGTCACCGGACGCTACCAACGCCTCCAGACGCAACCGGCCGTCGTCGGTGGGCGGCTCACCCAGGACGTAGCAGTAACTACCCAGGTCGGACCGACCGACCCGGCCACGCAGCTGGTGGAGTTGGGCGAGTCCAAAACGCCACGCGTCCTCGATGACGATCACCGTCGCCTCGGCCACGTCGACGCCGACCTCGATGACCACCGTCGCCACGAGGACGTCGAGGCGCCCGGAGCGAAAGTCGTGCATCACCGTCTCTTTGGCCGTGCTGCTCATCTGACCGTGGACGAGGCCCACCCGCAGGCCCGCCAACTCGCCGGTCGACAGTCGGGCGTGTTCCTCGACGGCACTGGCGGCCTCCACCCGTTCGGACTCCTCGATCAGTGGGCAGATCACGTAGGCGCGGTGCCCCGCGGCGACCTCGTCGCGCACCCGGCGCCAGCACGTCGCTTGGTCGGTCGCCGTGCGGGCCCACACCGTCGTCACCGGGACGCGACCCGGGGGTAGCTCGTCGAGCACCGAGAGCTCCAGGTCACCGAACAACACCATGGCGGCGGTCCTCGGAATCGGGGTCGCCGTCATCACCAGCAGATCAGGTTCGGCGTCGAGGTTCGACCGCTCGCGGCCCTTGGCCCGCAGCAGTGCCCGCTGCTCGACGCCGAAGCGATGCTGTTCGTCGATGATCGCCACGCCGAGCGCGTGAAAGGTGACGTCGTCACTGAGCAGGGCGTGTGTGCCCACCACCACGTCAACGTCGCCGCACGCGAGCTGCTCGAGCACCGTTCGCCGCTCGGCCGCCCGTAGCCGACCGCTAAGCAACTGGACGTTAAGTGGCCGAGAGCCGCCCAGCACCCGCGGGTCCTCGACCTGCAGGCCCTCGAGGTCGATCCGTATCGAGGCCACGTGCTGCTCGGCGAGGACCTCGGTCGGAGCCATCAGGGCGGCCTGATGGCGATCGTCGACGGCCACCATCATCGCCGCGAGGGCGACCATCGTCTTACCGCTCCCGACGTCCCCCTGGAGGATCCGGTGCATGGGCACCGGCGATGCCATATCGGCCACAATGTCACCCAAGACCCCACGCTGCGCACCCGTGAGCTGGTAGCGATGACCGGCGAGGAACTGACGCAGCAGCGAGCCGCCGGCTTCGCCCGATCGGGCGTCGAGATCCGAAGCGTCGACGCGGTGCGAGACGCCAATCGACTCGCGTTCGAGGCGCCGTCGGCGCAGCGCCAACAGAAGCTGCAGACGGACCAGCTCGTCGAAGGCCAACCGGCGCCGAGCTCGACCGACCTCCTCCAGCGACGAGGGAAGGTGGATCCCCCAGTACGCCTCCGTACGCCCCACCAGATCGCATTCGGCGCGCACCCAATCGGGCAGTGGGTCCAGGAGTGGGCCGGCTCGGCGCAGCGACTCCTCCACGAAGCCACCGATCTCCCAACTCGTCAGCCCCGCCTTGTTCGATGCCGGATAGATGGGCACGATTCGTCCTACTCGGCTGGCGTCGCGCTCGTCCCCGGTCGCACCGACGACGACGTCCACCACCGGGTTCACCATCTGGCGGCGCCCCCGGTAGTCACCGACCCGACCGAAGAACAGGACCTGCGCGCCCACCGCCAGCTGGCGTTCACGCCACGCCTGGTTGAAGAAGACGACGTCGAGCGACTGGTCGGCGTCCTCGATGGTCACGTCGACCATCGATCGGCCCTGTCTGGTCCGTCGAGCACGAACCGCCGTCACGGTCCCGAAGACGGCGGCTTCGTCCCCCACGTTGAGGTCCGAGACGTCGACGCGGCGCGTCCGGTCGACGTAGCGGCGCGGATAGAGCGTCACCAGGTCCAGCACCGTCGCTACGTCCATCTGACCCAGCGCCGCCAATCGCTTCTCGCCGACGTGGCGCAACTGATCGACCCGCACTTCGCCGAGCTGGCGCAGCCGTCGCGGCGCCAGCGCACTCACTCGACGCCGAAGAGGTAGGGGTAGAGCGGTTGACCCCCGTGGTGCACCTCGACCCCGACCGACGGGTACAGCTCGGCGACGAACGCCGTGATCTGACGCGTCGCGGCCACGCTCGAGCCCTCTCCCTCGATCACCGTGAGCAGTTCGTGACCTTCGCCGATCAAGGACCCGAGCAAGCCGTTGCAGGCGGCCTCGAGCGAGTCCGCCACCGACACCACACCGCTCTCGTCGAGTCCGATCCAGTCGCCGAGGCGCACCGGACCGGCGTCGGTGACGGTGTCACGGACCGCACGGGTCACCTCGCCGGCCACGCCGTGGCCGGCCGCGTCCGCCATCGTTCGCTCGTTCGCCGCGGCGGTGGCGTTGGGATCGTAGGCGAGCAGCGCCGCGAATCCCTCGACGATCGAGCGGGTGGGGACGACAGTGACGGTCTGTTCGACGAGGGCGTCGACCTGATTGGCCACCGGAACGATGTTCGGATTGTTCGGCAGGAGGACGACCTGCTCGGACCCCGTCGCTCCGACCGCGGCCACGAGGTCGGCCGTCGACGGGTTCATCGACTGCCCGCCGGCGACCAGGACCCGAACCCCGAGTGACCGGAAGATCCGACCGATGCCGTCGCCCGCGACGACGGCGACGACCGAGGTCGCCGGGGCCGACTCCTCGGACTCGACCGCCTCGGTCGCGGCGTCGCGCACCCACCGCTCCTCTAACACCTGGCCGGCGAGGTCGGTGACGCGGATCTCGCGCGGCCGTCCCGCGTCGAGCGCCGCCTCGATGGCCGCTCCGATGTCGTCGGTGTGGATATGGCAGTTGTAGAGCCCGTCGCCGCCCACGATGACGATCGAGTCACCGATGCCGGACCAGACCTCGCGGAAGGCGTGCATCCCCACGTCGTCGGCGTCGAGGAGGTACATGACCTCGTATCGAGGTGAAAGGCCGACGGCGGTCCCTGCGTCATCGGGGCCCGCGGCGTGCACGACGACGGAGTCGAGGGCCGGTGGTTCGGGCAGGGGGTCGTTGCTCACGACGTGGCAGAGGGCGTCGAAGAGCAGGACGAGTCCGGTCCCCCCGGAGTCGACGACGCCGGCCAACTTGAGCACCGGCAGTTGGTCGGGCGTGTGGGCGAGCGCTTCGCGCGCCCGGTCGCGAGCGCTTCGCACCAGGTTCGAGAGCGAGGCGGTCGCCGCGTTGGCCCCCTGCGCCGCCGCCCGGGCCACCGAGAGAATCGTCCCTTCGACCGGTCGAACGACCGCCTGTCGCGCCAGCACGTCGGCGTGGCTGAGCGACTCGGCCAACAGCGCCGGCGTGATCGACGCGACCGACTTGAACTTCTCGACCAGTCCTCGGAGCAGCTGGGACAGGATGACCCCGGAGTTTCCCCGCGCCCCCATCAACGAGCCTCGGGCGATCGCGGTGCAGACCTCGTCCATGGTGGCGTCGTCGTCGCGCGGGCCGAAGGCCGCGACCCCCGCCTCCACCGTCAGGGGCATGGTGGTTACGGTGTCGCCGGG
>VFSW01013564.1_pt1 | contig 11324 bp, 9 predicted proteins | sample 5358111 | NCBI WGS metagenome assembly VFSW01 (sample SAMN11554181, study PRJNA540505) | mine drainage metagenome | isolation source: sediment from site ElyBrook_90M | place: USA: Ely Copper Mine, Vershire, VT | collected 2017 | reverse complement strand
GAAGAATCCTTGTAGACGCAAAGTACACTATCAAGATGACCTGGAATACGCCGAAGGCCAGCCCCACGAGTATCAATGTCCATACGAGCGGGCTCGAACTTATCGACGCGACGAGGGCGGGGTAGTACGGGGTGTAGAATAACGCGAGCGGGTTCAAAGCTGTGTTCCCGTTGTAGAACATCGTGTAAAATGACTGGAGGAATTTGACCCCGACGACGTTTTCGAGCAGGTACCAGAGGGCGAGCAGAAAAATCGCAAACAGGATGCTCGAGCCCACCTGAATCCAGGCCTGTGTCTTGAGACTCGATGCATTCTTGATTTCTGAGAGGTTGTATATGCTCCAAAATGCATAGCCAAAAGAGATCCAAATCACTCCAAAGAGGAGGAGCGTGTTCCACAGGCTGAATGAAGAGCTCCCAACGTCTGCCGTGTTCAAAATGTAGTAGTAATACCCGCCTGCCGCGCTCACCTGAGTTGCTAGAGTGCTGTTTCCACTCGAACTAATCAGCGGCGCGGTTAGAGCGTTGAATGAGTTGATAAAACCCTGATGCGTGGTGGTTGCGAGAACGCCAAGTAACGTGAGCGCCGAGAGTGCAGAGCCTGCGAATAGCACGTACTGGAGCCTCACATAAACCCTCATTCCGAGCGAGGCTATCAAAAGCCCGAGAAGAATTATCAGGGTTGTTATCACGAAGGTGTAGGAATTGTTCCCGGCGTTTGCGCCAAGGGCCGAGGAAAGGCCCTGATAGTACGTGTTTCCCATGCTACCTAAAAGAGCGAAGTAGGGCTGGAGTCCTATTGTGGTAATCGTCGAACCGAGAAGTCCTGCGAAGTACCACTGCCATACAGTCCATGCGGAGAGGGCAGCGGCGAACGCAACCGCGGGATGGATAATCCTGCTCTGCCACACGTAATCTCCTCCAGACCTCGGCATAGCGGTTGAAAGCATCGCAGTGCAGAGGTAGAATGGAATTGCAGCAAGCGCCATCAAAACGATGGCCAGCCCGACGCTCGAACCGAGAAAGTCCTGGGAATAAGCTACGGAGAAAAGCGTGACCCAGGTGAACGTGTAGAGGCCTATAGCCATGAAATTGTAGATAAATGCCTGGTGGGGGGAGATTTCGCGGACGAGTCCCGTGGCTTCGCGGGTGAATACCTTCGACTCTCCCATGCCAACGCTACGAGTTTCTGGTCACCAAAAAGTGTTATTGAACGCGCAGCCTCATAGTATCAGGACTTTTTGAAACCCATTTCACTCAATGACCTTGAAAGCGCGGAGATTGCGGCTCTTGCCTTTTTCGCCTGCGCGTTGTAACCCATATGGCCCAGCCTGATCACCTTCCCATCGAGCTTCCCCCAAGAACCAGCTATCATGACGCCGTGTTTTCTCCTCATTCGCTCTCGAAGCTCTTCGTCACCAACGCCGTCGGGTAGTTTGAGAGCCGTAACAGTGTCAGAGCATATCTCCTCGCGGCTTGGAAAGAGGTCTAGTCCGAGTCTTTCACACTCTCCCCGCACGAGGTTCGCCACCGCTTTATGCCTCCTGAATACTGAAGAGAGGCCTTCGTCCAGAATCAGGTCCAGCGCTGCGTCCAGCGCGAAAATGTCCGAGACCGACTGGGTGTAGGGAAAGACCCTCTTACCGAGCCATGAGTTCTTCCACTCCAGAAGGTCCAGGTAAAACGACGACACTCTGGTTCTTCTCGTCTCTATCTTCTCCCAAGCTTTCTTGCTGACTGTGATCACGGCGAGCCCGGGTGGCGAACTGAAACATTTCTGGCTTGCACCGAGGCAAACATCGACATGATTTCTGTCTGCGTCCAGCACTACCCCGCCGAGGGTGGAAACAGTGTCCGCGATCAAAACCACATCGTGATCTTTGCAAATCTTTCCCACTTCGTCTATTGGAGAAATAGTTCCGCTCGGCGTCTCGCAATGGACGAAGGTCGCGACCTTCACGCCAGGGTTTTTTTCAAGCGCCCGCTCTATCTTTGAAGGCGAAACTATTTCGTCGTAATCTTCTCTGACCACGACGGGCTTTCCGCCGTACCTCTTTGCAAAATCCACGAAACCGTCGCCGAACACTCCCGATGAAATCGTAAGCACTTTGTCGCCCTTTTCTACGAGATTTGCGACCGCAGAGTCAAGCGCAACCATGCCCTCGCCTGCCATTATGAAGAGGTCGTTTCTTGTGCCAGCGACCTTTCTTATCTTATCACAAAGAAGGTCGTATCGTGAGAAGAACTCATCGTCAAGGTCTGGATTCAAGAGTGGGGCGGACATTGCCCGCAACACTTTTGGCGGCACCTCAGTTGGGCCCGGTGTGAAAAGAAGCATCTTCCTGTCTGCGGCGCTGGCTTTCAAAAAGTATTTGTTCTACACTTAACTTGAGAGGTCGTCCTCGCCAAGAGGCGAGTGCTTCCTGTAAAAGTTGTCGCCGCTTCGGTCGGGGAGGACATCCACAAAGCGCATCTTGACGAGCTCCTTGCAGGCCGCTTCCACTTGGTCAGAGTCGAGGTCTAGTTTGAACATCTCCTCCACCTGCTCTTCGATTTGAAAAGAGCCCTTCTCTTGCATGTCACCGAGAATGTACATGATTTGTCCTTCGAGCGTGCTTTTGCCCGGAGCGGGTGACTTTGGAATGTCTGGCTTTAGTTTGCCCGACTTTATCTTGTCAATTACATCGGCCCAGTCGTTCAGGTTCCTTTTTCTTCCCGTGAGCTGCTCGACGAACTCTTCATGCCTTTCGCCCGAGTCGTCGTTCCACTTGACTCGCAAGGAAGGATGCCCAAAGTGACTACCCTTCTCGGAGTCCATCTTGGCGAGTGAAATGGAAAGATTGTATTGACTCTTCGGGATGGAGTTCAAATTGTCAACATCTGAGAAGCGGAGAGTGTCTTTCCCCAGCATGGTGCGAACATCCTCTTCCTCAGTTGCCCCCACGAAAATCAGTCTCTGGTTAGTCAGAACGAGAGTGCCCTCAACCTGCTTTTCAAAACCTGACTTGGCAATCACGCTCTGCTCTTGCGCGAGGATTATTTCCTGATCCGTTGACAAAGCTCTTCCACGTCTCTTGTTTTCACGCCTTGATTTAAGTCAGTCTGCTTTCGATAATTTGCATCTGATTCTCTAATTCGGCCTCGTAACACTTTGGCCGATTCCAAAATGGATTGACTTCGATCTAGGCACGATCAATTGGTAGACGGAGATGAAGCGTGCTGCATCCCGGGTCCACTTTGAAGGTCTCGGGGTAATACGAATGTGAACAGATTCAGACTTGAAATGCAAACGACCTGCGAAGAGTATCAGCCGGCGCCGTCGGTCCAAAAATTGGTCTCGTTTCGCGGAAGGGGAAACTCGTCATCTTTATGCTTACAACCGTGCTCAGGCTGCTCAAAATTGCCGAAAAGTTGAATGGGAGACGTAAAATACTTCCATAACGGTTGTTATCGTATGCCTACAGGTTACATAGAAACGGTCAACCCCGCCACGGGAGAGAAGCTTGAGAGTTACAAACTACAGAGCATTGAAGACGTGGTTCGTGTCGCAAGGCGCGCAAGGGAGTCTTTCTATTCAAAGTGGAGCAAACTTCCAGTTTCGGAGCGCGGAGAGTACTTGCGGTCGCTTGCAAAAGCACTGAGGTCAAAAAAGACAGATTATTCAAAGCTCATGACTTACGAAATGGGAAAGCCCATCATGCAATCTGAGGCGGAAGTGGAAAAATGCGCCTGGGCTGCAGAAGTGTATGCGGAGAAGGCTGAGGGTTGGCTCGAAGACGAATTTTCAAAGACTGATTCCAAATCGAGCTACGTCACCTACCAGCCGCTCGGAGTGATCCTTTCAATAATGCCATGGAACTTTCCGTTCTGGCAAGCTTTTCGGTTTGCGATTCCAGCGCTCGCTGCGGGCAATACGTCAATCCTTAGACACGCCAGCATCTGCACTGGAAGCGGCCTAGCCATACAGGAAGCCTTCGAAATCGCAGGATTCCCCGAAGGCGTGTTTACCACGGTGATCACTGATCACTCGACTGTGGCACAATTGATAGAGTCTGACCCTGTTGCGGGAGTCTCTCTGACCGGCAGCGTTGAAGCAGGACAAAGAGTCGGTGAAGTTGCAGCCAAGAGCTTAAAAAAATGCGTGCTCGAGCTCGGCGGAAGCGACCCTTTCATCGTCTTGGGCGACGCCGACATTGACGCGGCTGCAAAGACGGGAGCAGAAGCAAGGCTGTTAAACTCGGGACAGAGCTGCATCTGCGCTAAAAGATTCATAGTGGAAGAATCGGTCGCGGGCGAATTCACGGAGAAATTCGTCTCGGAGTTCCAAAGGAAGAAAACAGGAGATCCAATGGACAGGAGTACTGACGTAGGGCCGCTGTCCAGCAAACAGGCAGTTGAATCGATTGACCTTCAGGTGAGAGATGCGATTGCAAAACAATCTCGTGTCCTGATCGGGGGAAGGGCAAGAGACGGACCCGGTGCATTCTATGAGCCAACAGTTCTTGATAGAGTTGGAACGAGTATGAAAGTTCTGAGCGAAGAAGTGTTCGGCCCCGTGGCACCTGTGCTCCAGGTCGCAAATGAAGACGAAGCGATAAGAATCGCAAACGACAGCGAGTTTGGTCTCGGCGCAAGCCTCTGGACCAGTGATTTGGAGAAAGCGAAGAAACTTGCAAAGAGAATTGAAAGCGGCATGGTGTTCGTAAACTCACTCGTAAAGTCTGACCCGAGAATGCCCTTCGGAGGAGTCAAGAAATCAGGCATCGGAAGAGAACTCTCGAAATTCGGGTTGAAAGAATTCGTCAACGTGAAATCAGTGAACATATACGAGACACAAGTTGCAAGAAAGATGGAAGAGCCGCGGAAAATACGTTCAGAATGATCCTAAAGAGAGGTATTCAAAGGAAAAGCGGGATTGAATGGCAGCGATAATAGTCAAAGATCAGGAACCATATTTTACTTCGAAGGTTCCCGGTCGAGAAAGAGTATTTCTCCTTGGCAAGGAAAGATGCAACTCGAAATATCTCAAAGCTGACACTGTCACATATGCTCCCGGTGCGGAGGGCGGAGAGCACTATCACAATAGTGAGAGCTTCATTTACATTATCGAGGGAGAGTGTGAAGTCAGGATCAACGGAAGACCGCTACCAATAGGAAAGGAGACAATGATCTACCTTGACCCCGGAGACAGGCACTTTATCAAGAACACTGGAAAAACGAAAATGGTGATGCTCGAAGCGTTCGCACCTCAGGAAGACGCGGCCTCGATATGGACCGAGCCTAAAGCTCCGCACGAGTGGAACAAAGTAGAGAGAAAAAGCGAACACCGGCAAGAAAGTCGCGTGAGCTAAGAGACCTTCGAATATTTTTTAACCAATTCCGAATCGAGGCTTTCTAAGGTTGAAACGGCGAGAGGATCCCGCGCTCATCACAGGCAGGGGTACGTTCATAGATGACCTGAAATTCGAAGGGATGCTCTTCTGTGCAATAGTCAGGAGTCCATACGCAAAAGCGCAGGTTCGAGAAGTAAAGAGACCGAATGATGAAAGACTGGTCGACTTCCTCGACGGAAAAGAGGTCGCCGAGAATACAAAGCCATGCGCGGTGTTCGAAATGGGCGCGAAGAAGCTCGAGACCTACGCTATTGTAGAGCAGGTTCACTACGCGGGGGAGCCCGTGGCCGCAGTCCTCGCAAAGACGAGAGGGGACGCGGAAGACCTAGCAGAATTGGTTCAGGTGGACTATGAGGTCTCAGATCCATTGATAGACCAAAAAGAATCGCTGAAAGGCAAATCGAGAGCAATCTCTTCTTGGCAGGACAACATTGCATTCGAGAAGAAGATCACTGCCGGGAACTTTGACAGTGCGCTTTCAAACTCGGCGCATCACTTCGAGATAGAATTTCAAATCGCGAGGCAGACCGCGGTTCCCATCGAACCCAGAGGAAGCGTCGCGGCCTACGACGCAAGAAAGGGCGAGCTGCTCATCTGGGCGTCTTCGAAAGGATACCACACGACCAGAACGCAGGCGGCTAACTATCTGAAAATGTCGGAGGAAAGTGTTCAGGTCAAGGTTCCCGACATCGGAGGGGGCTTTGGGGTCAAGGGATACTTCTATCCAGAGGAGGTGGTTGCGTGTCTGTTCTCCATGAGGACGGGAAAGCCGGTAAAATGGATGTCCACTCGCTCGGAAGACTTTCAGAGCACTATGCAGGCAAGGGACCAGACTCACAGGAGTACAATCTGCCTTGACAAAGATTTGAAGATCACGGGATTCAAAGACGAGTTCGTAATCGACATTGGGACGCCGAGTTTCATGTCATTCAGCCCCGCCCAGAGGCTTACACCGCTCCTTTCCGGTTGTTACAAGATCCCAAACCTGCTTGTGGAGTACAAAGCCGTTGCGACAAACAAGCCGCCAATGGGCCCTGTTAGGGGAAACGGGAGGCCCGAGGCGATACTTGCAATCGAGCGCTCAATCGAGCACGCCGCAAGAATGCTCAGAATAGACCCAGTAGAGCTCAGGAAAAGGAATCTTATCAAGCCGGAGGAACTTCCCTACAACAATCAGCTCGGCGCGACATATGACTCTGGCGACTATCCGGGAGCTCTCGGCGGAGTCTGCGAGGCAATGGATTACGAGGGACTCAGGTCTTGGCAGGAGGAAGAAAGAAAGAAGGGCAGGGTGATCGGGATAGGCTTGACAAGCTACGTCGAAGACACAGGTATAGGGCCCTCTTCTAAGATCGGCAGACCATTCTACGAGACGGCGATGATCAGAATCGAGAGGGATGGCACGATAACCGCCCGCTCTGGCTCTTCACCCCACGGGCAGGGGTATGACACTGTTTATTCCAAGATCATTTCGGACGAATTAGGCGTCGAGCAGGAGAAAGTCAGGGTTCTTTTCGGAGACACTTCTCTTATTCCATACGGCGTAGGAAGCTTTGGAAGCCGCTCGGCAGCCATTGCGGGAAGCGCGATGTTGCTTTGCGCAAGAGTAATCAAGGAAAAAATGCTCGGGATTGCGTCGACCCTTCTCGCCTCTAAACGTGAAGACGTTTCCTTCGACTCCGGCACTTTCAGCGGAGCGGGGAAAAGTGTTACCTTCAACCAAGTCGTCCAGGCCGCGTACGTGCCGAGCAACGCAACGCAGGGAGTGCCTCTGGGTCTCAGCGCTGAGTACTACTTCGACCCGCCGGCTCTCACCTTCGCTTATGGCGCGGTTCTGGTAGTGGTGGAAATAAACAGGGAAAGCGGGCTACCCAAGATATTGAAATTTGCCATTCTGGATGACTGCGGCAAAATCCTGGATCATGACGAGGTAGAGGGCCAGGTTCAGGGCGGAGTTGCCCATGGAATTGGAAATGCAATGCTGGAGGAGATTCCATACAACCCTGAGGGTCAACCTCTGAGCTCTAATCTTGTTGACTATCTGATACCGACCAGCCTCGACGTACCAGATATGCTACTGCTACACACGGAGACCCCGTCGACGATGAATCCGCTCGGCGTCAAAGGCGCGGGAGAGGGAGGAACGATTGGGGCGTTTGGCGCAATAGTGAACGCAGTGTGCGACGCAATTCAGGCGGACATTACGCGGATTCCTGTTCAGCTCGAGGAGCTCTCGCGGATGCTAGGACAGGCCTAGGGATGGATCATGACCCTGTACGACCCGCCTAATCGTTTTTGAAAAGCTTCGAAGGCTTCCTTGTACTTTTCCAGTTTGTAGTCCCCTCCCATCAGAGGTTTTACGTTAACGCAGCCGCTTGCAATCAGCGAAATTCCCCTTTCACAAATCCACTTTGGATTGGCAAGAGACCCGAAGATGTCGAGATGACCTCTCACAATGAGGCTCAGGTCTATGTTCAGATTTTTTCCTGGCGAGGTTGAGCCAGCTAACACTACCCTTCCTCCCCTCCTCACAAGCTGGAAAGCCTGCCTTGAAGCTTCCTCGGTACCTGCGAACTCTGCAGAAATGTCAAAGCCGCTGCCTCCCAGAAACTGAGTTGCTTCTTTTACCGGGTCCTCTGAGAGGGTTGAGTTGATAGTGCGGTCCGCGCCGAGGTCGAGTCCGGTCTTGAGCCTTTCCTCCCTCGTCCCAAGCAAAACTACTCTCGAAGCGCCCTTTGCCTTTTTTGCAATCTGAACAGCTACGAGTCCGATCGCGCCCGGGCCCAAGATCGCGACATTATCTCCCGGGTCTACTCTTCCTCTCTCCAACGCGTAGAGCGCGACTCCAACTGACTCGGTAAAAGCGCCTTCGTCGTAGCTCACAGAAGAGGGCAACCTGTGCAGCGCCTTGACGGAGCAGGTGCAGTACTCCGCCAGCCCGCCGCCCGTCGTGAACCCAATATGAGCGTGTCCAAGCTCAGTTTTTCCATAATTGAAGCACAGGTTGTACAATCCTTCGAGACACCTGGGGCAGAATCCGCAACCAACGTGCGGCTCGTTTCCCACTCTGTCTCCGACTTTGAGGTCCACCACATTCGGGCCTACTTCGACGACTTCGCCACTCCACTCGTGTCCTGGAACATGTGGGAAACGCGTTCCGGGAAACTTGCCTGCTAGAATTTTTAGGTCCGTTCCGCAAATTGTTGAAGACTTGATCTTTACAAGAGCTTCTCCTGCTGCAGGCTTTCGAACCGGCATTTCTCCGATTGTAATTTCGTTTGGCTTCGGGTAGATGACTGCAAGCATTGTTCATCACGCTTGCGACGAGATATGAATTGTTTTTCCTCGTACCAAACTTTGCAACTCGGGTCTTTTTTGTGACAATAGGCATATTAACATTAAAGCGAGGAATTTTGCAAACGGAACGATTTTGAAATTCGGAATCTGCGTCTACAACTGGGAGCCTTTTTCCTACACTCCAAAATTATTCGAGGAACTAGCAGTCGAGTCAGAGTCTCTGGGTTACGACTCTTTTTTTGTTACAGACCATTTCCTGCGGCCGCATGCTCCAAAAGACTTGAAGGTCAAGCAAAACGCAACCATCGAGGCGTGGACTCTTCTTTCTCACCTTGCCGCGAAAACGAAGACAATCCGGCTGGGAACCTGTGTTACGCCAATGCCTCTCCGGAACCCGACAGTCTTGGCGAAAGTGATAGCTACAGTGGATGTACTTTCGGAGGGACGTGTCATTCTGGGGGTGGGTGCGGGCTGGGAGAGACCGGAGGTCGAGGCCTACGGCGAGTGGCACTCGGACGGCGAAAGAGTCCAGATGACAAGAGAAGGCATAGAACTCGTGAGAAAACTATGGACTGAAGAGATTGTAAATTACGAAGGCGAGTTTTTCAAAGCAAGGAACGTCGTGCTCGAGCCGAAACCGGTCCAGAAAGGAGGGCCCCCGATCTGGCTCGGAGCAATTCATGACAAGATGCTAAAGCTCACAGGGGATCTCGCAGACGCGTGGTTTCCGGGGCGAGCGGTCGGCGCAACGGTCGAACACTATGCTAGCAGCGTTCCGAAGATCAAGGAAGAGGCTAATCGAGCAGGAAGAAAGACGCCTCTTTTCAGTCTCATGGGGTACTTTGTCGAGCCGAATGCTTCTCTTGCACTCCCGGCAATAGGAACAATTGACAAGGCAAGCGAGATCATCGAGAAGTACAGGAGCCTCGGCTGTGAGTACATCGCGGTGATGTTTTTCCCCGTGCCAAAGTTCAAAGAAATGATGCGAAGCTTCGCGAAAAACGTCGCGCCAAGCTTCGTGTGAGTCCTATATTCCTTCGAACGCGACGACTCTGCAAATACTGGCCTCGCCGCGGACGAATCTCCAGGGGAACGCCCCAAAGGACATTCGTCTTCCAATCACCTTGTCGATGTCTCCGGCGATGTTTTCGACCAGACAGATGTTTTGCTTCGCGGTCATGATGTGCACTTGGAGAAACTGGTCCATAGGGAGCAGCGAGTCAATGCTCTTTCCATGCTTTTCCTCAAATAGGCGGGTCAGGTCCGGCCGCATCTTCCTTATCGCCGTGTTGAGCGGGTGATCTAGTGCGGGAGTGTCTCCCCCGAGCCAGCGAAGTTTCTTCTTTATCGCCCACTTTGCGAACTCTACATGAGGAGCAGGATGCCTTGTGAAGTACTTCTCTTCGTTTTTCTTTTCAGCCATCCAGTGGTACTTGTGCCAGCCCGTGTGAAGAATCAGAATATCTCCTTCCTTCACTCTTGTTTTTGACTCGACCATTTTCGGAGTTATGATGTCGAAATCAGACACTTCGTCTTCAAGATCGACAACGACTCCCTCGCCAAACAATACGTCAAGAGGAACCTCCGAGGCGTCCCAGCCTTCAGGATTGAAATGAAGTGGAGCGTCAAGGTGAGTTCCCACGTGCATTGCGGTGTCAACTCGCATGCTGTGTAGAGTGTCTCTTGGAAACCTGTGAAAGCTTGACACTACCGGGTCTGGGAAGTACGGCCAGGGAGGTATTCCAGCTCCCCATTCTTGGGTGAGGTCGTAGAGCTTCGGCGTTGATCTTTTTGGCATTTTCACACTTTGAACTTTAGAGTTAACTTTTAAGGTTATTTCGCGCTTCACGTATTATGAAATCATCACTACACTAGTCCTTTCTAACTCGGTACATTGTCCTAGTGCGGCCGCTGATACTCTTTTAGAACGTGTGGGAGCTAGGAATTGATTGAAATTGAGATTCGCTTACTGTGCAGTCAGGGTCCGCGACCTCAAACGCTCTTTAAAGTTCTACGGAGGTGTTATGGGGCTCAAGCAGATCGGGAGGGGGAAGATGAAGCACGGTGGCATCTATGTTCTGTTGGAGGATGAAAAGACGAAACAGAAATTGGAATTGAACTGGTATCCGAAGAAAAGCAAGTTTTACGCGGAATACGTTGTGGGCGAAGGCATTGATCATCTTGGTTTCATTGTCGAGGATGTAAGAAAGATGCACGCCAAAATGATTTCTAAGGGTGCTGTTCCTGCCGCCGCGCCATGGCAGGAAGTCAGTGGAGATCAAAGAAGCTGGATAGGATTTGTTAAGGATCCAAATGGAATCTGGATCGAATTGATTAGCCACTGAATGATATCATCTGCGGTTTCTCTCCACCTCTGAAACAAGTGAAAAAATGTGAGTGCGGAAAGAACTCCTGAATTATCTTTTTGAAGTGCTTGAGAAAAGTATTGAGGAATACTATCTCGTAGGTAGAGCTTGCCATAGTTCGGACATCTGTGAGAATGATCTATTCAGAATGTCCCTGCTATCGACCTGTGCGAAATCACTAACACCCAAGAGATCTGGGCCTCAGTCCCTGCCCGTTCTTTCCAGAATGTGCATCCCCGCAGTGTATCTATCTATTGTGAAAATGAGTC
>VFSW01013563.1_pt1 | contig 11325 bp, 11 predicted proteins | sample 5358111 | NCBI WGS metagenome assembly VFSW01 (sample SAMN11554181, study PRJNA540505) | mine drainage metagenome | isolation source: sediment from site ElyBrook_90M | place: USA: Ely Copper Mine, Vershire, VT | collected 2017 | reverse complement strand
ACTGGCGAGAAGCAAGTCCGAGCGCAAACGTGGCGAACAGGATCAGGACGCCAAAAGCGCACGGGTTGAAGCCGTCGATGATGCCCGCGCCGACGATCGCGGGCAGGCTCAGCGCGGATACGGTGCTGCCGTCGGCGTGATGAGGACCAGTGATCAAGATGGCCGCGGCCGACGCCGCGATGACCAAACCAGCTATCAGCAGGAACAGCCTGGTGCGCGGAACTGACCGGGTGGCGGCGGCTTGCATCAGGCCGTCACCGTGAGCTTGCCTTGCATCGACGGGTTCTCTTTGCCGCCGCAGCAGATGTTGCAGTAGAACTGGTAGTCGCCAGGAGTAGACGGTGCCGTGAATGTGAAGACCTGGCTGCTCTCGGGTCCAACTTTGAAGTCGACTTTGAGGGCGTCGATCGCGAATTCGTGCCAGCCACCGCCATCGCTGTGCATGGCCGTATCCATGCTTGCGAGCTGCAGTTTCACTTCCTGGCCCGCCTTCACGGTCAGCTGGTTAGGGTCGAAGCCTTCCATGCTGGCGTGGACTTGGAGGGCCCCCGCCACCGGAGTGCCGGGCGGCTGCAGCCGGCCGATGACGAGACTGACGGCAACGATGCCGACGACCACGGCGATCCCGGCGAAAGCGCCGATTCGGAGCCAGCGTGGCAACGCTCGCTTCGGCTCCGGCTTGGGTGCCGCCCGCCTACGCGCGGAGCGAGAAGTGATCGGGCCTTCGGCCGGACGTCTGGTGGCGGATCGACGAGCCATTGTGCGGCAACCTCATACAGGGATCGGAAGTCAGGTTGAGGCCGCGGACTGAGTCTGCAGTGAGCGAGACCTGAGAGGCGGCTGAGAGTGTTGGGCTCGCCGACACCCGCACTTAGGCGTGATGGGATGCCAGGGCACTTCGCTGCCAGGAGTAGCGACGTGCCTCTTCTCGCAGCCTCAGGAGCAGCTGGCGAACGACGAGATAGGCCGCCAGGGCAAGGATGAACACCAGCCCGTGAACGGCTTTGAAGTGAAGGAGCGTGAGCGGCAGCGCGGCGGTGCCGATCAACAATCCAGCTGCCGACTCCATGAGCTGGGTTGGGATGCGACGGGCGCCGATCTTCCGATCCGATGACCAGATCCCCCAGCGCGACGACGTCACCCGACCTGCACAGCAGCCGGTGAGGAAACAACCGACCCGGCCGATCGCGACGGCAAAGAACAAGCCTGGAGCCGTAGCGTCGAGGTAGGCACCAACGGGAAGGTCGAACACGACGAGGGCAGCTATCGCGACGAGCGGGGCCGTCAAGAGGAAGCCGTCGACCGCCCAGCCGCCCTTGAGGATGGACTCTCCGGGGTGGAGGACGACCGACCAGACCTTCGCGCCGATGAGCCCGGCGGTGAGGGCGAGTAGCGACACCAAGACCGAGCGCGGGACGGCGATTTGTTCGCTCGCAAGGATGGCCAGTTGCGAGGCAAGGGCCACGATCAACCCAACGCCAAAGAGCGCGGTGTAACTACCGGGGATGACACCCGGGATCCGGGCCAGTGGAGCCGTGAGCGCCCAGCGTGTCTTGATCGGTGCCGCCGGAGTGGGCGTGATGGACCAGCGGCGCCAGGACCAGGCTGCCCTGGCCAGTGGCTCCGTGCGAGTCACCGCGACGTTTGCCGCGGCGTGGCGGTTCCTCCGCACGACCTCGCCGGAGACGTTCCAGTCCCCGGGCGCGAGTCCGTATACCCAGGAACTCACGGACATCGGTCCGCTGCCGGGAGCCACGCCCTCGACGACCTCCTCATGGGTGAAGGAGTCCCCCGGGCCCGGCCGGCCGCTCACGTCCGCTCGCCGTCCGCTCAGCCGGATCGTCAGCGGGAAGGGCTCTCCGGTCTCGCCCGGGTCGATCCAGTGGCTCACCACGAGCGCTTCTCGCTCAGGCTCGGTGTTGTCCGCAGGCTGGGCGGCAACAGGCTGGGCGGCAATGAGCTCGGTCTGAGGACGGGGAACAGCAGGCGCGCCGTTCGAGACTCGCTCGGAACCGCGATTTCTGGAAGCGTGGCTCCTGTCCTTACGGCGGGCCATCGCTATCGCTTCCCAATTCCGATGCCACCGTCGGAGGGTCTACGACCGACTCCCACGCCCGCGAATTGCGCGCGGTGGCCGTGCGTCCATGCCGCCACCGCGGCAATAGCGAGCAGCCCCGCAGCCAGCCAGACCAGGGAAGTGAGCTCGCCGAAGCCGTGCATCAGACCGAGCATCGCGACAGTCAGAGATGCGTAGGTAAGGCCTTTGGCAAGTCGTCTCGAGCGATCCTGCGTGTCAGGGCCGCGGTTGGGAGTGAGCGTGTGTGACATTCCTGTTCCCCAGATTGCGGGCCCGGCGCCCATGGTTGGACTCGCGCCATCGCCGCCAATCCTCGCGGACGCATGTGAGACCGATCCGAGAGCCAGATAAGCGAGAGATGAGAAGCGCCGTGCGGCGTGGCGGTAGACGGGCAGGCACGGCCGACTTCTCATGTACCTCTCAGGAGGCTGTGGTGTAGTGCCGCGAACCGCGCTCCTGGCCCTCTGTGCCTCTGGCGCCCCGGTTCTCGGGAGCACGGGCGCGTGCGCGATTCGGACGATCGCGGTCGCGGGTGATCGAAAGAGGCGAGTCGCAAAGAACCTTCGCGGGCAGCGATACGTGGACACTCGACTATCAAAGCCGCCACGACTCACCGACCACGCAAAGGAGCCGCGTCCCAGTGTCTCGTGCCTACCCCATCGCGTCGGCCGTTGGCCGTTTCGCGACAGACGCGATCGATGAGAACCCGTCATTCGAGGACGACGAAGGCGGGAAGCAGCAGAGAAAGCTTCCCCACCACAGGGTGTCCTCCGTAACGCACGTGAGCCGGTCAACGGCGCCATCGGAGCTCGTGACCGCGACGGTGCAGGTGGCCGGCATGACCTGCCGGTCATGCGAGGTACGGATTCAGCGCCATGTCGGTGAAATCCCCAACGTCCTGCAAGTGTCGGCATCCGCCGTGCGCGGCCGCGTGGAGATCCGGAGTTCCCGGCCCATCCCGGCCGCATCCATCGCCCGGGCGATCGAGGCCGCCGGCTACGAACTGGGACGGACACGGTGGCTCGAGCGCGATCTCAGGGTCTGGCTGACCGCCGCAAGCGGCGTAGTGATGGTCGCCGTCATTGCCGTCACGGCCCAGAGACTGGGCCTGAGTGGTCTTGCCTCGGGTGCCGGCAATCTCAGCAGCGGCGGGCTCGTTGTGGCCCTGCTTCTCGGGCTGGCCGCCGGCGTGTCGACCTGCATGGCCCTCGTCGGTGGGCTCGTGCTCGCGTTGTCCGCCGCGTTCAATACGAAACATTCGGGCTCATCGGTCCGAAGGGCAGGCGCCGGCGGGCGCATGCGGCCGGTCCTCGTGTTCCTGGCCGGCCGAGTCGTCGGCTACGGCGTTCTCGGGGCGGCGCTCGGAGCCGTCGGAGCGAGCGTGACAATGCCGGCTCGGGTCACCGCGATACTCATGATCGCTGTGGCGGCGGTGATGGTCATCCTTGGGGCACGCCTCACGGGACTGTCTCCGAAGATCGCGACCTGGTCGCCGACGTTGCCGATGGGGCTCGGAGGCATCCTCGGGCTTCGTAGCGGATCGGCCGGTGGCTACTCGGACGGCCGCGCCGCAAGCCTCGGCGCAGCGTCGTTCTTTCTGCCGTGCGGCTTTACGCAGGCCGTGCAAATCTACGCGCTTTCCACGGGATCGCCCTTGTTCGCCGGAGCGCTAATGGCCACCTTCGCTATCGGTACCGCCCCGGGACTCCTGGCCGTGGCCGGTCTCCCTGTGGTCGTTCCCGGCCGCATGCGACCGACGCTCCTTCGCCTCGTTGGTGTGGTCGTTCTCGGATTCGCCCTTGTCAATGGAAGCGCGGGCCTTCGGCTCGCGGGTATCTCATTACCCTCCTTTGGCGGTGGGCCTGCCGCCGCCGCCAAACCGATCGCGGCTGCCAGTCCGGTCGCTTCAGTCGGGCCGGTCACGACCTTCGAACCGGTCGCGGTCGATGGATCAGCATCCGCGCCGGTGGCGGAGGCGGAGGCGTCTGAACGCTCAGCACCCGTGCCGACGCCCGAACCACCCACACCCAAGCCAACGCGGGCGCCGACGCAACTTCTGACGACCTATCAGAACGACGACGGCTACAGCCCGAGCGACGTGACCATCTTCGCCGGCACCCCGACCCACTGGACCATCAAGTCGACCAGCGATGCGAACTGCGCTGTGGCCCTGGTTGTCCCGAGTCTGGAGATCTACGTCAACCTGAATCTGGGCAACAACACGGTCGAGCTGCCCGCACTCTCGGCTGGAACGCTCGACTACAGCTGCGCCATGGGGATGCTTAGCGGGCGCATCACCGTCATCAACCGCCCTGCCGGCCAATGATCGGGCCCTGGCTAACGCACATGCGCTTCGTCGCTTTCGGGCCGACATCGCGAGCCGGCGTCTCTGTGGGTTAGGCTCAATCGATGCGGTTTGGACCTGCGGTCGTGGCGATCCTTGTTGGGACCGTCTGGGGACTGTGATTCGTACTGATCAAAGCCTCTCTTCCGAGTGCCGCACCGCTTCTGCTTGCGGGAGTCCGGGCGCTGGTCGGGGGGCGTCGTCGCCTCCATCGCGACCGGCGAGCGACCGGCTCCTCTCGAGCTCGCCGGGATGGCCGCGCTGTTCCTCGGCGTTGGCGCGGTTTCGCTTGGCGGCTTTCGGCGGACCCGGGGCGTTTCGGTATCCGAGGAAGCCCGAACGGACTCACGCGCCCGGGTTACTCCTCACGACTCGGACGTGCCACCGAGCAGGCGGATGATCGCCTCCTTCGGGAGCGTCGTACGGCGCCCGATGAGTCGGGCGACTCGTTCGGGCTCGCCGCACGTGCGGGCCAGTTTTGCCGCGTCGAGGCGCGGCCAGATCGCGAGGGCACGGCGGCGCGGATCGATGGCGTCGGATGGACCCGCGGGCCCACTCCAACCGGGGCGATGTTGCTCCATCGGAAACCTCGGACTTCGCTGGTTGTATCGGCCCGTGTGAGCCAGCTCCGGATCACGCAGGCCAGGCTGTCAAGTGAGCGACTCGCACCTGAAAGCCCGGTGATAGCCGCATAAGGAATTGCCAAGACATTCGGCCCGGATGGGAGAGCCACGACATGGGAAGCCGAGCCTTTCTCATGTCGTTCTCAGCGACCTGTGTTGTACTAGCCGACATGAACTTCGCGATGCACCGTTGCTCGTGTCCCTGGCGGCCCGCCGCCGGAGGACTGAGCCCATGCCCTGGCGCCTCTTGATCTGAGGCAAGCCTGGCATCGCTCGCGGGCCGCGACTCTCGATGAGGGTTGCGGCCTTTTGGTTTCCCCGAGCACTCCGACGGAGCCGCGCAAATCCCGTCTCGCCCGACCTCGTCAGTTCCGTCAGGAGCCGCCCGAAATGACCCTTACACTCTCTCGCCCCAACGCCCCACGCCGAATCCGGTACGCCGAGTCGCTTGTCGATCTCGTCGGCAACACGCCCCTGGTTCGGCTTAGCCGCGTGACCCGCGGTCTTGGACCGCTCGATCGCCAGCCGCTCATGCTGGCCAAGCTCGAGATGCTCAACCCTGGTGGCTCGGTCAAAGACCGGATCGGCATGCGCATGATCGAAGCCGCCGAACGTGCCGGCTTGCTCCGCCCCGGAGGCACGATCGTCGAGCCGACGTCCGGCAACACCGGCCATGGCCTCGCGATCGCGGCGGCGATCAAGGGCTACAAGGCCATCTTCGTGATGGCCGACAAGCAGTCGACCGAGAAGCAGGCCATCCTGCGAGCGTACGGGGCCCAGGTCGTCGTCTGCCCGACCGATGTCGAGCCCGAGTCACCCGAGAGCTACTACTCGGTCGCATCGCAGCTGGTCCGCAAAACGCCCGGCGCCTGGATGCCGGGTCAGTACTGGAATCAGGAGAACCCGGCGGCGCACGAAGCGACGACCGGCCCAGAGATCTGGGAGCAGACCGGGGGTCGGGTAACGCACTTTGTCGCCGGTGCGGGAACGGGCGGCACGATCACAGGGACCGGGCGATTCCTGCGTTCGCGCAAGTCGGACGTCGTCATCGTCGGCGCAGATACCGAAGGCAGTGTCTTTTCCGGCGATACGCCACGGCCATACCTCACCGAAGGTGTGGGTGAGGACTTCTTTCCGGACACCCTTGACCGCTCAATCGTCGATCGATGGGTCCGCGTCCCGGACATCGACGCCTTCGCGGCCGCCCGGCGCCTTACGCGTGAAGAAGGGATCCTCGCGGGTGAGTCCTCCGGTACCGCCCTGGTTGCGGCGCTGACTGTCGCTCGCGGGCTGACCGAGAGTGGCGCGGGACCCGAAGCGGTGATCGTCGTGCTGCTGCCGGACACCGGACGCAACTACCTTTCCAAGCTCTACAACGACGAATGGATGCGCGCGAACAACCTTCTTCGGACGCCCGGGACCGGCGACGGCGAAGGCGCCGTGTCGCACGTTGGAGCGAGCCATGACTGATCGGACCGAAGCTCGCGACGTCGAGATGGCGCTGCTCGGGGCCGCCTCGTTCGACACGCTCGTCGTCCACGCGGGCGCCGAACCCGACGAACTTACGGGCGCCGTGTCGCCGCCGATCTACCAGACCAGCACGTTTGCCCAGGATGGTGTCGGCCGGCCCCGCGGCGGCTGGGAATACGCTCGAACCGGCAACCCGACCCGCGCCCGCCTGGAGCGTGCGGTCGCGGCGCTCGAGTGCGGAGCCCACGGTATTGCCTTCGCATCGGGCGCGGCCGCGACCGCGACGATCGCCGAGCTCGCGCGGCCAGGCGAAGAAATCCTCGTCGGCGACGATGTCTATGGCGGCACCTATCGGCTCTTCGAGCAGGTTCTCCGCGACAAGGGCATCGACGCGAGGTATGTGGACCTCGCCGGCGGTCCGGAGGCACTCCGATCCGCGCTCACCGAGCGGACACGCCTGGTGTGGTTCGAGACGCCGACGAACCCGCTTCTCAAGCTCGTCGACATCGCGGCCACCGCGGCCACGACGTCGGGTCATCGGGGTGCCCGTGGGTCGCGACCGCTCGTCGTCGTGGACAACACATTCGCCTCCCCCGCCCTTCAGCGGCCGCTCGCGCTCGGTGCCGACATCGTCTTCCACTCCGCGACCAAATACCTCGGCGGCCACTCGGACACCGTCAGCGGTGTCGTCGTGACGAGTGACGAAGCCGTCGCCGAGCGCCTGCAGTTCCTCCAGAACGCGATCGGGGCGGTGCCGGGTCCCCTGGACTGCTTTCTCGTTCTGCGCGGCCTGCGCACCCTAGCGGTCCGAATGGAGCGGCATTGTGCAAACGCGAGCGCGATCGCGGATTTCCTCGCGGCTCGCGAGGACGTCGCGGTTGTTCGCTATCCGGGGCTGGCATCGGGACCGAGCGCCCACCCCCAGGCGGCTCTCGCTGCCCCGCAGATGAGCGGAGCGGGTGGCATGGTGAGCTTCATCCCGCGCGCAACTCAGGATCGATCCGCCCGCGAGCGGGCGATTCGAATCTGCGAGGCGACCCGGATCTTCACGCTCGCCGAATCGCTCGGCGGTGTCGAGTCGCTCATCGAGCTCCCGGCCGTCATGACCCACGCCTCGGTGGCGGGTTCGCCATTGGAGGTCCCGGACGCCCTCATTCGGTTATCCGTCGGAATAGAGTCGGCGAACGACCTCATCGCGGACCTGCGCGGGGCGCTGGACGGGGCGTAAGGCCGAGTCGTCTGTGAACAGCGGCCGCCCTCGCCGATGACCTTCGAGTGAGCTGAGGGTGTAGGTTCCGGCTACGGCGAGCAGGGCGAGAGATCCGGCAACGAGTTTCTGCGATCCCCGCCAGCCGCAACCGCGGCGGCGATCGCCACCACACCCTCGACTATGTTCCAGCCGATAGTGAGGTATTCGAGGCGCAGGGCGCGCCGGAGAAGGCTTGGGCGGGCTCCCGCCGTCGCCGTCATGCGTGGCTCCGATCTTCGAGCCGGCGGCGGTCGCCGGTCTCGAGCTGGAACGTCGAGTGCTCGATGTCGAAGTCGTCCGCAAGGCAGCGCGAAAGAGCATCGAGTGCGGTTGATGGATCGGCGTCCTCCGCCAACACGACGTGGGCCGAGACGACGTTCATACCCGACGTGATCGTCCAGGCGTGGAGGTCGTGGCAGTCGATGACGCCGGGTGCGTCGAGGATGTGTGCGCGAACGTGGTCCATGTCGATGCCCTTTGGCGTCGCTTCAAGCAGCACATTTGTGGCGTCGCGCAGGAGTGAGAGCGTCCGCGGCAGGATCAGGAGGCCGATCAGGACCGACGCCACCGTGTCGGCCGGCGTCCAGTTCGTGACGGCGATCACCCCGGCTGCTGCGAGGACCGCGAGCGAGCCCAACACGTCGCCCATGACTTCGAGATAAGCGCCACGCATGTTGAGACTCTCGCGCTGCGCGTCGCGCAGGAGGAACAACGAGACCAGGTTCGCGGCCAGGCCGACGACCGCCACGACGAGCATCAGGCCCGACGCGATCTCCGGCGGCTGCGAGATCCGCTGATAGGCTTCATAGAGGATGAAAGCCGCAACGCCGAAGAGCAGCGTCGCATTCGCGCCGGCTGCGAGGACCTCGAGCCGCAGATAGCCGAACGTCCGACCGTTGGATGCAGGCCGACCGGCGAACCAGATCGCGACCAGCGCAAGGGCGACGCCCGCGACATCGGTGAGCATGTGGCCCGCGTCGGCGAGTAGGGCGAGGCTGTTCGCTGCGATCGCTCCGACGACCTCGACGACGAGGATGGTGAGGCTCAGAACCAGCACGACGACGAGCCGGCTGCGGTTTACCGCGGCGGCCGACGCGTGGGTGTGCGACATCAGGCTTGCTCGGCCACGTGTGTTGCCGCGCCGAGCACCAGATCGCGCAGGTGCTCATCCACCAGGCGGTAATAGGCAATCCGGCCGACCTTGTGTCGCTCGACCGCGCCGCGCTCGCGCAGGAACCCGAGCTGATGTGATAACGCCGAGACGCTCATCCCGAGGACGAGAGCGATGTCGCAGACGCACAGCTCGGACTCGCTGATCGCGAGGAGATGGACGATCCGGGCACGTGACGGATCCGCGAGCGTCGCGAACAGTTCGCCAACTGCATGCGCGCCTGCGCTTCCGAGCGAGCGCCCGAGGACGAGCGCAATAGCGTCGGGATGAAGACACTCGACCGAACAGGTGTCGGCGTCAATCTCGGAGGCGAATACTTGAGCCACCGCTCAAGTATGGGCGATTGACCCCAGTGCCGCAACTTACGCGGACCTAAGCGGACTTCCAGGCGCGTCCAACGTAGCTCGGTATGTTCGTGACCGGGATCAGCAAAGATGGCGACGGTGTGTAGGCTCTAATCCTCTTGAGCCGACCAAAGAGGTATCCGAGCCAACCCGTCGCGCATCACCGGCAGGGGCGACGACTAGGCCGGGTTCGCCAAGACGAGCGCCCGCATCGCCCGGCACGTGGGTCGTGAACTCATCTTCTACCGGAGAACTATGCGTCGAGCGCCGCCGTGTTGAGCTACACCGGCGAGCAACTTCTCGAGACTCAGTCTTCATTGAGATCCGAGATCACCAGGCGGCCACCGGGCCGCGGGATCCCCTGAATCGGCGGGCACAGAAACCCTCGATTCGTTAGGCAAAAGCCGGTTGACGCCATCCGGGCCGGACGCTCGATTCAGAGCGGTTTAGCACCGCGCCTTTTTGGGGCCCTCAGCCCTTCCGGGAGGCCCCGGAATCTTTCGAAACCGCCTACTTGGCGGTAAAAAGGCTGACGCTGTAACGCGAATCTGACACCGTCACGTACAGCGTTTAACTTGACATGAAATGGGCATTTCGTGCGTGGATTCCACGAAAAGAGCACCGCGCTCGGGAGCGTCTGACTTGGAAGGCTGACGCTCTACCGACTGAGCTACTCCCGCTCGTGAGCCTACTTTGTTAGGACAAACTACCCGTAATGGGAGCCGGTAGCCTAACAAACAGTGGGCCAGATGAGCATTTGACCTTCGCGGCGGCCAAAGCTTGGTTAGCACCACGCTCGTAGAGCGTATAACTGTAGCCGATCACGGGCGTTTCACGCTCAGCGTACAGCGTGTAATTACACGCTGTCGCTCTTGAGCTTCGAAGCCGATTTGCTCGAGCCCAGTGGTGGCGAACCCAACCTCGCTGGAGGTTCCCCGCCTTTGCGCCTCATAGCCCCATTCGAGTGAGCAGGGACAGAGCCATACCTATTGCGCACAAGACTGCCCATTTGGAGCGGCCTGGCTGTTAGGCCGAGACTGCGGTGGCGAAGAAGCGCGTTCCGGCCATGGAAGCCCATCGCCGAACTCGACAAGCTGACGCTGTCAAGCATTCCCATGGCCAAGCCTGACAGGAGCGAATTTCGTAATCCTGTGGCTCGGCAGCCCACGTTCTAGCAGCGCCCGCCTACGCTTCTCCCTAATCAATTTCTGCCTCACGTGGCTTGGCTCACTCCCCAGACGACCAACGCGACGACAGCCACAAGGCCACTGATCAGCATCAAGCCGACCGTCGTCACGTGAGGTTGCCGTTGGCGTCGTAGGTGAAGCCCGTGTTCGTGAGCTCGTCGGCAGCATTGTAGGTGTAGGTCGTGTTGACGCCGTTGGCCGTGACCGAGGTCCGGTTGCCCGAGTTGTCGTAGCCGTAGCTGTAGCTCGATGCCGCTGGACCGCTCGTTACCGCGGTCTTGAGTCGGTTGAGCGGGTCGTATGTGTAGGCGGTGTTGTTACCGGCCTGATCGGCCACTGTCTGGCGGAGGCCCACGTTGTTGGTTCCGTTCACGTAGGTGTAGGACTGCGAGACCAGGACGCTCGATCCGAGCTTCGCCGTGCCCGAACCGGTCGCCGCAGCCCGTGTAGCGAGTCTGCCGGTGGAGGTGACCGTCGCCATGGAGGAGGTCGCGGGCAGAGTCAAGGACGGCTTGCTTGCCTTTTCGGTGGCTACAGGGCTCGTGGTAGTCTGCGAGCTCCTGGAGGCCGAGATCACAAGGCTCGTCGGCCCCAAGAACGCCAAGCAGCCAGGTCGGACCGCGAGCCGTCACGGAGTCACCGCAGGTTCGCTCGCTCTCGGAGGCCGCAAGGTGCACTTGGAGCGACCGCGGGCAAGGACGACCCAAGGCACCGAAGTCAGCCTCGATACCTGGGAAGCCTTCAGCTCGGGGGACTTGCTCGACCAGGTCGCGCTTGAGAGGATGCTCGCCGGCGTCGCCACACGACGCCACGGCGATGTCGCAGCTCAAGAACGGCGCGGTACGGAGCCGCCTCCAGGA
>VFSW01013562.1_pt1 | contig 11326 bp, 12 predicted proteins | sample 5358111 | NCBI WGS metagenome assembly VFSW01 (sample SAMN11554181, study PRJNA540505) | mine drainage metagenome | isolation source: sediment from site ElyBrook_90M | place: USA: Ely Copper Mine, Vershire, VT | collected 2017 | reverse complement strand
GGCGACCGCGACACCGAGCGCGCCGCGCCGGGACCTGCCGGCGTCGGGCAGCAAGTAGGTGCGGGCGCGGCCCGCACCGAGCACCGGGGCGATCCCCTCACCCGCCTCTTGAACATGGAGGGCGCCGGTGGCCACGAGTGCGTCGAGGAGGGCGACGCCGAGGCGTCCGGCGAGGTGGTCGTAGCAGGTGCGCGCCCGGCGGATCGCCTCGGCGTGGGTGCCTTCAGATAGCGAGCGGACCTGCTGGTGCGGGGCGAGGCGGGCGAGGGCCTCGAGGGCATCGGCGACCTCGGGAGCGGCCAGCCGGAAGTAGCGGTGACGCCCGGAGGACTCGACGGTGACGAGGCCACCCTCCACGAGGCGTCCGAGGTGGCCCGACGCGGTCGAGGGTGCCACCTTGGCTTCGGCGGCCAACGTGGTGGCGGCGAGCGCCCGCCCATCCGCCAGCGCCATGAGCACCGCAGCCCTGGCCGGCTCGCCCATGAGCGCAGCCACCGAAGCGATATCGGCGTCCCCGGGCACGCCACGACCCTACCGCTGGCACACTTCGGGCTTCCCCGAAGCATCGGGGCACCACCATGGCCGCCATGTCCGACACGGCAGCCGGCGACCTGACGTCGACCCGCGACGGCGCTCGATCGACGACCTGGCCGCTCGTTGCCATCTGCGCCGGCTACTTCATGGTCATCTTGGACACGACGGTGGTCAACGTCGCGCTGCCCGCGCTGTCCCGGGGCTTGCACGCCTCGACGACCGGGTTGCAGTGGATCGTCGACGGCTACAGCCTGGCCTTCGCTGCCCTGTTGCTGTCCGGCGGGGCCCTCGCCGACCGGCGCGGCGCCAAGGCCGTCTTCTGTGCCGGCGTCGCGGTCTTCACGCTCTGCTCGGCCGTCGCCGGCACCGCGAGCTCGACGGCGATGCTCATCGCGGCACGCGCCGCCCAGGGTTTCGGTGCGGCGCTGGCCGTGCCCGCATCCCTTTCCCTCCTCCAAGCCGCCTACGCCGACCAGCGAGCCAGGCGGCGCGCCTTTGGGGTCTGGGGCGGAATCGCGGGTATCGCAGCCGGTGCCGGGCCCGTCCTCGGCGGCGCCCTCGTCTCAGCATTCGGGTGGCGCAGCGTGTTCTTCGTGAACGTCCCCGTCGGTGTCGCCGGACTCCTGCTCGCCGCCCGGGCCCTGCCCTCGGTGGCACGCCGACCCCACGGTGCCGACCCCGCCGGCCAGGCCGCCGCCTGCGCAGCGTTGACCGGGCTCACCGTCGCCCTCATCGACGCCGGCTCCGCCGGCTGGAGCGCTCCCGTGGTCCTCGGCGGCCTCGCCGCCTTCCTCGTCGCCGGCACGGTGTTCATCCACCTCGAGCACCGGTTGGCACGCCCGATGTTCCCCCTCGGGATGTTCGCCTCCCGCCAGCTCTCCGCCGCGACCGCCGTCGGCCTGTTGCTCAACCTCGGCTTCTACGGCGAACTGTTCGTCATCACCCTCTACCTCCAAGGCCACCTCGGCCTCAGCCCGCTGCTCGCCGGGATCGCCCTCCTCCCCCAGATGGCGATGGCCGTCGTCGGCTCCACGGCATCAGGGATCGTCATGGCCCGCACGGGCCCACGCCTACCCATGCTCGCCGGCCTCCTCGTCGGCGCAGCCGGCCTGTTCGGCCTCACCGCGCCCGGCGCCCACGGCCCCTACGCCGTCCTCATCGTCCCCTTCCTCGCCGTCGGACTCGGGATGTCCTTCACCATGCCCGCCGCCACCGCCGCGGTCATGGAAGCCGCCCCCACCGAGCGCGCCGGGCTCGCCTCCGGCACCCTCAACGCCGCCCGCCAAGTCGGCGGCGTCCTCGGCGTCGCCCTCCTCGGGACCCTCGTCACCCAGCAGCGGCACTTCGTCACCGGCCTGCACCTCGACATGGCCATCGCCGGCGCCGCATTCCTCCTCGGCGCCGTCCTCAGCCTCTGGAGCCTCTGACGAGACAGGCGCGCCGCCGTCCACCCCGGCGCGTCGGCTTCCGATCAGTGGGTCCCGTCACCGGCATCGCGCCACCCCTGCCTCGTCCGGGGGCGCGACTCCGGTGAGTAGTGCATCTGCCCGGGGCATGCCCTGTGCAGCCCTATGCAGCAGGCCCGCGGCCGGCGGCCCGCTCGCGAAACCGCAGCGTACGGGGCGCACGCGTCCGCGCCACCCTGCGTAGGCTGTTTATGCAAGGGCTGAGTAGGTCCCCACAAACTGTCCCCAGAAACGCAGCGGCCGCCGACCAAAACTGCTGGTCAGCGGCCTGTGCATACGCAACGAGGCGCGGAAAACGCCCGTACTTGGTGGCGGGGGGTTGTTGCCGGCCACGCTGTCTGCACATGAGCCGGCAACGCTCCGTGACCATGGATCGGCAACGCTCCGTGGTGATGGCCGCCTCCACCTGCGGCATTGAAGCCAGCTCGCGAGCGCGTATGACCGAGCGCCGTCGATGTCGACGACACCGTGGCTGCCGCTCGCTTCATGTGATCAGTCCGGCTGCGGAGTAACAGGTTCGTTCCGCGCACAGAAGACCCTGGTCACGGGCCGCGAGACGGGCCGTTGCTGGGCCTGACTCGGTGAGGCGGCAGATTCACGCGGGCGCCAAGTAGTTCTCCACCGCACACGGCGTTTGCGAACCTCCACGGGGGCACCGGCGGGCCAGGCCGGTGCTGGCGCGTCGTCCACCACGCCGCTCCGATGGCTGCCACGGCGCTTTGGGTGGGCGACTCAGTGGGAAGGTTGACCGGCCTCCAGCCCCGCTCGACCGCCACGCTCGAGAATCCAGCACAGAGACTCCGTGCTCGCCCAGCGAAGCGGGACCGCCAGGAGCGAACGGTCCGGTCGGGCACCTGAGCGAAGAGCTGGCGACGCGACTCGGCATCCGGTACACCCGCAGCCATGCCAAGAGCTGCACCAATGGCCTCCGCCGAGTCTCTGCGGCGGCTGACCACGAAGTCGGGCAAGACGGCATAGCCGGCGCCGCACGGGGCGCACCGGACACGCCGGACGCGCACTCGGTGCGTCGTGCCTGCCTCGCGCACGACCCTCGAGTAAGAGCCGTCAAACGCCATCGGCCTCGAGCAGTGCGGGCAGTTCGGCCGGGGAGGCAGCACCGCGTGTCCGCCCTCGGCGTACTCTGCCGGCGTCATCGAACTGCCCCAAGCCAGCGACACGGCCGCTGTCTACCGCAACCGCAGTGCAGTCGCAGCCACACCGTGCACAAAGAGCGTTGCCGAAAGAGGCCCTCGCGTGCTCAGGGAGTGATGCCGCTAACAGGGGTTCCCGCCACCTCGAACCTAGAGACCTCGGTGTCGCCATACATGCTGGTAGCGCCGCTTGCATAGGGCAGCGCCTGGGCCTACCGACTGATCAGTGGGGCCTGCCCCCTGTTGGTGTCCCCAGAAACTCTGATCGACCTCGATCTTCGGGTTGATGGCCCGAAGCCCGGGGCGATCGTGCCCAGTCAGACCCATGGGGTTCCGTGGGGTCCAACCCACCCCCAGTAGGGGACGCATCCGACCCGAGCGCGTCAAGGGCGACTTGCACCGAGGGCACTCCGGTCGCGTTCAACCTCGGGGTTGACAACGATGCAAAGGCCACCTACCATCTTACTCAACTAAAAAGTTGAGGAGGATGGGTGGCCAGGCAGGCAATTGTCACTGTGTTCTCGGCGTTGGCCGACGAGACGCGGCTCGACATCGTCACCCGCCTCGCCGGCGGTGACGCGACCTTGAGCGAGTTGGCCAAGCACTACGACATGTCCATCCAGGCGGTGTCCAAGCACCTCTCGGTGCTCGAGGACGTGGGAATCGTGTCCCGCCGCCGCGAGGCTCAGCGCCGACCGGTCCGATTGGAGCCGAAGGTGTTCGACCTCATGACCAAGTGGATCGAGCGGTATCGCCAAACCGTCGAGGCCCGCTACCAGCGCCTCGACCAGCTGCTCGCCCAACTCGACGACCAGACCTCCGACAACGACCAAGGAGCAACGACATGACGACCACCACGAACCGAGAAGCCGAGATCATCATCGACGACAAGACGCCGTCGATCACGATCGTCCGGGAGTTCGACGCCCCGGCCACGGCCGTCTTCCGGGCCCACACGGAGCCCGACCTCTTCGTACGATGGGTCGGCCCCGACAGCCTCGACTCGAGCCGCGTCGATCGCTGGGACTGCCGCACCGGCGGCGAGTGGCGCTACGTCTCCATGCGAAGCGACGAGGAGCACTGGTTCCGGGGCTGCTTCCACGAAATCCGACCCGACGAGCTCATCGTCCAGACCTTCACCTACGAGCCATGGCCCGACAGCGTGTCACTCGGACGCTACGTCTTCCAGGACCTAGCAGACGGCCGCAGCCGGCTCACTGCGACCTCGCTGGTCGACAGCTTCGAGGCCCGCGACGCGTTCGTCGCCAGCGGCATGGAGGTCGGCGTCCAGGAAGGCTTCCGCAAGCTCGACACGCTCCTCGCCCGATGATCGCGGCAACCGCGACCGGCGACCCGAGGAGGACACCTTGGGAGAACTGATCGTCGACTTCATCACCTCCCTCGACGGTTACGCCTCAGCGGAGGGATGGCCGGGGTGGTGGGGTCTCGAAGGCCCCGAGTACCTCCGCTGGCTCGACGAGCGGCCCGAGGCCACGCTGCTCATGGGCGCGAACACGTACCGGCTGATGTCGGGCTTTGCCGCCGGCGCCACCCCGGCAAGGATCGACGAGTTCCCCGCGGACGAGGAGAACACCTTCAGGGGACTCACCGGGGCGTCGAAGACGGTGTTCTCGTCCACCCTCGAAGAACCGCTCTCCTGGGCGAACACGACCCTCGTGCGCGGCAACGCCGTTGAGGCGGTGCGGGCGATGAAGGCTGACGAGCCAGGCCTCCTGAGCACGATCGGCAGCATCAGTCTGTGCCGGTCGCTACTGCGAGCTGGAATCGTCGACCGCTTCCGAGTCGTCATGTTCCCGGTCATCACCGGCGCAACCGGCTCAGAACGCATCTACGACGGCTACCCCGACGTCGCACTCGACATGATCGCCAGCAGAACCTTCGACGAGCGGATCCAGCTCGTGGAGTATCTTCCACGAGTCCTCCAACACCCACCGATCGAGGCCACAGCGTGATGAGCTACAGCGCTGAAGGCAGTTGTCTGCGGAGCGGTGGCACAGTCGGCCGGACCCGTTGCCTGGCCGACCCACATAGTCAGCCTTGACCTCCGGGTTCCGTGCCCGAAGGTGAGAGGCACCCGCCCAACTAAAGCCCAGCCGGGGCCGTGTCCGGTCCTCTTCCTCCACCCGGCGCACGAATCGTGCGCTTGTACCCCCATAGCCGCTCCGCGTCAGATCTCGATGACGTATCCGTCGGGATCGCTGACATAGGCGTAGGGAACTCCGGGTGCGTACTGACCCTTCGCAATCAGGGAACCACCCGAGGACTGCGCCATGGCTATCACCTCATCGAGCCGCGTGCGATCCGTAACGGTAATTCCGAAGTGTTCATACCCTCCGGACTGACCGACTCTAACCTTTTCCTCCTCGGTCTCCGCGAGATGAAGCGCGAGGTCATCTCGCTTTTCGGGAGAGTTCAAGAACAGGATGCTGCCGTGACGAAAGGCCACCTGCATACCGAAGACCTCGCCGTAGAATGCAACCGAGCGCGTGTGATCAAGCACCAGTAGGTGGACGTGTCGGATACCTCGCGTTTCAACTGCCATCACAGCACCTCCTTTGAGTCGCGTAAAGGTGTCGCCGAGACCGCGCACTCACTCGAAGGTGACCCAGTGCTGCCAGCGTCATTAGTAGCTGCACCAGGCCGCTCCACGAGTCCCGCCATCAAGGCACCGCCCGTGTACGGGAGCCGGGACCTGGCCGGAGGACGTTAACGGACATGGATGCCGTTCTCGAGGGTTCGGATGACGATGGGGGTGATCCCATGTCGCGGTAGCTCGCCGCGGTTGGCGTCCTCGCATCCGCGGTAGACAAGTACCCAGAGCACGTGTTGAATCCAGCTAGCGCTGACCTCGGGGTCGAAGATGCCTTGGGCTTGTCCTCGCGTGATGAGGTCGATAACGGGATCGTCGGGTACCGGCCCGGCCGGTGTTCCGTACCCCTTGAGAAGGCTCTGGTCTCCGAAGACAAACATCAGGCGGTCCCCGACAGCGACCATCGCGGCGACTGCTCGGCGCATGGCGTCCAGTGGCGAACCTTGATCCAAGTCTGCCTCGTCCATGGACTGCTGTATCGCCCGGATCGAGTCCTGAATGGTCGCTGCGATCAGCGACTGCCGGTCTGGAAAGTAGCGGTGCAGAGTGGTGCGACCGACGCCAGCGGCTTCGGCGATGTCGGGCAGCGTCGCGGTTCGATCTCGGGCGAGTACGGAGGCGGCAGCAGCCAGGATCGCCCCGCGGGTGCGGTCACGCGCACTCGACTTCGGCTGTGCACGGACACTCACGCGGCTACTGTAGCGCGTGTAAGCCCTGTTCTGGTATGATAGCGTTCCACTTCAGGATCTTCGAGTTCCCTCATGTGGAGTTGAGCCGAGCTCCCACCGCGACGAACAAGCTGAGACCGGAGGACCCTCTTATGGCTCGCCTCGCTGATCGACACCCGGACAATGCGCCGGGCGACTGGTATGTGGACACCCGTTGCGTCGCCTGCGACGTCGCCCCCCAACACGCTCCCGACCTCATCACCTCGACCGACAACGGCCAATCCATTGTCACTCGACAGCCGACGAGCCCTGATGAGGAGATGGCGCTGTGGAGAGCCGCGCTGGCTTGCCCCACCCGTTCGATCGGTACCGTCAGTCGCCGTCACGCTCCGCCGGGGGTCTTCCCTCTGCGAGTCGCGCCCGGTGTATTCCTCTGCGGCCACAACGACCTTCGCTCCTTCGGAGCGCACGCCTGGTTCGTCCCCCCAGCCAACGACCCGTTCATCGTCGACGCTCCGCACTGGGACCGCACCCTCGTCCAAACGATGGAGGATGCCGGAGGGATCGACCACGTTCTGCTCACCCACCGAGACGACATCGCCGACGCCCGACACTACGCCGAGCACTTCGATGCCCGAGTCTGGATCCACGAAGCCGACCGCGACGCGGCCCCCTTCGCCACCGATATCATCACCGCCGAAGACGAGGAAACCATCTTCCCCGGGATGATCGCCTTCGCCGTGCCAGGCCACACCCGAGGAAGCGTCCTCTACCTACACGGTCAGCGACATATGTTCTCCGGCGACACTCTGGCCTGGTCGAGGAACACCTCGGACCTACGCGCCATCGAGACGATCTGGTACTCCCGCGACCAATATGAACGCTCCCTGACCCGCTTCGCCAACTCCGGTCACCGCTTCGAGCACGTCTTTCCTGGGCACGGCGAGTGGACCAAAGGCCCCATCGACGACATGAGCGACCGACTGGCACGGCTCGCCTGACGACGCCTGCACGTCGTCATCTCGGCCGAAGTCGAGATCGCAGCGCGACAACGCTGAGGCACGTTGAGTAGGGCAACTGCATAGGCGTGCACAGGGCATGCCTATGCAACGCTTCGCTTCGAATCCAGCCTCGGAGCGAAACCGCAGCGTGCAGGCCGCTCGCGCCCACGCCACCGTGCCTATGCTGCGTACGCAGACGCGTGAGTAGGACCCCACAAACTGTCCCCACAAACACAGAAGCCGCCGACCAAACGTGCTGGTCAGCGGCCTGTGCATACGTAACAAAGCGCGAAAAACGCCCATACTTGGTACGGCGACCCAGACCTTCGGGGCGACACCCGAAGGTCCACGCCCCCTCCGCCTACGCCCCCCCTGCAACAGCCCACCCTCCCGGGCACTGCACTACACGGTGTCGGCGTGCTGCCGTCGGAGGCCCCAGAAACACCTCGGCCTTCCGGCAATCGTCACGGGACCCGATGGTGGACCAGCGGAAACTAGGACTTGACCTTGACGCGAGGTCAACCCTTCAAGATGCTCTTATGAGCACAAGATCAGCCATCCAGATCGCCGGACTCCTGAAGTCATACGGCGATCTCGAGGTGCTGCGCGGCGTCGATTTCGATGTGGCGCCGGGAAGCATCTTCGCCCTGCTCGGCTCAAACGGGGCCGGCAAGACCACGGTCATCAAGATCCTTTGCACCCTACTCAAGGCTGACGGCGGGACGGCCATAGTGAACGGCTTCGATGTCGTCACCCAGGCCGCCAATGTTCGCGAGTCGATCAGCCTCACCGGGCAGTTCGCCGCCGTCGACGAGATCCTCACCGGACGCGAGAACCTGGTGCTGATCGCCACGCTGCGGCACCTCGACACTCCAGGCCGGATCGCCGACGACCTGCTCGCCCGCTTCTCGCTCGCCAACGCCGGGGGTCGCCGGGTCGCGACCTACTCAGGCGGTATGCGTCGCCGTCTCGACCTCGCGATGAGCCTGATCGGGACCCCGCCTGTGATCTTCCTCGACGAACCGACCACCGGCCTCGATCCCGAGGCGCGCCTCGAGGTGTGGCAGGCCGTTCGCGAGCTCGCTCACACGGGCACGACGGTGCTGCTGACCACGCAGTACCTCGATGAGGCTGAGCAGCTCGCCGACCAGATCGCGATCCTCCACGAGGGCGCGATTCTTGTCAACGGCACGCTCGCCGAGCTCAAGGCTCTGTTGCCGCCGGCGAGGGCCGAGTACGTCGAGAGACAGCCGAGCCTCGAAGACGTCTTCCTCGCACTCGTCGGTCGGCACACCGGCGCGGGAAGCACCCTGAACCACACCGCGGCCGCACGGTCGCCACGGACAGCACAGGTCGAATGATGAACGGGCACTTCTTCCGCGACACGACCGCGCTGTTGGGCCGCTCACTGCGTCACATTCTGCGCAGCCCGGACACGATCATCACCACCGCGATCACGCCGATCGCCATGTTGTTGATGTTCGTCTATGTCTTCGGCGGCGCGATCCACACGGGCGGCGTCAAGTACGTGGACTACCTCCTACCGGGCATCCTGCTCATCACGGTCGCGTCCGGCGTCGCTTACACGGCCTTGCGGCTGTTCACCGACGTCTCGAGCGGCATCTTCGAGCGGTTCCAGTCGATGCCGATCGCCCGCTCGGCGCTGTTGTGGGGGCACGTATTGACCTCGTTGATCGCGAACTTGATCTCGCTCGTGTTGGTCGTCCTCGTCGCCGTGGCGATCGGGTTTCGCTCGGGAGCTGGCATCCTCGATTGGCTCGGGGTACTGGGCCTCATCGTTCTGTTCACGCTGGCCCTGACCTGGCTGGCAGTGATCGCCGGCCTCGTCGCAAAGTCACCCGACGGCGCCGGCGCGTTTGCCTACCCGCTACTGTTCCTGCCGTTCGTCAGCTCGGCTTTCGTGCCCACCACAGGAATGCCCGGCCCGGTGAGAGTGTTCGCCGAACATCAGCCCGTCACCTCGATCGTCAACACGCTCCGCAACCTTTACGCCGCACAACCGCTCGGTCACGACGTGTGGATCGCGCTTGGCTGGTGTGTCGGCCTGCTGGTCGTTTCCTACGCGCTCGCCACACGCACCTACCGGCGCAAGGTCGCCTGAACCGTCCGGCACAATTGCCTCGATGAACAGCGCTGCAAGATGTTGACGATCAGCCAGCTCGCGGCATACGCCGGGGTCACCGTGCGGGCGGTGCGCCACTACCACATCAAGGGATTGCTTCCGGAGCCCGCACGCGACCACTCGGGATACCGCCGCTACGATGCGGCAGCTGTCGTGCAGCTGATTCGGATCAAGACGTTGGCGGACGCCGGCGTACCCCTGTCACGAGTCCACGAGCTGTTGGCCGCCGATGAGAAGGAGTTCGCCGCGGCGATCGAGGACATCGACAGCCGCCTCCGCGCCGAGATCCGCGAGCGCCAACATCATCGACAACGCGTCGCCCAGCTCGCGGCCGGGGACCGACTCGCGCTGCCACCCGAGGCTATCGACTACCTCGACCGACTCCGCGAGCTCGGCATTCCGGACCGGGCGATCGAGATGGAACGCGACGCCTGGATCCTCGTGGCCGCCCAGATCCCGGACCAGATGCCGGCACTCATGGTGCTCAAGCGCGGACAGATCGAAGACCCGGCCGTCACGGCGATCTACCTCGACCTCGTCGTCGCCGCCGACTGGGACGCGGACGATCCACGTCTGCCGGCAATCGCCGACCGGCTCGTCGCGATGATCGAGAAGGACGCAGAGCAATGGAGCGAGGACCAGCTCGTGGATTTCGCGCTCGACGACGAACTCTCCGCCTTGCTCGACGAGGTGTTCGTCAACGCCGTGCCGGCCGCCCGCAGGCTGTTGCAGCTGCTCGAGGAGCGGGGCTGGACCGGGTGGACCAAGCTGGAACGCGTCGACCCCTCGTCGTAGCCAGAACGCAGCGGGCCGTTGCCAGTCGTACAGTGCAATCCACAGTGACCAGGCTCCGGCCGACCTTCGGGTTCGAGACCCGACGGCAGCGGCTTCCCCTCTGCACGACCGGTCGCTACTCGAACTCTTCAAGGACGACTCTCATGCCGGTCATCCATTCCGGCCACTTGGTGAGGGTCCGTTCCAGCACGTAGTCGCCCACTTCGGTGTGTGGGTCGACGTACGGCTTGCCGTCGATCTGCACCCATTCGAGCGCCTCATGGGCAGGGGCGTTAATGAGTGCGACGTAGAGAGCCTCGGGAGTGTCCTCGGGAACGCCGCATGGCGCTACGAAGGTTCCTCACTCCTCGCCATCGCTCTTCTCACGATCGCCAGGCCGGGTGTTCGGAGTCGCCCTGCTGATCACGTAGACGTACGGCGTTCGGGGATCAAAGCTTGCGAATCGCTGTAGCGGCCCGGCGCTCACTGCCTCACGCCACTGGTCGGCGGTCAGTAGTGCGGCGCACCACCCGCCCGCCCAGCTCCAGCAGTGGCAGCTGTTCTCCGCCGGCTGAAACGGTCACGAGGGTGGCTCCTCGGAACCCTCTGGGCCACCAGGGGCCACGACCTCGAGATTGACCCCTCGGGCTAGGTAAAAACCGCTAGCAGCACCAAGGCGGCATTTCCCGCATGGATTTCGTCTACGAAGCCGTGCAGCATGTCGTTCCAGAAGTTCATGCCGGCCGAGGAACATCCACGGAGGACCCGTAGGAGCAGCGATGGTTCATCGGAGAAACGCCCACTTCACCATGAGCGGGAACTCTTCTTGCCAGAAGGCGCCGCCGTGGGATCCCACCCGTTCGGTCATGACGACGTCCCCACCGGCATCCCACAGTGCCGGCCCCCACCCGGCGGGGGGGGTGGGGGACGACCGCGCGGGGCGGGGGGGCGCGCGGGGGGGGGGGGGGAGGGCGCGGG
>VFSW01013561.1_pt1 | contig 11326 bp, 3 predicted proteins | sample 5358111 | NCBI WGS metagenome assembly VFSW01 (sample SAMN11554181, study PRJNA540505) | mine drainage metagenome | isolation source: sediment from site ElyBrook_90M | place: USA: Ely Copper Mine, Vershire, VT | collected 2017 | reverse complement strand
AAATCTGGAGCGGGCGAAGGGATTCGAACCCTCGACCCCAACCTTGGCAAGGTCGCCGGGACGCTTTCGACACGGTAGCCAGACCTGCGATAGAGCACGCTAAACCACTGGTATCTAGTGGCTTCAGGTGCTGCGCACACCGCCGATCACACCCACCTATACGCCCCGACTTGCTTCCAAGTGCTTCCAAATTGGGTCCAGAGCCGCTAGAATGCTCTCCTTGGAAGCAGAATCCAGGTAACCTATTGGTCCGATATGGAAAAGTTGACAAAGCGAGCGGTGGATGCATTAAAACCTTCGAGGGTTGGGATCGAAGGTTCGGAACGGTTCCTGTGGGACGGAGAGCTCAAGGGCTTCGGTGTCCGAGCCAGTCCGGTAGGCCGCAAGAGCTTCATCGTCCAGTACCGTACCCCGGAGGGACGGCACCGGCGCACGGTCATCGGGCACTTCGGGCTGATGACCGTCGAGCAGGCGCGGGTCATCGCCCGTGAGAAGCTGGTCGCGGTCTCCAAAGGGGTCGACCCAGCCGCGCCGGTCGAGCCCGACGGCAGCACCACGACGGTCGGCGAGATCTGCGACTGGTATCTCCTGGAAGCCAACGCAGGGCGCATTCTCGGCCGGCGCCGGCGGCCGATAAAGGCGTCCACCCTGGCGATGGACAAGAGCCGCATCGAAACGCACATCCGCCCACTTTTGGGCGACCGGCGGGTTTCTAGCCTGAAGCTTGGCGATATCGAGGCGATGCAGGCTGACATTGCCGCCGGCAAGACGGCGAAAGGCCGAGCGGGACCACGGGGCGGCACGCCGATCGGTGGCGAGGGAGTCGCGGCCCGCACGGTCTCGTCTTTGCACTCGATCTTTGAGCACGCTGTGCGATGGGGGAAAATCGAGAGCAACCCGGCACGGGGCGTGCGCAAGCTGGCCAGCACGCCGCGAGAGCGACGCTTGAGCACCGCCGAGATTGCGCGCCTGGGTGAAGCCATGCGTACCCGCGCCGCCGAGGGTGAGCACCCAACGGGCCTTGCCGCGATCCGGCTCCTGCTGCTCACGGGATTCCGGCGCATGGAGTGCCTTGCCCTCCAGCGCGCCTGGGTGGATGCGGAACAGCGGGCCATTCGGCTTCCAGAAACCAAGACCGGCCCGCAGATGCGCGTCGTGGGTCAAGCCGCTATCGATCTTATTCTCGCGCAGCCGGTCACTGACGGATCGCCGTATGTATTCCCGGCAGACTGGGGAAACGGGCATTTCATCGGCGTCGTGCGGGTACTCGAACGAGTGTGTGGTGCTGCGCGACTGGCGGACGTGACTCCGCACACGCTGCGCCACACATTCGCCAGCGTAGCCGGCGATCTCGGCTTCTCGGAACTGACGATCGCTGCCCTGCTTGGCCACGCGGCACGTGGCGTCACGCAACGCTATGTGCATATTGACGAGGCACTCAGAGTGGCCGCCGAAAAGGTCTCCTACAAGATATCACTCGTGCTCGCCGGCGTACATCCGTCTTCGTAGTCAGACTCGTCAGCCCTAAGAACGAACGGTATGCTTTCTCTCTGATGGGAGAGGAAGCTGTATTCATTCCTGTCTCGTTTCCACAGATCGAACGAAACAGACCGTTGCTTGTCCGGGCGCATTGCGAACTTCGAACGCCGTGCGAGCCAATTTGTCCACTTGTCGTTCCGCTGGATCCCCAAAGTCGAAGGCGACACGCCGCGACGGCTGCCAAAAGCCAAAGCCCTGGTCGAGAGTGACCAGCAGACTGTGCCGCTGTCCTATGATTTTCAACGTACGGGCGTGGGGCAGATCAGACCGGGGCAACACGACCACCTCCGGCAGAACGCTAAGTTCCCGCAGGAGGCCACATATGACGGTATTTCGTGTCGCGCTGTCTGGCCAATTGTCGCGCAGGCCGGTGGGGCTGCGGAGGTGGGCTTCTGACGGAACGGCCATTGTGTTGACGGATACCGGCAGGATGGTCCCCTGGGGAAGCGTCATCCGCTTCTGCAGCGCGCCGACCACCGCCTGCAGCAGCCGAACGCCGACTGGGCTTACAAGGTATCGGTCATCATACTCGATTCTCTGCGCTGGCAGCGCTTTGTGCAGAGCTGCTGCAATCCCTTGTTGTCGCGCAAGGGATTGCCAGAACCGCTCGCCAAACCCCGTCACACTGCCGTTGAGATCCTCGCTGATCGTAACGGACCACGCGTTCGGCATAGTGTGTCCCATCCTACGACCAGGATCGAACATTGCGCCCACCTCAGGAGGTGCCATCAGGGTGCCACAGACAACCGCCTCTGGCGCTGCCGTCGCGAACGCGGCGTTGCCCGCGTGACCGGCGGCCGTCGCCCACGCTCGGACGGGTCCTATGGTACTTTCGATCACCGCAAGGAGCCCTGGTGGGGACGGTGGCGCTCCCCATTCGTGAACGGAGATTCCTCGCCCGGCGCGGTCACAAAGAGCGCGCAAGACCAGCAGCACTTCCCAGGATGCATGCTGAAGTGCGGCGGGATCGGCAAGCAATCGAACCTGGACGCCGGAGCGCACGAGACGCTCCGCCACTTGGCTACCCCACCATGCGTCAAAGTCCCAATGTGAAGGGTCGCCGTGCAAGAACAGGCTTAGGCAGACCTGCCTGCCGGTTGCGGCCTCGCGGAGCAACTCCTGCGGCAGCGGCGTTGCCGCCATGTACTGGGTGACGCTGCCCGGAAATGCGTGGCACTCTTCCGGAAGCCGGAGGCTGTCGATCAAGTCGTCCAGCAAGGCAGCGGCGGTGCGGCGATCGAGATACTCCGAGACATTCACCGTATCGCGCAGGATGAGGCACGAAGGGCACGCCCGCTCGCATCCGGGATTGCTGCAGTCGAGCACGGCACGGGCCTTTGCCAGCAAGCCGGGAAGGTCCGTTGAAGCCGAACCAGCATATCCGGCGCCGCCGGCCGCGGTGTCGAACAGAAACAACGATGCCGAGCCGGGCGCTTCTCCCGGCGCGGGTGCGATTGCCCATGCCACCTCCGCCCGTTCGATACCGAGCTCGCCGCATAACGCTTCGCGGAGGGCCACCGCCAGGGTCGTGGCTTCCTGCTCGCCGAGCCCGGCGAGTTGCAGCTCGTACACCTCCGTCCGCCGCGACTGTCCGAAGGCCAGGTGCCTCTTGATAGCGAACGGCTGCCGAGCACCTTCGCAGCGGAGCCCGCTCCGGCGCAGAGAACGATGGTCCGAAAGAGCGGCAGGCAGTGGCCCGCCATCGGCGCTGCTTTCTGCCGCCGACCGCCCGCAGGCCAGGCAGACGGCATAGCCATGTTTTCCGACGCCTCGACTGACCGACAGCACCAATCCGTCCGACGCACTTCGGAACCGCCCGAGCGCCGGATTAGGAAGAGAAACCCACGATGCGCCACGTGCGGACACCAGCGGTTGGGGCTGCGGCAGCCGCTCGACGAATTCGACGGCGTTCGTCGCCGGCACTTCCGGGTCGGCGGCGAAGCCTGCCGGTCGCAGGGCGTGAACCCGATCGAGGTCATCCTTGCCGCAGGCTGGGCATGCGTCGGGCCGTCGCACATCGTCGCCGGCCGCATCGCAGCTACGGCACCGCCAGAAACAGCGCAATGCCTGGATCTCACCCACCGCATCAGCCGATGCCGGGCGCTTCCAGTTCAACGTCACGCCGCCCGAACGGTAGACCACACCGTCGAGCACCACGTCAGCGCCGGGGGCATACTCGGCGAGCGCTATGTCGAGCCGCCGCGTTGGGTTGCCACGCCACCGAGCGCCATTGTCCTCCCGTGACCGCGGTGATGCGCCGCCACTCGGCCGCGGTGGAATGACAAATGCAGCGACGTCCGTTGGAAAACCATGCCCGGGGAGAAAGGCCTGGCGAACGAGTTCGCCGAGCAGGAACTCGCCATCCATCCGATCGCACCGGAGCTGAACCGCGGTCCTGGCCGCCTTTTGCAGCGCATCGAGATCGGCCGCGAGTTGGCGGCGCTCGATCAGCCATCGGTCGGCGATTGTCACCAGTGTCCCAGCAGTGCTCTCCGCAACATCAGCGGCGTCGCCAAGACTCGTGCCGGCAAGCAGGGTGCGCAGCTCGCGATCCAATCCCGGGCTCTCCGGAACGTCGCTGCGCAACCAGGCGACGAACCTCTCCCACGGCGCCGCACCCTCGCTCGCAGTATGGTTGAAGAACGCCCCGGCCGTGAAGTTGAGCGGCTGCGCGCCGCTGCGTCGGAGGAAAGCCGCCAGCAGCAGCGCGTTGGCGTGGCGCTGAGCCAGCACGCGACTGTCCAGCGCGACACGTGGCGGTGCGATGCTCTGCCGCAGAGGCTCGCCAGGCCGGTCGAAGCTGTGCCAGCCGAGCGGGGTATCGCCGCAATAGGTGAATGCCACCGCCAACGCCTCACCGCGGCGGCCGGCGCGCCCGACCCTCTGGCGATAGTTGGCGGGCGACGGCGGCACATTCGCCATTGCCACACCGACGATGCCGCCGATATCGACACCCATTTCCATCGTCGTCGAGCAATTTAGAACGTTTATCTCGCCGCGTTTGAACCGGTTTTCATAGTCACGCAAACGATACGACGGTTGCTGGGCGGAATGTTCGACGATTCTTGCGAACGGGGCCAGCAAAGCCAGCCGATCCGCGATATCGGTCCACAGCCCTCGGGCGCGCAGGTCGCGCACATCCGGATCGGACGAGAGCCACTCCTCCATCTCGCGGGAGGCATTGGCACCGGTGGGGGTGCGCAGCCACGGAAACGGCAGGCGTGGCATGACCAGCTGCACGCATGCAAGATCGGCGAGCTGTTGCGGCGATTGCGTGACATAGGCTGTCGTACCACGAAAGGTACGATCCATCACTCGTCCAGTAACCGGGCACAACCAAGCGCGCGATACGGCCACGATCTCTGCCTTGGTAAGATCGAGCAATAGAGCGTTATCCGGCAGACCCTGGATGGAAACCGCGGTGAGTGCAGACCAGGTGGCGTCAAGGACTTCGTTAACCTCATCGCGGACGATCCGGTCGTCCAGGTTGAGCTGGAACACATCGCGCAACAGCAGCACCGGGCGCACCGCCCGGCCTGACAGCGGACCCAAGAGCGGCCAGCGCCGTTCACGCCGCTGCAGGTCCCTTTGCACGGACGAGGGGATGAAGCGCAGAAGCCGGACGCTCTCACCGAGCCATCGCGCTTCTGTCTCGGCCAAGTGGACCGCGGAATTCGCCCGAACGAAATACGTGGCAACGACGTGAAGAAAATCGCGCCAATCCGCTAACGACGCACCGCGGGCCCTGAACAGCGGCGGCACCTGCGCCTCGCCCTGCCGTTGTAGCGCGGGGAATTGCAGCGCTGCCAACCCCATGGTCTCCAGACTGTTGGCCCGGCGCGGGCGACGCAAAAACTCAGTCAACAACTGCTGACGGGCGATTTGCTCGGGTTGGGTGAGGGCAGCGTCGCGGTCCCGCCACAGGCTGAGTAGCTCAGGTTCGGCGCTATTCAGCGCCGCCAAGTGGTCTCGCATATCCCTCCATGAGACAGCGCCGCCGCTCTCACGCTCCGCCCTTTGGGCGTAAAGTCTCTCCAGCCGGCCGCGCAGCACCGGAGGTGGGTTCGGTAGCGCTTCGAGCGCGGCGATTTCCGCATCGCTCGCCTCGTCCTTACCTGGGTCGCGCTGGTGCAGGCGGTGCCAGATGCGCGCACGCGCGAAACTGCGCTCCCGCTCCTGCTGCCATGTAGCGGCAAATCGCGCCGTGCCCTGTCGGTTGTCCGTGAATGTGATGAGCTGGCGGCCGCTGTTTGGCAGGCGCGGCCCCCCAAGGCGCGGTGGCATGGCATCGAGCAAGACGTTGCCAGCCACGCCCAGGAAGAAGGGGCCGCCAAGCCGCAGTGAGCGGAAAGAGGAACGTCGTGCCGTCCCCGCACCGCAGTGCGGACAGACTGACGCCTCAGCCCGCCAGAGGGGTACTAATCCCGGCGCGATCCGGTCGCGCAGCTCGCCGCTCTGGGCGTCAATGACAGTGCGCAGGCCTCCCCCTTGCCCCTCCCGGAAAAGTACCACTCGGTTGGGTGGCATCGCTGCGGCAGGGTTATCCTTATCCTCCTCCTCGTCGATGTCATCGGCGGTCTCCTGATCGACCGCGAATTCGTCGATCTCGGCTGCCTCGCGCCACCGGTCGAGGCGGCTATGAGAGGCATCCAGCGCCGCGTCGAGCACCGCATGGCCGCATTCGTCGCAGACCAGCACTTCGAGGGTGCGGCCCCCGCATGTGGCACAGCGTGCCGTATCCCGTTCGTAGACGGCACCAAATGGCCATTCGGGGCGATCAAGCGGCGTGCCTAGCCGTCCACGGCAGCTGGGATCTAGGCATGCGAATACGCCCGCCTGCGCCCGATGGAAGAGATGCAACCGCAACGGGAGGAAGGGGGTCCTTTCCGGCCCTGAAGATTCGAAGCCGCGCCGCAGGATGTCGGCCACATCAGCGTCAGGGAAGCTGTGAACCAATTCGTCAAGCGTAGCGGCGCCCTCAGCGAGGCGTGCCCGGATCGCTAGCGCGTGCGGCTCAGCAGCGATATCCGAACTCGTCGTGTCAACGTGTGGCACGCAGTGTCGACCGAAGATCACGTCCACCCGATCGTCTGCAACGCCCGCGACGGCAGCGAGAAAGCGGCGCAGCCTCGGCTCCACATCCACGTCACCGTTCCCGCCACCGAGAGTGGCGGATGTGGCAATGAAGCTGACCTCACTCGGCTGCACCCCGAATGCGAGGAGTGCACGACGCAGGAGCAGCGTCATTTCGGCCGCCTGCGACCCAAGATAGGTGTGAGCCTCGTCGAGTACGATCCAGCGGAGCTTGCCGCGTGACGCCGCCAGAATTGGGGCATCCCTATCACGCAACAGCATGTATTCAAGCATCGTCGCATTAGTCACGAGAATCTGGGGCGGAGCGCTCCGCAACTGCTCGCGGTCCACCGCTTCGTAAGGGCGTGCACGGCGCTTGTCGGCGGGCAGCCGCTCCGGCGTCTCGCCATTATAGAGACAGAAGCGCACGCGGCCTTCGAATGGAGCGGTCCAGTCGGCAAGACGGTCGCGCTGACTGGCGATCAGAGCGTTGAGAGGATAGAGGAGGAGCGCCTGAACACCGAAGCTGTCCCCCTGCTCGGTTTGACGCGCGAGTGCATCCAGGATCGGCACCAGGAAGGCCTCGGTCTTGCCGGAACCGGTCCCGGAAGAGACAACAATGCATCGGGGGGGTTGATGCGCAAGCGCGCGCCATGCCGCGAGCTGATGCTCGTAGGGGTGAGTTGTAGATGGGAGCGTATTGCGTCCCTCGCGTTCGGCTGCGTTGAGGGGGGTGGTCTCACCGAGCGCCGCGACGCTGGCGGGATGCAACAGGCCCTCAGCCGACAGATCGTCCAGCGTGTGGGGCGCGGTGGCATAACCGAAGGCAGCCTCCAGGACAGGCGAGGCGATCAATGAGCCGCTTGTGCCGGGCGGACGAGTCAAAACTGTCCGCAGGTGCTCACGCAAGGGAGCATTGCTGAGCCGCAAGCGGCCAAGGGCCGCCTCTGCGGAACGCAACGCGATCGCCTGAGTGATATCATCGACGTTCAGACGCGAGATGGCCTGGGATGTCATCGCACTGCTTCCCCCATGCCATGCGCCATGCGCGCGAAGGTCGCCATCAGGTAACGGCTGTCGAATTCGTCCGGACTTTCGTGGCGGCAGAAGCGCACGGCTGCGGTCAGACGGGATGGCAGTATCTGATTGTCGACTGCGCAGCGTGCAGCAATGTGAGGCGCACCGTCTCGGATCAGCGAGGGAAGGTTGTTCCAGTCCCTGGTCCGCAGCACCTCGTCCGCCCAGGTCTGCTCGTCGGGTGCCGGGCCGGCCAGCTTCACCAGTGCAGGCGCCATTGCACGGGCCTGGTTCCTGTCAGCCGGCATGTTCGCGCGCTGGGGAAGGCCAAGCACTTCGCGGGCAGCCCAATCCCCTCCCAGGGCGGGAGGGCAGAGCGCATGGATGCGATCCAGTTGGTCAGCCAGGATCGGACCCGGGTTCAAGCCGATCCGCTCATAGTAGGTCTTGGCGGATCGGGCCGCCTCACGCCAAGCGGTCAGCGGCACCAGCACCCAAGTGAACGGGAGCTCGTCTTCAAGCGCCGCGAGATGGGTCAGGCGCCGCTCGTCAGCACGCAGAAGCCAGTGAACGAGCAGCTCGGGGACCTCGCTCGCGCGGGACAGGCCGTCGAAGCACGCCACGGAAACATCGGTCGCCGCATCAAGTGTCGCATCCAGGAAATCCCAGAGAGGGGCTGCCTCGTCTGCATAGGGGGCCGCGGCCAGCGCAACGAGCGCGTCGTGGAATGCGGCGTCCCGCTCGTGCTGCTCGGGTATCATGGCTGCGCACGCCAGGATATTGTTTCCCGCGCCCCTCGCGCTTCCAGACCAGACGCGCGGCCGGACGCGGCCGGATAGTGCGTCCGCGCCGATCAGCAACCACGGACCCGGCCACTCATCGCCGGGTAACAGCCAGCGGCTCTCGTCGTATCGCGCCAGTTGTCTCGGCGGATCTTCGGGCTGCGCGAGCCTGCGGGCTGCCAAGGCGGCGCCCGGCTGCGACGTGACCGTTCTCCCGGCTCGATCTCGGAGCGAGACGGCGGGCGGCTCGTCAGCGAGAGCGAGATCGCAGTCGAAAGCCGCCAGCTTGATGGTCGGCCCGGGCAAGCCCGAGCGGAGGACACAAAGGGCGATCTCCCCATCGCGCGCATCAGCCGTTGCGTGCATGCGGCGCAGGTCCGGGCGGAGTCGTCTCAGCGGGAGGTCTTCGACGAAGCCTACGACCCGACCCAGCACGACCCCGGCCAGCGCGCTGGTACGTGGGGCGGTCAGGCGCACTTGTAGCTTGGGCGCATCGTCGTCCGATCCTCCACGGGCGACGACCTGGTCAAGATCAGCAAACGTGACGGTCGCGTGCGCGCCGAACGATTTTCCCGCTGGATCGATGAAGCCGCCATCCGGCATCGGTACGTGAACACGATGGCGTAGTTCCAAGCCGTCCGGATGGCGGGTCGTCACTTCGACCACGGCGGGTGGGGGGCCATCGAAGGAGAGATAGAACAAAAATCCCGCTGGGGATGTTTCCGGGCTCACGCCGGGGATGGCGGCTGCAATCGCGCCAAGACCATTTAGCTCCACCGCATACCGGTTCGGTGCGGCGACCCGACGGCATTGGAGTGCGGCGCCATCGGGCAAGACGATGATCCGGCGCTGGTCCACGACCTCGCCGTCCTTGACCAGGGCAAGATCACAGACCCCAGTTGGAAGAGTCGACTTGAGCTCGCTCCACGCCTCGCCACGCCGCCGCCAGAGCAGGCGCCCGCCTCCGCGCAGCGCGGGGACCTCAGGGGGGCCGACGGAAACAAGCGGAGCCACGACCTCCCAGCCGGGGCGATGTAGCTCGACATGGATGGACTGCTGTGGGGTCCGTGTCCCGTCGGTCCGCAGCCGCAACGCCGCCGCCTCGCCGTCCACCCGCCAGCGCACGTCACCGGTTACTTCGTAGAGGTGCCGTTCCGTGCCGACAATCTCCCCGCGTGGCTCTACGCTGCCGCTGCGGATATCGAACTGACCTTGCTCGGACTTGACCGCTATGAATAGTGGGACGTCGGTGGTAGCGCGACTGCCGCTGCCCACGAGGCGCAGCTGCCCGGAGGTCTCCTCATCAGCCTGGAAGACCCATGGCACGTCATCGAGAGCGTCACCCCCTGGAAGAAGACAGCGTTCGACCTCGTTTCCCTCCACGAGAAATCCGGCGACAGCCTCCCGCTCAAACGGCCACGCCAATGTGGGCACGGGCAGCCCGCGGACGGCCCAACCGGCCCCGTCGGAGTCGGCAACCGCAATTTCGGTTCCCTCTACCGCGATGCGTACACGCACCGGCTGACGGTCGCCGGACCACGAGAACGGCGGCCTCATTGCCATGAGGCGGGGCAATAATCCTCGATCGGGTGGAGCAAGCCGCTGTGTCCACAGACCGTCCCGATTGCGACGCAGGACCCGGTGGCAAAGGGCCTGCAGTTCCCGCAGCGGCGCCGCCGTCGCCCGCGCTTGCGTGAGCAGCGCCGTGACCAAGCGGCCTGCGGCATCGTCCGACATATCGAGCGGGAGCGCCGCGCGCCACTCCGGATATTTCGTATCCAGAGCCGCCGATCCGTCGCGCATCGCGATGCGGAAAGGCTCCAGCGCATGCAGCAACTCGGCTGCGAGCGAGATCGTCTCCGGCTGGCGCCACGCTGCGGGAAGCCGATGCCGATGAGCCTCGGCCAGCGCCGCAATAGCCTCGGCGGTCGTCGCGCCATATCGATCGGCATCGCGCAGCAGGCGGCGCAGATAATCCTGAAACTCCGTCCGCGTCAGCAGCGCATCGGGGATACCCGCTTCAAGCACCAGGGAATGTAGAAACCGTCGGTCCCCGTCTGCCCCGGCACGCAACGGGCGGGACCAGAACCGAAGGCCTTTCTCGGTTAGCGCTTTCATTTTCGCCTGATCCATCGGACGAAGCCGGACAGGCAGCCCTTGCTCGACGGTGTCCCACTTCCAGGGTTGGCCAGCCGCGCGCACGCGCAGTGCCTGAACAGCCAAAAGGCAGAACAGCCCGGCAAGGCTCCCCGGAGGGTCCGGCAGATGTGCCAAGTGGGTCGCGAGCAGCGTCGCGAGTTCGCCGCGACGCTCGGAGCTCAAACGGAAGCGCCCCAGCGCCCCTGTTGCCCGGGGCTGGTTCGGCCGGTGCGCCGCCGGCAGGTGTTTTGCGATCCATCCCTGCGCCGCGAGGCTCGCAGTCTGGAATGGGCTATGTTGTGGAGCCGAAGGCGCGTTCATCTCTGGGTGACCGGCACGCCTGGCGTCGGAAGACACCCGAATCTCGGCGCGATCCCCCTGGATCGTTGCGAATCTGCCCGCAGGTTTCGGCTCATTGGCCCGTCCTCCGATATGGTTCCGCCGCTGCGGCTCAGTCTCTCTCCAAGTCGTCCAGAAACTCCGAAACCGGCTGCACTCCGGTTACAAGCAACCGGTCCCGCGCGCGTGTGCAGGCGACGTAGAACAGCTGGCGTTCGGTTTCGTAGATCTCGTCGAGATCGGCTTCGTCCGTTGCGTCATCGATCCTCTGCTGCAGCGGCAGCACCTGATCGTCGCAGGCGAGAACCAGGACCGCCTTGAATTCCAGCCCCTTCGCCAGGTGCAACGTGCCGATCAGCACACGGCCTTCCCTGCCGGCCCCGGGGTCAGTGCCCTCGACTGGAACCAGCCCGGCCCCTTCCACCGCCCGCCGCGCC
>VFSW01013560.1_pt1 | contig 11327 bp, 32 predicted proteins | sample 5358111 | NCBI WGS metagenome assembly VFSW01 (sample SAMN11554181, study PRJNA540505) | mine drainage metagenome | isolation source: sediment from site ElyBrook_90M | place: USA: Ely Copper Mine, Vershire, VT | collected 2017 | reverse complement strand
AGTGTGGTCCATCCCTTGAAGTATCCCTTCTTTTCAAGTAGTCGGAGATACGCCTCCGCTTGCTCTGGCGTTATGCCGAGGGCCTTCGAGACCATCTCGGGAGAGGCCATCGAGTGTTCGTGAACCCAGGCGAGAACCTGGGCCTCGCGTTCCTCGGCTGCATACTGGGAGTTTTCCAGGTCCTTGATCTCCTGCTCTGCCTCTTCCAACTCGGCCTTGAGCTTCCTGTTGTGTGCGAGGAGGGTCTCTCGGCTTACTGGCTTTCCCTTGCTGGTCGCTACTTTCTTTTCTTCGCTCATCGGATATAACTCCCGTCGTCATGACTCTCGTTCGCAATGTGAACATGGACTCTGCTGTGAGGTCGGCAGTAGTGAAATGTGCAGGAGGGACAGGGAAGCAGATCCTTGCCCTGGCACCCGAAGATGCCACAGCAGAAGCCCTTCTTCGCACGCTTCCCCCATTCCACCACTTCCTTTCCAACCTCTCTCTCCGTGCGGTCGAGAACACCAAGAATGGCTGTTGGCCCCTCGCTCATAGGTGGGTCTCCCCTCCCCCGTCAAATGCTATTCTCAGCGGCTCCAGTTGCTCCGGCTTTACGAGGATGTGTCCCCAGACCCGGACCTCCATGCGAACTGCCTCCTTTCCTCGTTCTTTTGCCTCGAAGAACCGTTGCATCGCTGCCATCTCCGATGCGATCTCGTGGCCTCCGGGTTTCTCCCATGCGGGTTCTGGGCCGTCTTCGTTGAGCGTGAAGTCCCCTAGCACCGTACGGACCTTCTGGGAGAACTCGAGGAAAGTGGTGTCTGCGGACCATCCGAGTTTTCCGGTGTACCAGAGTCGGACGGGTGAGTCCTCCTGTGGAGGATTGGAACCGCCGAAGCCACACATCACGGGAACGCGACCATCACGGGTCTGGCGGGGATGGAGTTTCTTCATGGCATATCCCTCCAACCCTCGATTCCACCAGTCTCCTGGAACTTCTGGGCCATCTTGCGGAGGTCTCTGGCGATGAGTCGGGTAATATCGCCCTCTGGCCCATCCGGGTCCACTTCTTTCTCAACTTCCGCTGCGGCCATGTTCAGAGCTGATGCGCGGGCCAAGGCGATGACGTAGGCGTCCTCTGTCCCTGTCGGAGCCGCCCCGCCACCCTTGCTACCGCTAGCTAGCTGATACTCCGCGGAGGGCGTTCCCACACCCATGGTTTGGTGGGACCCGGATAGGTTTGGGGCGGCATTCCCGGAGACAGAGGACTGGAATTCAGTGATGGCGGTACACTTCGCTCCCTTGGCGATGGTGACCAGTTCGCAGTGGTTGACGAGATGGACCAACTTCATCCGGAGCCTCTCCTTCTCCCCTTGTGCGGAGTGGATCTCCCAACGCAGGAGGGATATGCCATGAAGAATCCGCTTCAGGCTTTCCTGGTCCGACATGGCCTGGGACTGCCCTTGGAGAAGCTGGTCGTACCACTGGTTGGCCTTCGCTTCGGCCTCCTTCAGCTTTTGGTTTGCTACGGCGAGTTCTCCTGAGAGGCGCTTGGTCTCCTTGACGAACCTGGCGTTCTCATCCTCAAGGTCGAATATCTGCTTCTGTTCCTTCTTGCTCATCAGTACCACCATTCCCCCTGTTTTCTGAACCGTTCTTCCCGTTCGTATTCTCGCTGACGTATCTTCTGGATGACTTCCTCAGCCCTCTCCACGGCTTTCCAAGCCTGGTCGCAGTCATTCTGGGTTGCCTTTCCCATTGCGAGGGCGACCGTGACTTGCTCATGCCGTTCCCTTGCTCGAGTGAGGATGTGTTCTGCTTTGGTTATCTCCATGTCAGTCATTCCTTCTCCTCCGGTCCTGGACAGTCGTTTGATCCGATGTAACTCACTCCTAGGAGTGCATGGGGAGGATCACATCCATCTCCCACGGAATGGTCCGGCTTATTGTCCCCCAGCCACATCCACGGGGCAGGACTCCCCATGACTGGGTGTGGTCCAGTCTTTCCGTGGATGCAGTGCCCGTACTTCTGGCAGACCTCTTTCCATTCCTCTTCGAACCGAGCCATCTCAATCCTGTTCATGGAATTGAACGAGATTATCAGGTCTGCTTCTTCGGAGTTGTACCACTGTTGATTCTCGGCCATTAACTTCTCATGGGCCTTCGTTATCATCGCCACTTCTTCCTCCTCTGTCATTCCTCATCCCCCTCGAATGTAACGGCCTTGGCTACGGCCTCTGCGACCGTCTCGCGCATGGCCTCCTCTTCCTTTCTGGTCTTCTTGAATACCTTCGGGTCAAAGAGGGCTTGAACTTCTCCTCGGATCAGTTCCTTGGCCGCTTTGGTTGCCAATGAATAGAAGGCATCCAGTTCTACGAACATGTTCGGGGGGTATCGTTCCTGATACCATTTCAGCCTCGAGTCCCGGTGGATCTTGTCGATAACCTCCTGTGAGTCCGGAACCTCTGGCAGATGATACTTCCGAACCTGTTCGGGACTCAGGGCTATCTCCTTGAACTGCACCCTCACTCCAAGAAGTTCCTCGAAGTGGGCGAGGGCCTCTTTCTCGAGGAAATATGGGATTTGCTTCCCCGAGGGATCCATATCACCGGCGTAAAGGATGTGGACGGCCTCCTTCTTCTGGGACTTAAGTTCCTTCTTGATGCTCTGAAGGGAACTGTGGATGAACTCCCACGCCCCGTAGCCCTGAGGAGCGCGGACAGTCACCTGAAGATCCTCCAGCCAGTTGGATGTTGCCCCTAGGAGACCGTCCTTCTCCACCCAGACCTCAACGAGGTTCTTCTGGCCGTACCAGCGGGGGAGGTTGAAGTTGTCCGCAGCGTCTCGGAGGGACTCTATCCAGAACTCTACCCATTCCTCGGTAGTGACATAGGGGATGGTGGTCTGGAAGTTTCTGGGCAACGGGATAGGGACACCCGCCTCATCCGAGGTTCCCCGTTTGACCGCAAAGAAGCCCCATGGGATCTCCCCGGACTTTCTCATCTCCACAATCTTTGCATCCAGAGCTTTGTAGCCCTGTCGGGTCATGGGGATGGTATTGAGGGAACCCAGGACATAGTAGACGGATCGGACGGTGGGTTCCTTGAATCCCGCCTTCTCGAGACCCTTGATGGCATCGAGGATTGCCTGGTTCATGTCCTTCCAGGAATACTTGCTCATGGGAGACCTCCCGATGCCCACAGGAACAGTAGCACGAAGAAGAGGAATCCCCCGAAGAGGATGGCACTAGCGGCCATCTCTCCCACTATCAAGTCCCCGTTCATCTCGAGGCCTCCGCATAGACAAATACGCAGAACACGGCAAGCCCGAACTGGATGGGAACGGAAATCTGCCACCCGTAATTCCTGAGTGTGAGGTCGAGGCCTCCATTCATGACAAGGATAGTGCAGATTATGGCGTACCACTTTCTCACAGTGAATGCCTTCATGCTTCTCCCCCACCAACCGTATCGTTGAGATGTTCCTGAAGAACTCCCGAGGGAACCTGTTCGTTTACCGCTCGCTGAACCTTCTCCCGCAACTCTTCCTCCCAGCGGTCGGCTGATGCACAGAAATGTGGCTTGAGCATCCTTGTGGGAAATCCGACCTCGTAGGAAGCCATCCGGCAGACATCGCATGAGACCTTGGCACATTCGGGATCAACCTCTCGGGCGAGGATGAAATGGGGAGGGTTACAGCCGTCTCCGAAGTGGTGGGGGTTGGGGATCAGGGAGGTCATGCAATAACCTCGGGCTCCAACTCGAGATACTTCTCGATGTAGTTCCGGTATTGAGTGAAAATGGGAGGTGACGCCACTTCGAAGTGGTAACGGACTCCTCCCCCGAAGATCTCTTTCTTGACCCGAATGATTGCAGATCCCCTCTTGTCTCTTACGGGGAGGTCGTTCCAGTTGACATCTATTTCATGAAGTGCATCGTGAAGATTCCCAGCCTTCTTTCCTTTGAGTTGCTTCGGAGAGAAGTATTTCTGAGCTAAGGCATTCAGAGAATTCCTTTCGGCGTCACCCATCCGCCAGATGAAATAGTTGCATACCTCAGTCTCGGGAATCACAAACACCCGTGCGTCGAACGTCGGGACTTGATCCTCCATGCTGAGAAAGCCGACACCTTGGGAACGGGCATAGCGATCGAATGTGACGGAGGCAAGAGATGCCGCCACGCTGGTCATCTTGGCGAGATTATTGTCGAACCAGGCGGATGAGTCCAACTTTTTGTAGTTGTGGATCAGGACTGAGACCTCGTCACTCTGGGTATAGGCGAACTGCGCCCCCTGAATCTCTTTACAGAGGCTCAGGGCTACCCTTTCCATCGCATCGGAGAATCTGCGGTCAAACGGTCTTTCAAGCCTTTGTGTGAGGGTATGGAAGGCCCTTCCGTCCACTCGCAGGACCATTGGGATCCTTCGCGGGAGGTGGACCCGCCACACATCCTCATAGTTCTGCTTCATGCGGTCCCCGAGTGCGTCCTTCATGCCACCACCTCGTTCATAACAATCTCCCCAGTGAAAATGAAAGGATTCCGTGGATGCGGGACATTACCTCTTGAAAGACTACGATGTGTTCCCCGAGTCTCGCAACGAACGTCTTCAGCACCATGGTAGGCCAACTCGGGTCGAAGGCCATGTGGCTCAGGACCACATTCTCCATATTGTGAAGATCCGTGAAGTTCGGAACCTTCTGCTGCCGCTTTCTCATGCTGGCACTCCCTCATGAATGAGGAGATCCTTTGCTGCTAGACAGACATCGCATCCAGCACAACGCATCCTTTTCTGGTGGTATTTCAATACTCCCTTAGCAAAGCCAATCCGCCCTCTCTTAGCCGTTTCCTGCTGGAAGTTCGGATTAAAGATAGTTACCTCGGCAACCGGGTCTATGTACGGAAGTATGAACCACGCCAACAGGAAGATACTCCCTACGATGAGGAAGGCCACGATGACCGATATGGTGGTAATCATGTCGGCACCCCCGCAATGACCTTTCCCCTCGGCTTGAACGGGTCTTTTGATCCAGCCACCAGGACTTCCTGATAGACCATCCCCGTGGGAGTCACAAACGTCTTCAGGATCGCCGCTGGCCACCTGGGGTTGAAGGCCATCTTTGCCAGCACCTTCGACTCCATGAGTTGGAACAGCTTCTCTCCCTGGTTCACTCGCTCAATGCTCATACGGGAACCTCTCTCTTTGCTGGAATGAGAAGTCGCTTGGTGTACGCCGCCATCCCTGCAATGAATGCCTCTCCCATTGACTTTGTTACTGCCAACACCACAGGCTTCAGTTCTGCTGGTACTCTGTTGAAGGTGGTGGCGAATGCGGTTGCTTTGCTAAAGTACTCTGGACCGGAAGGGAAGAAGAGGGACTGGTCCGGGAAGGTGTCCAGCCAGTCGGCGTAGGCCTTGATTGCTTGGGTCACGAGCTTCGTCTCCTTTACCTTGGATTCGCTCATCTTCACGCCTCCCCCAAGAAGTTCACGAGTGCCCACATTCCAGCAATCCCTCCAAGCCAGAGGATCCCGGCAACGATGTAGAACAGTTCCCAGCTCCATGGGAAGATGTTTAAGGAGCCTTCGATCCCACCTATCAGAAGTGTGAGGCCCCCTAGTATCATCCAGGTCTGTATCATTGGGACTGCATCCTTTTTCTGGAACATGGTTCAGACCTTCCCTACCTTCGCTGCGTCAAATCCTGCGGCTGCGGCGATCTTCACTGCCTTACGGATTAGCATAAGGGTCTCCCCGTTGAGCAATGCCTCCTCCTTGAAGATCCTACGGTAGGCTTTCAACATGAGGATGTCTGGACTGACCAGTTGATAGGGGGAAGAGCGATTCTTCTCCTCACAGTAAGCGATTGCTAGGTGACGGACCTCTGGATCAACCTTCTTCTGTCGGAACATCTCCCCCCCCCTCCTCGTCGGTTATCCCGTGGTACTTGGCGTTGTGCATCTGGGCATAGAGAACTGCTAGCTCGATGGCTTCAAAGTGCTTCGACTCCTCATCCTTCAGTATGGGACATCCCTCGCAGATGATTTCCCACTGGAAGTTCACAAGCTTGCATTTGGCTCTGAAAACTCCTGCATGGATCAGCCATGCTTGAATTCGAGGATTAGGACAAGCCTCTCCATGGGTTTCTCCTTCGTAGGGTCCATCCCCGTAGTTGCATAGGCAACCCTGGTCGAGAACATCCTGCATGATCTGCTTCGCTTCGGCAAGCAGGGCCTTCTCCTTCTTTCCGAACATCTTCACTCCTCCCTCTTCTTTGATCCAGCGGCCCTGTTGAGGACCCCTGCGAACTCGGAGAGTCCAGGGAACTCCTTCTGAACACACTCGGCACAGACCAAGGATCCTGAGATCTCGGGATGCTCTGCGGGAGCCTGGATTCCGGGGATCTCCTTCCCGCAGTCCACGCACCTCTCCACCTTCCCGTGGTACTTCGTGCTGATGGCATGGATGTTCTCGAGGAACTCCTTCTTCGTGATCTCTCCCAACTTGAAGAGGAGTCGGTTCCGCTCCCGCTCCTTCTCCTCCTCCTTCCCCATCTTGGCCCGGATGTCTGGGATCCTGCTGGTCATTTGGGTCCCTCCTTTCCCACGATGCGGCTCGCTGTGTTCTTGTGGCCTCGACCGTGTTGACCCTCTGTGCAAGCACAGGGGACCGAACCACGGGTTCCAAGGTAGGCTGTTCCCCAGCAGAATCCGTGGCGACCGCTGGCACAGTCAATGGAGATGTACTCGTCACGCTTGGGATTAGTCTCGTTCTCGCTCATCACCGGAACCTCGAGTACATGAATCGTCTCCACTGGCCCCTTCTCGCCCCGATGCGTCTCTTCCTCTCGCACTTCTCTGGCGAGGGTGGAGTAGGGGGAGTCGGGGGGATCTGTGCGGGTTGGCGGTTGTCGGAGCCGTCACAGTAGGCTTGGAAGCAACGCATGGCGGCAGCGGCCTGTTCCTCATCCTCTGGTGTCGGCTCACGGAGGGCACAGGCCATGAGCCAGAGAGCGGTCCCAGACAGCTCTATGCCTTGCTTCTCCTTCTCTATGGTCTCCTCTATCAGGGACATCATGGTGACGGGGGCCTCTTCTACCATTGCCCCCTCCAGATCTGGATGGCGAACCGCATGTGCATCGTGCAGAGGTTTCCGGTCGAAGACGGATCCTTCCGGTTCAGACAACCCTGGTTCCAGTGGCAGAGTTCCTCCTGCTGGGGCTTGGAGTTGTCCCCCTCCCAGAGTCTCAGACACTCGCCCCGGTGAACCTTCTCCTTGTCGGAGGATAGGACCGAGTCCCCCTCGCGCCAGATGGTCTCTCCGCAAGCGGGGCACTGGGGAAGCCTCAGCTCCTCGTAGGCGTCAAAAAATCTCTGAGCCTCGATGTCAGACCGAACCTCATCCTCCTCCTCAGAGCTGAGGTCGGGAAGATCAAAGACCGAGTACTCGTAGATCTCGCCCATGATCAGAACCCCCTCTCCCGCCAGTACCGGGCCTCGTCCTCGGGGGTAGCCTCACCTAGAACGGTCACTGCTCCGTTCTCCTCGACCTTCCACTCGTGATCCTCGATGTAGGCCGCCGGAAAGCATCGCTTACAGGGAGTCATGTTGAATTGGTTCTGACCTATCTGGTATCTCGTTGGGTTCTTGGTCGCCTCATGGGTGCTGATCCCACAGCGACTCACGGGGAGGTAGCCTGAATCTATGAGATAGCCTCCGGTCCTGTTCTTCAGATACTCGGCGTTGTGATTCTTAACCTTCTCGTTCTCAGCGGTCTGCTGGGGGGTCGGGGGAGCGTGGAAGATTCCGGTGGACATGTTCACTCCTTCTCGTCGTCAGATGGCTCTGGAAGGCCGTGGAGACACTCTGAAAGGCGGATGTGGCGGTCGTTCCAGCAGCAATCACAGAAGTAGCCCTTGGAGACATCTGGCTTCCCCGAGTCCCCCCGGACGATTCGCTCCGTGGTCTGGCGAACTATGGATCCGCAGCACCTACACATCACTGGCATGGTCTAGGCCTCCTCCTTTGATGCTCCCTTGCCAAGCATGTACCCTACGATGAACGCTGTTCTGGGGGAGTAGATGTCGTAGGAAACGCCAAGTGCATTCATTAGCCCTGTCGCCTCCTTCACGTCGTCTTCCAGTTCGGAAAGACCCTTCTCTTCTGGCATGGTCTAGGCCTCCTCCTGGAAGAGTCGCAGGACTTCCCTACGGGCTGCCTCGTTGCTCATGCCCTTCATCCGGGCCTCGACGTAGCGGGTGACATCGACTCCCTGGTATCCTATGACCTTCAGGGCGCATTCCTCGAAGGCCTTCTGATCCTTCTTCTGGGCAGCGCTTCGGGGCATGGTCAGGCCACCTCTACTGGCAGACCGATTCGGGGGAGGCGTTCGTGGATGCGAGCTGCGTAGTGGGAGAGGTGCTTCCCTCCCACGACTGGGTCGTGGCAGACCTCGCAGATCTCGAACTCGACCACCTTGGCCTTCGCAGGATCGAACTCTGCCGTTCTCTGTGCCAGCGACCATGCTGCATTCCAAATGTCGGTGTCCTTGTCGCTGTCCATCTCCTGCTCACGGCCAACGACCTTCCGGAAGGCCTCTGCCATGACCTCGTTCGCATCGCAGAAGTCGTGAGTCGCACAGGAATCGCCGTCCTCTTTCAACTCTCGGTTCCTGCGGTTAATCTCCGGAACCTTGTCGCCAAAACTCTCTTGGATCAGCTCCGAGAACTTCACGGCCACGGCTCGGACAACCTCGGGGTCCGGGACCCACGCCTTCTTAGCCATGGGTTCAGTCCTCCCTCGGGAACTCCTTCTGTCGGGCTTCCCACACGGATTCCGGCAGTCCCCGTAGGCAGTCGTCGTCGTGCATGTAGACAGGGTTCCCCGCAGGACTGTAGATCAAGTGGCCAGCGGGTCCCCCTGCGAGGTTCTTCTCGAGGGGCTCCCGGCAGTAGTAGCATCGGACCACAACGGGTTCGGGTAGGTCCATGAGGGCCTTCAGACCGTCTCCTGAACGGTCGCAGTTCTTCTGGTGGCACTCGTCACAATATGGGATGCGGTCGGAGTCGTCGTTGCCAATGATTACCTTGGTCATAACCTTCCCGCAACCGATGCAGTGGTTCTCGGGCATGGGCTCACTCCTCCCCATGGCAGGGGCAGTCACAGACGGTTGCTTCGCAGTAATCCCCGTGACCCGCCGCTGTGCAGGTCTTGATGTCGTCGGCCTTTGGCGAGGAGACCGCCTCCGCACAGGTGCCGTCGCAGAGGTGGTCTCCTAGGGGACATCCCCCACAGATACAGGCCTCGAGTTCGATGCTGGCCATCTGCTTCATGTTGAGGTACTCGTCTTCGTATTGAGGCATGGGTTCACTGCTCCGCCGCTACATCGAAGGCCTTCCGGTCTTCGGACTTCTCGATCCAGTAGTCGTTGGGGCCACCGTTCCCGTCGTTCAAGACGGTTCCGATCTCCCTCCCGTTCCAGACTATCGCCGCCCTGAAGGACTCTCCGTCAGATCCCATGTGGGACTTGACCGACTTCAGGGACCATTCGCCTATTGGCCCTCTGCTTTGCTGTACGCCTGACTCTCCCATGCTGGCACCTAATTGAGAGTAACGCAACCAAGTATATATACGCTTGGATATGTAGGTTTTCAAGACTCACAAATCGCCAAGCCAGAATATGCGGGGTTCCGCTGCATCATCAAACTGAAAGGGCTCTCACGGAGAAGACAATTTCAGAAACCTGTCACTATCCTCTTATACCACGGTGGTATGTTCTAATTGGGCGTAGTCTGGAAGATGAAGAGGAGACGAAGGACCCGGAAGCAGCGAGATGCTGACCAGTCTAAGCACACGGTAAGATGGATCATGGACTCGGACTTGGATCACCTAATGGCAACGGCCAAGGGGTTCAAGCACGAAGGCTGGTACGAGAACATCTCTCCAGACCTTCTGATCGAGTTCGCCTACCTTACTGGGTGCCATCCGATTGTGCTGGCTAACCCCACCTACTATGATCTGCGAAGCCAGGTAGTCGGCAAGCACCTGCATGTCCTGTGGAGCCGACCGAAGAAGACCGGACTCGCTGCCTCAATGGACCTTCCTCTGGCTGAGGTCAAGACATCCAGGGCCAAATGGATCCCCGAATTCATCCACTCCCTCCACCAACATACCTACACCACCCAGCACATCAACCGGATGCTCCGGGAGATTGGAAAGAAGGCAGGAGTCCCGGTGAGCATGAGGACCCTGCGACATACCTGTGGTGTTCGCATAGCTAGGGAGTCACGCGATATTGCTGTTGTATGTTGGTGGCTCAATGTCACTCCCAGAGTCGCGGCCATGTACCTTCGCCTCTCCTCTTCTTCTGATCCACGGATGCTTGAGATGGCGGGAAGAATATGAACCTGCGGGAACTCCTTGTCACCGAGCTTTTGGAAAGAGACGGCTGGACTGTTTTCAGGAAGGGACTGCCCGACATCTTAGCCCACCGGGGGGAGAGATTAGTGGCGATTGAAGTAAAGTCCCCTCTCGACAGACTAAAACCTGAACAGGAAGCCATGAAGACCCTCTTACCTTCCTTTGGAATACCATACTATGTCATCGTCCCGGATCACATCCGGACAGTAGATATGTCCCATCTATCGGAGTCATCTCTCTGGAGACGAGAGGAACTATTTGCAAAGCATGTTCGGCGGTACACCTACCGACCGGCTGAATCTGACCATGACTTCCTCGACTGGCTAGATGATGTGATCCATACTAAGGCAGAAGGATTACAAGGCAGCTACCATCTGATCACACCCGATTCGTTAGATGTTCCTCCCTTTGACCCAGCAGTATCCAAGTACAAGTTCCGTATCCCTGTCTCGAGGCTGCCGTCAGACTTTCCTAGGGAACTCCTTAATGGCCTTACCGACGATGATTTCAAGGGAGTGACCAGTTCCAAACCATACCGGAGGCCTCATGTTCTCAGACACCTAGTCGAGGGGACAGTACCTAAGAAGCCTATCCCGGTACGATCTCCCCGTTCCTGATCCAGCAGTGGTATCCCGGTAGTCCCAGGGAGGGGCTCACGGTGATTAGGGGAGGGGTCCCTTCCACCTTCCAGCAGGTGTGGAGCTTTCCCTTGTGGAGGGGATGGATGCAGTTGCTAGCGGATTGGAGGGTGAACCAATCCAGGTTGTTGGGGAACTTGACTCCATAGGCGGGTTTCCCTTCGACGTCCAGCCAGGTCGCCCGGTAGATGTCTCCTGACTGGAGGGGGCGAGGTGGGTCGTCGTAGAGACGAATGTGAAAGAGCATCCAGGTGACTCCGGGGGTTCCAGGGGGAGGGACTGGGATCCCGCAATGG
>VFSW01013559.1_pt1 | contig 11327 bp, 9 predicted proteins | sample 5358111 | NCBI WGS metagenome assembly VFSW01 (sample SAMN11554181, study PRJNA540505) | mine drainage metagenome | isolation source: sediment from site ElyBrook_90M | place: USA: Ely Copper Mine, Vershire, VT | collected 2017 | reverse complement strand
ATTTGTAGTAGATGAAATTGATTCTCTTGTAAAACCAGATTCTAAAAAACAAGAAAAAGACATATTCTATATGTTAACACGAGCAAATACTAGACTAGATAAAGACAGTTTCTTAACAATAATAGGAATTTCAAATGACCTAACATTCAAAGAAAGACTAGATCCTCGGGTTATCAGCAGTCTCAGTGAAGAAGAAATTGTTTTTACAAATTACACTGTAGAACAAATTAACGAGATTCTACAAGAGAGAGTAAAACTAGCATTATTTCCAGATATTATAGAGCCCGCAGCACTGAATCTCTGTGCAGCAATGTCAGGACAAGAACATGGTGATGCTAGACGTGCTATTGATCTTTTACGTGTAGCTGGAGAGATTGCTGAGCGGGAACAAGCAACCAAGATTATAGAAGAACATGTCAGAAGAGCCCAACAAAAAATGGAAGAAGATAAAGTAACCACTGCACTAACATCTTACCCACTTCATGAAAAATTACTTATGATTGCAGTAATGAGATCAAACGGCTCATCTACTGGCGAAATTTATCAAACTTACAAAAATCTATGTAAAAATATACGCCAAAAAGAAGTGACCCAAAGAAGAGTCACACAAATTCTAGGCGACATAGATCTTTCAGGAATGATCACTGGAAAGATAGTGCATCAAGGAATGCACGGCAGAACAAAAAAATATACCTTAACAATCCTCCCCGATACTGTAAAAAAGGCATTCAAAGAGGACTTGGCCTTGGAAGATCTTCTGTAACTAATCTTCTTTCTCGGTAAAGTCTTTTGTAAAGACCTTCATTGTGGCCAAGTTTACAATTATAGCTATTCCAGGTGTTGGGACAATGCCGCCACTTGCCTGATAACCAGTCTGGCTCTGCCAGGCTCCGGAGTTGACTATCAATGTTCCCTTGTACATGTCAAGATCAACTACATGAACATGACCGGAATGAAAGATATCGGGAACTTCATTTATCACCATAAAGTCTTCAAGCTCAGGAGCAATCGGGGTACGCTTTCCATAGATCGGACTGAGATGCCGTGTCCTCAACAATGCCCGCATTGCTCTTGCTGGCTGTGCATAGCTTAGACCTGGGGTAGTTCCTACTACATCATCAAGGCTCTGGCCATGAAACATCAATACCTTTACACCATTAAGATCCAAAAACGCAGGATTTCCTAACATGAAAAAATTCTCTCTATTCCACAAACTCATGTTGTATTTTTCTGGTATGGCAGGCTGGGGAAGAGCCCTTCTGCCTGGATCATGGTTGCCAGGAATTATGAAGGTCTTGATATGTTTTGGAATCTTATCTAACATCTGAGCAGCTTTTTCCATCTGACCGTCTATATCCATAATAAGCAACTCCTTGTTTTGATTTGGAAAGATTCCCACCCCATCAACTATATCCCCACATATCAAAAGAAACCGGACTTTTCTTGCCACTGGATCGGGACTTGAAAGCCAAGAAATAAACTCACTAAACTCTTTTTCCATAAAGTACCTACTACCTATGTGAATATCTGATATCAAGACAGCATATGCCTCAGTCTTTGAGCGGTTTGCTATGTGATCTGGGACATCTGGAACCAAAAGCTCCTTTATGATAAATCCTCCATTCTTGCCATTTGTGATGCCCACCATCACGAATTGGTCCATTAAAAGCGAGTTTGCAGTGTCCTGTAATTCTTGATTAAACACTAGAACCTCTACAGAACCGGTAGGATCATCTATTACTAGTTTGGTTACATTCCGGTCAATCTTTCTATCCATTAAAAGGCCTGCAACAAATATATCCTCACCAAGCTTACCATCTGTCACATTTTTAATTGGCGTAAGTTTTTTTGCCTGTGATCTCTGCATCATTATTTTAAGCAATTTCGAATATCTGTCAGAAAAAAGGGCCATAAAACCATCTATCCCCTCTGCTGATGTGATCTTCTTTGTAGGATCAAATAATATCTCATACCTGTCCTCAATACCACCACTAACTTCTGATTCTACAAACATTTTGAGGTCGCTCTGGTTTATTAAAAACAAATTCTGCTTTGCCTTTTCACGAACAACCTGCTTAATTATATTCTGTAGTTCCTTCACATCTATCTTTTCTAATATCTTAAAAGCATCAGGATGAATCTGGAAACCCTTACTCAGTGCATATGTTATTGCTGAGGATACCTCTTCTTTCATAAACTGTCATAATATATCTTTTAATTAAATCTGTTCTGACTGTCAACCCTCAAATAACTCCTCAAAACAAACTCGTTGTTGATGAAAAGACGAGTCTTAATTTTTCTGATTTTCATGGTGATATTTTCAGCTGCATATTCTGTTGGCAGCGCAAGTAATCTATCAGAAAAAGATTCTCAATCATTTGTTAAAGAGTTTCAACATACTGTAAAAGGGATTGACGCAATAGGGATTTTTACTCATAACACATCTGTTGCACTACCCATGTTTCTGCCAGGTTTTGGAATAGCATGGGGTTCCTTTGCTGCATGGTCAACTGGACTAGCTTTCAGAGCTCTAGTATCTACCACACCAGCACTTGCAAAACTTCCACCTCTTGCTATAATATACCTCTCACCTTTTGGCATAATGGAGTTAATTGCATATTCCATTGGAATGTCAAGAAGCTTTCTTCTTATCAATACAATACTGAGGAGGGGACGCCTCATAGAAACACTGCGCCCAACAGCAATAGAAATAGGAATTGTGATTGTATTACTACTGGCAGCAGCATTCATTGAATATACCATGATCCAAGAATTTGGATCACCATTGGTTCATCCTAAAATACACTAAATTCGTTTTTATTTTAACCCAAAACAGTCAAAATAATACTTGATCTTAAAATCCATACACTTCTAGAATAACAAATCCTAATGATGATAACTGTACTACAGACATGGGGAACGTTGCTGGAATTGGGGGTGGGCTTGTAAAAAAACTAAAGGTAAAACTCTGTAGAAACTATACATTTTTGTAGAAATAGACAACCCAAACATCATTTAGCCAGAATCAAATCATACTTGCAAAACTTTTCCAAATCTTGGAACTTGAACCGCTGGACATGAAAAAAGCTAACATGAGAAGGAAATAAAAAAACAATTCATGGAACAGTAAATGAGCTAATGAATTAAGCTAAAAGAGATAATCAATCGGGAATTGCCTAATTGTTTGAAGAAATTAGACTCATCTATTAAATACAAGTTTTGACTTTAGCTAATCAAATGAGATCTAGTGCATTATCACTAATCGCAATTACAGGATTTCTAGCCATACTATGCCTTCCTTCTAACGCATATTCTGATTTTATATCTAGTGACAAATATCTTATTGAAGCTACAGGGTTTGTAGCAGGGACACAAAACATTCTTGATTCTACATTTGACATACAGCTAACTGCAGGTACTCAAAGTGGAAGCAGCATACTTTCTACACTAGATAATGGTCTTGTTACAATTAATGATGATAACTATCTCAACTCTGGTAACTGGACAACCACCCTATTACGAGATGGAAAATTCCTACTTCTCAAAGGAAATGCCCAAGACCAAAATGGCAATACAATACAAATTAATCTCTTTGGTCGCCAGATACAAAGCAATCAAAACGGTGTAGTTTACAGCATTACTGGTAAAATAACAGGCTCAGAAACGTTCCATGTTATTTATAGCGCAAAAATAACTATTACTGGAACATACACACCGCCCATAACTTTACCAACTTCACAAACAACATCACAACAGAATCAAACAGAATCAAATGTTGTGAGAATAAGTATAGTTGCTGGCGCATCCAATCCAACCAATCAACTCTTCTTTAATCCATCCGTTGTTAGTATAGCTCCTGGCACCACTATAATCTGGACTAACAACGACAACGTACCTCACAGAATAATGAGCGGGGTGGCATCTGTCAACGGTGGTAATTCTTCAACACCAACATTTACTTCTGACGGAAAGATAGATAGTGGTATAATAGCTCCTGGAAAATCTTTTCAATACACCATAACCAGCTTTGACCTCAAAACATATCTTAGTTCTGCAGAAGTAAAATACCTGAATCTGCCACCAGATCAAACTACTGGTGACATCACATTCTTTGATCCTAGTTATACTTGGATGATAGGAGTGATAAGTCCCACATCAGTCTCAACTCTAGCACAAACAGTACAGATTAACATATTACCAGGAGCATCAACTGCCACAAGTAATCGATATCTTTCTCCATCTTCTATACAAATTACACCTGGCTCTACAATTATTTGGATAAATCAAGACTCTGTTGCACATAGAATTATGAGTGGTCAACAACAATCTATGACAGCAGGTGCTCATGGGGCACCAGTCGTTGCAGCTCCGGTGTTTTCTTCTGATCGAGTGTTAGATACTGGCGTCATAGCTCCGGGACAAAGTGTCAAAACCACAATAACCGGAACGGGTGTATTCTCTTTTTATGATCCATCAAATACATGGCTAAATGGAAATATTCTCTCGATTTCACAAAAACCATCAATACATCCGGTACAAGTAAGCATTCTACCCGGCTCATTATTAGCTGGAGGATCTGCTTCCCTGCACAATCAAAACTATGTTAATGGATATTATTCTCCGGATCAAATCCAAATTGTACCAGGTACTACAATAATTTGGACTAACAACGACTCTATTGTTCATTCAATATGGAGCGGCACTGCCACCTTTAATACAATTAATCCGTATATTCCAAATGGCATAATAAAGAGCGGTCCAATTGCTCCTGGCCAAAGCTTCCAAGTAATCATTAACAGTACTGGAATTACTAGATTTTATGATCCTTCATACACATGGATGAATGGCATCATTGTCTCAATTCCATCATCCACACAGACTCATACCACCAATTCTGGGGCATATATGGGTCCCACGCCAAGTCTTCACTAGAGGATAAAAGCGACTCTACTTGAAATTGATATATGATTCTAGTCTTGTCTGATCAAATACTATTACAGAAAGATCAGAGAACTGCTTTCCTTCCAAATCTTTCACTGTCCCAACAAAACAAGTCTCCTTTTCGGTTGTGAGAAACTCGAAAACGTATACCTTCATACTTGAGGTATCAAATTTATGATTTTTCAAATAGACTGCAATCTCTGACTGCATAAAATGCTTAGATGGTTCCTTAGGCCATGGGCGTGGCACTAGTACCACACTCAATCCATCTATTAGCGCCTTTTGAAGTTCAAGTTTCTCCTCTTCAATGCTTGTTGATATATGCATAGTTATGACTCTACTTTTATCCAATGGTACTCTTGCCTTTGATGCAGCAACCTGCACTGAACTTATGCCCGGAATCACATGCACATCCCCAAAAATCTCAATTAATCTATCAACAACCTCTGATTCGGAAAAATTTACGTCTCCTGTAAATGGCACAACACAAGTCTTGTTTCCAAGTGATTTTGAAACCCTTTGGTATGTCTCTTCCTGATCTTGCATGGTAATCTCATACACTTTTTTATTTCTGGTTAATTCTTCAATTGTCTTGAGCGTATACTTGTAACCAATTATAACATCAGAATTTGTCACAATTTCCTTTACTATATCTGTAACATATTTTGGTGAACCAGGTCCCACTCCTACTGCAAAAACTTTTCCCATTATGGCATCTTTTGTAATGTTCAATATAATTCACAATTTGAGAATTACAATTAGCTTTTATTTGCAGATCCAAAATCTTTATCATTGAATGCCAGAATAATCTTAATCTCTCTCCTTTTACTAGTTAGTTTTATTCCAAATTCCCTTGCAATATCCAAAAACTCCACGCTAGACTCTCAGGGAAACTATGCAAATCCATCCCTTGGTATAACATTTCATGCCCCGGAAGGCTGGACAGTACAGGAACCAAAAAAATCACAACCCAATGCGCCAGACATTGCTGTGATAGCTCCGTATTCAAATGGACTTGCATTTACATCCTCGATTTCATTTATCGTTGAAAAGGCAAACGGAACATCACTTGATGATTATGTCAAAAATAAAATCAATCAATTGGTCAGTGCCAACCAATCAAGTAACATAGTACTTCTGTCAAAACAAGATGGAACCGTAGGCGGGGCTGCTGCCAAAATATTACTGTTTCAAGAAAATTTTACGTCACAGAACAGCAGCACCGTGATAAAATTCAAACAGGCAATCGTACTGGCAAATGATGAATTTTATACGATAACTTATGCAAGTGAGGAGAAAAACTTTGACAACGATCTACCAAGCTATGGCCAGTTATTAGATTCAATCAAACTTATAAACAATGACGCGTCTTCCTGGCTTGATTACCTTTCAATTGGTATAGTAACTGGCGCACTAATGGTGGGGCTGGTCATGATTAAAAGAAAAAGAAAACCATTATAAAAAAATCAAGCAATCTGTAAATATCCTTTCCTAAAACCCCAAAAAATCCATTTTTTCATTGTAATGGATAAAAAGTTGGACGGCTAGATTTAGGCCAGTAAAGGATGTGTGAAAAGGCTTACTGCATTGTAATCAGTCCGATCCTTTGTAAATGAGCGAAAGATAAAATACCGTATTGTAGAGAAGTAGAGTATGAAGAAGGAATACATTGTGGTAAGGATTGAGGGATCCCCAGATGGTGCACCGTATGTAGTGATATCGTTATCCTCGTCCAAAGATTTCAAAGAACAAAACAGTACTCCAATGTCACCATTTGGATCTGGTGTTATGGGATTTACCAATATGGACGATATGATAAAAGGCCTCAATAAAATGATGGCAGGAGGAATGGGAGGTATGGGCGGTGGGATTACCTCTATTAAACTGGATATGCATGAATACAAGGAACTAAACCTCTCAGTAGGCGACAAGGTGTATCTAGAGATAACAAGAGCCGAGTCTCTTGGAATCTAGGAATAGACACTAGTTTTTATCGGGAAATCTCACCACGTAAGATCTCGAATGCCCTTGCAGCGTCCTTTTCATGTAATACTAGGACAATATCATCTTGGCCAAAAAAGGCATTAACAAGTTCAATCCCATTATCATGAAGGATCTCTGATACATACGACACCACATCTGATTCATTTTCATATTGCGGAATGTGAATGCTTATCTTTGCAAGTCCAGTTTGGGAAAAATTCTTATGTGAAGAGAATGACTGAAGCAGTTCTCTGACACCACTAATGTCTTCAGTTAAGAACCTAAATGAGTCTGTAAATCTGAAAAATTCATAATCTGGATCAACTCGAGTAAATCCATCCATTAACGCCATAGCATCCTCCATCGCAAAATCTTGTGAGGAGAATTTTATATCCATTATTCCATCTGTAAGCGAGAGCCTGGCATTCTTTAGTACAGGCTCGCTTTGCACATCATCCTTTTTCTCAAAAGAGTCTGCATACCTCTTGATTGCCACCACAATTGTGTTAAGGTTTACAGGCCCGCCCATCTGGGCTTCCACCTCTTTTTGGATCTTTACGGCAAGTGCTGTATAGTTTACTAGGTCCATCTTGACACAATCGTAAATTGATCTATTTTTGGTGATTATCTCTCGAACTGTGTCTGGAACCGAAAGACTAGTTGTACGCATACAAGCGATTTACTACTGTCAACTATATTAGTTTATGTAATAATTAAGCATATTATTCTATTAAACTTTATATAGTGTCATAACTATTACATGCTATGTGGAATTATGACATAACGGAATCAGATGAATTCGACAACCTCTTCCAAAGAATGATGCAACCTTTCAAAGGTCTAGACGAGATGTGGGACAAGATGAAAGGCTCTGCTAATGCACAGACATTTGGTCCGTACTACTATGGTTACTCTGTAACAGTAGGGCCTGATGGCAAACCTGTAGTAAAAGAATACGGAAACGTTAGACCAAGTCTTCTTCCAACCGCAGAGACAAGGGAGCCTCTTGCAGATGTAATCGTAGATGACAAAGAGAAGACTTTGAAAATTGTGGCCGAGATGCCTGGAGTTGAAAAGAAGGACATCAAGATCGAAGTGGTCGGGCATGCGATCCTAATCGATGCAGTACATGAAGAAAGAAAATATCATAGCAAGGTACCCATCAAACATAAGGTCGATGAAAATTCTGTCAAGGCAACTTATGCCAACGGAATTCTCGAAGTAAAGTTTCAACTAAAGGAAGAGGAACGACCAAAGGGAAAAACTGTGGAGGTCGAATAAATTCCCTTTATTTTTTATGGTGATTAAATTATGAGTGAAATTACATTAAGAGTTGCAGAGGCGTCTCAACGACATGTAGGCAAAGGCATTGCCGTAGTTGATCCCAAAGTTATTGGAGATAACAATTGGGAAACCGGTAATATCTTAGAACTAGTAGGAAATAGGAAAAGTCACATAAAGCTGTGGCCTGGCTCTGCTGAACAATATGGTACTGGAATAATAAAGATAGATGGAACTACAAGACAAAACATTGGCGCCGGAATAGGCGAGAAAATTTCTGTAAAAAGAGTTGATGCACAGAAAGCCAAACAAGTAACAGTATCTCCAGTTGAAAAACTCAGTGCCGAAGGCTTGCAAGAATATATGCAGGCAAACTATATTGGCCACGTACTAACTATTGGTGATACCATTATAGTAACCACACAACTTGGTGGAAAAACCCAGCTTGTGATAACAAGTACTACACCATCTGGAAAACCCATTGTGATCACAGAGGAAACTGAATTCAAACTGGGATCAATGACTAAAACCATTGATAACTCAGTACCTAGAATTACATATGATGACCTAGGAGGCCTTAAAAATGAGGTACAAAAGATACGTGAAATGGTAGAGCTTCCTATGCGACATCCGGAACTATTTGAGAAGATTGGAGTTGAGGCGCCAAAGGGCGTCCTGCTTTATGGACCCCCCGGCACTGGAAAGACGCTGCTAGCAAAGGCGGTGGCAGGCGAGACCAACTCTCACTTTATCTCAATCAGCGGTCCTGAAATAATAGGTAAATTTTATGGCGAGAGCGAGGAAAGACTACGTGAACTATTCAAACAGGCAGAAGAAAACACGCCAAGCATAATTTTCATAGACGAAGTTGATTCGATTGCTCCAAAGCGAGAGGAAGTAACAGGAGAGGTAGAAAAAAGAGTGGTGTCTCAGTTGTTGACATTAATGGACGGAATGAATTCGCGGGGAAAAGTTGTAGTAATTGCTGCCACCAACAGACCGGATTCGATTGATCCTGCGCTTAGAAGGCCCGGAAGATTTGATCGTGAAATTGAGATAGGAATACCAGATGCAACTGGAAGAAAAGATATACTTGATATTCATACGCGCGGAATGCCACTTGAAGATAAAGTCAACTTGGAACAAATCGCAAGGGTGACACATGGATTTGTTGGGGCAGACCTTGAGATTCTTGCAAAAGAAGCTGCAATGAGGTCCTTGCGAAGAATATTGCCTGATATTGATTTAGAAGAAGAAAAGATTCCTGCAGAAGTTTTACAAAAGATTGTAATTACTGAGAGCGATTTTGAAGATGCACTAAAAGAAGTAAGACCATCTGCACTAAGGGAAGTTCTAGTCCAAGTTCCTAATGTTACATGGGATGATGTTGGCGGGCTGGAATCATTAAAGGATGAACTTTACGAGGCGGTAGAATGGCCTTTAAAACACAAAGAGGCATTTGAATACGCGGATGTTAAAACACCAAAAGGCATTTTGCTTTATGGACCCCCAGGTACTGGAAAGACGCTCATTGCAAAGGCAGTAGCACATACTACAGAATCTAATTTCATAAGCATCAAGGGGCCCGAATTGCTCTCAAAATGGGTTGGAGAATCAGAAAAAGGCATACGTGAAATCTTCAGAAAAGCGCGTCAGGCTGCTCCATGCATAATATTTCTCGATGAGATGGATTCTCTTGCACCAAGCAGAAGCTCTGGCAGCTCAGACTCGCATGTTACGGAAAGAATAGTCTCTCAACTCTTGACAGAGATTGACGGTCTTGAAGAACTGCACAATGTATTAGTGATTGGGGCTACTAATAGAGTAGACTTGATAGACAGTGCATTGTTAAGGCCAGGTAGATTTGACAGAATACTGGAAATACCGTTACCCGATCTGAAAGGGCGTGAACACATCTTTAAGATACACACCAAAAACAAGCCGATTGTAAAAGATTTGGATGTTGCAAAGCTTGTAGATCTCACTGATGGATTCAGCGGTGCAGAAATTGAGGGTGTGTGCAACAGAGCAGCCATGAGTGCAATAAGGAGATACGTCAACAACGAGGAAAAATCTGTCAAATCGATAAAGATAACCCAAGAAGACCTTGAAAATGCAATTGAAAAATTACGGCCAGGAAAGATCAGGCCGCGACAAGCTGTTACATTATAGCTTATATGATTAAATGTGGGTTATACCAATAACGGCAAAAGAAGCAGTCCTTTATCAGAAACTACCTGATGATAAGGTAAGATGTACAGCATGTGCTAGGTATTGCGAAATTGGAAAAAACCAGATAGGTCTTTGCGGTATAAGGGCAAACAACAACGGCAGGCTTGATCTTTTGGCATATGGTAAAGTAATAACTGGCCATGTTGATCCAATTGAGAAAAAACCAGTAATCCATTACAGACCAGGGTCTAGCATATTTTCTATTGCTACTACGGGCTGCAACTGGCTTTGTCAACCAAAAGGAACTAAAATCTTGTTGGCTGATGGTTCAAAGAAATCTATTGAAAGGATAACCCGTGGAGATAAGGTATGGTCATATGATACTGAAGGTAATTTTGAAATAATTCCTAATGTTGTTACACATACTGGTTCAAGATTTGCAGAACTTTTGGAAGTGAGGTATGGAAGTAGAGGGCACGGAAAGCTATACCTCACACGAGAGCATCCGGTATTTACAACCAATGGATGGAAAACCGCAGAAACATTGGAAACAGGTGATCAAATTCTCAAGGTTTGGTACCAAAATACCAAAGTTTGGAAGAGAAAAAGATTGAACTCAATTCAAGAGTCTGAATTCTCATGTAAGAATTGTGATCAAGTAATTGTAGGTATTGATGAATGGAACCGACATCGAGGAATCTGTTACTTGAAGGAATATGAGATGTCAAAAGAAATGCGAACAAAGCATAGCGTTAGAATGAAAACTAATAATCCGACGTACGATCCTATTATAGCAAAAAAAGCGCATGAAACAAGCAAAGCTAGATTCATTGAAGATCCTTCTCATTGTTGGCACGAAAATGCCGGCATATTACAAAAATGGCTTCGCAAACATCCATCAGAATCTCAAAAATTACTCTATGATCTTCTTGATCGAATGAGCATAAAAT
>VFSW01013558.1_pt1 | contig 11327 bp, 24 predicted proteins | sample 5358111 | NCBI WGS metagenome assembly VFSW01 (sample SAMN11554181, study PRJNA540505) | mine drainage metagenome | isolation source: sediment from site ElyBrook_90M | place: USA: Ely Copper Mine, Vershire, VT | collected 2017 | reverse complement strand
CGGTAGAGCTGCCGCGCCTCGCCCCCCGAGGCTGATGTGGTGGACGCCCCAGATGACGCCGACGATGAGCAGGCCGACGACGATGATGGGCAGGAGAACGCCCGTGAGAAACCAGACGGCTCCGTGGACCTGCTTGCCTTCAGCCATGATGAGCCTCGCGCTCCGCGACCGTCCGCGGAGTTAGATGCGGAAGTCGCGGAAGATGTTCGAGAACATCCCGCCGAGGCCGTGGGCGTTCGCGATGCCCGCGTTGCCCCGCTGGGCGATCTCGGAGTGCAGTCCGGGGATGCGCAGTGCGAGGTTCGCCATGACCTTGCTCTTCGCGGCCTCGACCGTCGCCGCGCCACTCGGCGCGACGGCGCGGACCGCGGCCTGGAGGCTCTGCGTGATGTGGGCGGGGATGGACAGCTTCGGGGTCGCGCCCGGGGCGGAGACGATGAGGCCGGGCTTCAAGGTGAAGTCGTCATCCTTCGGGGTGCTCGCCTGCACGGGCAGGCTCGCCGTGTGCCCGATGCTGACGCCCGGGGCTTCGGCCGCGGCGATGGTGTGCAGGAGGATCGGGGCGTTCGCGTGCTTGGACATGACCGTCGCGGCGTGCCCGCTTTCCTCCTGGCTGATGTCGGGCCAGTAGAGGCAGCGGAGCTGGAGCTGGGCCACGTACATGTTCGGCTGGTTCACCGACAGCACGCCGTGCGGGAGGTCCTTGCTGTGCATCGCGGCTTCGGGCGACAGGAGCACCGTCGCACCCGAGGTGCCCTGGTAGGCAGCGTCGATGACGCCTGGCGTGCCCTCGACGTAGAAGTCTTGGTACCTGTCATCGGCGATGTAGGGGGGGATCGTGTCGGCGAGCTTCTGGTCTCCGACCGAGAGGGAGTAGAGCTGGAGGGCCGTCGAGGCGAAGGCGGCGTTCGCGTCCCAGGCCATGTAGTGCAGGCCGTTGGGGCCAATCGCGTTGAAGTTGTTCTGGTTCACTTTCGCGTAGGAGAGCACGGAGCTCCACTGGTCCTTCTTCGCGGGGAACGTCAGCGTGTCCACGTCGATCTGGACGTTCGCGCCGGTCTGCCGCGCCAGCGTGCCGACGGAGGTGTAGTTGAGGGCGGCGCCCTCGGTGACGTTGATCTCGAGGGTGCGCATCTGGGACCAGCCCGGGAGGCGGTCGCGGCCATCGCTCAGTGCCGGGGTGAAGAAGGGCACGAAGAGATCGACGTAGATGTTGTAGTTGCCGATGGCATAGGAGCCGTTCGGCAGGATGTTGTTGGGCGCTCCCATGCGGAGCACACCCTGGTCGATGACCTGGAGGTCCCCACCGGAAACGGCCGAGTAGGGCACGAACTGCCCCTGCTCGCCATAGCGGACCACCATGTTGCCGAGGGCGGCCTGGGCAATCTGGTTGACGGTGGGGGAGGCGGTCATGATGTTCGCGGTGACCGTCACCGGGTAGGTGACGCGGAGGGCGACGGCGGCGCACATGAGGCCGGCGGCGAAGTTGACGAGCTTGATGCTGGGGAACTGCCCGCCGGCGGCGCCGCTGGCGATCGATGCGAGGCGAAACATGGGAGCGTCCTTTCGGGTGCGACGTGAAGGGTTGGGGGTCTCTCAGCTCTGCGGGGGGGCGAAGCCGTTGTTGGCGTTGTCGGCGATCTGGTCGGCGCCCTTGCCCGGGTTGAAGCGGCGCCCGCCGCGGAGGCCGCGGAGGATCGCGGACCAGAAGGCGTGCACGGGGTAGAACAGAAACATCGCCCCGATGAAGATGAACAGCAGGGCGCTCCACCAGGGGTTTCGCTTCATCCACTCGGTCATCGCTGGCTCCACTCGACGGGTGCGTCGTACTTGCGCCAGGCTTCGACCCGGACGCGGAAATCGTGGCCGTACACTTCCTCGAGCGCGTCGAGCTCGCCCGGGTGCTCCTGGGCGAGGCAGTAGACGCGCGAGGCCAGCTTGCGGGCCTTGAGGGGGATGTCGGTCGCGACCTGAGAGACGAGGACCGTCGCGACGTTGTGGTGCCGGCCGCGCCGGAACCACCAGTTGATGCGCCCCTCGGCGCCGGCCCGGTAGTCACCGACCTCATCGGCGACGAGGACCAGGCCGCGCTTGTCGCCGGCGTGGCGGACGAGCGTCGAGACCGTCTTGAACTCTGCCCCGAGGTCGCGCTCTTCCTCGGTCTCAGGCTCGATGACGAGGCGCAGGTGCGGATCGTCCAGGAGCTGCGGCCAGCGCTCGAGCTCGGCCGGGGAGAGGGTGAGGCGGCCGGGCCGGCTGTAGTCGCCGGCAGGGTCGAACCAACAGACCCGATGCGCGTCAGAGACGAGCTTCTCGGCCAGGGTGCTCTTGCCGGAGGTGGGCAGACCGAGGATGAGCACCTTGTCGGTCGGCTTGAGCTGGCCCCAGGGCTGCGGCATGGCGAGGGCGAGGATGAGCAGGAGCGGGCTCATCCGCTCTTCTCCTGGGGGCCGGGTGCGAGCTGCAAGGGAGCCTTCTGCTTCGGGGGCGAGCGCTTGAAGCTGTGCGCGGCCTTGTCGAAGAGCCACACCGGGAAGCCGATGAAGGAGAGGACGAGCGCCAGGAACGCGAACCGCCGGGCGAGGGGAAGCGCTTCCGTCGCCCCTTCCTCGAGGTCGGCCGACGTGAGCGGGGCCAGGTCGCCCCCGGCCACCCACGCGCCGATGCGCGCGAGGAACCACGTCAGCCTGACGAGCTGGCGACAGCCGGCGAGAAGGAGGGCGGTGTTCTCCTTCTTCTCGGGGGCGGCGGTGCCGGCCTGCGCTGCGCCGGCCTTGGCCGCCTTGGCTTCCCGAGCCTTCTCGAGGGCCGCGCGCTTCTTCGCCTTGCGCGCGGCCTTGATGGTCTCGTCAGAGGGGACGGGCGCCGGCGTCTCGCCGGCGTCCTGCCCCTCGGTCGTGTCGGTCGCGTCGGCCACAGCTCAGGCTCAGCGGACCATCCCGCGGCGCGCGACCCGCGGGTCTTGCCCGACCGGGACCTTGAAGCCCACCGGGGCGGAGGGCTTGCCGTGCAGGAAGGCCTCGATGCGGCCCGCCAGCGTCTCGGTCTTGAGCGGGAACGGGACTTCCGTCGCGCCCGGCTGCGCCGCGAGCGCGACGGGCGCCGGCGCCGCGGGGGCGGCGGTCGTGCCCTCGCCCAGGAGCTTGCCGACGGCCTTCTCGACGGCGGCGTTGATCTTCGCCTCGATGTCGAACGCGGCCGGCTCGAGGACCGGGCCGGCGAGCGGGACCGTCGCGAGGGCGGCGTTCGCGATGGCCTCGACGCCCTGGAGGACGTCACCGATGAGCTTCTGGACTTCGGCCTCGACCTGCGGGTTCTGGAGAATCGACACGGGCTCAGCTCCTTCGGCGCTTGAGCGCCAGGTGGACGACGTAGAAGATGCCGCCGATGACGGCGATGGTCGCGGCGGAGGCGAGCATGATGACGCCCACTCCGACGCGGCCGGCCTTCCCCTTCACTCCCTCGAGCGCCGACACGCGCCGGGAAATCCCGGCGAGCGCATCCGCGTGGTTCTCGGGGGGCTTCGCTCCCGGCTTGTCGGCCGGGGGCGGAGGAGGGGGAGACGCCGGCGAATCTGCCGGCTTGCCCTCGGGCGGCGTGATCTCGTCTGCCATGCACCGCCAGTGTCAGCCCCGGCGGGCACTCTGTCGATTGGACAGGTTATGACAAGAGGTGACAACAGTGGTCTTTAGGACCTGGCGCAGCGTGCGGGAGGTCTCAGCCTCGACCGGTCTCAGCGAACGGACGATCCGCCGGGCGCTGCCGGGGTACGAGGTCCGGCAGCTCCGGGGGTCCCTGCGGATCCGCGTGGATGGCCTTGGCTGGCCCGTGGAGCGGCCCGAAGGACCACGTAGGGTGGTTTCCCCTCGGCGCGGTAGAAATCGAGCTCCACGTCATCCTCGGGCCCGAGGCCGAGCTGTTCGAGCAGCGCGGCCTCGAGGATGACGCCCCGGCTGTTCCCGATGCCCACCAGCTTCTTGCGTTCGGACATTGTTCTAACCTCAGTGGGCAGAGCGGTCGGGGTAAGCGCGGGCGAGCCCGCCGGCTTCGACCTTGCGGATCTCTACCTCGTACCACTCGCCCGGCTCGAGCTGCGCCAGCTCGGGCCCGAGCGCCGCAACCGTCACCTGCGTGCGCGGCATGCTCTGCGGCAGGATGGGGTTCAAGTCAATGAGGGTGACGTTGTGGATCATGACCTCGGTCGGCGGAATCGGCCGGAAGGGTGAATCCCCGGGCTGAGCCGTCAAGCCCACGGTGGTCTTGCGTTCGGTGACACGGAGCTTCGCGACGATGGGTTGCATGGGCGGGCCTCAGTGGACCGGGCAGGGTAGACGGGCACCACAGCGCCCCAGCCGGCCCGGGAGGCGCTGCCCGCAAAGCTCGATCTCGTAGGTCAGCTCGAACCCACACTTCGGACACCGAACGAACTGCCAGGCCAGGAGCGGGCGGCGGAGCTGCCAGCCCAGCGGTTGATGCTCGAGGCACTTCGGGCATGCGCGGCCGGGCAGAAAGCTCAGCTCGAGGGAGAGCTGCCCATCGACCGTCTGACGGCGGAGGGGCGAGGCCTCCAGCTCGAGTCGCGCGAGGCGCCGGCGGATCCCGTCCTGGGAGAGCACGTCGATGTCCGCCTCGAGGCGCAGCTCGGCAAGCTCGCGCCGGATGTACGCGATGACGCGCAAGCGGTCCTCGGCGAGGATGCGCCAGAAGTCCACGTCGGAGCGGGTGGGCGCCCAGGTCATCGATCGTAGCGCTTCGCGCCCAAGTCCACCAGGCGGGCCGCGCGCGCGTCCAGCGTCTCGAGCGGGATGTCCAGCCCGGCCCGGAGCTGGGCCTCGATGAAGCGGGCCCAGACCTCGAAGCGCTCCCGGCGCGTCAGCACGCGGTGAGCGAAGCGGGTGCCGTTCTTCTCTTCGACTTGGTACGCGGGATCGTTCGGGTCCGTCACGGGGCCCTCCTGTGCGCGGCTGCGTTCGGGCAGCTCGCAAAGTGCGACTTGTAGAGCTGGATGCTCCCTCGAGCGGCGAGGAGCGCCGCGCCGGCGAGGACGTTCGCGAGTAGACGGCCATCGGTGGGCGAGGTCCAGGTTTCGACGTTCCCCATCGGGACCGGCGGCGGATCGAGCGGGATCCGAGCGCCGGTCTTCTCGACGGTCGCCCAGACGATTGCAGCGCCGCAGCTCGAGCACGTGGGCATCAGCCGTTCCGGCCGTGCTCGAGCAGCGCGTAGACCGTCGCGCGAAACAGGTGGTCCTTGATCTGCTGTTCGAGCGGCAGCGCTTCGAACGGGACGAAGCAGGGGTGGACCTTCGCAACGGGATCCTTGACCGGGCCGTAGCGCCATCCCTCAGCGCGCTTCCCTTCCAGCCAGTTCTCGTGAGACGCGCTCGGCAGCGCCTGCGGGTGCTCGCGGTGGAACTTCACGCCGTCGATGGCGCTCGCCTTCTGCCAGCCGGGCGCGAGCACCCACGTCAGTTGCGACGTGTCGCCGAGCGCGAGGCAGTAGGCGCGGTTGATTTCGTGGGCAACGGCTGCGATCTGTTCGTCCGTCATGGGCCTGCTCCTGTGGGTGGGGGGTCCTGCCCATCGCAGGACCGGAAGTGCTTCGGGACGTGCGGGCCTTCGACCCGCACGAGAGGGGACTGGCAGACGAGGCAGGTCAGCGGGCCGGGCGCGTCCTCGCCCTCGGGCCGCTCGGTGCGCGCGACTTCCTCGAGCTGGTGGATGCGGCGCGCGCCGAAGGCGCCGCAATACGAGAGGCGTTGCGCCGAGGCGGGCCAGCCGGGGAAGGTGCGCGGGAAGTACTTGAGCGCGTGGCCCTTCTTGCGGGCGCCCTTGCGCCACTGGTACCAGACGTCGGCCTCGCGCCCGAGCGGCGCGCGGGTGATGGTCTCCTGCAGCCAACGCCAGGCGCGGCGCAGCGCTGCGAGCTCGGCGACGGTGAGCATCCAGCGCAGCTCGGCCCGCTCGCCGTGCGGCCCGAAGGCGAGCTGCGGGAACAGGAGGTTGTGGTGAGGCTTCCACTCGCCGGGCGTCGTGTCGCCCTCGGGGTGGTCCACCGAGACGATCCCCAGGCGCCAGCCCGCGGCCTGAGACAGGCCGTTCGCGGCGAGGAGCTGCCCCTCGACGAGGAGCGCGGCCGCGCGGCGGGCCGCGCGGAGCACGCCCCGGTCTTTGAGCTTCGGCCGGACCTCGGGGGCGTAGGTGAGGACGATCACCCCCCAGACACCCGGGAAGGCGTCCATTGCGAGCGGCCTCAGCAGCTTTTGCCGCTCCCGCAGCGCGTGCCGCCGGCAGACCTTGTGCGTGCAGCGCCTCGACGTGCACGCATACGTCAGGGTGCGGACATGCCCGACCGCACAAAATCCGCGGACTTGCACAGGGTCGCACAGTTTAGTTGCACCAGCTTTCGAGATAAGGGGGCGGCCGGCCGGCGCTGCCCTCGCCAGGTCGAGGGTCCACTCCCCGGATACCTCCTCATCGTCGATTCCCGGCGGGCCCTCGTACGCCGGCCGCCCGGCCCCGCGCAGCTCGGCGCTCAGCCGGCGCATCGCCGCGCGGAGGGGCGGGCGAAGCTCCGGCGCCGGGGCCAGGTGCGCCGTTGCCGTGGCTGACGCTGCGCCTGGGCGGCCGGCGGAGCTCAAACCGGCTTTTGCGCGCATCCCAGGGGCAGCGTCAGCCACGGCAACGGAAGGGCTGAATCGCCCCTCCGGCTACAGGTTTTCAGGTGCTCGAGCCGTTGGCGATGGAACATCTCGAGGTTCTGGAGCTGCCCCGGATCACTCCAGCAGCTCCACGTCCAACCGCAGGAGCACGACCAGTCGATCCGAATGAATTTGCCGCCGAGCATGCTGACCAGGCGGACCAGGAGGACGCGGGGATCGGAGGCGAGGGCGCGCAGCTCGGGCAGGCCCAGCAGCTCGGGCTTCGGCTTGCTCATCGGCGGGCCTCTTCTTTCGGGACCGGGAGGAAGTCTCGGAGGGCGAAGCGCCGAGGGATGATCTGGCGCAGAGTTGCGGGCTCGCGCGCTGCCAGCTCGACGGCGAGCATCGCCTGGAGGAGCGTCCGAAAGGCGAGGCCGTTGAACGACACGAGCATGTCGCCGCGGCGCTGTCCGTAGTAGGGCCACAGCGCGGTCGGATGCCCGCAGTGCCGGATGTGCCAGCCGCTCGCTTCGTGCAGCCAGTCCGCGTTGAGCTTGTCGCCGCCGGACGAAAGGCGCGTCCAGCCCGCGCGCGCGATGACGCGCCTACTCCTCGGGCTCGAGCTCGCGGGGGTTGAACCACATGGGGTGGTCGAGGAGGTTCCCGGGGTGGGACTTGGAGAAGAGCAGGACGCCGATGGGGAGGGCGCCGGGACGGACCTCGGTGATGCGTCCGGTCCAGGGCTCTTTGTCGGTGCCGATGGTGAGCTTGAGCTTGACGGCGCGGCCGATGGTGCAGTGCTTGCGCTGCATGGGGGTATGACCTCTGTGGTAGGTTCCCCGGGTGCGGATGGCGCGACGGAACATAACGCCGATTCGCCCGGCAACGGATCGGGCTTCTCGACCGCGACATCCAGATCAGGGGTAGAAAAAAGCCCCTCCTGACGGCCGTGACGCACGTCAGAAGGGGCCGGCCCGGGCTCAGTGGCGGGGGCGCTCTGGGAATCGTTTCTGGCAGTCACGGGTGCCATCTCGGACAGGCTAGTCAGTGGGTCTGACACTCAGAGGCACGCGCCGCCGACGCACAACGGACCGGTCGGTGGCGGGCCTTGCGGCGTCAGCAGCTTGTAGTCTCCGCAGCAATCGGAATCAGCCACGCAAGGTTCTCCACCCATCTGGCAGCAGACCCCACCATCGCCGTCGAGAAGCGGAACGCACGACGGGCAGAATGGCTCAGCCTGCGAGGGATCGCAGCTTTCGCCGGCGTAGGCTGGATGCACGCCGGCGTCCTCTACTCCTCCAGCTCCCGCGGGGCCTGATGCTCCTGGAGCACCGGCCGGCCCGGTCGCGCCCATCGCCCCGTCAGGCCCCGATGCTCCAGTGGCCCCGCTTGGGCCCGTCGCGCCGGCGATGCCCGCCGGCCCCTCGGGCCCCGCGGGCCCCTGCACCCCGCCACAAGCGGCGAGGGCGAACGCTCCGAACAGCATCAGACTTTTCATTGGATCCTCCGTCACGGTAGAGGCTGCGTTGAACTGCTGAACGTTCTACGACTGAGCCCGGGGGAAATTCAAGCGTTCGCTCGAGGGACGATCCGCCGTCCCCGCATCCGCGGCGGCTTGCGGAATCCCGGCTTGTCCTTCCACCTGCTCTTCGCGGCCTTCTCCTTCGCCTCGCGCTCGAGCTGGGCCGTCGCCGAGAAGTTGGCCCGCCGGTGGATGAGCAGCCCGACGCCTTGCAGGAGGACCAGCGCGAGGCCGACCGCGCCGAGCGCGCCGGCGCCCACGAAGAGGTCTCCGCGCCAGCTCGGGACGCGCCACGCGGCGACGGCGAGCCAGAGGCCGACGATGGCGAGGACCAGCTCCGCCTTGCCGGCGAGGTCGAAGAAGCGGTCGATGCCGTCGCGGATCTTGGTGTACGTGGTCCATCTCATGACAGGGGGTCCTCCAGGTCGGAAACGATGAGCACAGCGAGGCCGGCGCAGACGCCGGAGAGGATGGGCGCGATGGCGGGCGCGCTGGTCAAGCCCAGCAATGCGCCCAGGAGCGCGCCGAACGCCGCGGGTACGCCGTAGCGGAGAAACGCCCGTTTCATGCGAGCCTCCCGAGAAACTTCGCCGCGCGGTCCGAGTAGGCGACGGCGCCACTCTCGCCTTGCCACGCCGGCCCGCCGTTGTAGATGCCCGCCGCGGCGGTGGTGTCGCCCCCGGCCTTGCGCAGCGCATCCTTGAGCATCCGCGCCGAGAAGTAGAGGGCCCGAAACTCCTCGCCCGGGCGCGCGAGGTCCGAGGGGTGGCGCGGCTTCAACCAGCGCATCCAGAAGTGCAGGGAGCTGACCGACGCTCCGCCGCGGCCGGCGAGGGTCCCGCCGTCCGAGAGGGCCTTGATGTTGTGGGTGAGCACCTGGCCCGGCCCGTAGCTCGGGCCGCGGGAATCGCCCATGTCGCCGACCGGGTAGATCTCGGAGGGGATCGTGCCGGTGAAGAGCCCTGCCTCTGCGGGGGAAGGCGCTCTGAGAGACGATGCGGCCTCGTTGTGCAGGATCGCGAGGTGGAACCGGTAGGGGATCCCTTCTACGACGTCCCAGACGCGCGCCCAGACCAGCACACGCCAGCTCGGTTGCCAATGAGCGTCGGCCTTCGCCGCGGCGCGCTTGGATGAGAGACCGAACCACACGAGCCCTACCAGAGCGAGTCCGCCGGGTACCAGCAAGACCGCCAGCAGGAGCCCGAGGATCACGCGGAGCGCTCGCACAGCCTTCCCGTCGTCAGCTCGAGCTGCACGATGCGCCGGTCGTGTTCCTCCAGCTTCTCGAGGACGCGCCCGATGCGCACGAACACGGCCGCGCTCGAGGCGAGGACCGGGAGCGCAACGCCGGCGAGGGCGACGGCGAGGGAGACCGTCACTTCTTCTTCCCTCCGAAGATCGCTCGGATGACCGGGGCGATGTCGGTGAGGATGAAGGCCATCGCGACCACGAACACGAGGACGAAGAGGGCCAGGAGGACCCACTTCATGTACTTCCAGACCGAGCCGAAGACCCCCTCGAGGCCCAGCTCGGCCTTCTGCAACTGCTTCTCGATGGGGTCCAGGAGCCCGCTCTTGATCTTCTGTCCAACGTCGGTGACCTGTTTGGTCTGCTCGGCGATGGTCTGGGCCTCTGCGCCGGCGACGGCCGACTTCATGTCCGCGGCGGCCTGCTGGTTCTTGCCGTGCGCGATGGCGGCGAGCGCGGGATCGTTCTGCGCCTCGTCCTTCGCCGCGAGGTCGGTTGGGCCCGACCCGATGGCGCTGTCCAGTGAATCGTGGAGGTAGTCGGTGAACTCCTCCGCGGTGTCGAAGAAGCTCATGCAGGCCCCGGGGGCGTCTTGCCTTCGAACACCGAGCCCGGCTGGGGCCTCGCGGACAGCAGGGAGATCTTCGCAGCCTTGAGCCACGGCCGGTACTTCGGCCAGGTGATGATGAACTTCGCGGACCAGTGCCGGCCGTCCTTCCCCCACTGGCGCCACGCGCGGTTGAAGAGCACGCCCATCGCCAGGTAGCCGAGCGCGGCGAGGACCAGGAGCACGCCAAGGATCTTCAGGGCGGTTTTCATTGCGGCCTCATCAGCTCGGCCTCTTCCCGGGTCTGGGCGACCTGGTAGGCAATCAGACCGGCCGCGGTGAGCCCGGTCAGGGAGTGGCGGTACTTCGGGTCGATGGGCGTGACCCCGGTGTCCAGCAGCCAGATGACCTCGCCGTCCTCGCGCGTGAGGGCAAGCGGGAAGGTGGACGTACTGCCGCCATTGGGGAACACGCGGACCGCGACACCGCGGGGGATCTCGACAGACGGCGGGTAGGGCCCCTGCGAGCTGGGAGCGACGTTGCCGGAAATCACTTGCTGCCCCCGTGGTGGAAGAGCTTCTGGTCCTCGGTGTGGACCCAACCCTTGACCTTCACCCACTCCCGCTCGAACCAGCCCTCCTGCACGGCGTTCGCGGCGCCGCCCGGCGGGGCGGTGGGGTCATTCGCATGCTGGGCGGTCGCGTTCGCGTGCGTGCCTGGGGCCGGAGGGGCGCTGTCCTGGGCGACGTCGTTGGCGAAGCTCCCGAACGCGCCACCCAGCGCAGCGAGCGCGCCTTTCTCGTTGCCGGTCGCAGCGTCGAGGCCCGCTTGCCCAGCCTTCGCTACGATGGTCTGGCTCTGCTGGGCGACGTGCAGGAACCGGCTCTGCTGGGCATCGAGGCCGCCGTAGGGGGCCATCGCCTCTTCGCTCAGCTTCTCGCCACCGAACTCGCCGGCGAGCGGGATCGTGAGCGCGAGGGCCCCGCCGGCGGCTTCGAACGTCCGCCCGACGCCGGTCCCGAGGTCGCCCATCGCGCGGCCGAACCCGTGGCCCTCGCCGAGGTCCACGGCGCTCTTGACCGTGGCCTCTGCGGCGACCTTGGGGATCTCGGCGACCGTCTTGGCAGCTCCCACGATGCCGTCGCCCACGCCGGCGAGGGCCTTACCTACGACGGTGTGCTGGAAGCCGGCGAGCGCCTTACCGGCGTTCTGGGCCGCATGCGCGATCTGGTCGAAGGGCCACATGCGGGCGTTCAGAAGGCGTTCGCGATGCCTTCGACGCCACTGAGGATGCCCGGAAGGCTCTGAGCGATGGCGCCGGCGACGGCGACCCCCTGTGCAACCGCGTTCTGCGGCGGTGGCATCGGGGG
>VFSW01013557.1_pt1 | contig 11328 bp, 15 predicted proteins | sample 5358111 | NCBI WGS metagenome assembly VFSW01 (sample SAMN11554181, study PRJNA540505) | mine drainage metagenome | isolation source: sediment from site ElyBrook_90M | place: USA: Ely Copper Mine, Vershire, VT | collected 2017 | reverse complement strand
AGACGGCAGGGTCGGAGGGCCTTCCCCACCCACCTTCCGGGGGGGAAGGGGCCCCTTCCGCGAAGGAGGGAAGGTGAGCGAGGCGGAGGTGGCCGCGAAGGTCCGGGCAGCCCTCGACCGCGCCCGAGACGTGCTACTCACGGACCGGGTGATGAACTATGGCGACGAGTACGAGCCCATCGACGCAACGGAGACCAAGTTCATCATCGAGGAGTTGAACCTGATCGAAGCCGCCCTCCCTCGTGAACCCGAGGCACCGCCGACCCGGTGCACGTACGAGATTCGGCCGATGATTTTCTGCTCCCTTGGTTACGTGCACGATGGCCCGCACCGCTTCGATTCGCTCATCGAGAAGATGCTCGCCGAAGATCGCCTACCGGGCACACCGCCGAAAAGGAGCCCATGAGCGAGGCCCCGAAGCGGAAGTCGTACGTCAACGAAGGGCTCACCGAGGAGGGCCTTCGGCTCTACCGCACCGGGGTCACGGAGCGCGTCTGCCCTCTCCATCGATCTCCGATCATGAACAAGCGGCGAGTCTGGTGCGACACCGGGCTCGTCTCCTGCTACTGGCTCTTTCATCACCAGTACGGGCGCGTTCAGGACTGGAAGCGGGTTCGCCGGGAGGCCATCGAACGCGACGGCCACAAGTGCGTCAACTGCGGAACCGCCGAGATTCTCAAGAAGGTAGCCGGATACGACCCTGAGACTGGGGCGATCGAGGTAGAGGTTCATGCCGGGGGAGCGAGACTCGAGGTTGACCACATAGTCGAGATTCGAGACGGGGGCGCGGAGTTTGACCTGTCGAACGTGCGGACGCTCTGCCACGGGTGCCACGTCGCAAAGACGGTCGCCCGAACGCGGGGCTGGCAGGCAGAGAAGGCGCTCAAACTCATTCGTACACCCCAGCCGAGGTTAACGGACCCTTAGCGCGCCCCACCGCACCGCCCGTCCAGGTGCGTACGACTGTTGAGGTGACGGTCGTAGTGCTCCTTCCTTCGGAACACGATCGCGCCGCACGTCCACTCAGTCTGCCGGGGAGGGGGAGGGGGCTTTGCAACAGGGGACACGGACCGTGGCGCTACGCCTTCGCCGGTACCAGTTTTCTCTTCGGTCGCCGCGGCGCTGCCGAGACAGTCGTGGGTCGCGATCTTCCATGCAGATCCGAGCTGCTTGCACTTGGGGCACTCCTTCAACCGCCCCGAGGGATCGAGGGCCCTCATGCGGAAGTATTCGCGGTTGCGCTCGATCGCGCGGTCGTTGTATGCCCGGAAGAACGGGTCGTCGTCCAGGTTCGGCCACGTGAGAGGGGTCACGGCGTTCCACGTGTCGAAGGGGACCCGGGGCTGTGATCGCCGGTACTTGGCGCCAATGTAGGCGCGGTGCACCCGGGCCCGCCCGCGCTCCTCGCAGAAGATCCAGAAGTTCGCGAGACCCGTCAGGATCAGTCCGTCGAGGAGCTCCTTCTTCGGAGCGAGGAAGAGGGTGCCGTGCCCGTTCTTCCGGACGATCGACACCGCGGAGACGAGCCCCTGCATCTCCTCGTCCCGAGCTCCGCGCTTGCTCAGGAGACCCGTCACGTCGTCGTAGAGGAACATCGACGGCTCCACGTTCCCGTACCCCGTGTGCAGTTCCTGGGCGGAGTAGACGACCTTCTCGAGCCCGAAGTTCGGGTCGAGGTCCCGGCAGATCGATATCCCCAGGGCGGACTTGCCGACGGACGTCTCCTTGCCGTCGATGACGATCACGACCGGCCGTCGCTGGGCGCGGCGCTGCCGGAGATGCGCGAGGAATCGCCGGTAGTTGCGTTCGGGGTCGCGGGTGCGGGCATCGCCGGACCCGTAGAGACCGCCGTAGACCGACTCAATCATCGTCGGGACCGTCGGGACGCGGTTCCTTGCCCGCCGGCATCTCTCCCGATCGGCGGAAGATCTCCTGGGCGGAGGTGTCGACTCCCGACCCGGCGAAGGCGGAGATGAAGTTCTGCCTCGCCCGTTCGCTGGTCTCGTCGGTGCCGGCGAGCAGTTCGAGCTCCTCTTCGACCGTCAGCTTGCGCCGAAGGTCGTCCCGGCGCTCGCCCTCCTCGTACGTCGCCGGCGCAGCCGCCCACAACGTCTCGATATCGAGCTTGACCAGGCCCCGGAGAAAGAACTTGGCGGCGTCCTTGCCGTACAGGAGGCTGCGGTTTCCGACCTCGTTCATGATCTGGACCAGCTGGCCCGTGTTGCCCCGGTACTTCTCGATCGCCGTACGGCCTGCGAGACCACCGCCTTTGAAGACCGGCGAGTCGACGGAGATATCGAAGGTCTTCTTGAGCGCGGCACGCAGGCCCACGTTCTCCCGGGCGAGCCGTACGTTGTCGGCCTCGTATCGCTTCAACATCCGCTGCGACTTCACGAGCGCCTGGTGGATCCGCACGAGCGCCTCCGCTCCGCGGGGCGTCAACCGCGGACGCAGGTCCTTCGCCGGCATCGCCGTGGCGGGGCCGACCCGGGCGGGGGGCGTACGGGCTGCGAACGCATCGCCGAGGATCCCCGGATGCGGGATGCGGGGGTCCGGGGCGTCGGGTAACGACGACGGCACGCCCAGGATACCGGCGTGGGGGAGGACCGGGGACGCCGCGTCTTCCGGGATCGGGACGCCGAATACTCCTGCGTGCGGCAGATCAGTCGCGCCTCGGTTCCCCTTCCCGTTCATCGCGTCCTCCGTTTCGGTTCTTCCTGTTTCGGTCGACCAGACGGGTGATCTCGTCTCGGCTCCGAGGCTGGTCCTGCCGCTGAGCCGCTTCTTCGTGCGCCCGGAGGCTGTCGGAAGCGCGGGTGCGGGCCAGGTGCAGGAGCGTTCCCCGGAGATCGGCGTTCTCGATCCGATCGATCTCGTTGTCGTGGGCTTCGACCTCGGCGCTCCGGACGCCGGCGAGCTCCTTCGCCACCGAGTCCTTCGGCGGGAACGTGCCTTCGAGGTAGCCGGCCTCGATGTGCGGCGAGAAGCGGCGGCGGGTCCCGGTCGTCTGCCGAGTCACCCCGTCCGGGGCGACCCCCCATACCGGCTCCGTTCGGGTCCACCGGAGACAGTGGCGGGGACGGGAGATCCCTGCTCGCGCATCGTACCATGCGGACGCCGTGGCCTCGGCGCGGTAGTAGGGACCGAGCGGACAGCTGACCGACATGAAACGAGGCTGCACCCGGACTTTTCCTCCGAGCAGGTTGACCTCGTGTCCCCGGATCTCCGGCAGACCGACCCAGTGGGACCAGAACGCTTCGCGCCACGTCTGGGGGGCGCATTTCAGACCGCCCTGGTGCCGGACGATCGGGAAGATGTTCTTCGGGTTCGTTGCCTGTTCGAGGGTCTCCGGCTCGCGGCCCTCCAGCTCGGCCATATCGAAGAACTTCGTGAACAGACGCGGAAGGTAGGGCACGATCGCGACGACGATCGGGACCGGGATCACGAGCGGAGATGCGGAGCCCAGCACCTGGTTGAACGACACGTAACCGGTGAAGAACCAGACGAGCGGAACGGCGATCCAGCCCGCAGGCCACCAGAAGGGGACCGGCGGAGATCTCCCGAGGCGCACGGCGAGACCCTTCGCGACCCACAGCCCGGCGAGAATGGCGATCAGCGTCACGAGGGCCATCAGGAGCCCGAAGACCCAGATCCCGCCGGACGTGTAGACGCCCGCCACGGAGCTCGTCGCCGGGGTCAGGTGCTGCAGCTCCCACGTCGCCGCGCCGACCCGGACCTCGAGGGGACGGGGCTGCGCGTCGAAGCCCAGCGGAACGATGACGATCCCGCTGGAGTAGGGAGCGGCGGTGACCGTCGAGTTCGACCAGCGGGCGTCGAGACGTACGGGTACCGGCACCGGCATGATCCGATACGTTCCGTTCGGTTCCGTGACGTTCTCGAGGACCTGCGTGGTCCCCGGCGTCCACGTCTCGGTGACGACGAGGAAGGAGGCCCCGACCGGGTTCGGATTCACGATCTCGAAGCCGACCTGGGTGTCGTAGACGAGGTCCCCGTCCTGGAGCGGTAGCGGACCGATGCTCGGGAAGGAGTAGGGGAACGAGAGGTTGCTCGTGTCGGCGTAGGGCACGCCGAAGACTCCGGGACCGACTGCCTTCCCGTACGAGACGGGTGCAGTCGCCCCGGCGGTCCCCGCGAGCAGCAGCGGCGCCGCGACCAGGACGATCACGAGAAGGCGCGGGACGAGGGCATTCCGCGTGGAATAACGGTCGGGATGCCAGGGGCGGCGGGAGGAACGGGTTCGGAGAGCCGAGGCGCGAGGCGCCGGGCAGCGGGAGATCAGCGACGCGGCCTCCGCTTGTGCGTGTGCCCGACCTCGCCACGGCGGCACGGACCGGAACAGGGACCCGAGTGCTCCCCGTACGAGTGCGGGTGCATGGTGACATGGGCGGTGTGCGGTCGGACCTTCTCCGGGGTCCCCTTCGAGGAGAAGCTGATATGGCCGGGGACGTGCTCGACCTTGACGCCCCTCGGGCTCTTCTCGGCCTGCTCGCGGGCGACCTTCCCGAGGGTCTCGCGCCAGACGAGGTCCCCGTGCTCCTTCCCGTACCGTTCCTCGAAGTCGCGGCGCTCCGCGTCCGAATTCAGGCGGCGGGGTCTCCGGGGCGGCATCTACCGTCGTACCTTCCGCGTCTCTTCGGTGAACGTCTCGGCGACGCCGAGGAAGACCAGGAACGCCCCGAGCAGCGTCAGCAGCACCTCGCTCGGCTGGAAGACGCTCCCGTTGTCGAGCAGCAGCGCCACGCCCGCGATCGTGGTCCCGAGACCGGTGATCAGCACGGCCAGGTGCGCCGTGGAGATCCCGCGGACGCCGCGTCGGCTCCAGCTCCTCATGCCGTCATCTCCTCACGGAGCGCGAGCCCCGAGAGCCCCGTCGTTCGGCGTAGGCATCGATCACCAGGACCAGGACGGCCACGAGGATCAGGATCACTCCCAGGAGAGCCTGCCCGGCCCATATCCCGAAGATCCCGAGCAGTACGAAGAGCGCGGCGATCGCCACCATGCCCCACGCCGAGCCGATCCCCGTCACCCAGCCGCGGACGGCGCCGAGCATCACGAAGACGATCAGCACGAGGATGATCGCCGTGGCGTACTGCGACAGGACGCTGAGGAACGCCTGGGCGAGGTCGAGGGTCACGGCTCGTCACCTGCGGCCCTTCTTGCTCTTCCGGTTCCACGTCGCGAGCGCCACGGCCAGGAACGCGATCCCGAGGAGCAGTGTGAACGCGCCCCCCGCTTCCTCGCTCGTGCAGATCCCGCCGAACCCGCTCGAGCTCAGCGCGGCGGCGCAAGCGAGCCCCGCTGTGAGGGCGAAGCCGCCGCCGACGGCGAAGAGAATCCCGAGGACAAGGAGGACGACGGAGGCCGCTCCGACCGCCCGTCGGGTTCGGCGGATCTCCCGCGGCACGGCCTACCTCCCTCCGGTGACGACCACCGTCGAGCCGCCGCCCCCGCTGCCGCCGCGCTTCTTCCCGCCCCACGCTTCGACCTCGACCACCGCGACGTAGACGAGAACCAGGATCACGCCCAAGATCAGCAGCGCCGATACATTGCCCCCGGGAAGAGCTCCGAGCGGCCCCCCGCCGAAAAGCCCCGAGAAAAGCCCCGCGAGCAAGGAGAACGGATTCGGCAGCCCCCCGAACGTTCCGCCGGGCGCGCCCTGGCTGCAAGGGCCATTGCACGTGATAGTAGTGAGCGTCACGTTGACCGTCTGCACAGTCAGCGTGCAATTGGAGGTCGCCGCTCCTCCGACCGTGCACGAGGTCAGGTAGATCGCGTCCCCAGGAGCTACCGTAGCGAGCGGGATGAGTTGGGTGGCCGAGGAGCTTCCGTTCCCGTTGAGCCAGAGATCGAGCCCGGTTTGCACGGCGTAGATCTCGATCGGGTTATTCGCCGGGACCTCGTACCGGACGCCGACGGGGATCGTGATCGACGATATCGTGGGCATGAGGAGTAGTTGCTCCGAACCGTTGTACCATGTGCTCCCCCCGAGGTCGGTCTGACCTATCGCCCAAGTCGAGACGTTTGAGAACTTCTCGCTCGAATCAGGGTGGCCGGCGTAATTCGTGGGGGTCGTGCCGTTCGTCAGGTAGACGAACCCGGTCGCGTTGATGAACAAGTTGCCCCACGGAGCCCCGCCCCATTTCCACTGCCGGATGGCCTGGGTCCCGCAGAAGGACGTCCCGTTCAATGTTACGTTATAGAAGTGCCCCATTCCTTCGAGAGTCGCGAGATACAGTGACTCCCATTCGGCAACGGTGAGGTCGGACTCGTTGATCGAGGAAGGAAGTACTAGGTACGGCGCGGGAATCGAGCAGTCGGCCGGGATCGATTGGGCCGAGCGGAACCCAGCTTCCCGGAGGAACGCCCAGTAGGCTTCCGCGTTCTGCGCGGCCTGCCATTCGATGCCCGTGATCCACGTTCCGATGTTTCCCGGTACTGGCCCCGGTTGGGCGATGTAATCGTAAGTGGAGGGTGTGTCTACTCCTCCTCCGCACGGCAGGCCGTTCGAATTGGCACAGTCAAGGGCGACATAACCACCAGCGGTCACCCCGAAAGGAACCTGGACGGTTCCCGCCGCCCCGGCAGGTCCGTCGTACATCAGTGCACCCGTGCTGATGCCCGAGTTGGCGGCGGTCGGAACGACTTGCGCGTCCGGGATGTAGATGATATCAGACGAGGACCCGAGAAGGTTGTAGAGACCCGTTGGTCCGGTGAAGTTCCCGAGAGGACAGTAGACATAAGAGACGCCTCCTGCGCAGTTCGTCGAGATCGTGGAGTTGTAACCTACGTTGCCGAGTTCGTTCTGCATCTCGATCGTACCGGTGGGGCATGAGGTGGGGCAGGACAGCGTCATATTCGCCCCGTGTGGGATGAAAACGCCGTTCGTCAGCGCGTTCACGACGAGGCCATAGGCGTACGTTGTTGCGGCGACCGCCTCAGCGGGCATGCAGTTGGTTCCCGTTGTCGCGCAGGTCTGTCCGCTTGTTGATGCGGCCTGCACGTCCGGTGATACACCGGCGTACACAGCCCCAGTAGCACCGTGTCCGTTCAGCGCCTGCACGACCGCCGTTCCTTCGCTCGCGACCTCGTACTGGTAGGCCGATGGAACAGGGGCCAGGTTCCCGAACACTCCGGACTGAAAGAGGGCGAGGCCAATATTGAACGAACTGTTTCCGAGTTGAGAAAGCGCCGCGTGATCTGCCGCACGTTCCCACGCGATAGTTGTCAGGTTCAGGGCGCTCGCGAGCGTTTGGAAATCTGCGCCCGTGAGGTTCGCCTCGTTCCCATACCCGGCCATGATTCCCTGCGCCCAGGCGGTGTATGCCTTACCCACTTGCGCGGCAGCCGCCGCCTGCTCGCAACCATAGCTCCCCAGTTCTTGTGCGACAAGGTATTCCAAGGTCGCTGCAAAGAAGTTGCCGCCGGCAAGCTCAAGATAGTACGCGAACGTCTCTTGCGGACATTGGAAACTGCCGTCAGTAGTGAGTCCGAGTTCAGCCATGACATGTGCAGAGGGCAATTGCCCCGTGTCTAAGACCCACACGATAGTGGACCGGAGAAGGGTCTCCTGAGTCGAGGTCATAGAGCCGAACCATGTGTTGTTACGCCCCGCGTTCACTGACTCTAACGCTGATAGGACGGATGTGACCGCCGATTGTTTCGAGGGGGTCTGCGAAGTCCTCGGGAGACCCCTGAACGCGACTGGGGATATGGCTTCGTGAGCGCTTGCGGCCGTGGGCGTCGACTGCGCCGCAGGAACAGCGGACAGTATAGCGCCGAACCCAGAGAGGACTACGACTAGCGCGACTAGGACCGCCGCGCCCGGGAGAGACCGCTGCATCTGTTCATGCCTCCAGCGTCGTCCGGTCTACCGCCGCTGCCGCCGCTTCGACGCAACGGCTCCGACCAGCGCGATCACCAGGAGCGCGAGTATCCAGAGGTACCAGAACTGGACAAAGACCGCCTGGAAGAAGGAATTCGTGTCAGCGAAGAACCCGCCGATCTGGGTGTTGGCCGAGACGGTCGCGGAGGTGTATCCGACGGTCCAGTTCTCATACGCCGCAGTCACGAGGAGGCCACTCGCCTTCGTGAATGCAATCTTTGTCGACGACGTCGTGTTCACGGAGTCAGTGGCCGACACGAACGAGTACTGCGTGAAGGAACAGATCTGGTGAGTGGCGTCGCAAGTCGTGCCCGAGTCGACTGTACCGGGCAGGACCGCCGTGAACGTCAGGTTGGACGACACGATGAATTGCGCGACGTGCGAGGCACCGATGGGCGCCGAGACGTTCGCGGGAGCGATCGTCGTCCCGATCCAGTCCGAGAAACCGCCGAGGGTCATGTTCGCGGCGATCCCGAGGGTCGACGCCGAGAACTGGTAGATCGAGTAGGTCCAGTAGACGTAATTGACCCAGACCTGCGCTCCTCCGCAGATCTTGAATCCCGTGGCCTTGTCGGCGCTGTTCCCCGTGTCGTTGAGAGTGGTGACGTTATGGAACTGGACGTTATGGAAGACCGAGGACGGGACTGCGGGAGCCGTCAGGTTCTGGACGATCACCCAGCGGCAGGTCGTGGCGACTACCGTGATCGCGATGGGGAGCTTGGTGAGGGTCGTGGTGTTGTTGAGGGTGACGTATTCCGAGACGTACGTCCCCGCGCTCTGCGAGCGGTTCAGGTCGATCAGGGTAGTGGCGAGCGTAGCCGGGGTCACGGCCGTGGAAAGCCCCGAACCGGGGGCGGCGCCCCGGGCAGATCCCGCTCCGCCGAACGCCATCCCGGTCAGCACGACCAGGAGGACCGCGAAAACCGCCGCGATCATTACGGCAATCGGACTCAGTCTCAGCCAGCTCGTTCGGGCCTTCCCTTTCCCCATGCTCGTGCTGCGGGGGGTGGGCGGCGCCCTGCTGGGAGCGTTGCCGCCCGCCCCCAGCGATCTGGACCAGTACACCCGGGGTTAATCAAGCTTCAAGTTCGGCCGAATACCCCGCGCGTGCACGGGTTGGAGTGAGAGCAGAGTCGAGTTTCACGTCAGAAGAAAGGAAGAGACCGTCGCATAGGGTACCCATCAAGCCGACGTTGGGTACCCTACGTGGGGAGATTGACAGAGATTGACCCGGACGCGCGCATCCGGCGTGGGTGTTCCACGTGGAATTATGCCGAAACAGACAAAACGAGCGAGTAAGTTCCCGGGGGGGGAACTGTCTGCAGCAGGACCAGGCACTCAACGGAACCAGGGAAGATCGAGAGGCACGGAACGGGGCTGCCGACTGAGAACGGAGCGCTCGCCGAGGTCACATTAAAAGTGCGAAATGTCGAGGAGATCGAGAAGAAATAGACGATCAGAGATCCGAAGAATCCAGTGCTCGTCGTGTTCAGCGAAATCGGGCAATTGTTCGTGAGACACATGTTCTGCGTGGGAGACCCCAACCACTCGTTGCTCGCGTTTTTGTAAGAGATGTCCACGGTGAGGTGAGAGATGACTGCGACTCCGAACCCCCCGGCCGACGCCGCTGGATTCTGATCGAGTCGGGAGAGCGCGGCACCAATCGGTAGGAACGTCGACAGCAGTAAGATTGCCACTACACCGATACAGAACCCAATAGCGTAGGCCGCACGGTGCCCGCGTAGCGGGCCCCGCAGCCGGCCGGCCACTTCATAGGCCGCCGCCGAGGGCCCGGCTGCCCGTGATGGGTCGGTGCTTGGTGCGGGCCCCGATGCCCGCTGAGATGCAGTCGAATCCACCCTCAGGGAATCGTATCTCGGCCCTGGGGGGCCGACCGTATCTCCCGATGCCGGAATGAGCGGATCAGTCCCCGTCGCGAGGGGAACCCCGCACTTCCAACAGAATGCCCCTGAGGTTTCGACCGTGGATCCGCAGTTCCCGCAGACGGGAATCGGAGGGGGTTCTCGGTTGATCCGACTCCCGCACTTCACGCAGAACGGCCACTCCTCACGGATCGGGGACCCGCATGCAGTGCAGAACGGCTGAGGGAATTGTGCCATAATGGGATGTATGACTTGGCGGTCGCCGGTAGATAAACCTCGCGTGACTCATGCCGGCTTAGGTGGGTGCTCCCGCTTCCACCGCTCCAGCTTCTCTACCGTTCCCTCCCGAACGAAATCGACGACCGACAGCCAGTAGCCGGTCGCCCTGACAATCTCCTCGAGTTCGGCTAAGAGTGTCGCCGGGAACGTGACTGTCACCTTCTCTGGCGGACTGTGTCCGCGACCTTGGCCGGGCATGGACGTTTGTGGTCGGCGCTGGACGTAAATAGTTGGTCCGCTGTAGTGTGCCACATACATCTATGGCAGGCGACAGAAGTAAGCGGACTACCGTTCAGGTGCCAATCGGTCTCGCCAGGCGTATCGAAGGGAACCGTGCGTATCCCCGAGAAACGAAGGCCGAGGTCATTTCTCGCGCCCTAGATAAGCTCGAAGGGAGCGACGTGCCCCCTACCGTTCCCAGGCGAGGAGCGACCGCATGATCGCGGCCTTCGACCCCTTCGCGGCGTCGGCATCCCGGGTCGACGCTGGAGCCCTATCCCCTCTCGGCTCGGATCTCCCGATGGCACTCCGCGTCACTCCGCCCCGATTCGCCGACCTCTGCCGAAACGGGAAGTGCCTGCACTCCGACAGCTACCACCACCAGATCTACGGCGGTGTCCTCGGAGACCGCTACGCCTGCGACGTCTGCTCTGCCGAGGGAGGGCGCTGCCGGTGACCGGGGACCGCGAGTGCCCGGTCTGCGGCGGCCACCACGGGTATCCCGACTACCCGTGCAGAACCCTGCTCGGGGACCTCGCGTTCTCTACCGATGAAAGGCCCCGGCCAGTGGGTACGCCCCTCCCGCTGACCCGGCCCGACGCTCCCTGCGTGGATCAGGCGTCGGGTGCCGGGGCCGATCCCTCCCCGCTCGACCTCGACGCCCGTGACGTTCAGGAGCCGGTAGTCCTGCTCGCCTGGGTTCATGCGCTGCGAGACGAGGCCGATCAGCTCAGGATGTCGATCCACGACCTGTGCCGGGCCGTCGAGCGGTCGGCGCAGCCACGTGGGAGCTGCAGCACGCTCGTCCCAGGGACCGCCCCGCCGTCGCCTCGGGGGAGGCGCCGTCCGTGAGCGCACGCACGCCGCCCACCAGCGTCCAGGCCCCAATCTGGGTCGACTGGACCCTGGTGCACGCCGGATGGATTCTGATCGGAGGGGGACTTGGGTTCGCGGCGGTGGTCCTGCTCGCCATGTGGATATCGGGGAGGGGACCGTGATCTCTACCCGGTTCGATGCTCGGGCGATCGGCGGAAGTCTCTCGAC
>VFSW01013555.1_pt1 | contig 11329 bp, 11 predicted proteins | sample 5358111 | NCBI WGS metagenome assembly VFSW01 (sample SAMN11554181, study PRJNA540505) | mine drainage metagenome | isolation source: sediment from site ElyBrook_90M | place: USA: Ely Copper Mine, Vershire, VT | collected 2017 | reverse complement strand
TCAGTGTCCCAGTGGTCGCAGTGTTTTTGGTATCACGCGGGAGGAAAAAGAATCTGCAGCATTTGCGGAAACGCGATGCGCGACTCCTCCTCACTTGCAGTCGTGGCTGCCGACGCGGATTTGCTCGCACTTGAGCGTTCCGAGACATACAACGGACTCTATTTCGTGCTCGGCGGAACCATCTCGCTTGCCTCTGAAAAAACGGACGGGTTGCGGATGAAGGAATTATTATCCTCAATTCCCATTCGCGTTGAAAACGGGCTTAAAGAAATCATCTTTGCGTTTCCCGCCAATCCTGAGGGCGACGCAACAGCGGACCGGGTGCGAAATGACCTTGCCCGCATCGCGGAGAAATACGATATGAAAATTAGCGCGCTTGGTCGCGGGCTCTCCACCGGTAGCGAATTGGAGTACGCCGATGCCGATACGCTGCGCAGTGCTTTTGATAATAGAAAGTAAGTCTTGTACTTTTATCCTGGCTAAAGGAGCGAATGTGGCATGATCCAAGAAACAGATAGCAAGGCGCCCGCCCTTGCGACATTCGTTCGGCGCCTGCTCGCCGGCCATCGTATCTCCCGGTCGCGGGCAATCAATGCGCCCGATCGACTTGCCTGGAGACTTGAGGAAAAGTTCAACGACAGCGACACTGCAGAAGCGGTGAGTGTGCTCTATATGCTCTACTGCCGAGGCTTCTGCATGAAAACGGACGGGCCTGTCCACTGGACGGTCCAGCCCTTTACGACAGCGCTGTAATCTTCACTTTCGTGAACGGCTGGCGATGTCCGCGCTTTTTGAAATAACGGCTTTTCTGGCGATATTTGATGACCGTGACTTTTTTGGCCCGGCCTTCGCTCACGATCTCAGCGGAGACAGTCGCGTCGGAAATAAAAGGCGCCCCCGTCGTAAGTCTCGAACCGTCGTCAACAAGCATGACTTTATCAAAAATGACTTTACCATCCTTCGCTGCGGGGATTTTTTCAATATTCAAAACCGTGCCGTTTTCAACGACATACTGCTTCCCGCCCGTCTGGATGACCGCGATCTTTGCCATAGGTGTGGCAATATAGCCAATTTACTCGTCCAGCGCAAGGGTGGGCCGCGTAAGCTGCTCGGTTTCGAGGTCAACCGGTGTGCCCGTTATCCGCAATACATCCTTATCGATCTTCCCCAGCTCTTTTCTGCCGGCGTTGAAATGATTGACCGTCGTTGAGAGCGAATTTCCAAGCTTGTTGTTGTAGTCCTCGTACGCCTTGAGGTGTCGACTGAGCGCCTCCACATTCTTGACGATGTCCTTCGCTGTCTCCTCGATTTTGAACGCCTTGAATCCATAGAGCACCGATTGGAGATAGGCTGCAAAAGTTGTCGGACTCACGATGATTACCTTTTTCTCGTTGTAGGCGTAATCAATGAGATTTCGCGTGTTCACCTTCACCGAACCCACCTCATTGATCAATAGGTCGTAATAAATGGCCTCCGCCGGAATATACATGAATGCGAACGGAAGCGTGCCATCCTTGGGGCGCACGTATTTAGCGCATTCGTCGATGCGCATTTTGAGATCGCTTTTAAATTGCTTTTCCAGTTCTTCGCGCTGACGGTCGTCGACCGCATTCACGAGCCGTTGGTAGTTGTCGAGTGAAAATTTCGCGTCGATCGGGATCATGCCTTCTTTTGTTTGAATGATCGCGTCGACTGTTTCCCCTCCGGGAAATTCGTACTGCATTTTGTAGGAACCGGGCGGCAAAATATTGCCGAGAACCAACTCGAGCGAAGCCTCACCGAGATTACCGCGCTGTTTCTGGTGCTTCAGCACCTTTTCAAGATTCTGCAGCTGCTCGGCGATAGTAAAAACCTGCTTGGTGGACTCCTTTGTTTCGGAGACGCCTTTGACGACTTCCATGAGTTGTTTCGAGACTTGCTCGGTGATATCCGTCATCAAACGTTGCGACTGCGATGACTGTGTGCGCAAGCCCTCAAACATTCGATCAGTTCCCTCTCCCAATTTGGTTTCCATTGAGCGAGAAAGTTCCTGCATCTGCTGTTGGAGCAAGATGAACGAGTTCGTGTCTTGTGGGGTAGCGGCAGGCTTGCGCATCAGGAGGTAGGCAACGAGCGCGAGGTTTGCGATAAGCAAAGTGATGATAAGAATCTCCATCCGTAGATTCTATCATGTGCTATATTTCAAGCATGTTGGCTCAGGATATCCGCTCGCACATGACCGCGGCAATGAAAGCGCGAGATTCGTTGCGCGTGGAAACGCTGCGTGGTGCCCTCTCGGCGTTTACGAATGAACTTGTTGCCAAAGGCAGAAAGCCTACCGACCAACTGACTGACGACGAAACGGTCGCCGTCTTGAAACGACTCGCCAAACAGCGTAAAGAAGCGGCTGAACAATACGAAAAAGGCGGCCGTGCTGATCTCGCTACAAAAGAATCGAGTGAGCTCAAGATCCTTGAGGAATTTCTGCCACAAGCGGCATCGCGTCAAGAGATTGAGAAAGCCGCACGCGCAAAACTACAGGAAATGGGGGCGATGGACGCTGCGGGGGCGGGCAAACTGACGGGTGCGGTGATGAAAGAATTTGCCGGACGGGCGAATGGCAACGACGTAAAAGAGGTCGTCGCGGCGCTTTTTGTTTAGACAACGGCGATCAAAAGAGCGATCGCGCACAGGAGTGCGACGGTAAGCTGACCAAGCGCAATTCCCATCTCCTTGAGCGCCGTGTATTCGTCGAGATATGCGTTACCGTCTGCGCGGTACTCGATCCGCACACGCCGCCGGGATGATCGGAAGAGAAAAATAATGAGTAGCGTCATCGAGAATGCTGCTCCGAGCCCAAGATATGTCGGTAAAGCAAACATAAGTATCAGGGGCCACAGAAGAAAAAGAAAAGCAGATAGCGCACCCTGCCGCACGGAGCTAACGAGGAGTCGGCGATTTTCAGTTCTTACCAAGTGGCCGAAGGTTTCGCGATATCTCCACGCAAAGCGTTCGTAGACGTTCGGCACATGCATAAGCGGCGTGAGCGCAAGGACAGGCAGGAGCGCGAAGGCAAAAAGCATCACAAAGGGTGACATGCCAAGGATCGTGAGCAGTATACCCACGAGAACTGGTGTGCAGGCCAGAATTAATTCGCCAAGCAGCTGCGGTTGACGCATACCACTGATGATCGCGGTTTTTTCGACTGTATAGGGAATTCGATAAAGCGCGCGCTGCACACCTAGAAGCACACCGATCGCAACAACACCGTGCGGAAATACACCCGAGAGTAAGAGACCCACATATGCAAGCGCCACCGCGAGAAGCATCGTGCCGTATACGATGCTGCGTCGCATGCCGCTCCGCATCAGGCGCATGGTGATCGGCATAGCGAGGATCGCCACGGTTTGCGTAAGGGCATACAAAAGAAAGATTTGTAGGAGTGCCTGTGCAAGCGGGAACGCGAGCGCGAGATACTGAAACAGAAATACCCACAAAAAGGCGGCGAGCATTGCTTGAGTAAGCCGGATCAAAAAACGATGGATCGCGAGCGCCTCGGCGGCATCTGCGACACTGCGAGACGTCAATGCAATAAAATTCATATCAAGAGGCCTGGTGTTTCTTACGATGCCGCTTAGCACTGTGGTGACATACCAAAAGTGGCACAGATACCACGAGCGCATACCCAAACCAGATGCTCCAGTCGTGCCATACTGTCCATCCAGACACTGGTACCGTACAAATGAAATCAAGCGCAACGGCAATCAGTAACCACCCGACCGAATACGGCAGCATTTCATACCAATGACGGAGTTGCAGATTGTATGCCGCAATTATCAGCGTTGCGATAAGGACGAGGGTGAGCGCAAGTCGCGGCAGCATGCCGTTCACATACCCGTGAATGACCAAGATATTCCAGATCAAAAACACGACCGCGTAAATCGCGACACCCCAGCCAGCAAGTAAGCCCCATTTCACTTCCCTATTATGAACGATACTACGCACGTGAACTCAAAATATAGCCAGCGATGTGGATAGCGCACAGAACAAAACGCGACCTTCCGGCCGCGTTTTGTTCTGAATTTGACTGTGTCAAATACTACCAGTTGCGATCGTTTCCGCCGCGGTATCCGCCGCGGTCGTTGCCGCCCCCGCGATATCCGCCTCCACCGCCACTTCCGCCACCAGAGCGAGGTTCCATTGGACGAGCTTCATTGACGGTCAATGTTCGGCCGCCAAAATCTTTCCCATTCCACATGTCGATCGCTGCTTGTGCATCCGCGTCGTTGGTCATCTCGACGAAGCCAAAACCCTTCGAGCGTCCGCTCATCCTGTCCATGATGACGACGGCTGACTCGACGGCTCCTGCCTGTGAGAAGGCATCTCGCAGTTCGTTGTCGTTGGTCGCGTAAGGCAGACCCCCGACGTACAACTTCTTTGCCATGCTGCTTTTCGTTTGTTCTTCTTAAAAAATGTAAACCGACCCTCCCTGCAGCTATGGCCTTACGACCCCTTGCGCATGGAAACGTACATTGGCAAGCATGCTCGCATGAGCCAAAAAAATGTCAAGCTGCGGTGGACCCTAGCGGATTCGAACCGCTGACATCCACATTGCAAATGTGGCGCTCTACCAACTGAGCTAAGGGCCCGCGGTCCAGATTATCGCTTCAACGTGCCTCTCTCGCAAGTCTAATGACGTGCTCGAGGAATTCTCCGACCGACGAGCCGACGGAATCAAGCATTGGGGGTAATGATGCGCCGGGGTAGAGTCCGGGGATCGCGTTAATCTCCAAAAGATAAGTTTGTTGGGGGGCGACCAGAAAATCTGCGCGCGAAAAATGCGCGAGGCCGAGTGAGCGATGTGCCAGGCGTGCCGCGTCCATAAGCGCTTGCTTTTGTTCGTGCGAGAAATCGCTCGGTACGCGGTGACTGAGCGCCCCTTCTTCGTGATGCGTACGTTCTTGCATACGCGCGTTTTCAGGCAGCACAACTAATGCGGGAGGCAATGCGTACAGTTCCTCGCCGCGGAATTTTTCGATAATGCCGACCGATGCCTCTCTGCCGCGAATCAACTGCTCCACAAGTGCGCTACCGTACTGATCGAGTACATCACCGATTGCATCAGGTAATTCGTGGAGGAGATTGACGATGATGATGCCGAAGGAAGCACCTTCGGCAGGCGGCTTCACCACATACGGCGGACCGAATTGTGCAAACACATTTCGCGCCATGGCACCGGTGGTCATGCCGTCAGCGAGCGAAAAGACTGCGGCCTGCGGCATTGATATGCCCACGCGTCGGAAAATTTCTCGCGCACGGATTTTGTTGAGCGCCAAAACCGATGCAAGCGCAGTCGAGCCCGCATACGGTACGCCGGCGCGTTGCAAAATGCGCTGCACGGTGCCGTCTTCGCCGATGCCACCGTGAAGGGCGTTTAAAACAACGTCGAGCTGTGACAGCGCACGCACGGGTGTCGCAGGAACGCCGCGCAAATGCCATAAGCCGTTCTTGTCGATAAAAATATCCCGAGTCTCGTAGCGCTCCGCAGGCAAGGCTGAGATCATAGCCGCACCCGTTTTGAGGGAGAGATCGTATTCCGAAGACGTCCCGCCGCGCAACACGCCGACGATGGTTCGGGTCATGTAATTATTGTACCATCGTTATCCGTGAATTGAGCGGTTGCCACGGCGTTTGCGGTGCCAGGTAATACCGAATCGGTGCGCTTCGTGATTGGCAAGCAGAATATCTTTTTCATGTGCTGCGATCGCACGCTGATCGCCCACAAGGCGCTCTGGACGGTGCCGTTCATTCTTTACCACACCCACCAACGCTGCCCCGATGCCCGCATCGCGCAACACTCTTCGCGCTGCGTTGACCTGCGCCGCTGCGCCATCGACGACAAACACTCGCGGCAGTGGCCATTCCTGGTGTACCAATCGTCGCGAAAGCACTTCTCTGAGGGCCGCAACATCATTGTTTGTGGCCGATTGAATTTTAAATTTGCGATACGCGCTCTTCATCATCTCACCGTTCACGACAACCGTCATAACGGCTACCGTCTCCTGTCCACTCGTGTGCGCCACATCGAAGGCTTCAATACGTACGCCACCGCCCGGAGCCACACGTAGTTCGTCTTTGATGAGAGAAACGTCGCGGATATGCTCCAACGCTTCGATTTGTCTGCGTAACGTGACTGCTTTTTCAAATTCTTCCGCTTTCGCCGCCGCTTTCATCTGCCAGGCGAGATTGCGCTTCAGTCCTTTAAAATTACCGGAAAAGAGCTGCTCGATGTTGCGAACACGTTCTGCATATTCTTTTGCATCCATCTCACCCGAACACACGCCTGGACACAGTCCGATCTGTCTGTTGAAACACGCTTTGCCCGAACCAGGAATGCATGTATCACGAAATGGAAAAATTCTCCGTACAATTTTTACAGCCTCTCGCAACGATCCACCTTGCGGGAACGGTCCGAATAGTTTTCTCGCTTTGTAGTTTTGACTTTCAGAGCCGAAGAGTTCCCGGCCGCGTACGACCAACATGCGCGGAAAATCTTCTTTCGTGACGATCAGATAATTGAAGCTTTTGTTGTCTTTTTCATCGACGTTGTACGGTGGTTGATAGCGCTTGATGAGGTTCGCCTCTAGAATCAATGCCTCGAGTACTGAATCGGTCTCGACCCACTCTAACGATACCGCAGCAACAACCATGCCAACAATTCGAGCACCGCGGCCCGCATGCAAATCGGACGCAAAATAGCTTCGCACGCGATCGCGTAAACTGGCCGCCTTGCCGATGTACAACATTTTACGCTTCGGACCACGAAAGATATACACCCCGGGCGTATCGGGCATATTGAGTTGCTGTAATTCCTTGCGCTCCATAGGGCGAGTATACTTGAGGAACTTTTGTTTTCCACAATTTGACTTTTTGCATAAAGAGGAATACCATACAACTTTAATGACGCAATTGATTGCGACCAGTAAATCACCCGCCCGGGTGTATTTTTTTTCGCTATGAAATTGGTGCTCAAAGATGGCAGCGTATACGAAGGTGAGAGTTTTGGCGCCAACAAGAATATAGCAGGCGAAGTGGTGTTCTCTACTGGCATGACGGGTTATGTCGAATCTTTCTCTGACCCATCATTTGCTGGACAAATTTTGGTCTGTACGTACCCATCGATTGGCAATTACGGCGTCCCATCGCCAGATAAATTCGAGTCCGGAAAAATGCAGGTCGCGGGGCTTGTTGTCGCAAATTATTCCGAAGACTACTCGCATCACGACGCCGTGCGCTCGCTTTCTGAGTGGTGCAAGAGCTCCGGTGTCCCCGCAATACAAGGCGTCGACACCCGTGCGATCACCAAGAAGCTCCGCGAAAGGGGCGCTCTTTTGGGTCAACTCATTTCCTCCGGCAAAGCCGGAGATTTTCTTGATCCGAACGAGAAAAATCTCGTGGCACAAGTGAGCCCAAAGACGATGCGCACGTATGGCAAGGGGCCGAATATTATTATTCTTATCGACTGCGGCGCAAAGGAAAACATCGTGCGATTGCTCGCTCGTCCGAATATCACACTGAAGCGCGTACCTTGGGATTACGACTTTACACAAGAGAAGTACGACGCACTCGTCGTTTCCAACGGACCGGGCGATCCGGTATTGTGCGGCCCTACGATCGAACACATCAGATCAGCGATTGCTGCAAACAAACCGATACTCGGCATCTGCCTCGGCAATCAGCTTTTAGCGCTCGCCGCAGGCGCTTCCACTTTCAAACTTCCTTTCGGTCATCGCGGGCAAAACCAGCCGTGCACCGACGCAGAAACCGATCGCTGCTATATCACCTCGCAAAATCATGGCTTCGCAATCGACGAGTCAACATTGCCACGCGGCTGGAAGGTCTGGTTTAGCAATGCCAACGATGGTTCAGTGGAAGGCATCGCGCATGCATCAAAACCCTGGCGCTCGGTGCAATTTCATCCAGAAGCCAATCCCGGTCCGACCGACACTGCGTGGATCTTCGAGCACTTCCTGCGCGACCACGCAAAAAAAGTATGATACGCATACCGAAAAAAGTATTACTGCTAGGCTCGGGCGGCCTGAAGATTGGACAAGGTGGTGAATTCGATTATTCAGGTTCGCAAGCGGTCAAGGCGCTCAAAGAGGAAGGTGTGTCAATCATACTGATGAACCCCAACATCGCTACCGTACAAACCGACTCTCCGTTGGGTGGTTCGAAAGAAAATGGTTCTCTTGCCGACCGCGTGTATCTCCTCCCACTCACCGAAGAGTATGCCGAACAAGTCATCGCGCGTGAAAGACCTGACGCTATTCTACTTTCATTCGGTGGGCAAACTGCGCTCAATCTCGGTCTCGCGCTCGAAGCGCATGGCATTTTAAAAAAATATGGGATCCACGTACTCGGCACTCCGGTGTCGGCCATCCGTGACACCGAAGATCGTGAGCTCTTCATTGAGCGATTAAACGAAATCGGCGTAATAACGGCGCGAAGCCGTGCAGCAAAAAGCGAGAAAGAGGCTATTGCAGCAGCTAGAGAGATCGGCTTCCCCATTATGATCCGTGCCGGATTTTCCTTAGGCGGTGAAGGTTCTGGTTTGGTGCGCGATGAAGCAGAACTCAAAGTACGGTGCGAAGGTGCATTCAGTGCCACAACCCAGCTTTTGATCGAAGAATACTTGGCGGGGTGGAAAGAGATCGAATACGAAGTTGTACGCGACCGGGCCGACAACTGCATCACGGTGTGCAATATGGAAAACATTGATCCCATGGGTATCCACACGGGCGAATCGATCGTGGTCGCGCCGTCGCAGACGCTCTCGAACGCGGAGTACCACATGCTGCGCGAAGTAGCGATAAAAACTATCCGGCACCTGGGCATCGTCGGCGAATGCAATATCCAATACGCACTCAATCCAATAACGAGTGAGTACCGCGTCATCGAAGTCAACGCGCGCCTCTCGCGTTCCTCCGCGCTCGCATCAAAAGCGACCGGCTACCCACTCGCCTTCGTCGCTGCCAAGCTTTCGCTCGGCTACACGCTGCCGGACCTAAAAAATTCGATCACAAAAAAGACCACCGCTTGCTTTGAGCCGGCACTCGATTATCTCGTGCTGAAAATGCCGCGCTGGGATCTTGCGAAGTTCGATCGCGCGGGTACCTCAATCGGCAGCGAAATGAAATCGGTCGGCGAAGTAATGGCAATCGGACGTTCCTTTGAAGAGGTGCTACAAAAAGCAATACGGATGCTTAATATCGGCGCCGACGGCTTCACGGCACACCGGAATAGTAATTTCAAAATCCCTGAATATTTGAAAGAGATCAAAGATGCATCGACCATGCGTATTTTTGCGCTTGCCGAAGCATTCCGCGCCGATGTTCCCGTAAAAAAGATAAACACCCTTTCCGCCATCGACCCATGGTTTCTCGAAAAGATGAAAAACATCATTGAAACCGAGCGTGCACTGGTGGGCGATCTCGACAAGCAGTTGCTATCGCGCGCGAAGAGGATGGGATTCTCGGATGCCCAGATCGGCGTCATTTCTAAAAGCGACGAGAAAGCTATCCGGGCAAAGCGTAAAAAGATGCGTGTTGTGCCCATGATTAAACAAATCGACACGCTCGCGGGTGAATTCCCCGCCGAAACCAATTACCTCTACCTCACCTATCACGGGGAGGAACACGACGTGAAACCGGGCAAAAAACAGATCGCTGTCCTTGGGAGTGGGCCCTATGCAATCGGAAGTTCAGTCGAATTTGATTGGTCATGCGTACAGACCTTGAGAACACTCAGGGCGAAAAAATTCAGTACTATCATGATCAACTCCAACCCCGAAACGGTGTCGACTGATTATGATATGTCGGACCGACTCTACTTCGAAGAACTCTCGCTTGAGCGCGTCCTCGATATCATTGAATTCGAAAAACCCAAGGGTGTTGTGGTAAGTACTGGCGGACAAATTCCCAATAATCTCTCACTTGCGCTCTACGAATCTGGCGTACCAATTCTCGGCACCTCGCCGACGGATATCGATGCTGCGGAAGATCGTCACGCATTCTCAAAAATGCTCGATCGACTCGGCATAGATCAACCAGGTTGGGCGGAGATAGTTTCGCCCGAAGCCGCAGGAAAGAAGGCTGCAGAGCTTGGTTATCCAGTCTTGGTGCGACCGTCGTATGTGCTCTCTGGAGCCGCCATGCGCGTTGCCTACGATGAAGCAACCCTCATCCGCTTTCTGAAGCGCGCAGCAGATGTTTCCCCCGAGCATCCGGTCGTGATTTCCAAATTTATTGAGAATGCTCGCGAGATTGAGATTGACGGTGTCGCTGACAATGGTGCACTCGTCATTTACGCGATCAGCGAACACGTGGAAAACGCCGGCACGCACTCCGGCGATGCGACGGTTGTATTGCCTCCGCAGCGCATGTATCTCGAAACTATGCGCCGCACCAAAATGATCACGAAGCTCATCGTGAAGACGCTAAATATCACCGGACCGTTTAACATCCAGTTCATCGCCAAGGACAATCGCATCCAGGTGATCGAGTGCAATGTGCGTGCATCCCGCTCGTTCCCATTCGTCTCAAAAGTCACCGGATACAACTTCATCGACATCGCCGTGCGCGCAATGCTTGGAGAAAGAGTGGCTGAAAACTATAGAACAGTCGAGCTCGATTACGTTGCGGTGAAATCACCTCAATTTTCCTACAGCCGCATCAAGGGTGCCGACCCGCGCACGGGCGTTGAAATGGCGTCCACCGGTGAAGTTGCCGCATTTGGCGATTCCTATAGCGAGGCGCTTCTTAAATCGATGCTTGCTGCTGATTTCAAATTGCCAAAGATCAACGGTAATATCCTGGTGACACTCGGCAAGGAAGAAAATAAAGTAAAATTGCTGCCGTCGGTGCAGGCACTTGAAGCAATGGGATACAGGATAGTGGCAACCGAACACACGGCTGATTTTCTCAAAGAGAATGGCGTCGCGTGCGAAAAAGTCTACAAACTAAGCACAAAGCACTCGCCTAATGTCGCAGATCTTCTCTTGAGTGGAAATTTAGATCTCATCATCAACATTCCAACCCGCGCATTCGAGCGCGAAAACACCGACGGCTTCACGATCCGACGTCAAGCTGTCGATCTACGTATTCCGCTCATCACCAATCGCCAGCTGGCCGAAGCATTCGTCATCGCGCTTGCTGAGTCTCACGAACATCCACTCCAGGCAAAGGCCTGGGATGAATACGCTTCGTGATATTGAAAAATAAAATCGTCTGAAGTTTTGAGTTAAAGGAACTTTTGGGAGGCTGATTTGGCTGTATCGTGGCTTGTATAC